>Ga0196963_10001458_pt1 | contig 16004 bp, 9 predicted proteins | sample S1_5metaG_FD_148600 | JGI IMG/M metagenome (GOLD analysis project Ga0196963, IMG submission 148600) | Soil microbial communities from Anza Borrego desert, Southern California, United States - S1_5 | ecosystem: Environmental > Terrestrial > Soil > Desert | place: USA: California | collected... | reverse complement strand
GCCGCCCTCGTGGATCGACCAGATCGACCGCTTCTGCCGGCGCCTCGGCTACCGCCACGTGATCCGTCACGCGTCCGTGCAGAGTCCGATCCTGGCGACGGCGACGGCCTTCAACTTCCAGGCCTGGATCGAGAACGTCGGCGTCGCGCCGATCTATCGCCGCTACGACGTCGCCCTGCGCCTGCGCCAGCACGCGCGCGAGGAGATCGTCGTGCTGCCCGCGGTCGACATCCGCGCGTGGCTGCCCGGCGACGCGTGGATCGACGAGCAGGTCGCCGTGCCGGCGGGTTTCGGGCCGGGCTGGGTCGATGTCGCCATCGGCATCGTCGGTCGCGACGGCAGGAAGCCGGCGGTGCGCTTCGCGGTCAAGGACGCGGAGTGCAGCGGCTGGGTGCCGACCGCCGGGCTCGAGATCCGCTGAAGCCGCGCTCGACTCCCCCCACATCCCAGGAGCTCCGGTGAAACCGCGACTCGTCCCCGGCCATCCGCGACTGCTGATCACCCCGCGGCAGCTGCCGGAGTTCCGGCGGCTCAGCCAGGGACCGCGCAAGCCGCTGCGCACCCTGCTGCTCGACAAGCTCGAGCCGCTGCTGGCATCCGCGCCGGCGCTGCGCGCGGGCATCAACCACCATCCCGAACGCCTCGCGTTGGCGCTCGGCCAGGCCTGGCGCATGACCGGCGACGAGCGCTACGGCCGCGCCGCGCATTGGCTGCTCGGCTCGTTCGAGTTCTGCGCCTCGGCCCAGCCCGTCGGCTACGACACCTGGGGCGTCATCGCCGAAGCCGCGGCGATGCTCTACGACTGGCTGCACGACTTCTGGCGCCGCGAAGGTCTGCTGGAACGCGCGGGGTTCATCACCGCGTTCTGCGCCCGGCGCGCGCTCGATGAATCGCTGCACTACTACATCCTCGACGACTGGCACAACTACCTGCTCGGCCTGCAGTCCGGCGCCCTGGCCGGGGCGCTCGCGCTCGGCGACGAGTGGCCGGACTTCGAGGACGGCGCGACCCTGCGCGCGCTGCACGCCCTGCATTTCACCGGCCGGCCGAGCGCCGGGCTGTTCGTCCAGGACGCCTACCGCCTGCCGCCGACCACGCGTTGCCTGCAGGCGATGCTGCGCTCGGCCGATGGCGCCGGCTTCGCCGCGCATCTCGAGTCGACCACCGCCTACCACTGGGTCGATGGCTTCGAGATCACCAAGATCGCCGAGCTGTGGACCTCGGCGCTGGTGCCCGCGGCGCGCGGCGGAAGGCCGGTGTGGCCAGAGCTCGAGCGCATCGGCGAAGCGGTGCTGCAGTTCACCGCTCCGGACGGGCGCAACATCGGCATCGGCGACGGCTCGCCGTCGCGGCCGACGCATTGGCAGGCCAACGCCATCTTCCACCTCCAGGCCCGCGCGCCGCGCGCCGACTTCGCGCGCTGGCTGGCCGAGAACGGCGCCATCGCCGACGGCCCGTATCCGAACCACGCGCTGCTGCGCGCGCTGCCGCCGGGACGCGCGCGGCTTCGCGACGTCGCGCTGCCGCTGTCGACGCTGATCGATCCGATCGCGGTGCTGCGCTCGGGGCGCGACGACGACGCGACCATGATCTCCTTCCGCTGCGGCCGCTACGGCGGCTCGCACAACCACCTCGACAACAACTCGTTCACGATCCATCGCGGCGGGGCGCTGGCGATCGACTCGGGCAGCACCGATTACGGCGCCGCGAACCGCACCGAGTACCACATCCGCACCCTGGCCCACAACGCGATCCTGGTGCGCGATCCGTCCGAACGCCATTGGCTGGGCAAGCACGCGCAGCCGACGGTCAACGACGGCGGCCAGCGCCTGGTCACGGTCAGCTATTCGCCGCCGAACGAGACCACCGGCGATCCGCACGGCCTGGTGACCGAGGCGCGGCGCAACTCGCATCGCGACGAGTTCGACACCGGCCGCTACCTCGCGTTCCGCGCGGGCACGACCATCGACTATCTCGCCGGCGACGCGACCCGCGCCTACACCTATCCCTGGTCGGGCATCGGCGACAACCAGGCGCGCCGGGTCGAGGAGGCGGTGCGCCAGCTGATCTTCCTCAAGCCCGATCTGATCGTGGTGTTCGATCGCGTCGAGGCGACGCACGCGCGCCTCGCCAAGAAGTGGCTGCTGCACACCATCGGCGCGCCGACGGTGGTCGCGGACGGCAGCCGTCATACGACGCCGGCCGGGATCCACGTGCTGTCGCCGGGCGCCATCGAATTCACGCATCTGCGCGGTCGGCTGACGGTCTGGCCGCTGCTGCCGCAGGCGCACCGCGTGCGCGCCGTCGGCGGACCGGGCTACGAGCATTGGGTCGATCACGCCGTCGGCGCCGACGATGGCGGCCGGAACTATCCGCTGGCGCGGCCGCACGACGACTCGGGCGCGTGGCGGATCGAGATCGAGCCGACCACGACGGCGGCGCGGCACTGCTTCCTCACCGTCATGCACGCCGGCCTGACCAGCGAGGCGCCGATCGTCGACGACCTGCGCTGCACCGCGCGCATGGCTGGGGACCACGCGACGGTGGTGATCGAGCGTCGCCGGGGGCGGGACTGGGCCGTCCACGCCGAGGTGCGCGTGCGCAGCCACGGCGCGGTGGCGGCGGACATCCGCTACGGCGCCGAACGCGTGCGCGAGACCGCGCCGGCGCCGCGGCCGGTGCCGCGCGCCAAGCGTCGGTGAGGGCGGCGATCAGGCCGGGCGGCGAGAGGCCTGGCCTCTGATTCTTTCGACTCGTCCTCGCATCGTGGCTCGGCTACTCGCTGGCCGGCCGTTCCCCGGGCGCGCTGGTCGGGGGCCGGCCGGCCACGGGATCGACCAGCACGCGGCGTGCGCGGCTGCGCCAGATGATCGCCGCGAGGGCGACGACCAGGACGATCGCCCACGCGTCGTAGCGGTGCAGGTCGCTGAGGAATACGCCGAGCGCAGCGCCGCACAGGTAGCCGAGGACGGCGAAGGACGTGGTCCACAGCGCGATGCCGATCAGGTCGAGGACCAGGAACCGCCACGCGGCGATGCGTGACATGCCGAGCGCGATCGGCGTGACCGTGCTGGCCGCCGGGATGAACTGGAAGGCGATCACGAACCACACCGGATCGCGTTCGATGCGCGCCAGCGGGGCTGCGATGCGGCGACGCAGGCCGGGGAAGCGCGCGAACAGGAGGCGGCTGCAGAACCGGCCGAGCAGGAAGCACGTCCAATCGCTGAGGAACACGCCGAGCCCGCCGAACGCCATCACCCATGCCAGCGACAGGTGGCCTCCGCGCGCGGCGTAGCCGGCCACGGCCAGCGCGACCTCGCCCTCGAGGAAGGTGCCGATGACCAGGGCCGCGTAGCCGTAGGGCTCGACGATTGCGGGGGCCTCCACCGGCTGCCTACAGGAAGTCGACGAGCATCTGCTCGGGAATCGATCGGCCGCACGAGGTGGCCACGCAGCGTCGCAGGTAGTCGGTGAAGCATGGCGCCTGCGCGACGCCCTCGTCGCGCAGGCGCCGGTTGTCGAACGCGGCCCCGAGGCCGGCGAAGGTCCCATAGATGCGCATCGCCTTGAGCATCAGGCGGCGGTTGCAGGGCCCGAAGAACTCGTGGAAGCGATCCTGCAGGGCGACGAGGTCGCCGTAGGTGACGACCTGGTAGCGGTCGGACCCGCGCCGATCGCCATACGCGTGGCCAAAGGCGGCGCTGATCTGTCGGAACGACGGGCAATGACCGGGGCCGCTGGAGACGTGGTAGACGCGGTGCGCCAGCTGCGGCTTCAGGAGCAGGTGCAGCAGCGCGCGCGCCGCGAAATCGACCGGCACGACGTCGATGATGCCATCCGGATCGTTCATCAGGCGCTGCATCGCGTCCGACATGCGGAACGCCCAGAAGATGCTGTGCGACGGCGCGCATCCCAGACGCGCGTGGCCGACGACGATCGACGGCCGCGCCACCACCAGCCGTCCGTCGGCGAACTCGGCACGCAGGCGCACCTCCGCCTCGGCCTTGCTCGCCGTGTACTCCACCAGGTGCGTCACCCCCTCCCGCGGGTGGTCGTCCTCGTGCACCACCGCCGGCGGCGTGGCGCCGCAGATCATCGCCGTCCCCACCTGGAGGAACCGCCGCAGCCGTGGCAGGGGACGGACGGCGCCGGCGAACGCCATCGTCCCGTCGACGTTGGTCCGCCAGATCTGGGGATGCGAGCCGAACGAGGTCACCGCCGCGCAATTGAGCACCGCGTCGACCGCCGCCAGACGTCGGTCGCCAGCGAACGCCGACGGATCGCAGATGTCGCCGCAGATGATCTGCTCCGGAGCGATCCGCGCCAAGGCCTCGCCACCGACCGCGAAGCGCTCCAGGTTGGCGCTCACGCGCGCGACGCCCTCGGCCGGAGTCGCCGCGCGCACGACCAGCAGCACGCGCGACCACGCGGGGGAGACGATCAGCTCGGCCGCGACGGCGCCGCCGAGGAATCCGGTCGCGCCGGTGAGCAGGAGGCTGTCAGCAGGTGCGATCACGGCGGCTCCGATCCTCGGTGATGGTTATCGCGCTTGGCTGAGGATCAGCACGGGAAGTCCTGGACCGACGGCGACGGGGAACGGCGACGGCGAATGACGGGACACGGACCGCCATCGTCAGAGCGGCTTCCACAAGGCGCTCAGGCGAATGACGGGCAGGGCGACCGGTGGGAGGCGACCGATGGGACAGGCACCCGGAACCGGACGACGGGACAGGCACCTGGAGAACGATGGCAGCGCAGGACTGCACAGGAGCGCTTCGTGCCTTCGCTTCTCGCTCGCCGGGTGGAGCATCGGCTGCGTGTCCATCTGCTGGGATCAGCAGTGGGCGCGGTCAGGGATCCCGACGCACCGAGGTCGAGGGCATCGCCATCCAGCCCGAAGCCGGCACGCCCGAGCCGCACCTCCGGTCCGCGCGGCGGACACCATCGCGGCATTCAATGGATGTTCGGTGCCCCCGCGCCCGAGCCGCCAAAGTGGCGCTTCGTGAAGATGACATCGAGACGACCCGTCTGGCTGTAATCGACCTCGGCCACGTACTGATGAACGTTGTTGAGGAGCCGGATCGAAGCGAAGGTGCCGGTGCACACCCCGTTGTAGGTGATCAGGCCCGTGACGGTTCCCACCGAGGCCAGACCGGCCAGGTCGAGGGTCAGCGTCGTCATCGACCCGAGCGACAATGAACCTCCTGCCGTCGCCAGGTCGAGCCGATCGAAATCCGTCCCTGCCGTCGGATAGGCCGCGACGCGGAAGGCCATCGTGCCCGAAGCGCTCCCGACGGTCGCCGATGCGGCACGGAGGATGCCGATCGCCGCCGAGGTTCCCGGCGCGACGGTGGAGTCCGCCCCGGGCGCTGTGATCGCGCCGATGGTCCCCGTCCCGCGCAGCGTTCCACCGTTCAGCGCGACGGCGCTGGTCATGGATCCGGTGACGAGGAGCGTCCCGGCCCCGACGCTCGTCGGGCCCGCGACATCGCTGCCGGCATAGGTCAGGTGGAGGACGCCCGTCCCCAGCTTGCTCAGAGGGAATGCGCCGGTGATCCTGTTGCTGAGCGTGAATGTCCCGCTGTTCGCGCCGATGCACGACGCGCTCGCGAGGGTGATCGGACCGGCGAACGAGCTCGATCCCTGGGAGTTCGTCAACGCGCCGGCCGAGGCCACTCCCAGCCCATGCAGCGTCACTGGTTCGGCGGTGCTGTAGGTCACCCCACCCTGGCCGTGGTAGCCGCCGTCGTTCCCGCTCTGCCCGATGTCGAGCGTCGCACCGTCATAGACGATGGTCGCCCCAGCCGCGGTGCCGAGAGCGCCGTCGGCGCCAGCGCGACAGGTCCCGCCCGCCACCGCGATGACGCCAGTGAACGCCGTCGTCGTCGCCGAGTTGATGTTCGCGTTCCCGTCGATGTTGCCGTTGAGTTCGGTGATCGAGCTCCCCGACATGGTCAGCGAGGTGCAGGACATGGTCACCGCGTCGCCCCAGTTCGAGATGATGCCGTTCGAGCCGGTGCCGGTGCTGACGATCACGCCTTCATTGGCCCCGAACGAGAAGTTGCTCGCGATGCGCCCGCGACCGCTCCCGCGATGATAGACGTTGCCGCCGATGTTGAGCAGTCGGAACTGGTCGGTGCCGCAGGAGATGGTCGAGGTGTTGAAGACGTAATACGAGGTGCAGAAGCACCCGGCGACGATGTTCGCGTGCACCTTGAGCCCACTGCTGATCATCACGTGATCGCCCGCGACTGGCGAGCCGGAGTTGGCGGTCCAGGTGCTCGCGGTGTTCCAGTTCGTGCTGGCTGCCGCGGTGTATTGGGTGCCGGTGCCGAGCTGGGTCAGGCCGTTGGTGACGTGGTAATTGCCCGTCTGCACGAAACCGCCCTGCTCGACCACGGTCCAGCGCGACAACCCGGCCGCGGCCCCGGTCCAGATGAGGAATCCGTACGGGTTGGCACCGCGATTGAACTCCATGGTCGCGGCATTGGCGCGCGAGACGCCGCCGCTCGCGGTCAGCGTCGGACTGCCGGTCACCGCGTTGAAGGCGACGAAGCTGTGGCCCTTGGTGAACGCCATCGCGCCGATGGTCTCGGATCGGGTGTCGTCGGTGGTCCACGAGAACGTCCCGGCCCTCATGGTGACGGTGGCGGTGTCGCCGATGCGGTCAGCGCTGGTCGAGGTGTCGTCGATATCGAGGGTCCCCCCACTCTCGATGACGAGCGCCGTCGACGAGGCGACCGCACCGCTGGCTCCGGACAGCCGCAATGTCCCAGCGGCGACGGTGGTCGTGCCGGTGAACGTCGCGGTGCCCGACACGGCGACCACCCCCGCGCCCGACTTGGTCAATCCGCCGCTACCCGAGATGGCGGCGCCGATCGTGAGCGAGCCGGTGCTGGCGCTGCTCACGTCGGCGAGCGATGCACCCCAGGCGAGCGTTGCGCACGCGACGGTCGCGGCCGCTGTTCCGGTCGCGCTGAGGCCACCGGTCAGGGTCAGCGTGTTCGCGCCGGTGATGGATCCGCTGCCGGTGAAGGTGAGCGTCGCGCAGGCTCGGTCGGCGGAATTGAACGCGATGGCATGCGCGGCGATCGCGACGTTGTCACCAGCGACGGGCACGCCGACGCCGCCCCACGTCGCGCTGTCATCCCAATTCCCGGAGCCGCTGCTGGCGTAGTCCGCCGCCAGGATCGACGGTGCCAGGACGAGGATGAGGACGACCGAGCGCACCATCGGCCGGAGGGACACGGCGGCGCGAGACCGTGATCGGGACGACGGGCGCCCAGGGGACCCCGGCGCATGGGCAGACCGTGGAGATGTGATCATCGAGGGGCCAATGCCGATCCTGCGGTTTCCGTCAGCAGGCTTTTCTGGCCACCAGCCACATGAACGTTACACGATTTCGCGCTCGACGACAAGTTCGCCCGACGAGACCACCGCCGGTACTGATCGCTCCTGCCGCCCAGGGCACGAACGAAGCCAGGGCCTTCCCGCGGGCGTGGCCGCCCTAGGCTGGCGGCGTGGACCTCAGGGAGATCGCTCCCGGCAAGCTCTTCCACGCGGTCACGCGTCCGATCGGCGTCACCGACACGCTCCCGTTCCGGGTGGCGTTCGAGTGCGTCGACCTGGTCGAGGCCCGGGATGGCGCGACCCATCAGAGCGGCCCGCACCATCACTGGCACTACGAGGTCATCGTCGTCCAGGGCGGCACCTACGAGTGCCGCATCAACGGCGCGTTCGTGAGCCTCGGTCCCGGCGGCGTGGCGATCTCCAAGCCCGGCGACCTGCACGAGGACCTGTGCCGCGGCGCGGTGCGCTTCGCGGCGGTCCGGTTCCAGGTGCTGCCCGGTCCCCAGCCCGACCGCTCCGCCAACGTCCTGGTCGACGAGCCCGGCCTGGCCGGGCAGGTGCTGAGCGGCACCGGCGCGGTCTTCACCGACCTGGTCGAGCGCCTGGGCGCGGAAGGCGCACGCACCGATCCGTTCACCGCCCACCTGCTCGACTCGGTCATGGTCACGTTCGTCTGGGCCCTGGTGCGGGCCGTGCCGCGCGAAGCCGTCAACCCGCGGCTGCTGGTCGGAGCCGAGGACAACGAGCTGGCCGCGGCGCTGCACCGGCTGTTCGAGGACCACCTCGGCGGTCAGCTCGGCCTGCGCGAGATGGCGGCGGAGCTCGGCCTGAGCGAGCGCACCCTCACCGCGCGCTGCCGCGCCACGTTCTCGGACTCGCCGACGCGGCTGTTCGTCCGCCACAAGATGCAGCGCGCGCGCACCCTGCTGGTGCAGACCGACCTCGCGATCAAGGAGATCAGCGCGTACCTCGGCTTCGAGAACCCGTACCACTTCTCGACCGTCTACAAACGCGTGTTCGGCGTCGCGCCGACGCGGGCGCGCTCGTAGGAGACGACCGCGGTCCGAGGGTCGGAGCGCGGCCAGCGGCCGCCGTCCGAACATGCGGACAGCGGACGCAGCCGGTCGCTCGGTCCGACCCTCGGACGGTCGCCTACTTCGCCTTCGCCGCGCTGCCGCCCGCGACCTTGACCCAGCTGCCGCCCTGGCTGGCCTGGTAGGCCGCTTCCATGATCGCGACGCTGTCCATGCAGGCCTCGAGGTCGGCCTTCAGCTCGGCGGCCGACAGCTTCTTCTGGATGGCGGCGACCAGGCGGTCGACGGTCTTGGGCGCCTCGTCGAGCGCCTGCACCGGCTGGGCCTCGCTGCCGGGCTTGCCGAAGTGGTAGCCCTTGCCCGGGACATCCCACACCGCGCCCTTCGAGCCCTGGATCTCCAGGCCGCCCGGGCCGCCCTGGTGGATCCAGCCGGCTTCGACCGTGCCGAGCACGCCGCTCGCGAACGTGATCTGGGCGATGCCGAAGTCGTCCACCCTGGGGTAGGCGCCGCAGCGGTTGCCGATCGTGGCCCAGACCTCGGTCGCGGGTCCGAACAGCGAGCGCAGCAGGTGCACGGCGTGGGTGCCCATGTCCATGAACGCGCCGCCGCCGGCCAGCGCGGGATCGGTGAACCACTGGAGGTCGGGATTGTCGAACCACCGGCCGTAGGCGGCGTGGTGGGCGTTGCGGAAGCGCACGTGGGTGATCTGGCCGAAGTCGCCGGCCTGGATCTTCGCCGCGATCGCGCGCATCACCCCGCCGAACGGCTGGAAGTAGCCGCAGAACAGCGTGCTGCCGTGCTTCTGCACCAGCTCGCGCACCGTCGCGAGCTCCTTGGTGCTGGTGCACAGCGGCTTCTCGCAGAACACCGGCTTGCCGGTGGGCAGCGCCTTCTCGAGCAGCGGCAGGTGGCGGGTGTTCTCGGCGGCGATCAGGAAGCCGTCGACGGCCGGGTCCTTGAGCACGGCGCCGAGGTCGGGGACGAACGTGGAGCCGAAGTCCTTGGCGTAGCGCTGGCCGCGGTCGGGGACGTCGTCCCAGATGGCGTAGGCGACGCGCCCGTCGGTGCCGTTCTTGATGGCCTCGAGGAAGCCCTTGGTGTGGATGTGGGCGGTGGAGAGGACGGCGATGTTGATGGGTCTGCTCATGGGATTCCTGATGGGTGGTGGTCGGGCTGCCGCCGGCGGCGCCGGCGGCCGCGGTCCGGCTACTTCGTCGCCTTGGCGGCCTTGGCCTCGGCCAGGACGACCTCGCGCCCGGTCTTCCCGGACTCGACGATCGCCTCCAGGATGCTGATCACCTTGATGGTCTGCTCGACCGGCACCGGCGACGGCTTGCCCTTCTGGATCGCGTCGACGAAGGCGAGGATCTCCTCCTGGTGCGACGGCTTCAGGCCCGCCTGCTCCTGGATGCGGCCGTCGACCAGCGCGCCGCCGACCACCGACGCGTAGTCGCCGCTCGGCCAGTGGACGCTGGCCTTCTTGCCGAACAGGCGGGCGGAGAAGTCCTCCTTCTCCTGCTGGTGCTGCAGCCACGAGGCCTCGAGGACCATGGTCGCGCCGTTGGCGAAGTGGATGAAGCCCGAGGCGAAGTCCTCGACGCTGAACAGCGCGCGGTCCCACTCGCCCCAGCCGCCCGGGATGTCGTTGCCCTTGGCGAAGTTGACCATCGTGGTGCCGCTGACGCGCACCGGCTCGGGGAAACCCATCAGCCACAGGCCGAGGTCGAGCGCGTGGACGCCGATGTCCATGCACGGCCCGCCGCCCGAGATCGCGTGGTCGATGAACGTCGCCTTGCCCGGCAGCCAGTTGCGGCGCACGGCGTGGATGCGCGCGTGGTAGACCTCGCCGAGCGAGCCGGCGTCGGCGAACTTCTTGAGCGCCTGCGCGGGGCCGCCCCAGCGCATGTTCTGGGCGGTCATCAGCAGCGTGCCGGCCTTCTTCGCCGCCGCCTGCATCTCGCGGACCTCGGCGGTGGTCACGGCCAGCGGCTTCTCGCAGATGACGTGCAGCTTGCGCGCGAGCGCGGCGAGCACGGCCGGGGTGTGGAACTGGTTCGGGGTGCCGATGTCGACGGCATCGAGCCCGGCGACCTCGACCAGCTCGCGGTAGTCGGTGAACACCCGTTCGGCGGGGATGGCGAAGTCCTTCGCGAACGCCTCGGCGGTCGGCAGATGCGAATCGCAGACCGCGACGATCTCGCAGTCGGGGGCGATCTTCCAGCCCGGCATGTGCGCGCCGCGCATGATGCCGCCGGCGCCGATGATGCCGATCTTGAGCTTGGCCATGGGGAGCGGTCCTTCCGCGGACGTGGGATCCGCAACGGGTGGGGCGTATTCTATGCGCGATCCGCCGTCGGCGGGAATGTCTGGAACGGCGCGGGTGATGTCTCGCGCGGCAGGCGGCGTCGGCGAGGAAAGACGGGACAAGGCACCGCTCTCGGCATCAGCAATGACGCGACAGGCACCGACCCCCGACAGGAATGACGGGACAGGCACGGATCTCTCTCGTCGTACTTGTCCCTCGACGCTTCTCGATTGCAGCCAGCCGCCGTCAGGCGGCGCGAGCCTGCTCCTTGGCAAGACGGCGACCGAGGAACGCGACGGCCACGGCGCGCCACAGCAAGGCGAGCGCGACGAGCGCGAACAGCCCCTGATCGATCGAGACGCCGTGCCAGCGTTGGCGCACGGCGGAACGCCAGCCGTCGGCCAGCAGGTCCGGCCACGCCGCGGTCAGCACCTCGATCAGCGGGCCGGCTTCCGACGGTCGCAGCAGCGGCAGGACCGCCAACGCGATGATCGGCAGCGCCGCCAGCAGGATCGGCCGCGCGCGCGGGCTGGCCCCGCCGGCGATGCCGCAGATCAGAAGCCACAGACCGACGGCGATCACCGGCACGCCGAGGGCGAGGTTCGCGGCGAAGCCGTACAGCGGCGCGGGCTGCTTCACGGTCAGGACCATGAAGCCGCCGATGACCAGCGCGACGATCCCGGCGAGCGCGACGCAAGCGCCGGTGGTGTTGGCGAGGTCGATGCGGCGGCGGGCGAGCGCTGCGACGCGCTCACCGGTTTCGGCCTCGACCTCGGCTTCGGCGGTGGCCTCGGCGGCGCGCTCGGCGCCTCGCGCCGCGATGCTGAACACGCTCCACGAAGAGCCGGGGCTTTCGCGCTGCGCGCCGCGGCCGGGCGGCATCGCGGCGAGCTGGGCCAACGACGGATCGCGCGCCAGCAGCGCATCCATCGCGACCATGGTCTCGGCGACCGCCTCGCCGGGCCCGGGCTCGGCGAGCAGGTACCACAGCCCGGTGCCGGGCTGGCGGTAGGCGAACCTCACGGCGGCCGTGCCGTCGGCGATCCCCGGCTCGGTGAAGACGATGGTCGTCGCGAATGGGCTGGTGGCGGTGGTCATCACTCAGAACGCTACCTCGTTCCCGTCGGCGTCTGAACCTCCGGCCGGTGCAGGCGCGAGCTCTGTACCACTCTCCGCCGGCGCTGCGCTCGACCGGTCCAAGTCCGAGCGGAAGTGGAAGTCGCCGCGCCAGTGACTAGGCGCTGTGTCAGTCCAGACGAGATGCCTGTCCTCTCGTTCCCATGTCCTCTCGTTCCCAGTCTCGTTCCCGTGCCACGCCACAAGAGTGGAGATGCCTGTCCTCTCGTTCCCGGAGACGAGATGCCTGTCCTCTCGTTCCTCTCGTTCCCGTGCCACGCCCAATGAGGCCGTCTCTCATTTTCTTCTCAGAGCCGCTCATTTACTGCAAAGCCGACTGCGGCTGTCGCTCGTCGTCGCTTGCTCCGTCGCGTCCGTGACCACAGCGGCGCCATGCTCGACCGGGTTTTCGCGCAGATCGACGACTCCTTCGCCGCGACCGTCGAACGGCTGAAGCGCCTGGTCCGCATCCCATCGTGCAGTTTTCCGGGCTTCGACCACGCCCACATCGATGCTTCTGCCGCGGACGCCGTCGCCTGGCTGCGGGAATCCGGCTTCCCGGAGACGCGTATCGCACGACTGCCAGGCGTGCTGCCCTACGTCATCGCCAAGGACCACCGGGCGGGACCGGGAAAGCCGACCCTGCTGCTGTACGCGCACCACGATGTCCAGCCGCCGCTGCGCGAAACCCTGTGGCGGACGCCGGTGTTCGAGCCGACGGAGATCGCCGGCCGGCTTTACGGACGTGGCACCGTCGACGACAAGGCGGGAGTCGCCGTCCATTGCGCCTCCGCGGCGGCCTGGAACGCCGTCGCCGGCGCGCCGCCGATCAATCTCACGGTGCTGATCGAGGGCGAGGAGGAGATCGGTTCGCCGCACTTCGCCGAGTTCCTTCGCGCGCACCGCGACGAGCTCGCGGCTGATTGCCTGGTGATCGCCGACCTCGCCAATTACGACACGGGCCTGCCATCGCTGACGACCAGCCTGCGCGGGCTGGTCGAGGCGGAGGTCGGACTGCGCGCGTTGCGGGCGCCGCTTCATTCAGGCATGTGGGGCGGCGGCGTCCCCGATCCGACGCTCGGCCTGTGCCGCCTGCTGGCGACGCTGACCGACGGCGACGGGCGGATCGCGATCGCCGGCATGCACGACAGCGTCCGTCCGCCGACACCGGCGGAGATCGCCGCCTGGCGACGGCTGCCATACGACCCGGACCACTTCGCGCGCATGGCCGGTCTGGCTGCCGGTCGCGGACCCGCCGATCCCGTGGAGTTGCATCGCCGGATGTGGCGGGAACCCGCGCTGAGCGTCAGCTGCTTCCAGGCCGGCGAGCGCGGCAAGACCGGCAACGTCATCATGGATGCCGCCTGGGCGCGCATCGGCATCCGCATCGTCCCCGACATGAAGCCGGAGCGCGTGCGCGAGCTGCTCGAGTCGCACCTACGGCGTCATGCTCCTACCGACATGGAGCTGACCATCTCGGGCGACGAGAACGTCACGGCATGGTCGACCGTTTCCGACCATCCCGCCTTCGCTGCCGCCGGGCGCGCGCTGCGACGCGGCTACGATGTCGCACCGGTGCTGATCGGCTGCGGCGCCTCGATCCCGTTCGTCGGCGAGATGACCGCCGCGCTGGGCGGGATTCCCGCGCTGCTCATGGGCATCGAGGACCCGACCTGCGGCGCCCACGCCGAGAACGAATCGCTGCACCTCGGCGACTTCCGCAAGGCGATCCGCGCCCAGGCCGCGCTGTTTGTCGAACTCGGAGCGGCGCTCGCGCGGCACGAGGGTCACTGCTCGCCCTTGAGAACGACGTGAGAATGACGCCGAAGAATGACAGAATGACGGGACAGGCACCGACCCAAGAAGGAGAGCATGATGGGACACGCACCGATTCGCATCTGATCTGCTCAGTGAGATGCCTGTCCTCTCATTCTGTCCTCCCATTCTCTGGGTTCACCTCGGTCGCACTGCTCGCTCAGCACGCTCAGCCGAACGCGACGCCGTCGCAGACGATCGCCGGCGTCGCGCCCGCCGCGAGGTCGCAGCGCAGGGTGCGGCCGCCGGCGCTCACCGTCACCGCCCCGGAGGCGAACGCGGTCCGCGCCGACGCGCCATCGACCGTGAGCACCGCGACGGCGCGCAGGCGCGTCGCGCGCGGCAAGGTCCATGCCAGATGGTACTGCGGCGGCACCCGCGCGTGCAGGTGCTCGGGGACGCCGTCGTTGACGTCGACGTCGTAGCGATCCGACATCAGGCAATCGGTCACCCGGCCGTCGGGCCCGTACAGCGCCAGGCGCAGCGCGGCCGGCTCGCGCACCACGTCCATCACCCCGCTGGCGATCGCGGGCCGGCTCATGGTGTGCGCGAGCCACGAGCAGGTCACCGGCGTCGGCGCGACCAGCTCGTCGTGCACGAGGATGAGCCCCGGACGCAGGAACAGCAGCCGTCGCCGGTAGGAGGTCAGCTGCGGGTAGGCCCCCGACAGATCCAGCGCGGCGACGGCGAGGTCGCCGCGCTCGTGCAGGCTGTCGATGCGCCCGACCGTGCGGTGGGTGCGCACCTCCTGCCCGACGCCATCCACCAGCAGGCAGTTGTGCGCCTTGGTGTGGCGCGTCCAGTCGGCGTGGTGGCGGGTGCCGTAGGAGTTGCCGAAGTAGCCGGTCGGCGTGATCAGGCCGCGGCCGCGGCTGATCACCGCGAATCCGCCCTGGTCCGCGTACTGGTGGCTGGCCGAGCCGTAGCGGCTGGCCCGGGCGAGCAGCGCCGTGTCGCGCGCCGGCTCGCCGATCGCCGAGTGCATGCTGACGAAGCCGGAATCGCGGAAGGCGCGGCTGTTCGCCGCCGGACCGGCGGCGTCGGGCGTGGCCGCGGCCACCGGCCGGCGGAAGACGTCCAGCAGGTGCAGATGGTAGACCGGCGGCGGCGGGATCGACGCGGCCAGTCGGCGCGCGGCCTCGGGTCCGAAGCGCTCGGCGTAGACGCCGAAGGGATCCTGCGCGAAGAATCCCGGCCATTCCTCGTCCTCGGGCAGGCACCAGTAGCCATCGCAGAACGGGTGGATCTCCCAGCCCGGCGCGGCGAAGTGCAGGAAGAACTGCGACACGTGCCGGTAGAAGGGATGCTCGAAGAAGCTGAAACCGGTCAGGCGCTCGAGCGCGAAGAAGAACGGCTGCGGCCACTTCGTGTAGGTGGTCGCATAGAACGTGCCTTCGGCCCAGCCGCCGTCCTCGTCGCCGTAGAACGGGTGGAACGAGCCGAAGATGTCCAGGGCGAGCGCGAGCCAACGCCGGACCTCGGACGGATCCGCGTGGCCATGCAGCACCAGGGCCATCTCGCCGAGGTACCCGGGCAGGCGGCCGACGTGCGAGTTCCCCGGCCGCGCGGTGAAGCGCTCGTCGACGATGCGCCGGTAGGACTGCCGCGCGTAGGCGACCAGCGTGTCGATGGCGTAGACGCGCTCCTCGGCGCTGAGCAGATCGTGGATCCAATCGAAGACGGCGGGCAGGCAGCGCGCGTTGCTCAGGCCGATCTCGTCGCCCCACGGCCCGTCGACCGCGCACGGGCCGGCGGGATTCCAGTCGAGGATCGTCAGCAGGCTGGCGCGCGCGTGCGCGCCGGCGCGCGCATCGCGCAGCAGCAGATGGCCGAGGGCGCACGCGACCAGATCGCGGTCGACGTACGCGCGGTGCGCGCCGAGCGCCTCGCGGAACGCCGGCGCCGTCGGGTCGCCGGTGTGGAAGCGCGGCCGCGGAGGCATGCCGCGCGTCAGCGCGAGATCGATGGTGCGCGCGAGCGCGGCCACGCGCGCGGGATGCGCCGCCACCAGCGCCGGCAGGTCCTCGGGGAGATGGATATGGTGGGGATGGCGCGCCGGCACGCGCGCGAGCACCGCCTCGGCGGTCGGCACGATGCGCTCGGGCGCGCCCGCGGGGACGGTGAACGACCACCAGCCGCGCGCGCGCCCCGCGGCCGACACGTTCCAGCGGTAGGCGCCCGGAGGCAGCGCCACGCGCGGCACGAGCAGGTTCGCCGCCACCTCCTCGTCGATCACCGCGCGACCCGCCGCATCCTCGACGGTGACGCGGTAGCGCTCGACGCCGTCGACCGCCAGCCACCAGAACGCCGGGGGCGTGAACGCCGCGACCGCGCCGTCGACCGGCCCCGGGAAGATCTCGTCGGCGCGCGTGCGCGCCTGC
>Ga0196963_10001457_pt1 | contig 16028 bp, 17 predicted proteins | sample S1_5metaG_FD_148600 | JGI IMG/M metagenome (GOLD analysis project Ga0196963, IMG submission 148600) | Soil microbial communities from Anza Borrego desert, Southern California, United States - S1_5 | ecosystem: Environmental > Terrestrial > Soil > Desert | place: USA: California | collected... | reverse complement strand
GTGCGTCGACGCGATCTTCGCCTTCACCGCGCGCGTCCTGAAGATCGTCGCGCCGTACGCGCCGATCGTGAAGTTCCAGTCGGCGTACTTCGAGCAGTTTCGGGCCGAGGGGGTCGAGGCCTACTTCAATTTGATCCAGGAGGCCGCCGAGCTCGGCCTGCTGGTGATCGGCGACATCAAGCGCGGCGACATCGGCTCGACCGCGACCGCCTATGCCGCCGGTCACCTCGCCGAGCCCGCGTTGGCGGACTCCGACGAGGTCGCCACGCCGGACGCCGTGACGGTCAACCCGATGCTCGGCATGGACACGCTCGAGCCGTTCACGCAGGCCGCGGGCACGCTGGGCAAAGGGCTTTTCGTCCTGGTGCGCACGAGCAACCCCGGGTCGGCGGAGCTGCAGGACGTCGCGCTCGCGGATGGGCGGACGTGGAGCGAGATGCTCGCCGACAAGCTCGCCGCCGTTGCCACGGGCCCGGGCCTGATCGGCTCGCGCGGGTGGAGCAGCGTCGGGGCGGTCGTCGGGGCGACGCAGGCCCACACGATGACGTCTCTGCGGAAGCGCCTGCCCAAGTCGATCTTCCTCCTCCCCGGCTACGGCACCCAGGGCGCGACCGCCGACATGACCAAGGCCGCCTTCACGGATGGCCTGGGCGCGATCGTCTCCGCCAGCCGGTCGATTTTGTACGCCCACAAGGAGAAGAAGTACGCCGAGCAGTTCGGCGGGGATTGGGAGAAGTGCGTCGAGGCCGCGACGAAGGACATGCACGCGGATCTGAAGCGCGTGCTGGGCACCTGAGAACGCCCGACGCTTCGTGTAGCCGCCCCGCTTGCGGGGCGCGTCCGGGAGCATTGCGACCGAATCACGCGCCGGCGTCGGCAAGCAACTCGGCTGGCGTTACACATCTAATCTCGGTGAACCGCGCGAAGTCCTTCGCGTTCAGGCTCACCAACACGTCCAGCCCGTGCCCGAGCATGAACGCGACCAATCGTGTGTCGTGGGCCTGCTTGCTGACCACTCGGTGCTTTCGAATCAGATACCACCAACGAGTCGCCAGGTCGGGAGGCTCCGGCAAGCATGGGAAGACCAAATTGATCTCCTCGAGTTGTTCGGCCGCGTCGGCGAACTCAAGCCCCATGCCGTTGTTCACTTTCGGGCGGGTAGCTACCGACCAGAACTCCGACAGCACTTGTGACGAGATGCACACCGGCAGGCCGGTGACTCGAATGTGCGCCAATGCGTCCCGGCACTCCACATAGTGCGGCGACGCCGGATCGAGCGAGCGGAGGAACACGTTCGTGTCGACGAGCAGCCGCGTCACCGGTCGTCCTCATCGCTGTACATGTTCTCTCGCCGGAGGGCGTCATCCGGGATCGATAATCCGTGCACTGGCCGCGAAATGAAACGCGCGAGCGCCTCGGCGCGTTCCGTCTCCGTCGGTGCCAGTGGGAACACCGACGGAAGTGGATGTCGCTCGGGGTAGGACAAAAGGACAGTCAATTCCGTGTCGGGTGGCAGATTCACCGGCTCGTCCGGCACGATCGTCTTGCCGTCGTAGTGTGCTTTGATCCGAACCGTCATACCCCCATTATAGCAATCCTTTCCTCCCGCATTACCATCCCCCCTCATGCCCGCCCCTCTCGCCAGCCAGCGCGTCACCGTCATGGGCCTGGGCCATTTCGGTGGCGGGATCGCCGTCGCCAAATGGCTCGTGTCGCAGGGCGCCAAGGTACTGGTCACCGACCTCGCGCCCGCCGATAAGCTCGCCGACTCGCTCCGCCAGCTCGCCGGGCTGCCGATCGAGTATCGCCTGGGCGAACACCGGCCCGACGACTTCACCGGCGCCGACCTCGTCGTCGCGTCGCCCGCCGTGCCGCTCAATAACATGTACCTCGCCGCCGCCCGCGCCGCCGGCGTGCCAGTCACCACCGAGATCTGTCTGTTCGCCGAGCGCTGCCCGTCCAAGCTCACGCTCGGCGTCACCGGCACCAAGGGCAAGTCGACCACCACGTCCATGCTCGCCGACGTCCTCCGCACGAAGTATGCGGGCCGCGTGTTCGTCGGCGGGAACCTCGGCAAGTCGCTCTTGGAAGACCTTCCCGCGATCGGCGAGAACGACCCGGTCGTCCTCGAGCTCTCGAGCTACATGCTCGAGCACCTTCGGGCGCTGAAGTGGTCGCCGCACGTCGCCGTCGTCACCATGATCGCCCGCGACCACATCGAGTGGCACGGCAGCGTCGAGGCGTACGTCGCCGCCAAGCGGGTGATCGTGGAGCATCAGACCGAAGACGACTTCGCCGTCCTGAACCTCGCCTGCCGGACGGCCGACGACTTCGCCCGCCACACCCGGGCGCAGGTCAAGTACTTCGACACGACTAGTCACGCGCCCTTCCCGCTCACGCTCGCGGGGGCGCACAACCAGTTCAACGCCCAGGCCGCGTACGCCGCCGCCAGTTGCCTTGGCGTCTCGTGGGACGATGCGGCCCGCGCCCTCCGCGCGTTCCGCGCGCTGCCGCACCGCCTCGAGCTCGTTCACGAGCACGCTGGCGTCCAGTTCTACAACGACTCGATCGCCACCATCCCCGAGGCCGCCGTCGCCGCCCTCAAATCCTTCCCGCCCAAGCGGGTCCTCCAAATTGTCGGTGGCCACCTCAAGGGCGAGTACCCGCTCGAAGACCTCTGCAACACGCTCGTCGAGCGCGCCAAGGCCGTCCTGTGCATCGGCGAAATGGGCCCTGTGATCGCCGCGATGCTCGCCAAATCCACGTCCCAGTCCGCCCCCCCCTGCTACGCCTGCCGCGACCTCGCGACCGCCGTCGCCGAAGCGAAAAAGCACGCGATCGCGGGCGACATCGTGTTGCTGTCGACGGGTTGCAAGTCCTACGACCAGTTCCCCAATTTCGAAGTCCGCGGCGACGAGTTCACGCGCCTCGCCCGCGAGGATTGACGCGACACCCTCACGCGTGCGCAGCACGCCCGCTTGCGGCTTAGCGGGCCCGCCCACACGGGAAATCCGAGGCTCGCACGCACCGAAGAGCGCCGGGCGGCGTGTCCCACATTCCTCATCTGCTCTCCCATGACCGACTATCTCAAGCAAATCCTCCTCAACCAATACGAAGCCTCCCTCTGCATGCTCCGCGAAACCCTCGAAGCCTGCCCGCACGCTGCTTGGAACGACAAGATCGCCGTCCGCACCCTCGGGCAGACCGCCTACCACACCCTCTTCTTCACCGACTACTACCTCTCCCCCACCGAACGCGATTTCCAATACCGCCCCCTCCACGCGATCGGCGGCGACGAGCTCGCAGACGGCATCAACCCCCCGGGCCTTCCCCAGCCCGCCGCCCTCACCTACCTCCACGAAATCCGCACCAAAGCCCGCGATATCCTCGCCGCCGAAACCGACCAATCGCTTCAAGCCCCCGCCGCCTTCGCCTACCGCAAATTCTCCCGCGGCGAGCTCCACATCTACAACGTCCGCCACGTCCAACACCACACCGCCCAGTTCCAGGCCCACCTCCGCCGCACCATCCCCACGATGCAGTCCGACGACGTCCTCCAATGGCGCGGCTCGGGTTGGCGCGAGTAAGCCGCGAAACGGGACGACTCGCATGCGCCGGCACGGGCTACAATCCCACGAGTGCTCAACGCGACCGCACGACTTACCGCCACTCCATGTCCGACATGCGGGCATGAGGTCGTGCTCGAAGCGCCTCCTTTTGCTGCCGAACTTCCCTGCCCTCATTGCCGCGAGTCGCTGTTGCTCGTACGCACGTTCGAGGGCGTCGTCTTCCATTGGGCCTCGAGAGCCGTACCAATCCTCACGCGCGCGATCACGGCGCTCAATCTGAAGACGCCGTCCGATCTACACGACCTCATCGTGCGAGGCACCCTGATGGACCTCCTCTTGGCTTGGGATGTCCTCTCCACCGAGTTCGGGTGCATCGTCGACCCGCCGCGCCGTCTTAAGGTGCCCGGTGACTACCTCGACTGGCTAATCCGCAAATTCGCTTGATCGCGCGACGGCCCTTCGCCACTTCGTGCCCTTCGTGCCCTTCGTGCCCTTCGTGGTTAAATTATTTCGCATGCCCCGCCCCCGCCACGACAGCTCCCGCGCCCCCGCCGACGCGTCCCGCCGGTACCACGACCGCGTCGCGCGCCAGTACGACTCGATCTACGACGACCCCTACTGGGCGTTCCACGACGAGATCACCTGGCGGGCGATCAAGCCCCACCTCCCGCGCGACCTCTCGGCCCACTGCCTCGACCTCGGCTGCGGCACCGGCAAGTGGGGCCTGAAGTTCCTCAAGACCGGCCTGGCGACCACGTTCGTCGACAATTCCGGCGCCATGGTCGAACAGACCCGTCGCAAGGTCGAAGAGATGGGCGAGGCCAAGGCCAGGAAAGCCACGCTCCACGTCGCCGACATCGTCGACCTCGCCCCCCTGCCGGACGGCGCGTTCGCCCTGACCACCGCCATGGGCGACCCGCTGTCGATCTGCTCCGACCCGGCCCGCGCCGCCCGTGAGATGTTCCGCGTCTGCGCGCCCGGCGGCGTCGTCGTCGCGACGGCCGACAACAAGCTCGCGGCCATCGACCACTTCGTCGACCGCGGCAACCTCGACGCGCTCGAACAGTTCGTCCAATCCTCCCGCACCCACTGGCTCACCGCCGACCCGCGCGAGCAGTTCGAGACCACCACCTTCACCCCCCACACGCTCCGCAAGCTGTTCGAGAAGGCCGGGTTCGAAGTCCTCGCCGTCACCGGCAAGACGATCCTCCCCGTCCGCCAGAACAAGAAGCTCATGGAGGACGAGCGGGCGGTGGATCGGCTGATCCGGTTGGAAGAGGAACTCTCGAGAGACCCCAGTGCGGCCGCGGCAGCCGCGCACCTGCAGATCACCGCCCGCAAGCCCGCTTAGCGCCTATCCGGACAAACTCGGCCGCCCGGGGCTTCGCCTCTTTCCCATGCCCCGGGTCGAGCCGGGTGCGTCGGACCGCCACCCCGATCGCTCCACTCGCGACCCGGCCATCTGCTAGAATCCCGCAAACGCCGCGTACCCAAATCCGTGATGCCGACACTCTGCCCTAACTGCCGTATCGCCCTCCCGGCGCCGGGGAACCGCTGCCCCGCCTGCGGCCCCGTCATCACCGCCGCCCCCGCCGCCCCCGCCCCGCCCGCACTCGAGAAACGCCTCGACCCCGCCGCCGCAAGCTGGATCCGCGTCGAAGAGCGCGGCCAGACCCTCGTCCTCCGCTGGCGCTGGTTCCAGTGGGGCCACATCGTGATCGCGCTCGGCGTGGCCGTGTTCCTCGTCTTTTTCGTCCTCTCCGTCCTGATGGCCATCGCCTACGGCACCGGGCCCCGCGCAGTCCCCGCCATCTGGCTGATGCCGTTGGCACTCGGTTCGGCCACCGGATACCTCGGTTATCGCACCCTCGCCGACCTCCTCAATTCGACGACCCTCACCGTCACCCCCGGCGACGCCCTCACCGTCCGCCACGGCCCGCTCCCGTGGCCCGGCAACGCCACCTGGCCCGCCGCCCGGCTCACCCAGGTCTACTGCGTCGCCACCAAGAGCTACCGGACCTCCGAGGGGCGCGACTTCTCCAAACCCTACTTCGTGTTTTCCCTCCACGCGCTCCTGACCGACGGCACCAGCGCGCGGATCTCGATGGGCCCCCCCGTGACGGACACCGATCTGCCCCGCCGCCTCGAACGCCTGATCGAGCGGCACCTCGGCCTACCGGATCGCCCCGTCGAAGGGGAATTCGTGTGCGCCACCGACCGGGCCCCCGCCCGGTAGCGAAAAGTTTCCGCCGCCCGCTCACAGCCGCGACGACGCGTCGCCGTGCCCCGGCGTCCCCGGCGCCCGCGGCTTCCGCCCGACCTGCGTGCCGAACGTCTGCAAATACGCGATCCACATGATCGACAGCCCCTGGCTGTACGCCCCCTGGATCAGCAGGTCCATGTAGTGCTGCGTCGGCGCGATGTGCGAGCGGTCGGCGCTGGTCCCCTGATAGGTCATCGCCTGGATCGGCTCGCCCTTGCCCAGTGGCGACACCTTTACTTCGGTCCGCTTGTAAACGCCGATCTCTTTGCCGCCCGGGTCCAGCTTCCGGCCCACCTTCGCGTCGAGCACGCCCATCTCGGCGTCGGACAGTTCGAACAGGACGCCCCCGACGTACTTGCCCGGGTCGTAGACGATGTCGGCGATCCCGCCGCCCCAGTACTCGCTGTAGACCGCGAAGCACAGGCGGTAGTTGTCGAGAACCGCCGGCCGGCCGCCCTTGAGCTGGGGGGGCCGGTGGCCGCACGCGCGCGACCAGTCCGTGACGGCGCGCGCGTTCAAGTTGGACCCGTAAGCGAAGTACCACATCCCGGACAATCCAGACTTCCCGTAAGGCAGGTTCGTGTGCCCATTCTCGGCATCCGCGCCGAAAACGCAAAAGCTCGGCACTGACCGGTCCGCGTCAGTTCAGTTTCGCGTCCCCCGGCACGTTGACCCATGCCGGCTTCAGGTCGGCCACCGCATCGACGATCCGACGCACCCGCGTGCGTACGTCGGCCTCACCCAACAGCTCCTGCCGGAAGTCCACCGGGTGCTCGGAAAGCAGGTGGAACGCCGCGATATCCGCCGCGACCGCCGTCGGGACGCCCCGGGCAAGCAACTCGCGGATCTGCCGCCCGGCGGGGAGGCTGGCGTAAGACTCGCGCCGGAATAACCCCGCCAGGGCGCTGCGCAGCGCCAGCAACCCGCCCTCGTCCGTATTCACTTCCGCTAATGGTTCGAGCTCGGCCAGGCGGTACGGCTCGGTGCCGATTTCCCGCACGATCCGGGCCCGCGTGTGACCCTCGAGGAGAAAGTTGAACCGCCCGTCGGCCAGGCGCTCGTGGCTGACGATCGTCCCGACGCACACGACCGGGTCGACCGCCGGCCGACCGTAGTAATCCTTCTCCCACCCCCTGCGCAACAGGGCCATGGCGACTTGCCGATGTCCGCGCAGGACGTCCGCGGTCATTTGCTTGTACCGCTCTTCGAAGATGTGGAGGGGCAGGATCGCGCGCGGGAACAGCACCACGTTCGGCAGCGGGAACAGCGGCACCGCCGCCGGGAGCGAATTTGCGTCGCCTGCGCCATCTGGCATACGCGGATTCTAGCCCGCGTGGGCGCGCGGCGTCATCGCGACCCGGGCAGTGAAACTACCCGGGTCGCGGCGACGCGTGTGTTGGACAAACGACCGAACAAGCCGGGCCAGAGCACGCGGGCTTTGCCCGAAGCGCCGCCCCGGATAGCGCGCCCCAAAAGCTACAGCCCGCGCAGCTCGCGCTCGGCGCGGAGCCAGTTGTCGTGCTCAGACCCGCCCTGCCCGGACGCCCAGATCTCGTACGCCCGCACGGCGATCTGATCCGACGTCACTTCCTTCTTCGCGACGACGCCCGCCGGCTTGGGGGCGGCGGCCTTGGCCACCTTCGGCACCGGCGAGTTTCGCACCGGCGTGGTCGACACCACCGCCGACTTCGTCGCCGCCTTCGGAGCAGCCTTCTTCGTCACCGTCTCGGTCTTCTTCTTCGCAGCCATGTCGCACCTTCCTTGCCTCAAAGCGGTTGCTTAAGTGATTCGAGCGCCCGCGCTTACGCGCGGTGCGCGGCCGGTTGGCAAGCTTCCTTGCCCGCCGATTCGCAGTAAAAACTCTATCGGCAATTAACGCAAGTTATCGGGCGTGAAAATGGGGTAAGGGAAACGGAAAAACGAGAAAAGAAAAAACGTAACGAGGCTCGGACGCTCTGAGGCGCTCGGCCGCATTACGCTTTTCGTCGTTCGTTCTGCGTGCGAACCGCCCTTACTTCACGTTCGCCTTGATCCACGCGAGCGCGTCCGCGTCGTGACCCTCGGGCTTCACCTTTTCGAAGACGTGAAGCACCTTGCCGTCCTTCCCGATCACGAACGTCGTCCGCATCGCACCCCAGTATTTCCGGCCGTACATGCTCTTCTCCTGCCACACGCCGTACTTCTCGCAGACGGCGTGATCCTCGTCGGCGAGGAGGGGGAAGTTGAGGTCGAACTTCTTGGCGAACTTGATCACGTCTTTGACCGGGTCGGGGCTGATGCCGAGGACGGCGATGTTCGCCTCGTCGTAATCAGCCAGCGCGTCGCGAAACCCGCAGGCCTGTTTGGTGCAGCCAGGGGTGTCGGCGCGCGGGTAGAAGTACAGCACTACGGTCTTTTCGCCGTGGAACTGCTTGAGCGAGACCTGCTCGGGCTCACTAGACGGCAGACTGAACATCGGCGCCTTCATTCCTATGGACGGGATCGCCATTCGTAATGTCCTTCAGTGGGTTCGACGGGTGAGGTAGAGCAGGGGACGGTAGCTGCGGCAATGGGCAATCGACGGGAAAAGTGGAAGCTCCGAACAAATCGCTTGCGATCGCCACATCGATTAGGTAAATACTATTTCGCCGAGCGGTTGCGCTCACCGACAAATTACTATGCACAGAAAAGCTTTTCGCATCCTCCTGCCGATCGTCGCGATCGGTACCCTGATCGATTACAGGGTCAGTGCCGACACGATTGCCACCGACAGCTTCGACTACAGCGGCACGATGAATGGAAAGAACGGCGGTTCAGGCGCTTGGAACGGAGCATGGGTTTCGGCCATTACACCGCCTCAGGCGGCGGTGCCCGTCACCCCGCTGAGCTTGACTGTAGGCTCGACGGTGATCAGCGGCGGGGATTCCGCCGTCCGGATCGACAGCCAAAACGCGGTGGACCTGATGGTTCGCCCGATCCAGACTCAGAACTCTACGCTCTATTTCAGTTTCCTTTTGCGGTACGAGGGCTCGAGCTGGGCCGGCGGTACCTCCACCCCCGACTTCCTCGCCGTCTGGTTCGATGACAGTGCGACGTCGGTGGGAAACACGTCCCGTTCAACGGCAACGCCGAATCTCGGGCTGATCGACAACGATTCCACTTCCAATGACTTCTTCGCTAGGGACGGGACGAACTTCATTCGGACCGGTGGTGCACTCGTGGCGAACCAGACGTACCTCATTGCCGGGGCGCTCGGTAAGACGGGTGCATTGACGTCGGCTTACAACACGCTTCAGCTATGGGTTTGGAAGGACGGCGCAAGTTTCAGCCCGGCCCCGATCACAATCGCCACGAACGTCGTCAACATCACGCACATCGGCGTGCGGACGGCGAACCTCGACGCGGGCGCCGACACGATCTGGATAGACGAGTTCAAGCTCGGCACACAATTAAGTGACGTGGCCCCCGTCCCCTTGCCCGCACCGGCGTTGGCCGTCGCCGCCATCCTCGGCGGCATCGGGCTCGCCCGGCGCAAACGGTCGCTCCCGCTCTAAACTACCCACCGCGAACGACGTGATGTACCGCCAGTTGTCGCCGACCGACACGGGCTTCAACGCGGGGGGTTTTCTCGGTGTGGGGAACGGCATGAGCGCGGCCTCGTCGACCGTGACGGCGCCGGCCACCAACATCACGGCCGTCAGCTACATCGGCGTCCGCACCTCCGGCCTGGAGGCCGGCGACACGATTTGGGTCGACGAATTCAAGGTCGGTACCAAGTTGGGCGACGTGGCCCCGGTCCCGCTGCCCGTACCCGCAATCGCAGCCGCCGTGCTCTTCGGCGGAACCAGCCTGGTCCGCCGGCGGCGCAAGGCGATGGTCGGGTAGCCCCCAAGGTCGACACGATATGCAAAAGCGCGAGCCCGGATCAAATGATCCGAGCTCGTTCGTTTCCGCAAAGGTTCGTCGTTGTCATCGGCGGTGGCAGCTTAGACCCCGACGCTTCCTCGCCCGCGATTGCGGCGAGGGCGTAGCGCGCCCATGCCACCGAACAGGGCGATCGCCCCGAGGGCGATTCCGGGGAGCGGTGCGACCGTGACGTTCGTGAACTCGACGGTAGGCGTCAGAAGCGTCGCGTGTTCGTCGGCGGCGACGGTCGGCAACTGGGATGCCGTCGTCGTTCGGACGATCACCAGGGTCACGGTCTTGTTCGTGTCGCCCATGAAAGCCGCCAGCAGATCCGGATCGTTGAACGTCACCGTCGACACGGCGCTGGGGATCGAAAACGCGCCCAATAAGGTGGCGGAGGCAGCGTTGAGAGTGTTCCCGGTGTTGTTGTTGGCGGGCGCGTTGTTCCAATGCAGGTCTGTTTCCAGAGTGTTGGTTCCGAGGCCCGATCCCTCGTTCCAGAACTCCCCGTACTGAAAGGTGGAGCCGGACCCGGAGTCGGCCAGCAGGTCGTTGATTGCCCAAACGTCGAACGTGTGCCCGGCCCCCGCGCCGTTCGTCGACAGTTTGAGCGTCGCCGTCGCACCGGCGTCGTACGAGGCGATCATCCACGTATCGAATCGGATGTAGGCCTTGCGGTTGAAGCTCACATCCCCGGGGTCGTACTTTACGTCGAGCGCCGTCACCCCGCCGTAGTTGTTGAGAACGTTGGCCGATCCCCCGCGCACGGACGCGTCGGCAACCGTCGTCAGGTTGATGCTGGCCGCGTTCACAGCGCTCGGCAGCGCGAGCCCCAGCCCCACGCCGACTCGACACAGAATTGATGCGCGAATTGCCATGGCATCCTTAAAAAACTATCCTTTCTTTTAAATACTATTTAAGTTGGTCGGTGTCAATTAAGATTTGTGCTGTTCGTTCTGTCGTGCCGACGTCCTAGCCCTTCTTCCCCGCGAAGTCCGTCATGAAGGACGCCAGAGCTTGGCAGCCTTCGACGGGCATCGCGTTGTAGATGCTCGCGCGAATGCCGCCGACGGTGCGGTATCCCTTCAGGCCGACCATCCCCTGCTTGGCGGCGGTCTTCACGAACTCGTCGGTCAGCTCCTCGCTCGGCAGTCGGTACGTCACGTTCATCCGGCTGCGCTGTTCCTTGACGGTCACCGTGCCGGTGTAGAAGCCGTTCGAGTTGTCGACCGCGTCGTAGATCAGCTTGGCCTTTTGCTCGTTGATCTGCTCCATCGCGGTGAGCCCGCCCTTGGCGTCGAGCCAACGGAAGACCTCGAGCAGGATGTACACGCCGAACGTCGGGGGCGTGTTGATCATGCTCTTGTTCTCGGCCTGGTCCTTGAAGCTCCAAAGCTTGGACGGGACCTTCTTCTGGCGGGGGTAGAGGTCCTTGCGGACGATCGCCAGCACGAGGCCGGATGGCCCGAGGTTCTTCTGCGCGCCGCCGTAGACCAGGGCGCAGTCGCCGATCGGGTGCGGGCGGCTCATGAACTCGCTGGACGCGTCGACGATCAGGTTCGGGTGCTTGGGCCAGGTCGGCAGGCGGTGGCCGTGCACGGTCTCGTTGGTGCAGACGTGGAAGTAGTCGGCCCCGTCGGTCAGCTTCCACTCCGACTGGGGCGCGGAGTGGTCGAAGTTGCTCGCCTCGGTGCTGGCGACGACGTTGACCTTGCCCAGGTCCTTCGCGGCGCCGGCGGCCTTCTTGCTCCACTCGCCGGACACGAGGTAGTCGGCCGTCCCGCTCAGGAAGTTCATCGGAATCGTCGTGAAGAGCTGGGTCGCCCCGCCCTGCAGGAAGACGACGTCGTGCGACTCGCCGACGTCCAGGAGCTTCTTGCAGAGCACCGTCGCCTCTTCGAGCACGCCCTCGAACTCCTTGCCGCGGTGCGAGACCTCGGCTATCCCGAACCCCTTGCCCTGGAAGTCGAGGAGCGCGGCGGCTGACTTCTCGAGCGCCTCGGTCGGGAGCATGGCGGGGCCGGCGCTGAAGTTGAAAATGCGGTGGGACATCGTGGAAATTCCTTGGTTGATCGCGACCTTCTGAGGGAGCCCAGCGACTTGTCGCGGGACGCAGTCTGAGTGCGTTTCGCTTGCACAGACTCGGAAACGCACCCGATTTCGTAGGGCAGAATTGACGGAATTGCAACTGCAGGCGCTCGACCACCCCGGTTTTGAAACGTGACGCGCAATCCGTAAACTCGCGCCCCTGTTACTCCGTCCCGCGACAAGTCGCTGGGCTCCCTCAATCCGAATCAAACCCCCACTGCCCCGATCCCCACCTGCGCCCCCTGCACCTGCGTCTGGATGCAGACCATCGTGAGGTCGTCGGGGAGTTCGGTCGGGCCGCGGAACTGGTTCACCCGGCCGACGATGCTGTCGAGGAGGGACTGGGCCGATTCCCCCGCCCCGGCGGACTTGGCGAGCGCGTCGATCAGGCCTTTGGCCGTGAACCGCTTCCCATCCGCCGAGCGCGCGTCGAGCACGCCGTCCGTGTAGAGCACGAGGCTAGACGTCCCGGTCGGCAGGACGAATCGCTCGGTCTCGTACCGCGTGTCCTTCTCCACGCCGAGTACCAGTTGCGGCTCGACCTGCAGGTGCGCGAACGTGCCGTCCCGGCTCATGAGCGGTGGATAGTGGCCGGCCGTCGCGACCTCCACCGTCTGCCCGTCGATGTCGATCACACACACGAGCATCGTCACGAACTGGCCGTTGAACACCTGCATGCAGAGCTGGCGGTTCACGTCGGTCAGCGTTCGGCCCGGGTCGCCCAGGCGGAGCATCGTCGTGTGCACCAGGAGCTGGGTCGTGGCCATCAGGAACGCGGCGGACATGCCGTGGCCGGTGACGTCGCCGATCGTGACGACCGTGCGCCCGTCGGGCAGCTCGAACCAGTTGTAGAAGTCGCCGGAGATGTGGCTGGCCGGGTGGTTCATGGCGGCGATGTCGATCGCCGGGATCGACACGCCGTGCCGGGGCAACCAGGCCATCTGGATCTCGCGGGCCTGGCGGAGTTCGCGAGTGAGGACCTCGTGCCGCACGCGCTCCATGCGGATCCGCCCGCGGATCAGTTGCACGCTCGACGACACCAGGATCGCCGTCATCGAGAAGACGACGAACACCGCCCAGAACAGCGCGCGCTTGAAGACCCGGCTGACGACCATGTCGACGTCGCTCAGCGGCGTGACGACCATCAGCATCCATTTTTTTCCCGTCACGCCGACCGGCTCGATCGCGACCAGGCCGGGCGGGAACGTCTGCCCACCGAGCACGTAGTCCCGCTCGATCGTCGCGACCGCCTTGGCGGGTTTTTCAGAGTACGCCTTGGCGAGGCGAGAGATGTCCTCGTCCTTCAGCGTGGACACCTCGCGCCCGATCAGTTGCGGGTTCGACGCGACCATGATGGTGCCCGTCTCGTCGACCAGGAACGCGTTGGTCGGCTGGTCGCCCTCGTTCAGCTCTCTGAAGAACCGCCGCTGGACTTCCTCGATCGGCACGGCGACGACGATCAGCCGGTTGCGCTCGGGCGTGGGCACGGCGACGAGGTTCAGTCCCTCCTGTGCGCCGTCAGCGGTCAGGTACTTCTCGAAGGCGCTGATCTGCGGCTTGTCGACCGCCTTGAGCCACTCGATCTGCCGGGCCAGGATGTCGCGCGGGTGCACCAGCTTGGGGTTGGGCGGGCTGAGGGGCACGAGGATCGGCCCGCGGTCGCGAAGGAGTTCGCGGTCCTGCTTGCGGCCCATGCGGTCGCGATCCACCCGGAACATGTGGGACGCCCGCTGCTCGAGCTGCTTCCAGAGGATGCCGGCGTACATGCGGCCGACCGGGGTGCTGGCGGTCCGCGGGTCGCCGCCCATCAGGGATTGGAAGAACGGACGAAAGTCGAACCCGCCGGGGGTGGGCGGGGCGTTGGCGGTCGGGAGGGTGGTCGGCGTGGTGGCGGCGTCGTCGTCTTCCTCGGCCGGGGCCTGGCGGAGCAGGTCCAGGTCGTTGATGATCGACCGGTAGAACGCCTCGATGCCCTTGGCGGTCTGGTACGCCAGCACCTGCTGGCGTGACTCGGCCTGCTTGATCGCCTGCTCGCGCGTATTGCTGTAGACCTCGCGCGAGGCGCCGAAGACGATCGCGCAGACCGCGATCAGCAGCGCGAGGTGGATCAGGAGGATCCGGCGGGCGAATTTACGGGCGGCTTCTTCCATAAGGACGGGCGTGCGTCACTGGTTAAGTGCACGCCGGGGGCGTGAAGGGTACGCACATCGTACGCTCGCCCGGACAAACGTTGAACGCGCGAGGGCCCGCGAAATTCGCCACACTTTGAATAAACGATTGCCCGCCCGTTTGTTACGACAGAGGCACCCGCGCTGGGCGCGGGTGCCTTGTCCATGTGAGGCTTGTGGGGATCGGCGCGCCCGAGAGGAACGCGCCGCCCCGGTGTATCACTGACCTGGGCCCGTTTCGCCGCCACCCGAAGGGCGAGCGTCAAGCGAGCCCGAAGGCGAGCGCGTCCGGCGCGGAAGTTCAGGCAGCGTCGAGGTGCGCCGCGATGCTGGCGACGAACTCGACGCCCGCCATCAGCTTGGGAGACTTCAGGTCGCCCGTGCGGACGAGCCAGACGATCTTCGCGGGGATCATGGCCCGGCGGTTGGCGAGGGGCTGCCCGTTGCCGGACAGGCCGACGTGCACGCTCACCGTGTGGCCCTCGCGCACCGGCATCGACGCGGGCAGTTCGATCTTCAGGCCCGTCGAGCTCACGTCGCACGTCTGGCCGGCGAAGTAGCGGCTCGACGTCGGCTCGAACACCTTGATCGGGCGCGACTGGTCGATCCGCAGCCCGCGGCGGCGCTCGGACGGCACGGCCTCGGCGCTCGACCGGCGACCCTTGGCCTTCGGGGCGATCTCCACACCATTTTGATTCAGCAGCAGCATGACGCACCTCTTCCCGGGACACGATCTGGGGTTCTGGCTTACTTCCCGTGTCCCACATCGGTTATCGGTCGCCCGTCGGGTGAATTTAGAGAAGTCCTCCAAAATTCTTCGGGAAAGACGGTTATCGGATCCGGCGATCCCGGAAAACCAGAGGATGGTGCATAGCCGCGAAGGCCACCAGCAGCTCGAGGGATGCGCCTCGCGCCCCAGACGTGCCGCACACCCCCTGCTCCCTTGCTCTCCTGCCCCTCCGCTCCCTTGCTCGCAGTCCCGTCAGACCTCGCGCGCAACCCCGTCCTGTTCCGTACCTTCCGCACCGCGCCCTTTCCGCTATCATCGGACCCGCTATGGCTTACAACTTCACCGCGATCGAAAAGAAGTGGCAGCGCTATTGGCTGGAGAACAAGACGTTCCGCGCGCTCGACCCGGCCGACGCGCCGGGGGCGCCCAAGAAGTACATCCTGGACATGTTCCCCTACCCGTCCGGCGCCGGGCTGCACGTCGGGCACCCGGAGGGGTACACGGCGACCGACATCGTCTCGCGGTATTGGCGGATGAAGGGGTTCAACGTTTTGCACCCGATGGGCTGGGACGCGTTCGGCCTGCCCGCCGAGCAGTACGCGATCAAGAACAACGTCCACCCCGCCGAGACGACGCGGAAGAACGTCGAGAACTTCCGCCGGCAGATCCAGATGCTGGGGCTGAGCTACGACTGGGACCGCGAGGTCGACACGACCGACCCGGGCTACTACCGCTGGACGCAATGGATCTTCCTGCAGCTGTTTAACAGCTACTTCGACCCGCTCCAGCAGAAGGCGATGCCGATCGCCCATCTGATGAACGAGCTGGCCAACGAGAACTACGTGGTGGCGCCGGACCTGTCGATCCACGTGAACCCGACGCAGGAAGGCTTGGAATCGGTCGCCGGCGAAGTGCGGATGGAGCGCCTGTGGCGCGAGCTGAACGAGGACGAGCAGGCCGACGTGCTGACCAACGCGCGGCTGGCCTACACGGACGAAGTGCCGGTGAACTGGTGCCCGGGCCTGGGCACCGTGCTGGCGAACGAAGAGGTGATCGACGGCAAGAGCGAGGTCGGCGGGTTCCCCGTCGAGCGGCGGCCGATGCGCCAGTGGATGCTGCGGATTACCGCCTATAGCGACCGGCTGGCGGCGGACCTGGACGGGGTCGACTGGCCCGAGTCGCTGAAGGAAATGCAGCGGAACTGGATCGGCCGGTCGGTCGGGGCGGAAGTCGACTTCGAGCTGGTCGTCGACCCGGCGTCGGTTACATCTGCGGACCCGATCGTCACCTCCGAAGACGCCGCCGACGTTCCCGGCGACCTGATC
>Ga0196963_10001456_pt1 | contig 16033 bp, 19 predicted proteins | sample S1_5metaG_FD_148600 | JGI IMG/M metagenome (GOLD analysis project Ga0196963, IMG submission 148600) | Soil microbial communities from Anza Borrego desert, Southern California, United States - S1_5 | ecosystem: Environmental > Terrestrial > Soil > Desert | place: USA: California | collected... | reverse complement strand
TACACGGTGGCCGACGCGGCCGCGGACAACGCCGCTTACTTCGCGTGGGCAGCGCAGCGCAACGCGGTCAAGGCCGCCCCCGCCGCGGCCGCCGAGCAGAACGACGACGACCGCACGCCCCCGCCGGCCGCCCCGGCCGCGGTCGCCCCGATGTTCGTCGTCGAGACGGACGGCGCGTACCTGGCGGCCCAATCGTCCGCCGTCCGCGGCAGCACGCTCGGCGCGCTAACGTTCGCGTCGGTCGCCGCGGCCGTCGCCCACGCCGGGTCGATCCGGCTCGACTCCACCGCCTACGTCCGCCGGCTCGAGTGTGCCCACTGTGCGGCCGGCCGGTTCCACGCGTCGACCGACTGCCGCGCGAGCAGCGGCCCCGCGATGCAGGTCGTCGTCCCGGACTTGGAAGGGGCCGCCGCCCCGGCCGCCCCGGTCGCGGGCAAGGTCAAGCTCGTCGTCGGCCCGCGGGGCAAGCGGTTCGTCGCCGCGATCGAACTGCCGACCGGCCGCAAGGTGAAGTACCCGGGCACGTTCGCGACCGAGCAACTCGCTTGGGACGCGGCCCAGCGACTGGCCGACCGCCACCGGGGCGACGTCGACCTGACCGGGATCCTCGCCCGGTCGATCGAGCTCGCCCGCGCGTCCGCCGCCTAACAGTCGGGACGACTTCCCGCCGTCGGCTCCGGAGCCATTCGCCCGGCGGCGGGCCGTCCCCTTTCTTCCCCCTCTCATCCCACCGCCCGCCCGCCGTCCCAATTTGGGACGCCCGCGCGGCCGTCCTCACTTCCGGAAAACGGAAGTGACACCGGAGGCCCCGTGCCTTTCGAGATCCGCCCCAACCCGGCCCGCGCGCCGCACCGGCCGACCGTCCGCGCCGGCGTCGTCCGCGGCTTCAACTGCTACAGCGTCCCCGGCGTGGCCGACGTCGAAGCCTGGCCCTACCGCCCGCTCGCCAACGCCCGGGCGATCGCCCGCCGGCTCTACCGCGAACGCGCCGCCTACACGCTGGCCGTGATCCAGCTCGACGTCCCCGGCGTCGCGCTTCACGTCTCCCGCCGCGGCCGCAAGGCCGCATGACCCTCAACAGCAAGCGAGAAATCCAATGGAAGAAAAACAAACCACCGACCGACCCCTGCCCCTCGCCCGCGTGGGCATGCGCGTCGAGCTCGACGCGGACTACGACGGCGAAGGGACGATCGTCGAGCTGTCGCCGACGCACGCCATCGTGCAGACGGCGGCCGGGGCCGAAGCGTTCTACAACCAGACCGGGGCGCGGCTCGCGATCGAGTGGCCGCACGTCCGCCTGCTCGGCGCGCGGCCCGACTTGTCCGGGCGCGCCGACCCGACGCCCGGCCTGTTGTTCGAGGTGGAGGACGACAAGCCGGTCCCCGTCCCGTCGCACCGCGCGGACGGGTCGGCCCGCGCCGCCGACGGCGAGACGATCCTCACCGTCGAGCAGGCGGCCGACCGGTTCGGCGTGTCGGCCGACTCGCTCGCGGCCCGGTGGCGGGCCGTGTGGGAGTTCGTCGGCGAGGGCATCGCGGGCGGCGCGGCAGTCGCCGGCATCGACAGGGGCGGCCCACCGCGGCGGGACGTGCCCGCGTCGATGCAGGAGCACGTCGAGTGGATCCTCAACGACTACGGCAACCCCGGGCGGATGCTGTACGGCCTGATCGCCGCCCTGAATGACGACGGGTACGAAGCGGTCGCCGCGGCGTCCGCGATCCTCTGGCAGCACTTGACGGGCCGGCTGAAGATAGACCAAGACGAGGCCGTCCGCGAGTTCTACAAGGCGTGGGACGTGGTCGGGCGGATTCCCGGCATGCCGCCCGTGCCGCCGGTGGCCCGCCGAGACGGCCCTCGCGAGGCGGAGGCCGTTCCGGTCGCGGGGCCCGCACAGTCGGCCGACGAGAATCGGGCCGCCGAGCTCCGTGCCGAGATGCACGCCGAACGCGAGGCGGAGGCCCGACGGACGGCGGCACTCGTCGAACTGCTCGGGCCGGCGGCCGACGGGATGCCGTTTCTTCACCAGACGCTTAGCAACCGCCTGATCCTCGGGATGCTCCGCCGCCAGGGCGAGGATAAGGGCACGCTGTTGGCGCTCGGCGGTGCCCTCTGGCACTGGCAGTTCCTCAGCTTCGCCGAGCGGGACAAGGCGGAGGTCGCGTTCGCGGTCGCCAGCGACGCGGTCGAGCTGGCCGACGGCGAAGGGTTCGCCGTGCGGGAGACCCGACTCCCGCGGAGCGCGACCGACGCCCTGGCGGCGGCCGGCGTGCCGGTGCCTGCGGCGATCGACTGGCTCCGCGAGGCGTTCCGCACGTGCGAGGCGAAGGTCACGCCGCCGCGGCCGCAATCCACGCGTACCGGCGCACCGCGTCGGCAAACCGACGGTGCCCCCAAGCGTCGGCGTAAATCCGCTCCCAGCTCACCGGCCGATCGTTCTCCGACGCCGTGAGGTACAGCTCGCCGCCCGCGTCGCGCGAGAGCTCGACGAGCACGCGCACGCCCCGCACCGTCGTACGCATTTCCTTGACCACGCCCGCGCCGTCCACGCCGCTGCTCTTCCCGTTCTTCATGGCGGGGAGAGTAGTGGCAGGTCGGCACCCTCCGTGTCTTACAAGCGACGCCCGATTCTCTAGCCGTCCAAGGTTCCCAATGTCCCCGAAACAACTCTCCGCCGTCGCCGAGATCGCCACCTGGAGCGGCGAGGCGCACGCCCTCTTGGTCGAGATCGCCCCCGCCGCCGACGGCCCGGTCGCGACCGCGATCGCCCGCGCGGCGCGGATCCTCGACGTCGCCGACGAACTGCTCACCCGCGCGTACCTGGCCGACGCCCGCACGGTCGAGGACCGCGAAACGGTCCCGCGGTGGCGCGGCTGACCGCATTCGCAAGCGGGCAAATTTATCCGTCGCACCGCATGATTCGCGATGTTAACATCTGCCTAACTATTCCCGCACCGATCGTCTGCGGTCGGCACACACAGGAGAGCCCATGCCAGCGAAGAAATCGAGGTCCCGACCTACAGCAGTGCCCCCGGCACCCGTGGCCGACGACGACGGTATCTCCGTCAACAGTGCCTCGCTAATGCCGGAGCTATTGTGTGACGGAAAGCCGCCGCACATCGCGACCGTGTTCCGGTGGATCACCACCGGGGTAAAGGGCGTGAAGCTTCGTGCGTGGCGGATCGGCTCCAAGATCACCACGTCGCGGGCGGCCGTCCGCGAGTTCCTCGAACGCGTCAACGCCGGCCAGACCGCCGACCCCGCCAGGCCGACCGGAGCGGAGGCCTCGCGCGCCCACCGCGCCGCCGCGTCCCGCCTGGCCAAGGCCGGCATCTGACCGACCGGCACCGTCGGGAGGCCCCTATGACGATCGAGGACGCCGACCCCCCCATGGTCGCATGGCGGGCGTTCAACGAGACGCGCGGCCAGGTCGCCGTATTCCGCGCCGCCGTGCTGGCGGCAGACCCGCGCGCCGCCCAACTCGCCGCCGACCTGGCGCCCGACGTCTGGCCCAACCCGCGGCTCGTCGAAGGGTTTTACCGCCTGCTCGACGCGTCGCCGCCGGCCTACCACGGGCCCTGCCTAGCCGTGATGGACGCGATCGCCGATTGGGTCACCCGCGGGCTCGCGATCGCCGCGGCGGACGCCGACGCGTGGGCTCGTGACGGGGTTGCGATCGTCGGCCGGCTACTCCGGCTGCGCCACGTCGTTTGGGTCGGCATGACGAGTTGCCTGCCGCCGTCGGCGACGCCGACGATCGAGGAGAAGGACGCCTGGATCCTCGAGGCGCTCGACGCGGCCGGGCGGGCGATGTCCCGCGAGCAGATCGAGCACGCGATCGGCCGACACCCGGCCCGCCTGCCGGCCGACGTGCGGCGCCTCTCCGTGAAGTCGATCGGCCTGCGCCTGGCCCGACTGCGGGTGGCGGGACTGGTCGCGCGGAAGGGAGCGAAGAGTCCGGCTGCGATCACGGACGCCGGCCGCGCGGAGGTGCTGCGGGCGAAGCAACAAGCCTCTTAACCGCCCCGAACGGGGCAGGAGTGTCCCCCATGCCCACGCGTCCAGCGACGCGCTGCAGCGCCCGCGTCGGTTCTCGAAATCGGAACTGGCGAAAGCCGAAGTCGAAATCGAGAGCGACGACCGGCACGGCAACCTGCGGCTCCGCTGCGAAGCCTGCGGCCAGATCTGGCAGCCGGGCATCGCGCCCGGCGGACGGTTCTACCGCGGCTACTGGAAGTGCCCACAAGGGTGCAACCGCGCAGCCGAGTAGCGGGCGGTGACATGGCATGGCAAGGGCCGGCGGCCCGTCGAGCGATCGGCGGGCCGCCGGTGTTTTCGGGTTCCCGATAATGACCCGATAATTACCTTTCGATTCGAGTGCGGCCGACCAATCATCGGGGCATGGTCGTCGACCTTCAATCCGACGCGCAGCTCCTGACGCTCCGGCAGATGGCGCGGCTGCTGTGCGTCTCGGCGGACTGGCTGCTCGGCGAGGTCGATGCGAACCGCCTGCCCGCCGTCCGCGCGGGCGCGCAGGTGCTCGTGCACCCCGCGACCGTCGTGCGCATCCTGGCCGAACGCGCGTCGCGACCGGTCGAAGGGGGTGGGCGTGCTCAGTAGCCACCGATTAGTAACGGGACGGTGTAGACGGCCGTGGACGGTTTTTCCGTTGACCCGAACGGACGCCGTACCTACGATGCGGACGCTGACCCGCGGAAGGTGCGCATATGGGTCAGCAATCCCCCTCATCCCAAGCGACCGAGACTCCCTGGCCCGCCCTGCTGCGCGACCGGGAGGCCGCCGCGTTTTTGTCGATCAGCCGCGCGTCCCTGTGGCAGCGGTCGTCGTCGGGCGACCTGCCCGCGCCGGTCACGGTCGCCGGCCGGTGCGTCCGATGGCGCCGGGCGGACCTGGAGCGGTTCGTCCTGGCCCTGCGGCCGCGCGAGCGGAAGGCGGTGGCTTAATGGCCGACGAGCCCGTCAACTCCCCCGCCCCGCCGGTCCCGCGCGAGGTGCTCGCCGCAATCGGGGCCGCCCTCGCGGCGATGGCCGCGACGCACGCGCCGCCGGCCGTCGGCACCGTCGTGCCCGAACTGCTCGAGCGCCGCCAGGCGGCCGAGCTCTTGAACCTCAGCCTGACCGCCTTCACCGATTTGGAGAGCCGCGGGTACGTCGGCCCGGCCCCGCTGCGGCTCGGCGACTCCGGGCGAATCGTCCGCTTTTCACTGGAGGAATTGCGAGCGTGGATCCGGGCCGGCTGCCCGTCCCGCGCTATGTGGAACGCACAGAAGTCCGCCGCGCGGCGGAGTGCGTAAAAGCGGACGGCCGGGTCGTTACACCCGGCCGCTGCCGCCGTCTCTGGATGCCCGAAGCATACGCCGAGGGCTTACCAGAGGCAATCGAAAGTCGTAAATCGCCCGTCGGCCAAATGCGTCTCCGGAGACGCATTTGCGAACGCGGGCCAACGTCTCTGGAGGCCTTGTGAGCGAACGAAACTTACCCGCGGCCGCCGTCGACAGGCTGGTCGGCCAAGTGATCGAGGGGCACGCCCGGTGCCGCAAGTGCGGCGAAGAAATGATCCGGCTCGCGATCGAAAACGGCGGGCGACTGTTGCAACTCAAGTCGACCGTCGGTCACGGCGGCTGGGGGGATTTCGTCCGGGATCGGCTCGGCATCGCACCGCGGACGATCCAGCGATACTGCCAGCTTTACGAGGGCCGCGACGCGATCCTCCCCGCGGTCGACGCCGGCCAGGTCGACTCGATCGCCGACGCGGTGCGCGTCGCCCGCGGCCTCCCGCCAGCCGACGCGGCATCGGACGCCGACGCGGTCGACCCGGCGATCGTCGAGCGGGCGGAGGACCTCTGCCGCCGGGCCGTCGACGCGATGATCGCGGCCGGCACCCCGATGGCGCTCGCGGGTCCGCTCGCGGGGCTCCGCGCGACCGCCATCGTGCGGAAACACGGGTTGTACCGACACGAGGGGGCCGACACGTTCGATGACTGGCTCCGCGGCAAGAGCGGCGGGGCGATAGGAGAATCCGATTTCGACCAGCTGTACGACATTCTCGCCGCGCCCCTGGCGGCCTGAGGCCCGCGCGCCTCGCTCGCTTGCGCCCGCGGTTGACTCCGCGGCGCCGGCTTGCCCGGCCACGCGCCGGGCGACATCGCGGGTTTCATTACCAACCGGCACCCGAACGCGTGTTCAAAAGCCGGAGGTCAAAAACGGTCGCAGGATCGAGACGAGCCATCCGTGCCTCCCACAGCACGGGCGACGACCTGGCCACGTTCCACTCGCAAATCCAAATCCGGGCAACGCTCCCCTTTGCGACCCGGTGCCTGACGTCAGAGTGGTTTTAGAGGCCCGAGAGGATGCCGCTGGGACTCGCGGGGCACTTCGCCCCAGAGTCAGGCCATAAAAGGCGTGGTTGCGCGCCGACCGCACCGGAGACGAAAACATGCCGCATGACGTGATCGCCCCCAACGGATGCCGCCCCGAACAACTCTTCGGGCTCTGGCTGATCGACCCGGCTACGCTCGACGCGTACCGCGGCCGCGCCCTCGCGGTCGACCTCGAGGCGCTCGCGCGGCTCAACGCGCAGGCGGAGGCGAAACGCGAGGCGGAGGGCAAGGCCGACAAGCCGTACGCGGTCGCCGGCGGCGTCGCGGTGATCGCGGTCAGCGGCCCGACGACCAAGCACCAGACGTCGTTCGCCTCGCTGCTCGGCGGGACGTCCACGGTCGCGGTCGGCCGGGCCCTGAGCCAGGCGGCCGACGACGCGGACGTCTCGTCGATCCTGATGCACTTCGAGGACGCCCCGGGCGGCACGGTCGCCGGCGCGTTCGAACTGGTCGACCGGATCCGCGCGGCGAGCCGCCGCAAACCCGTGCACGCGCAGGGCACGGATCAGATGACGTCCGCGGCCTACCTGTTCGCGTCGGTCTGCGACCGCGTGACCGTCAACCGGACGGCGATGGTCGGCAGCATCGGGACGCGGGCCCAGCTCGTTGACACGAGCGAGGCGATGCGCCGCGACGGGATCCGGGTGATCCCGATCGCGGCCGGAAAGTACAAGGCCGCGGGCCTGCCCGGCACGCCCATCACCGACGAGCAGGTCGCCGACTTCCAACGCCAGGTCGAGGCCCTGAACGATCAGTTCGTGAACGACGTCGCGATCGGCCGCGGGCTCGACCCGGCCGCCGTCCGCGCGACCGAGGCCCGCGTGTACGTCGGCGCGGAGGCCGTCGCCGCCGGACTCGCCGACTCCATCGGAACTTTTGACGAAACGTTCGCGCGGCTACGGCGCGAGCACCTCGCGACGTCCGCCGGCGGGGCTGCGCCCGCCGCGGCGTCGCTTTCCCTCACCGGAGATCCCGACGTGTTCCTACTCAACCAGCTCCGCGACCTGTTCAACGATCAGACCCTAAACGAACGCCAGGCGGTCGACCGCGTCCGCGCCCTGCTCGGCAACGGCGACCGATCGACGGCGTCGGCGCGGCCGCTCGGCAAGGGCGCCGTCCGCGCGGCGGACGCGTTCTCGCCCGACGCGTCCGAGCAGTTCGGCCGCGAGTGGCGCGAACAGCAGCTCAAGGCCCGCGGCATCGACCCGGCCGCATGACCCGCCCCGCGTCCCAATTTGGGACGTTTCGCACCCATCCCGTACGAACGTCAACCCCGATACAGGAGCTACGCACATGGCAAAGCAACAACAACCGCAAGCGGCCGCACCCGCCCACGCCGACGCCGTCCCGGTCGTCAAGGAGGGCGGCGGGACGCCCGGGCCGGTCGTCGCCGCGCTCGCGAGCCCGAACGCGCCGGCCGCCCCGCCCGCGTCCGCGGCGCCCGCCGTCGAGGTCGACCGCGTGGGCGTGCCCGACGCGGTCGTCGAGCGGACGTCCGACGGCCGCCTGACCCTGCACGGCATGCGGCAGGTGATCGCGTCCGGCGGGAGCGTGCTGCACGGCGGCCGCGTGATCTCGCGCCTCGCCGACCTGCCGAGCCCGGCGGACATGGGCGACGCGGCCGACCTGAGCGCCGAGGCGTCCCGACTGGATCGGGAGATCGCCGCGCTCACCGCGACCCGCAACCGCGTGGACGCCGCCCGCCGCGACCGCGAGGCCGCCTCCGCACGCCCGGCGGCGCGCCGGCCCTGACGCCGCGCCGGCCGGCCTGACGGACGCCCCGCCGAACCATTGACCCCCTACCAGAGGATCGAATGTCCCTGCTCGACACGCTCAACACGCAGCTCGCCGCCGACCGCGGCCGCGCGACCGCCGCCTACGCCGCCCTGCTCGCCCGCCACGCCGCCCCCGACCCGGGCGACGTCGACGAGCTCCGCGCGGCAATGACCACGCTCGGCCTGTCCGCCGCCGACGTCGCCGCCGACGTCCGCGCGCTCGAGGCGATGCGCACCACGGCCGCGCAGGTCTGGACGCCCGAGCAGATCGAGCGGCGGGCCGCGGACGCGGCGGCGGCCCGGGCGGCGGTCGCGGCCGACCTGCGCGGCGTGCTCGCCGGGATCGTCGCCACGCTCGACGCGGAGGAGGCGTGGAACCTGCTCGGGTCGCTGGCCGCCAGCCTGACCCCAGAGCAGGCCGCCGCGCAACGGGCGATCGGCGAGCGGTGGCAGGCGATCGGCACCGACCCCGCGGAGGCGATGCGGGCCGAGAACCGCCAGCTGCGCGAGGCGCTCGACGCGGTCCGGTCGGCGAGCCCGCGGGTCGCGGCGGCGGCCGACCTGGCGAGCGCCGGCGACGACGAACGTTGAGGATGTCCGACGCCGGTACCCGGGCGAGCCGGCGGCCCCTCTGGCGGGGCGCGGGAAGTGAGGCGTGACCGCAACGGCGTCCGCCCCGCCCTTTCAAGGGTCAGTGCGGGACCCGACCCCGAAATCCACCGGCCGCACCCCCGCCGGCGTCGCCCTTCAACCGGCGGCCCGGCTTTGAACGGAGAGACGAGACATGCCCGCCGAACTGATCCTCGACACCGTAAAGGACGCCCAGATCGAGACCGTGCGCGACCGCGTCCACGTGCGGCGCACGGGCCTGATCAAGGGGATCGACACGACGCTCCCGTGCGCCGAAGTGTTCGCGACCGCGATCAACGTCGCCGGCATGCCCCAATATTTCGACGCGTTCCCGCTCGCGGCCTACTCGTACGCACGGCTGACGCGGCACATCTTCACCCCGGAGAGCCAGGACGTGCTGCGGTTCGCGCTGCTGTACGAGCCGATCGACTTCAACCCGGCGGGCGGTGGGATTTCCTTCTTCCTGACGCGGCGGACGACGCTCGTCGAGCTGACGACCGAGTTCCACCCCAGGACAAGCGCGCCGATGCGCGTGAAGTGGGAAAACAAGGCCGACCCGAACCCCCAGGCGACGGCCCGCGCGAACACGGTCGGTCTTAGGTACCTTTCGCCGATGCAGGTCCTGACCGCGCACGCGTGGGTGCGCGGCGCCGTGCCCGACGCGATGCTGAATTGCATCGGACACGTGAATGAGCACTTCTGGCGGGACGGCGCGTCCGGCCGGTGGCTGTGCACGGGCGAGGAGGACCGGACGCAGGACCGGGCCCGGAGCTACTCGTTCTCTTTCGAGTTCACCAAGTACATGCAGAAGGGGAAAGATTGGAGTTCGTACGCGGTCTACCGCGACCCGGTCACGGGCATCGCGCTCCCGTACGACCCGAACGACTTGGACGTGCTGAAGGCCATGGCCTACAAGTATGACGTCATCCTGAAAAACGGACTACTCAAGGCGGGGCTGTACGACGTCGCCGACTTCGGGGCCGCGTTCGGGTTCGGCCGCCCCGGCGACCCGTTCTAGACAACGCATCCCCTCCACTTACTTACGGGAGATAAAATGCCCAGCAATCCTGAGATGGTTCCGATTCCGCACGAGCTCGCCCGCGCGATGGCGACGGGAGACGCCGCGCCGGCCGCCCCGCCCCCCGGTTCGCGAACGACCACGCGGATCCTCGACGGCCAGGATCCGCGACCGTTCATCTGCGGGCAACTCGCGGAGGTCGACCGCCTGGTCGACCTGGCCGAGGGATCCAGCATCACGGACGCGCAGTTGCGCGTTCGCCGCGCTGAACTGGTCGAGGAGCTCGAGCATCTCGAACGGATGGGAGCACACCGGCCCGTCGGCGACGTGCTGCCGGCGACGCGAGCCGCGATCTCAAGGTCGGTCGACGGCACGTGGGCCGCGGACTTGGCGGGACTTCCGGTGCACGGAGCTACTTCGGGCGGGGCCCCGGACTCGCGTCCTTGACGGTTACGGCGACGGCAATACCGGTTCGGTCGGCGGCGAGGTCGACCCGCTCGATTGCCCCGTGAAACGTGAACCGGTCGCCCGGCTTGAGCTTCGCCATACCGGGCGCCGCACCGCTCGCGAACGTCGCGCTTGCCGACCCGCCCGACACCGCGAGGGCCCCGGCCTTACCGCCGGGCGTTCGAATGACTGCGTACGGCACGCGGAGGTCTCCCTTGTCTTTGAGCCCGACGGAAAAAACCTCGCCCGTCAGTTGCACCGGGACGTCTGCGAACCGCTTAGCAGCCCACGCCCCCACCAGCTCGCTCTGGATGGCCGTCCACCCCTCTCGGCCCGGCGCGAGATCCTTCGGCAGGGCCGCCACGATCTCCGCGACACTGCTGATCGGTGCCGGGGCCGCCACCGCGTCGCTGCCGAACGCGGGCTTGTCGGCCGCGGCGGCCGGCGTCCCAAATTGGGACAACGTGACGAGCGCGACGAGCGTGAAGGCGGCGGTTCGCATGCCCCGCACGATAACACCCGGCCGGCCGCCCGGGCTATCGAACAGGCTCCGAACTTTATAACGCCGCGTGTATGATCGCGGACGCGCGGCCCGGCCGTCGCGCGACGCAACAGAGAGGTGAGCGATGCGAGTTTTCCGCCAGGCGTACAAGGATCGGAAGACGGGCCAGACCCGCCACTCGTCGAACTGGTACGTCGAGTTCCGCGACCACGAGCGGATCGCCCGGCGGTGGCCGGTGGCCGACGACCGCAAGGCCACCCACTCGATCGGCCTGAAGCTCGAGCGGCTGGCCGCGGCCCGCCGCGGCGACGGCACGCTCGACGACGACCTCGCCCGCTGGGTCGACAACGCGCCGCGCGACCTGCGCGCCCGGCTCGTCAACGCCGGACTGATCGACGCCCGCCGCCTGGCCGTCGCCCGGCCGCTCGCAGCGCACCTCGACGGGGAGCAGGGCCCGGGCGGCGAGTTGCTCGCGGTCGGCTTCCGCCAGGCGCTGACCGCCAAGGGGAACACGCCCGCCCACGTCGACCAGACGGTCGGCCGCGTCCGCCGGGTGCTCGACGCGTGCGGCTTCGCCTACTGGAACGAGCTCGCGCGGCCCGGCGCCCTCTCGCGGATCCAGGTGCACCTGGCGTCGCTCCGCGCGGCGTCCCAAATTGGGACGGGCGTCGTCGCATCTTCCGAAGACGTGCCGGGGGCCGCGCGCCGGCCCGTGCGCGGCCGGACGGTCGCGTACTACGTCAAGGCCCTCCGCCAGTTCGGGGAGTGGATGGCGGGCCCGGGCGGGGCGGGGTCGAACCTGCTCGCCGGCGTCGAGGGCGTGCGCGAGTCGGACGCGGACAAGGTCGACCGCCGCCCCCTGTCGATCGACGAAGTGAGATGGCTGATCTCGACGGCCGCGGGGGCCGGCGTCCGCTACGGGCTCGACGGGGCCGCGCGGGCGCTCGTGTACCGCTTCGCCTACGAGACGGGGATGCGGCCCGGCCAGATCCGCGGGCTCGCGTGCGGGGCGTTCGCGCTCGACGCCAGCCCGCCGACCGTCACGGCCCGGGCGGCGACCGTCAAGCGGAGGAAGCCGCACACCCAGGTACTGAGCCCGGCGATGGCCGCCGAACTGCGGGCGGTCGTCGGGGCGAAGGTGCCGGCCGCGGCGGCGTTCGCGCTGCCGAGCAAGTGGCGGATGGCCGACATGCTGCGCGACGACCTGGCGGCGGCCCGGGCGAAGTGGATCGAGCAGGCGGCCGGGGACGACGCCGAGCAGCTCCGCCGCCGCCGGTCTGATTTCCTCGCCGACGTCGACCACCACGAAGCCCGGGTCGACTTCTACTCGCTCCGCCACACGCACGGCACGGCCCTGGCGGACGCGCGGGTCCCGCAAAAGGACATTCAGGCGAGTTTGCACCACACCCGCTCGGCGACGACCGACCGCTACGTGCACAGCGGCATGGACGCCCGGGCGGCGGCGATCGCGGCCCTGCCCGACGTCGGGCCCGCGCGGCAACAGGCGACCGGGACCGACGGACGGGCGGCGGACGACGACCGCAGCGGCCCTCCTGCTTACCGTCCCGCTTACCGTCCGATGCGTGCCGAGACGGGCTCCGGCGGTTTGAGGCAGGGAGGGGCGTCCGGCGAGTCCCCCACGGGCGGGGCGAAAAACGCGGATTTTGAGGGAGGGGGAAATGAGTGCGCTGGGGCTCGAACCCAGGACCTACGGATTAAAAGTCCGTTGCTCTACCAACTGAGCTACGCACTCGGCCGCCTTCGGCGGGCTCAACGGGCCCGGCCGACGGGTCAGAGACTATAGGGATTACACGCCGGTTCCTCAATATGCCCCGACGACCGGAAAAACGTCCGGGCGTCCCCTGTATCTGACATTGCGGCCCGGTACAATCCCCGGCGGGTGGTCTCGACTCACCGACGGAGGGCTTTGCCCATGCCGTGTTATCGCCTGGGTCGCACCGCGACTCTGGGAGCCCTTACCGTCGCTGCCGTTTTCAATGGCTCGCGCGCCGGGGCGACCGACATACGCGGCATCCAGCCCGCCGCCCTCGACCAGCCGCGCATCAACGCGCTGCTCGTCCAGCCCGGCGCCACCCCCAACACCGGCGCGCTCTGGGCCGACTTCTTCGGCGACCGCCTCTTTAACGTCGAGGCGTTCCTCGACACCGGCGCCTCCGGCGTCGTCATCTCCGCCAACACCTACGGCGCCCTCGGCCTCACCGGCCGGCCCGACCTCTACAACCCCGGCGTCGGCAACCTGACCTACCCCGCCAACGGCCAGAACGTCTACTTCGAGGACGTCGGCGTCGCCGGCCAGCACGTCCCGCGGTTCAACGTCTCCAACCCGGTCAACATCGCGATCGGGCAGTTCACGCCGACCAATACGTCGCGAATCAAGGCGGCCGAAGAGGCGTTCTCGTCCGGCGGCACCCTCGCGTCGACCGACTTCGGCGGGTACACGCAGACCGTCGCCAACGTCCGCGCCCAGGTCGGCCCGTTCATCGGCGAAGACCCGAGCGACCCGAACGACAACCCGCTCGTCTCCGACCTCGACGTGTTCGGCATGCCGCTGATCAAGGGCCGCGTGATGGTCATGGACCCGCGCCCGGTCGAAAAGCTGATGAACGGCGGACAGCCCGCGTACAACGAGGCAACGGGCGAGCAGGAAGACATCCGGATGCGGACGTACCTGTACGCGCCGGGCACGCCGTGGCGCCCGCTGACGGTCGATTCCGACCCGGGAATCCCGCTGACCACGCGTTCGGTGCGAGTGTCCAAGGCGAATTTCAATGCGTTCTCGAAAGTCGGAACCGCGCCGACGCCGGACGGCGCGCTCACGCCGATTCCCGCCGCCGACCGCGACGCCTACCTGCCGACGCTCAACGACAACCCGTTCCTCGGCCCCAACCCGCTGGCCCCGGCCGGTGATACCACCCCGCCGGTCGCGCTGACGTTCAACGGCAAGCGGACGACCGGGTCGTTCCTACTCGACACGGGCGCCGCCGCCTCGATGATCTCGAACGGCGTGGCCGCCAACCTGAACGTCCGCTACCGGCCCGGGACGCAGGGCACTGACGCGCCGATCCTCGAGACGTTCAACCCCGCCAACCCCGGGGCCGTCGGCACGCCGATCGGCGACCAGTTCGCCCTCACGATCGGCGGGATCGACGGGACGAAGAAGGTCTCCGGGTTCTGGCTGTCGTCCATGGTCCTCAAGACCCTCCAGGGCGACGCCGCCAACGACGACGACGCCAAGCACCTCCGCTTCCTCGAATCGCCCGTCCTCGTCACCGACATTTCCGTCCTGAACGACGTGACCGGCCAAAAGGTCACGCTCGACGGCATATTCGGGATGAACAACATCATCTCGTCGATCTGGATCGGCGAGCCGCTGGCCCCCGGGTTCCCGATCCCGGACCTGCAGGACCTGACGCCGTCGCCGTTCGACTGGGCGGTGTACGACGACCCCAACTCCCTGCTGTCGTTCAAGCTCCGCACACCCGGCGACGCCGACCGCGACGGGAAAGTGTCGCTCAACGACCTGGTCATCCTCGCGAACAGGTACGGGAGTGAGGCCGAGGCCGGCGACCCGTATAAGACGGGCGACTTCGACGGGAATGGGGTCATCAGCCTCAACGACCTCGTCATCCTCGCCAACCACTACGGGATGAGCGACGTCAACGAGCAGATGCTCATCGACCTGCCCCACTACGCGTTCGACATCTTCGGCGGCGCGTTCGACCTGCCGGCCGGCATCGCCCCCGTCCCCGAGCCCGGCGGCGCGATCGTCGCGATCGCCCTGCTGGCGGCCCCGGTCCTTTCCCGGCGGCGGCGACGACCGGCGCGGCCGACCGCGCTATAATCTCCCCCCATGGCGCTGACCCGCGACCGCTGCCTCTGCCTGCGCAAGGTGGAGTACAGCGAGACCTCACAAATCCTCACGCTCTTCGGCCGCGGCCTCGGACTGATCCGGTGCATCGCCAAGGGTGCGCACCGTCGCACCAAGGCCGGCGCGTCGAAGTTCGACGGCGGGTGCGACCTGCTCGACCTCGGCGAGGCCGTCTTCTCCCTCCGCCTCGAGAAGGACCTGGCTACCCTTACCGAGTGGTCCCTCCGCGACGGCCACCTCGAGCTCCGCGCGTCCCTCCGGGCCCTCTACCTCGGCCAGTACGCCGCCGAGCTGACCAGTCTCCTCTTCGAAGAGCACGACCCGCACCCGTGGCTGTTCGACCGGCTCGCCCACACGCTGACCGAGCTCGCCACGCCCCGGGCCGAAGAGGCGTTCCTCGCCTTCGAGCTCGACCTGATCCGCGAGGCCGGATACCTGCCCGACTTCACCGCCTGCGCCAACTGCCGCGCCTCGTTCAGCGACCGCGCGGGCACGTGGTCGTTCTCGCCCGCGCGCGGCGGTGTGATCTGCCGGAACTGCGAGGGCGTGGCGGCGGACCGCGTCCCGATCGACCCGCGCCTGCTGTCGCTCGCGAGCAGCCTCCTCCGCCTCCCGCGCGCCAACGGCCACCAGCAGCGGCTGCCCCGGCTTTCGCGGGCGCAGACCGACCCGCTCAACCGCGTGTTCGCCCACCACGTCCAGCACACGCTCGGCCGGCCGCTCCGGCTGCCGAAGTTCGTGATCTCGCGCTAACCCGATACAATTCGCCCCCCTATGGCTCAGGACCACACGGTCACCGTCGCGATCCCCGGATCGCCCGCGTACCCGATCCACGTCGCCCCCGGCCTGCTCGCGCGTGCCGGCGACCTGCTCCGCACGCTCTCGAACTCCCGCAAGGCCGCCGTCATCACCGACGCGTCCGTCGGCCCGCTCCACCTTCCGGCCTTCCGCGCGTCGCTCGAACGCGCGGGCTTCGAAGTGATCGCCGCGACGCTCGAGCCGGGCGAAGACCACAAGACGCTCGCCGACCTGCTCCCCGTGTTCGACACGCTGCTGGCCGCGCGCATGGAACGGACGACACCCGTGCTGGCGCTCGGCGGCGGGCTCGTCGGCGACATGGCGGGCTTCGTCGCGGCGACGGTGCTCCGCGGCGTGCCGTTCGTGCAGGTGCCGACCACGCTCTTGGCGATGGTCGACGCGTCCGTCGGCGGCAAGACCGGAGTCAATCACGCGGTCGGGAAGAACCTGATCGGCGCCTTCCACCAGCCGGTCGCTGTCCTCATCGACCCGGCCACCCTCACGACGCTCCCGCCGCGCGAGCTGCGCTCCGGCCTGGCCGAGTGCATCAAGCACGACGTCATCCGCGACGCCGAGG
>Ga0196963_10001455_pt1 | contig 16036 bp, 13 predicted proteins | sample S1_5metaG_FD_148600 | JGI IMG/M metagenome (GOLD analysis project Ga0196963, IMG submission 148600) | Soil microbial communities from Anza Borrego desert, Southern California, United States - S1_5 | ecosystem: Environmental > Terrestrial > Soil > Desert | place: USA: California | collected... | reverse complement strand
CCTCAAGGTCGCGGAGGTCGAAACACCGAAGCCGGGTGCCGGCGAGGTGCGCGTGAAAATCGCTGCGTCCGGCGTCAATCCGTCCGACGTGAAGACACGGTCGGGCACGATGCGCAAGATCGCCTTCCCCCGCGTGATCCCGCACAGCGACGGCGCCGGCACGATCGACGCGATCGGCGATGGCGTAAACAAGGCGCGGCTGGGCGAGCGGGTGTGGATCTGGAACGGCGCCTGGAAGCGCCCGTTCGGGACGGCGGCAGAGTTCATCGTGCTGCCGGAAGGCCAGGCAGTCGCCCTGCCCGGCACTGTCAGCTTCGACGAGGGGGCGTGTCTCGGCATCCCCGCCCTCACGGCCTATCACGCCGTCACCATCGACGGATCGGTGAAGGGGCAGACGATCCTCGTCCATGCCGGCGCTGGCGCGGTCGGCCATTACGTGGTGCAGATCGCCAAGGCCAAGGGTGCGACCGTCATCGCCACGATCAGCTCGCCAGAGAAGGCGGCGCACGCCAAGGCCGGCGGCGCCGACCATACGATCAATTACAAGAGCGACGACATCGCGGCGCGGGTCAAGGAGATGACCGGCGGCAAAGGCGTCGACCGGATCGTCGACATGGACATCACCGCCAACGCGAAGCTCATCCCCTCGGTGCTGAAGCCCCGCGGCACGGTGGTGATCTATGGCATCGGCGGGCCGGAGGCGACGATCCCGGCGCAATACTGCCTGACCAGCCAGATCCAGCTCAAATTCTTCCTGGTCTACGATCTCGACGATACGGCGCGCACCGCCGCCCTGGCCGACCTCACCGCGATGCTCAAGGCCGGTCAGCTCAAGCACACCATCGCTGCCGCCTATCCGCTCGACCAGATCGTCGCCGCGCACCAGGCGGTCGAAAGCGGCAAGGCGATGGGCAATGTGATCGTTCGCCCTTAGGCCGTCAGTCCTTTGCCACGCCCGAGGCGGCAATCACCTCGGGGATCGCCGAGGGATTCTGCGGCGCCATGATGTGCGCCCCGGCGATGCCGGGAATCGTGGCCAGCTCCTGCAGCAGTTCGATGGCGATGCGCCGGCCCTCCTGTTTGGGATCGGCCGCCTTGTCCAGCCGGTCGACGAGGCTATCCGGGATCAGGGTGCCGAAGAGCTTCTCGCGCATCCAGCGCGCCGACTTCCCTGACGGGATTGGTGCGATACCGATGAGCACCTTGAGGCGCGGCGCGATGCCCAGCTCGATCAGCCGGGCCGCGTACCGGCGCACGACGCCCGCATCCATACAGAACTGCGTCTGGATGAAATCGGCCCCGGCCTCGAGCTTGTCGAGCAGAGGTGCCGCCTTCCAGTCGGCCGGCGGATCAACCGGGATATCGGCGCCACCCAGCACGAGATCGACGGCGCCCTTGATCGGCGTGCCGGTCGGCAGCGTACCTTCGGCGCGCATACGCTGCGCGGTCAGCAGCAGGTCGCGGCTGCGCAGGTCGAAGACCGGTTTGGTTTCCGGCTGGTCGCCGGACTTGGGGTCGTCACCACCAAGAACCAGGATGTTGCGGATACCGAGAGCCACGGCGCCTAGCAGGTCGGCCTGCAGCGCAATGCGGTTGCGGTCCCGGCAGGTCATCTGCAGGACCGGTTCGATACCGCTGCCGAGCAAGGCGTGAGCCGCGACGAGGGTCGACAGATGCGCCTTGGCACCGGCCCCGTCGGTGACGTTCACCGCGGTTGCCAACCCCTTCAGCGGTGCGGCCTTGGCGACGAACTCCGCCAGGTCGGTCGCCACCGGCGGCGTCAGTTCGGCCGTTACGGCAAAGCGTCCGCTGTCGAGCCGTCGGGCCAGGTGGCTGGCCGTCGCCGGCGGCCGGCCCGAGACGTCGTTCATGAGTTCATCCTGTCGGCTAGTGGAACGATTTGGCGACGGCCGAGCGCATGCGAACCAGCAGCTGCGCCATGCCGAAAGTGATGCCGCTGACCGGGATCGGCCGCACGCGGGAGGTGTGAAAAGCCGAGACCCGCCACGAATCGTCGCGCTTGACGAGGATATAGGTCTGGATCGATCGCCGCGGGCGCTTCGAGCGCCGCTGCCACGGCATCACGACCGCCCCCTCGATCACCGCGATCGCCGTCTCCGGGTTGAGGAATCGCAGACGCGGACTGCCTTCGAATACGCGGCGCGAGCCGCGCAGCACGTTCTCGAAGAGGTAGCGGTGAAGCCGGGCGATGGCGCGGCGGCCCCGGACATGCGTGCCGTCGAAGGCGATGTAGTCGGCGTCGTCGGTAAAGGCGGCGGCGTAGGCCGCGCCGTCATGCCGGTTCCACGCTTCCGCCAGGCCGTCGATGAGGGCCTTGATCGCCCGCCGGTCGGGCACCGTCGATTCACTTGCGCTCATCGGCCTCGATCCACGGCGCCCCGGCAGTTGCTTCGGATCCGGAGTGCGGCTCTTATAGGGTGCGATCCGCCACCACCGCGTCAAGGCCAAGTTTTATAGTGCCGCACCCATCAGCAGAACGTAGGCCCCCCATGCTTTTCGTTGATATCCAGGGCGCCAGGATGCCGGCCCTCGGGCTGGGCACCTGGAAGCTTTCCGGCGCGGCCTGCGAAGCGACCGTGCGTCGCGCTCTCGACATAGGCTACCGGCATATCGACACGGCGGAGATGTACGGCAACGAGGCGGAGATCGGTCGGGCCGTCGCCGCCTCCGGCCTCGACCGCGAATCCCTATTCATCACCACCAAGATCTGGACCGACCATCTGCGCGCCAAGGATGTCGGACCGGCCGCCGACGCCTCCTTGCGGAAACTGAAGACCGACTATGTCGACCTGCTGCTGATCCACTGGCCCAACGCCTCGGTACCCATGGGTGAGACGCTGGGCGCGATGATGAAGCTCAAGCAAGCGGGCAAGGCGAAGGCGATCGGGGTCAGCAATTTCTCGGTCGAGCAGATGGACGAGGCGCTGAACCGGCACAACGCCCCCATCGCCTGTAATCAGGTCGAATACCACCTGATGCTCAACCAGGGACCGATCCTCGATTTCGCGCGTCGGCACAAGATCGGGGTCACGGCTTACTGTCCGCTGTCGCGCGGCAGGCTGGTCGACGACCGCACGCTGGCAGCGATCGGCGCCAAGCATGGCAAAAGCGCGGCGCAGGTCGCGTTGCGCTGGCTGGTGCAGCAACAGGGTGTCGCTGCCATACCCAAGGCGACGGGCGAGGCCAATCTGCGGGCCAACCTGGCGATCTTCGATTTCGCGCTCGACAAAGCGGATGCCGACCAGCTCGACCGACTGACGGGCAGCAACAGCCGGGTTATCCCTCTCGACTGGCAGGACCGCTGAAAAGCATAGGGCCGCCTCAGCATAAGCCTGGCGGCCCTATGGCCTTGCCGGACGGCAAGGCGTGAGGTCTGGCGACCTCTGTCACGGTTTTTGCGTCTCGTGCAATCTCTCCGCAACAGGATCGTAACGGCCAGCCGCGCCACCGGTTCGAGCGCCACCGCAAATTTTCGCGCCCAGCCCCCCGTCTCACCGGAACGTACGGCCCAGCCGGCCGTTCTGCTCCTGTCAGGCTTATCCGCGGAACCGTGGGTTCGGCCGCAACGTTCCCGTTTTGCCGAGAGAATCAGCAACGGGCGCGGAGGTTGCCATGCAGTTCGTTCGAGATGTGATGACCCGGGATGTGCGCGTGGAGAATCCGGACGACACGATTCAGCACGCGGCGTCGCGGATGATGGAATTGGATACCGGTATCCTGCCCGTGGGCGAGGGTGACCGTCTGGTCGGCATGATCACTGACCGCGACATTGCGGTTCGTGCCGTGGCACAGGGGCGCACTCCCAACACGCCCGTACGCGATGTCATGAGTACCAAGGTGCGTTACTGCTACGACGACGAACCGGTGACGCATGTAGCCGAAAACATGGCCGAGCTTCAGGTCCGCCGTCTGCCGGTGGTCAACCGTGACAAACGGCTGGTCGGAATCGTGTCCCTCGGCGACATCGCCGCCGAGGCCGAGCCCGAAACCTCTGCGGACGCTCTCCGCGGCATTTCAGAGCCTGGCGGCCAGCATTCGCAGAGTCCGTAACAGGGGCCGGGGCGGAAGGAGGAAGAGATGCGATCGTCCATTCTGCTTGCCGCCCTGTTCACTGCGGCCGCTATCCCTCCGCTGAGCGCCGCCGATTGCGGCGCCGAGGTGGACCAGCTTGCCAGCCGCTATCGGGTCGCCGTCGGCCTCCCGCAGGGAGCGCCGCCGACCGACACCAAGGCGGAAGTGCCGGCCACCACTGAGTCGCGCGGCATCCCACCCGAAGCGATGAAGGAGTCGGGCGGGGTCATCGCGCCGCCGGACCAGGGCGGCCGCATGCCGACCATCGAGCCCCCGCAGCAGGGCTCCGGCGCCATGTCGACGACGCCCAACATCCCGCCCCAGACCGCGCAGCGGCCGACAGCCCGCTCCAACGAAATGAGCGCCGCCAAGCGGACCCAGCTCCAGTCTATCCTGACCGCCGCCAAGGCTGCAGCCGGGCAGCAGCGCGAGCAGGAGTGTTTCCAGCAGCTTTCTCAAGCCCGGGCGCTGACCGAAAGCGATCTGCAGTAGAGCTTCCCTCCTAACTGCCCCGCTCTGCTAAGCTACGGCTGGACGGGCGGGGCTTTTTCATGACTCTCACGAGTGAATTCGCGTTCGAGCTGCGCGCCACCGTAGACGCCGTGCAAGAGGTGGGCGACACGCCGGCCGGAAAGCGGCGCTTCATCCCAATCACCGGCGGAGCGTTCGAAGGGCCGAAGCTGAAAGGCGTCGTGCTACCTGGCGGAGCCGACGCCCAAGTCATCCGCCTCGACGGCGTCACCGACCTCGTCGCGCGCTACACGCTGAAGGTCGATGACGGCACGCTGATCTATGTGGTCAATCGCGGCTTGCGTTACGGACCGCCGGAGATCATGCAGCGCGTGGGCCGGGGCGAGCCCGTCGATCCGACGCTCTACTATTTCCGCACCACGCCGGCGTTTGAAGTGCAGGCCGGCCCCCACGACTGGCTCAATCGCTCGATCTTCGTCGGCACCGGCGCGCGGCATGCCGCCGAAGTCCATATCCGCTACTTCCGCGTTCTTTAACCCTCGTCGTCGAGCGAAACGAGGGTTGCGTTACCGCCGGCCGCCGTGGTGTTGACCGAGAGGGTGCGCTCGGCGGCGAAACGCGGCAGGTAGTGCGGGCCGCCGGCCTTGGGCCCCGTGCCCGACAGGCCTTCACCGCCGAAGGGCTGCACGCCGACCACCGCCCCGATCATGTTGCGGTTGACGTAGATATTGCCGGCGCGCGCCTTGGCGACCACCCGCTCGATCGTATCGTCGATGCGGCTGTGGATTCCCAGCGTCAGGCCGAAGCCGGTGGCGTTGATGGCGTCAATGACCGCATCGAGCCGGTCGGCCGCATAGCGCACCACATGCAGGACCGGCCCGAAGACCTCGCCTTCCAGGAAGGCGATGCCGTCGATGCCGAACGCCGCGGGCGCCACGTAGTCACCGGGCGGCAGACCTTTGGGCAAGGCCAATTCGCGGATCGGCCGGGCCACTCGGCGCAGCCGCGCTACATGCGCCTCCAGCATCGCTTTCGCGTCGGCATCGATCACCGGCCCGACATCCGTCGACAGATACTGCGGCTCGCCGATACGCAGCTCGTCCAACGCCCCGGCCAGCATCGTCTCGACCTTGTCGGCGATATCCTCCTGCACGCAGAGCACGCGCAGGGCGGAGCAGCGCTGCCCGGCGCTGTTGAACGACGAGGCCAGCACGTCGGCCACCACCTGCTCCGGCAGAGCGGAGGAATCGACGATCATCGCGTTCTGGCCGCCGGTTTCGGCGATCAGCGTGGCGATGGGTGTATCGCGCGCCGCCAGCGCCCGGTTGATCGCCCAGGCGGTCTGGGTCGAGCCGGTGAAGGCGACGCCGGCAACGCGCGGGTCGCGCACCAGATGCGCGCCAAGTTTGCCGTCACCCGGCAGGAAATGGAGCGCTGCCGGATCGACACCCGCCTGGTGCAGGAGACGCACGGCTTCGGCGCCGACCAGCGGAGTCTGCTCCGCGGGCTTGGCGATGACAGTGTTGCCGGCGGCGAGAGCGGCGGCGATCTGGCCGCTGAAGATGGCCAGCGGGAAATTCCACGGACTGATGCCGAGGAACACGCCGCGGCCGTGGAGATGCAAGGTGTTGCGCTCGCCGGTCGGCCCCGTGAGATCGGCCGCGATAAAGACACGCCGCGCCTCGGAGGCGTAGTAGCGCAGGAAATCGCCGGCCTCGCGCACCTCCATCAGGGCGTCGGGCACGGTGCGGCCGGCCTCGGCGACAATGCGGGCCATCAGCCCGGCGCGGTTCGCCTCGAACAGGTCGGCGGCGCGGTCGAGGATGGCGGCACGCGCCGCGGCGCCCTTTGCGTCCCAGCCCGGCTGCGCAGCGTAGGCTTGCGCCAGCGCCTGATCGGCCTGCGCGGGCGTGGCCTCGACGACCAAGCCGACCGCCCGTGTGCGGTTGCCGGGCTCGGTGCGCTCCTGCGATGGGCCGGCGAGGCTGCGGCCGACGACGACAGGCGCCGCCTGCCAGCGCGCCGCCCGGGCATGGCGCAGGCCGTCAGCAAGGCGGGACAGCTCGTTGGGGTCGGCGATGTCGAACCCCGCGCTGTTGCGCCGGTCGGCATAGAGTGCGCGCGGCAATGGGATCCGCGGATGAGGCTTAGCACCGCGAGAGGCGAGGACATCCAGCGGATCCTCGACCACTTTGTGCATTGGTGTGCGCGGGTCGGAGATCTTGTGCACGAACGACGTGTTGGCGCCGTTCTCGAGCAGCCGGCGCACGAGATAGGGCAGCAGATCCTCGTGGCTGCCGACCGGGCAGTAGACGCGGCAGGGTCGCGCCGGCCGCAGCAGGTCGCCCGCCACCTGGTGCAGGGATTCCCCCATGCCGTGCAGGCGCTGGAACTCAAACTCGCCCTTGCCGCCGGCGAGGCGGTGGACCGCCGCCAGCGTGTGGGCGTTGTGGGTGGCGAATTGCGGGTAGATGGCGTCGGGCGCAGCCAGGAGGGCGCGCGCGCAGGCAAGATAGGAGAGATCGGTCCACGCCTTGCGCGTGAAGACCGGATAGCCCGCGAGGCCTCTCTCCTGCCCGCGCTTGATCTCGGCGTCCCAGTAGGCGCCCTTGACCAGCCGCACCATCAGCCGGCGCTTGCGCGCCCGCGCCGTCTCCACCAGCCAGTCGACGAGCGGCAGCGCCCGTTTCTGATAGCCCTGCAGGGCAAGGCCGAAGCCGTCCCAGCCGCCGAGGCGCGGCTCGCCCATCGCGACGTCCATCACGTCGAGGGACAGATCGAGACGATCCGCTTCCTCCGCATCGACGGTAAGGCCGATGCCCCAGCGCTTCGCCGCTTCCGCCAGACCGATCAGGCGCGGCACCAGTTCCTTCATCACGCGGTCGGCCTGCGCGAACTCGTAACGCGGGTGCAGCGCCGAGAGCTTGATCGAGATGCCGTTGGCGGCGACGGGGCCTTTGCCGCCCGTGGCGCGGCCGATGGCTTCGATCGCGTTGTGATAGGCCTCGTGGTAGCGCGCCGCGTCCTGGGCGGTGCGCGCCGCCTCGCCGAGCATGTCGAAGGAATAGCGCCACTCGCCGCCTTCGCCCGCCCGCTTCAGCGCCTCGTCGATGGTCCGGCCCATGACGAACTGGCGACCCATGATGCGCATGGCCGCTTCCATCGCCTCGCGCATCAGCGGCTCGCTCTGGCGCGCCACGACGCGCAGCAGCGCGGCCGAGAGGCCCGCCGCCGCCAGATCCTCCTCGCGCAGAAGCCGCCCGGTCAGCGCCAGGCCCCAGGTCGCGGCGTTGACCAACACCGACGGGCTGTTGCCCGAATGCTTTTCCCAATCGGCATGGGCCAGCTTGTCGCGGATCAGGCGATTGGCCGTATCGGCGTCGGGGATACGCAGCAGCGCCTCCGCCAGGCACATGAGGGCAATGCCCTCGGCGGTGCTGAGCTCATATTCCTGCAGCAGCGTCTCGATGCCCAGCGCCGGGGCCGGTCGGGAACGGACCTCCGCTACCAGTTTCATGGCATCGGCCGCGATGGCCGCCCGATCCTGCGGCGAGAGCGCCACCGCAGCCCCCAGCGCCGCCACCGTGGCCTCCTCGTCCGCGACAAAGGCATCGCGCACCCGCTGCCTCGTCGCATCGACCGTTGCTAGCGGGGCGTTGAAGAGCATGGGCTAACGCCGCGCCGCCACATGCTTGCCGAACTCCTGCAGCACGGCCCCGGTGAACGCCTTGGTCCCCAGACGGCCGCCGAGATCGGTCGTGCGTGTGGCGGGGTCGAGCAGCACTTGGTCGATCGCGGCGGTGATCGCCGCGGCGGCCTGGCCCAGCGCCGGCTTCTTGTGCTTCTGGCCGAGCCACTCGAGCAGCATCGCCGCCGAGAGGATCAACGAGGTCGGGTTGGCCTTGTCCTGGCCCTCGATGTCGGGTGCCGAGCCGTGCTGGGCCTGCGCCAGGGCCCGCGTATCGCTGCGGTTGATGCTGCCGCCCAGGCCGAGACTGCCGGACAGCTCCGCCGCCTCGTCCGACAGGATGTCGCCATACATATTGGTCGTGACGACGACGTCGAATTTCGACGGGTCGCGGATCAGCAGCGCCGCCATGGCGTCGATGATCACCTCCTCGCACTGGATGTCCGGGAACTGGGCGGCGACCTTGCGCGTCTCGCGCAGGAAGAGGCCGTCGGAGATACGCAGCACGTTGGCCTTGTGCACCACCGTCACCTTCTTGCGCCGGCCGCTGGCCAGTTCGAAGGCGGCCCGGGCGATGCGCTCGCTGGCCTTGGCCGTGATCTTGCGCACCGCCAGCGCCATGTTCTCGTCGGGCATGAACTCGCCGATGCCCATATGCATGTTGCGGTCGGCGTAGAATCCTTCGGTGTTCTCGCGCACGATGATCAGGTCCATCGGGTGCGGCGTGCGGGCCAGGCCCGGGCGGGCGCGGCTGGGGCGGATATTGGCGTAGAGGTCGAAGAACAGGCGCAGCTCGCCGGACGGGTTGATCCCGCCCTCGGCCCGCGTCGGATAGACGTTGTGCGACACCGGTCCGAGGATGACGGCATCGGCCGCCGCGCAGGCCTCCTTGACCTCCGGCCGCAGGGTCGTGCCATGGCTCTTCAGCGTGGCCAGTCCGATATCGGCGTAGTCGAAGGACAGGCCCAGTTTGAAGGCCTGATCGGCCGATTTGAGGACCTCGACCGTGGCGGCGGAAATCTCGGGCCCGATCCCATCGCCTGGCAGTACCAGAAGCTTCATGTAAGACGCACCTCCAAAGGGAGTGGGATATTACACGCCGCCGCGTTTCTGTTAAATTCGCGCCCGACAAACGAGGAAATGCATGTTCGAAGGCTTTACACGCACCGATATCGACACCAGCGGCGCCCGCATTCACCTGCGGCACGGTGGCAAGGGGCCGCCGCTCCTTCTGCTGCACGGCAACCCGCAGACCCACGTGATCTGGCACCGGATCGCCGACCGGCTGGCCAAGGACTTCCACGTCGTGGCCACCGATCTGCGCGGCTATGGCGACAGCTCTGCCCCCGAGCCCGGGGAGAACAATATCAACTACTCGTTCCGCGCCATGGCGCAGGACCAGGTCGAGGTGATGGCGAAGCTCGGCTACAAGGAGTTCTTCGTCGCCGGTCAGGACCGCGGCGCCCGCACCGCGCACCGCATGGCAATCGATCATTCGGATCGCGTCAAGAAGGTCGCCATCGTCGATATTCTGCCCAACTATCACATCTGGACCAACGCCTCTAAGAACTGGGCGCTGAAGTCCTGGCACTGGCTGTTCATGGCCCAGCCGCCCGACCTGCCGGAGCGCATGATGAGCTCCGTTCCGGCCCAGTGGTACATGGAGCGCAAGCTGTCGAAGCCGGGCATCGGTCTCGGCTTCTTCGACCCGGAAGCCTTCGCCGAGTACGTGCGCTGCTTCAACGAGAAGACCATCCGCGGCTCGTGTTACGACTACCGGGCCTGCGCCACCTGCGATCTCGACATGGACACCGCCGACCGCAAGGCCGGCATCAAGCTCAAGATGCCGACGCTGGTCGTCTGGGGCGGGCGCAGTCACACCGGCACGGTCTACGGCGACCTGCTGAAGATCTGGGCGGACTATGCGCTCGACCTGACCGGCGGGCCGCTTCCCTGCGGCCATTACGTGTCCGAAGAGGCACCCGACGGCCTCTACGACTGGTTCATGAAGTTTTTCCCGAACTGAGGCATTCCCTATGCAGACCCGTATCCCCTGCGTCCTGATGCGCGGCGGCACCTCCAAGGGCCCCTATTTCCTGACCTCCGACCTGCCCGACGATGTCGGCACGCGCGACAAGGTCCTGCTGAGCGCCATGGGTTCCCCGGACAAGCGCCAGATCGACGGCGTCGGCGGCGCCGACACGCTGACCAGCAAGGTGGCAATGATCAGCAAGTCGAAGCGGCCGGATGCCGATGTCGACTACCTGTTCGCCCAGGTCAGCATCGAGAAGGCGTTCGTCGACACCAACCCGAACTGCGGCAACATCATCTCGGGCGTCGGTCCCTTCGCCATCGAGCAGGGACTGGTGAAGGCGCAGAACGGAGAAACGACGGTCCGCATCTTCAACGTCAACACCAACGCCATCGTCCACGCGATCGTGCAGACCCCGGGCGGCACGGTGACCTACGACGGCGACGCGGCGATCGACGGCGTGCCGGGCACGGCCGCCCCGATCTCGCTCAACTTCGTCAGCGCCGTCGGCTCCAAGACCGGCAAGCTGCTGCCGACCGGCAAGCCGAAAGACGTGATCGACGGCATCGAGGTTTCGTGCGTCGACGTCGCCATGCCGATGGTGGTCGCCCGCGCCAAGGATTTCGGCAAGACCGGTTACGAGACCAAGGCCGAGCTCGACGCGGACACGGCCATGCTGGCGCGCATGGAGGCGGTGCGGTTGAAGGCCTCCGTGCTCATGGGCATGGGCGACGCGACCGGCAAGGTCGTGCCCAAATTCTGCCTGATCGCGCCGCCGCGCGACGGCGGGGCGATCACCTCACGCTACTTCGTGCCGCAGAACTGCCACGCTACCCACGCGGTGACCGGTGGGCTGTGCTTGGCCGCGACCTGCGTCGTGCCGGGTACGGTCGCCGAGGGTATCGCCGTCCTGCCGCCCGGCCCGCGCCGCACCATCGTGATCGAGCATCCATCGGGCAAGCTCGGCACCGAATTCGAGTTCCACGGCACAGCCGAGAAGCCGGACATCCGCCGCGCGGCCTTCATCCGCACGGCGCGCCGGCTGTTCGAAGGCTCCATCCTCGTGCCGCAATCGGTGTGGTCCGGCAAGCGGGCCGCGCGTGCGGCGGCCGAATAGCCCTAGCGGAAGGGCCAGGGCATATCGACGAGTTCCTGGAGCAGGCCGCTGGGGAAATCGACGACGAACAGGTAGGACAGGCCCACCATGAACGCCACCGCCGAGCCGGTAAGAATGGCGTTCAGCCGGGCCGGGGCGCCGCCCTTGAAGTGCAGGAACGTGGCGAAGAAGATCGCCAGTCCGATGACGAAACCGAACAGCGCGCTCACGCCCAGGAAGCCGAGGAGCCACACCATGAAGTGCTCCATCGACAGGATGCCTTCGGGCTCGGCGGCCTCGGTGTCGAAATTCATCGGATGATCGCGGCGGCCCGCGATGATCACGCCCAGCACGACGAGGGCTGCCACCAGCGCCACGGCGGACAGACCCAGCGGAAAAATCTTGGCCAGGTAGGACTGCTTCAATGAATCGTAGACGCCATAGCTGAACGCCGCCGCGACGAAGCCGCCGAACAGCAGCTGCGGCACGATGGTCTTTGGTTGCCCGGTCTGCCCGCCTTCGTCGATCGAGGCACGGCCGTAGCGCATGCCCAGGATCAGCGAGATCATCGTGAACGCGCCAATGATCAGCACGCCGGGGCGCCACAGCCACGACCATTCGTGGAACTGGATGGCCTGATAGAGATACGTCTCTGTGCTGCGGGCGAGCACGAAACCGATGAGCAGCGGCGGCCGCGGCCAGCCGAAACGGCGCATGTAGGCGCCGAGCACGCCCAGGGCCACGAGCACGACCAGATCGCCCCACGCCGTGGTCGATTGGTAGGCGGCGAAGAAGATCGCCATCAGCATGAAGGGGGCGACGAAGACATAGGGCAGCGTCGTCAGGTAGGCGACGTGGCGCGAGATCAGCACGCACAGTCCCGCGCCGACGACGTTGGCAATCGCCAGCGACCAGATGATCGTATAGATGAGGTCGAGCCGGTTCTCGATCAGGCTGATGCCCGGCTGCAGACCGAGCAGGATCATGCCGCCGAGAAAGATCGCCGTGCTGCCGGAGCCCGGGATGCCGAACAGCAGCGTCGGCACGAGGTCCCCGCCCTGCACCGCGTTGTTGGCGGATTCGGGCGCCAGCACGCCGCGCACATCGCCCTTGCCGAACTGCGAGCGGTCCTTCGACGTCTGGACCACGTGGCCATAGGCCACCCAGTTGGCCACCGAGCCGCCGAGGCCGGGCATGGCTCCGATGATGCAGCCCACGGCGGAGCAGCGGACGACCAGCCACCAATTGTCCAGCGTGTCGCGGATACCCTGCATCCAGCCCTTGCCGAGGCCCGTGGTTTCCGAAATCGACGAATTGCGGCGCAGCAAGTCGATGATCTCCGGAATGGCGAAGATGCCGAGACCGACGATGACCAGCGGGATGCCATCGACCAGATAGTCGGAGTTCAGCACCATGCGCCACTCGCTCGTGGCCGGCGCCGCACCGATTGACCCGAGGAGCAGGCCGAGGCCGCAGGCCAAGAGCCCCTTGGTGAGACTCGCACCCGACAGGACGCCCACCATGCTCAGGCCCAGGATGGAGAGCATGAAAAGCTCGCCCGACGAGAAGGACAGGATGATCGGCCGGGCGGCAACGACGAAGACGGTGAGAACCGCCGCTCCGATCAAGCCGCCGATCATCGACGAGAAGAAGGAGGCGGCCAGAGCCCGTGCCGCCTCGCCGCGTTTGGCCATCGGAAATCCGTCGAGGATGGTGGCCTGCGACGCCGAGCCGCCGGGAATGCCCATCAGGATCGACGTGAACGTGTCACCGGTCGGCACGACGGCAATCAGGCCGATGAGCATGCCCAGGGCGGAGACAGGATCCATGCCGTAGATGAACGGCAGCAGGATCGAAACCCCCGCGATGCCGCCAAGACCCGGCAGAACGCCAATGATCAGGCCGACGACGACGCCGACCATCATGTAAAAGAGATGCCACCCGGTCAGCAGATTGACCAGGGCCTGCAGGATAGTATCGATCACGAGGACAGCCGCCGGGCAGGAGAAACGGCGGGCCGCACGGCCCGCCGTATTATCGAACGGCTATTCGCCGAGCTTCACGTTGTACTTCGTGGTCAGCCAGTTCTTCACCCACGCCTTGGACTCGGCGTTGATGTTGAGCGCGGCATTAAGCGTGCGCTCCGCCACGGCACCGACCTGCTGCTTGTACTCGCCGATCTCGTCGCCTGCCCGCTGGCTGAAATCCGGCGCGCTGACGACCTTCTGGATCGCCGCGGTGTAGGCATCGACGATGTCCTTGGGCGTTCCCTTGGGCAGGAAAAGCGGCTTCTGCGCCGCGTAGCCCGCGATGATGAATGACTTCAAAGCGTCGAACGCCGTACCCGACGGCTTCTTACCGTAGGCCTGCTCGTAGGCCTCGACGAAGTGCGGCAGGTCCGGGAATGTCGGGTCGCGCGCGAACTCGCCCTTGTCGTCGATGATGCCCCAGGAGAACAGCGGCACCGCCTTGCCCTGCTTGACCAGCGGCACGACGTTGCGCAGGTAGGCCGACGAGGTCTGATAATCGATCAGCGCTTCGCCACGCTCGAAGGCCAGCCGGCCGTCGCCGCGGCCCGGCATGCCGAACACGGGCTTGACGTTGAGTTCCAGGATCTCGAAGGCGAGCAATGGCACGAGGTCGAGCGAGGTCGGCCCCTGGCTGCCATACTTCATCTCCTTGCCCTTGAGCTTACCGATATCCTTGGCGCTCTTGGCGTCGAGGCTCGGGTTGACATAGATCACGCCGCCGGTCGGCGAGAGCATGATCGGGATGAAGTTCTTGTAGTCGTAGCGCACCCGCGGATCGTCGAGCATGTACGGGAACTGGGTCGTCGCCGACGTGCCAAGGATGGAGAGACCATCCGGGCGGGCGCGTTGCGCGAACTGGTTGGTGCCGGTGATCGAGCCGCCGCCCCCCACGTTCTTGACGACGATCGTCGGCTTGCCCGGCAGCTCGGCCGCAATCAGCGGCGCGAAGAAGCGGGCCCAGACATCGGATCCGCCGCCGGTGGTGAAGGGGATGGTCCATTCGATGGTCTTGCCGGCGAAATCCGCCGCCGGGGCCGTACCCGGCATCGCCAGAGCCGTGAGCGCCAGAGCAGCGCCCAGCATTGTCCTGCGGCTAACCATAGTCATAGGCTCCTCCCTTTGACCGATCGGGACTTAGCTCGCCCCTGATCTGTTGATTTTTAGAGTTTATCCAAAAGTCCGAGGCAAGCGAGCAGATTTTGCAGCGGCGATCCCCTGCTTTTGAAGGGGGCCGATGAATGCGCTAGAATTGGGTATGGTTGCGCTCCGGACCGCCCCGGTCTCCGTGCAGGTAAAGCCGCTATCGGCGGTGATGGGCGCCGAGGTCAGCGGCATCGATCTCGCGGCAGGCCTGGACGACGCAGGCTTTGCCGCCATCCAGTCCGCCTTTCTTCAGCACAAGCTGCTGCGTTTCCGCGGCCAGACGCTCCGCGAAGCGCAGCAGGTCGCCTTCAGTCGGCGCTTTGGCGAGCTTCAGGTCCACGTCCTCGACCAGTTCCGCCACCCGGAGCATCCCGAGATCTACGTTCTGTCGAACGTCGACAAGGGTGGAAAGACGACCGGACGCCATCCCGATCGCGGGACGCTGGTCTGGCATTCCGACCTCTCTTTCCAGCGACGCCCGGCCCTCGCCACCATCCTTTACGGCATCGCTGTGCCACGGCAGGGCGGTGAGACACTCTTCGCCGACATGGTCGCGGCGTACGATGCGCTGCCCGAAACGATGAAACACAGCATCGCCGACCTCCGCGCCATCCATGATCTCGACTATTCACGCACCCGGGCGGGCGAACCCCCGATGAACGCGAGACAGCGCGCCGAAGCGCCGCCAGTCGATCATCCGCTCGTGCGCACGCATCCCGATACGGGCCAGAAGCTGCTCTACATCAGCAATCATGTGTCGCACATGCAGGGCATGCCGGTGGAGGACGGCCGCGCGCTGCTCGACGAGCTGATGGTTCATGCGACGCAGGAAAAATTCATCTACCGCAACACCTGGGAGAGTGGCGACGTGGTGATGTGGGATAACCGCTGCACCATGCATCGCGCCACGGAGTATGACGCCGCCGGCGAGCGCCGCATCATTCACCGCACGGTCGTTAAGGGCGAGGTGCCGGTTTAGCCGGCGACCGTGACTGACCGGCCGGTTGCGCCGGCCTCAAGCAGCGCATCGATCAGCCGATGGACCTTCAAAGCCTCCTCCCCGCTGACCTTCGGCGGGCGGCGCTTCCCTACTGCCTCGACGAAATCCGCCAGGACGTTACGATGATAATCGTGCGGAAAGTCCATCGGATCGGCTCCCGTGCCCCCGGCGCTGTCGTCGGCTTTCACGGTGACGATCGTTCCGTCATGACGCATCACCTTGAGCTCGGTGCCAGCCAGCGACGCGGTCGCCTTCGTGCCAATAAGCTCGATACGCTCCGGGAAGCCGGGATAGGCGGCCGTCGTCGCGTCGATGGTCCCATGCGCGCCGTTGGCATAGCGCACGGCGGCGCAGGCCATGTCCTCAGTCTCCATCCGGTGCACAGCCGTGGTGGCCGTGAAGCCACGCACCTCGACGATCGGCCCGGCGAGGCTGAGCATCAGGTCGAGCGTATGGATGCCTTGCGTCACCAGCACCCCACCGC
>Ga0196963_10001454_pt1 | contig 16037 bp, 10 predicted proteins | sample S1_5metaG_FD_148600 | JGI IMG/M metagenome (GOLD analysis project Ga0196963, IMG submission 148600) | Soil microbial communities from Anza Borrego desert, Southern California, United States - S1_5 | ecosystem: Environmental > Terrestrial > Soil > Desert | place: USA: California | collected... | reverse complement strand
GGTCTGCTCGCGGAGGGTCTTGCGGTAGAGCTGCGTGCCCGAGATCGAGACGATGAACTCGACGCCCAGGTCGCGGAGCAGCCGGCGGAAGTCCTCCGAGTTGACGTCCTCGGTCCGGTGCACCGGCACGCCGTACTTCCGCGCCACCGCCTCGACGCTGTAGCAGCGCCGCGTGGAGCCCAGCAGGCCGTTGATGAGCCTGCTCTTGAGCTTGTGCAAGGCGTAGCCGCGCAGCTTCCGCTGGAAGTAGCCGAACCCGTACATGCGGTACAGGTCGAGCGCGGTCTGCAGCACGGTGCGCTTGCCCTGGTTTACGCCCTGGATGTTGACGCCGGCGGTCGAATCGGCGAACTCGCGCAGGTACTTGTCCAGCACCTTGGGGAGGTAGAAGGGGTCGTCCTGGATGAAGACGTACTTGGTGATCATGGCGCGACGGCCCACGGGGCCAGGGATCGTAACGGCCGAGACGGCGGGCGCCGCGGGCCCGGTCACGCCGCGGTCTCCGAGAAGGGCCTGGCGGCGGGCTGGGCGGGCGGGTCCGCGACGGGGGTGCGCCCGGCGACAACGTCTTCGAGCAGGCGGCGCCACTGCTCGCACGCCAGCTCGCGGTTGAAGGCGGCGCTCAGGGCCGCGCGGGCCCGCGCGCCCATGCCGGCGGCCCGGGCGGGATCGCCCGCGAGCGCGACGATGGCGCCGACCAGGGCCTCGACGTCCCCTTGCCGCACGGTGAGCCCCGCGCCGTGCTCGGCCAGCACGCGCGCGAGCTCGCTCGACGGGCTCCCGATGAAGACGCACGGTCGCCCCGCGGCCATGATGCCAAAGAGCTTGCAGGGCACCATGATCCCCTCGACGCCTTCGCGCAGGCTGGCCAGGTGCACGTCCGCGACCGAGAGCGCGGCGTCCAGCCGGGCGCGCGGTTGATACGGCGCCAGCACGCAGTTGCCCAGCCCGTGGGCGCGCACGAAGCGGTCCACCACCTCCTTCTTCTTGCCCCCGCCCGCGAAGACGAAGCGGATGGAATCGTCGTCGCGCAGGCGGAGCGCGGCCTGGCACATGGTCTCGACGTCGTGGCCCAGGCCGAAGTTGCCCGAGTACATGACCACGAAGCGGTCGCCCAGGTCCCACTCGGCCCGGTACGGATTGTCCGCCCGCGGGATCGGCTTGACCTCCTCCTGGTCCGACCAGACCCCGATGCGCACGACGTGATCCGCCCCCACGTTCTTGGCGAGCACGCGCTCGCGCATGCACCGCCCCAGGACCACGGTTCGGTCGGCGCGCCGCAGGCAGAAGCGGTTGATCGCCTCGAAGAAGCGGGTGAGCGGCGCGCGCGGCCTCATGACGCCGCACGCGACGGGCAGGTCCGGGTACAGGTCCATGACCCAGTAGACGAAGCGGGTGCCCCGGACCAGGCGGAGCAACCAGCCGACAAGGGCGATGAAGGGGGGCGTCGTGAAGCACACGACGACGTCATGGCGCGGGCCCAAGAGCGCCCGGGCCCCCGCCGCGAGGTAGAACAGGGCGAAGTCCGCGACGCGCGCGACGATGCCGGCCTTGCCGAACAGGCTCCGGCCCACGCGAACGACGTGCACGCCGTCGATCGTTTCCCGCGCGGGCAGCGCGGCGCCCCGCTGCCCGTAGAGCGACCGGCTGGCGAGGGCCGTGACCTCGTGCCCGTGAGCGACGAGGTGGCGGGCCAGGTCGTGCGCGTGCTGCGCCGTGGCCGCCACGTCGGGGTAAAAGACCTGATTGAGGAGGAGGACGCGCATGCGGGAATCAATCGAGGCGGCCGAGACTCACGAGGGCAAACCGGGAGCGGGAAGAAGCGTCTGGGTGAACAGAGGGGTGTGCGGGCCGAGCACGACCCGGACGGTCATACGCCCCGACGCGGCGCAGGGATCAGGCAGTGACGGGGTGATCGCGGTACCAGGCGATCGTGCGGCGCAGGCCCTCCTCGAAGCCGACCTGGGCGCGCCACCCGAGCATCCGGCGGGCGCGCGAGACGTCCAGCTTGCGGCGGGGCTGCCCGTCGGGCTTGGTCGCGTCCCAGCGCACCTCACCCTTGAAGCCCGTGAGCCGGACGATGAGGGCGACCAGGTCGGCGATGGTGATCTCGGTTTCCGTGCCCAGGTTCACGGGGATGGGCTCGTCGAGGGTTTCCGCGGCGCGGAGCAGCCCTTCGGCCGCGTCGTCAACGTACAGGAACTCGCGGCTGGCGCGCCCGGTCCCCCAGCAGACGATGGCCGCGTCGCCGCGCTGCTGGGCCTCGACGCACTTGCGGATGAGGGCCGGGATAACGTGGCTGGTCGCGAGATCGAAGTTGTCCCCGGGCCCATAGAGGTTGACCGGCAGGACGAAGACCGAGCTGAGGCCGTATTGCCGCCGGTAGCCGTCCAGCATGACCAGCGCCGCCTTCTTGGCGACGCCGTACGGGGCGTTGGTCTCCTCCGGGTAGCCGTTCCAGAGATCTTCCTCTTTGAACGGGATGGGCGCGAACTTTGGGTAGGCGCAGATCGTGCCCGTCTGCACGAACTTCTGGATCCCGGCGAGGCGGGCGTGCTCGATCAGGTGCAGGGCCATGGCCATGTTGGCGAAGAAGTAGCGGCCGGGGCTGGCCAGGTTGGCCCCGATCCCACCCACCTCCGCCGCCAGGTGCAGCACGACGTCCGGGCGCAGGTCGCGATACATGCGGGCGACGTCTTCCTGGCGCGTCAGGTCGTACTCGCGCCGCCGGGGCACGAGCACGTCGCCGCAGCCCCGGCCCCGCAGCTTCTCACAGACGACGCGTCCCAGAAAACCGGCCCCGCCGGTGACAAGAACTCGCTTGTGGGCCAGGTCGGTGGGCATGGGACGGCACCAGCATTCGGCACGGGGCGCGGGGCGGTTCGCACCCGGCCGCGCTGATTTCCCCGCGGCGCGGCGTGGAGGACCGACTGTAGGGGTTTTCGGGGCGATTCGGCGGAGAAGCCCCGCCCGGCGGGCCGCGGTCCGCAGCGCTGGGACCCTGGACATCGCGCTCCACCGGGCGGACCGGGGAGTCGGGGTCCGCGGCGGCCGATGAATAGCCTTGCGGCACGCGGCGTACCGGGGCACGCGTCCCAGCGGGGAACGGGGTGCCGGCAGAGCGAGCGCGAAAGAGGAGAGTCCGATGGCGGTCAAGCGAGCGCTGATCACGGGCATCACGGGGCAGGACGGCAGCTACCTGGCGGAGCTCCTGCTCCGCAAGGGATACGAGGTCCATGGGATCATCCGCCGCGCTTCGGGCTTCAATACCGACCGGATCGACCACCTCTACCTGGACCCTCACATCCCCGGCGGGCGTCTGAAGCTTCACTACGGCGACCTGCTGGACGCCAATGTGCTCTCCAAGGTGATGGAGGCGAGCCAGCCCGACGAGGTGTACAACCTCGGCGCCCAGAGCCACGTGCGGGTGAGCTTCGACATGCCCATCTTCACCGCCGACACGGTGGCGATGGGCGCGCTGAAGCTGCTCGAGGCCGTGCGCGAGTTCCAGGAGCGCTCGGGAAAAAAGCCGCGCTATTACCAGGCCTCGAGCAGCGAGCAGTTCGGCAAGGTGCAGGAGACGCCCCAGAAGGAGTCAACGCCGTTCTACCCGCGCAGCCCGTACGCCTGCGCCAAGGTGATGGCCCACTGGGCCACGGTGAACTACCGCGAGAGCTACGGGCTGCACGCCTCGTGCGGGATCCTGTTCAACCACGAATCGCCGCGCCGCGGCGAGACGTTCGTGACGCGGAAGATCACCCGGGCCGTCGGGAGGATCAAGCTGGGTTTGCAGAAGAAGGTGTTTCTCGGCAACCTCGACTCGCAGCGCGACTGGGGGTACGCCGGCGACTACGTCGAGGCCATGTGGCGGATGCTCCAGCGCGCGACGCCGGACGACTACGTGGTGGCGACGGGGCGGACGATCCCGGTGCGGCAGTTCGCCGACCTGGCCTTCGCCCACGCGGGGCTGGATTTCAGCGACTTCGTCGAGTTCGACCCCCGGTACCTGCGTCCCGCGGAGGTGGACCTGCTCCTGGGCGACCCCGGCAAGGCCAAGCGTGAGCTGGGGTGGGAAGCCAGCACGAGCGTTGAGCAGCTCGCGGCGATGATGGTGGAGCACGACCTGGAGTTGGCGGCGCGGGAAAAGACTCTGCGCGACGCCGGACACAAGCTGCCGGAGTACGCGGGGCACGATCAATAGCTGGCCGCCATGAGGGGCCGTGACGGCGCACCGCGGCAGCCGCGCCCCCTACCCCGCCGAGCCCACGAGGGCGGCGTTGGTGGGAAAGCGCTGCAGGGCCGCCAAGAGCTGCTCGACCTGCTGCGGCGGCTGCATGGCCATCAGGCGCCGGCGCAGCGCGGTGACCGTCTTGAGTTCCTGCTCGGGCATGAGCAGGTGCTCCTTGCGCGTGCCGCTGGCGGCGAGGTTGATGGCGGGGAAGAGGCGGCGCTCGCTGATCTTGCGGTCGAGGATCAGCTCCATGTTGCCGGTCCCCTTGAACTCCTCGAAGATCACCTGGTCGCCGGCCGAGCCGGTGTCCACCAGGCAGCTCGCGATGATCGTCAGCGAGCCGGCCTCCTCGGTGTTCCGGGCCGAGCCGAAGAGCTGCTTGGGGACCTCCAGGGCGCGCGAGTCGATGCCCCCGGTCATGGTGCGCCCGCTCGAGGCGTGCCGGCGCGAGCGGTTGAAGGCCCGGCCCACGCGCGTGAGCGAGTCCAGCAGGACGACGACGTGCCGGCCGGCCTCGACCAGCCGCTTGCAGCGCTCGATCGTCCCGGTGCACAGGGCGATGTGCTGCTCGACGTCGTGGTCGTTGCTGGAGGCGACGACCCGGCAGCGGGCCAGGCGCCGCCGGCCCGAGTCGTCCGTCGGCGGCTCGGCGTAGGCGGCGAACGTGCGCCGGAAGTCGGTGACTTCCTCCGGACGCTCGTCCACGAGCAGGATGACGACCTCGAGCTCCGGGTGATTGCGCACAAGCCCGGTGGTGATGTCCTTGAGCAGCGTGGTCTTGCCGGCCTTTGGCGGTGAGACGATCAGCCCGCGCTGACCCCGACCGATCGGGCAGAACAGATCGATCAGGCGGCACGAGGGGGCGCACCCCGGATGCTCGAGCGCCAGCCGCGGCTGCGGGTCGATCGAGGTGAGCTCCTCGAACGGCTTGAGGGCCTTGAAGCGCTCCGGGTCGAGCCCCTCGATCGCCAGGATGGACTCGACCACGGGCCGGCCGCCCTGCCCATTGGGACCGGCTCCCGGCTGGCCCTGGTAGGGGCCCGATTGACCCGGACCGCCACGACGGCGGCGCTTGGACCTGCGTTGTCCGACTGCCACGGTGATCTCCAGGCCGGGGCGGAGGTTGTACCGCTGGCCGAAATACAACGGAACGAAAGGGTCCTGGTCGGTGGCGTGCGGGCCATCGGACCCGAGCTGGCGGACGCGGCCCTCGGCGTGCTTGGGCCACTCCAGGATTCCCGTCACGGTTGCCATGCCCGCGCGTGCTTCCGCTGCCGCCGGGCAGCTCCGCCGCGTCCCCCGCACCGACCACGCCGTTCACGGTGCGGCCGGGCTAGGACGCTGCGCTCGCTCGGGGCGCGGCGCGCCAGGCCGCGCTCCGGCGCGGCCGGACCTCGTACCGGGCGGCTTCACAACCCGGCCTTAACACCCGCCCCGAACACCCAACCCGGGGCGCGCAGAGAGCACCCCGTGTCTTCCGCTTCCTGCGCCGTCTGCCGTGCCCCGCAGTGTGCCGCGACCCCCGTCGATCCCCCCGCCGCCCGACTCCCCATCAACATCTGAGCATACGGCGGGCCGGGTGTCAAGGCGATGATCCCACCCCGCACGCCGACTACCTCAAGGTTCGCAGGCGCGGGCCTCCGGGTTCGCCGACCCCGCGTCCGGGGCCGGAGGAAGCCGGCCCTCCGCTATTATCGGCGGCGGACCCGACGGACTGCACACCATCCGGCCGGAGGGCGCGCCCCAAGCCAACATGGAGACCATCAAGGGCATCGCGGTCTCCCCCGGAGTGGCCATCGGGCGGATCTTCGTCCTCGACGAGGAGCGCCAGCGGATCCCGCGGCGCACGGTGACCGCGGATCGCGTCCCGGGCGAGCACGAGCGACTCAACCAGGCCCTGGACCGCTCGGTCCTCGAGCTCAGTTCCCTGCGCCAGCGCACCACCGAGACGATGGGCGAGGAGGCGGGGAAGATCTTCGCGTTCCACGTCGGCATGCTCTGCGACCCGTCGCTGACCAGGCCCATGCACGAGGCGATCGACGCGGGCCGCGTCACCGCCGAGTACGCCGCCTGGCAGGGATTCCAGGACCTGGCCAAGCGCCTCCTCTCGATCCCGGACCCGACCTTCCGCACCAAGGTCGACGACGTGCGCGACCTGTCGGCGCGGGTGCTGCGCCACCTCATCGGCGAGCACCGCACCCGGCTCCCGCTGATGGACCGCAAGGCGATCGTCATCGCGCGCGACCTCACCCCCTCGCAGGCCGCCGCCTTCGACCGGGCCCACGTGATCGGCTTCGCCACCGACCTGGGCGGGGCCACGAGCCACACCGCGATTTTCGCGCGGGCCCTGCGCATCCCCGCGGTCGTCGGCTGCGCGCGGCTGACCGACCTGGCCGAGGATGGGCAGGCGGTCATCGTCGACGGCGACCGCGGGCAGGTCATCCTCGACCCGGACGAGCGCACGCTCCAGGAGTTCGAGGGGTACATCGAGCAGCAGCGGGTCTTCCGGCTCTCCCTGGGCGAGCTGGCCAGTCTCCCGAGCGTCACCCGGGACGGGCTGCGGGTCCACCTGCTCGGGAATATCGAGTTCCCCGACGAGATCCCCACCATCCTCGAGTACGGGGGCGAGGGCGTGGGACTCTACCGCACCGAGTACCTGTACCTGACCTCCGACGTGCCCCCGACGGAGGAGGACCATTACCAGGCCTACAAGCGGGCCGTCGAGCTGAGCCAGGGACGCGTCCTGACGATCCGCACCGTCGACCTGGGCGCCGACAAGTACACGCAGGAGCAGATGGAGGCCCCGGAGCGCAACCCGTTCCTGGGGCTCCGCTCCATCCGCTACTGCCTCCAGTCCCTCCCCATGTTCAAGACGCAGCTGCGGGCACTGCTGCGAGCCTCGGCCCTCGGCCCGATCAAGGTCATGTTCCCGCTCATTACCTCCACCGGCGAGTTCCGCCGGGGCAAGTACCTCCTGGCCGACGTGATGGAGGACCTCGACGACGAGGGGGCGGCCTTCGACCGCTCCGTCGAGGTCGGGATGATGGTGGAAGTGCCGGCGGCGGCCCTGATGGCCGACATCTTCGCCAAGGAGGCCGCTTTCTTCTCGATCGGGACCAACGACCTGGTGCAGTACACCCTGGCGGTGGACCGGACCAACGAGCGCGTGGCGGCGCTCTACAACCCGGGCCACCCGGCGGTGCTGCGCCTGATCGGAGAGGTGATCCGGGCCGCCGACCGTGCCCGCATCCCGGTCTCCTGCTGCGGAGAGTCGGCCGGCGACCTGGGCTACGCCATGTTGCTGGTCGGCCTCGGGCTGCGTACCCTCTCTGTGACCGCGGGGAGCATCCCCCCGCTCAAGCGGCTGATCCGGAGTGTCACGGCGGCCCAATGCGAGGCGCTGGCTCACAAGGCCTGCTCGCTCGATTCCGATGTCGCGGTCAGCGCGTTCCTGCGCGACCAGGCTCGAAAGATTCTCCCCGAGGCGTTCGACGGGCGTTCCGGCGAATAGCGGGCCCACACGGGACCCACAGCCCACGGGACTCGATTGCTCGGCTGGTTCGCCATGCGGCGGATAGGCCGGATGCCGGACGACCCGGCGGCGCGCTCCGGCGCGAGGGCCCCTGACAGGGAGCCCCGCCAGAGGCACGGCGCCGGGAGATGGTGGGAAGGCCCAGCGCCTTTCCGAAGCGTCGCCTTCCAGCGACGTGTGCGGTGCCGACGCGGCCGCGAGCTGGCGGGGTCCCCCGCCGGTCGCCGGGGCGCAGGCCCCGCGGGCGGCTCGTGTGCCGCCGGCCGCGAAGCGTTCTCGCAGCGCTCTCGGCCCCATCCCTCTCGTTCCCGACCATCCGACCTCGACCCTCCTCACGCGTTCCGAGCCGGACGGCGGCGGGTTGCTTTCTCGCCTCGAGAGAGCATCCCGCGCACCGGGTGGCGGCGCCGCCCGGGGTTCGCGGAGACTGGCGTTCGGAGAGCCGACACCGCCGCGCAGCCGATGTGATGTTTGGGCGAATGTTCTTTGAAGGATCCGGAATGGCAAAGCGTGAGATGGTCGTGAACTACGTCCCCGGCGAGGAATGCCGGGTGGCGGTCACCGAGAATGGGAAGCTGGAGGAGTACCACGCCGAGCGGGCCGACGCGGTCAGCCACGTGGGGAACATCTACCTCGGCAAGGTCGTGAACGTGGAGCCGGCGATCCAGGCCGCCTTCGTCGACTTCGGGCTCGAGCAGTCCGGGTTCCTGCACGTCTCGGACCTGCACCCGCGCTACTTCCCGGGGGAGGACTCCGAGACGACGGAGATGGTCGGGAAGAAGACGCCGCGGCGCGAGCGCCCACCGATCCAGCACTGTCTCAAGCGGGGCCAGGAGATCGCGGTGCAGGTTCTCAAGGAGGGCGTCGGGACCAAGGGCCCGACGGTCACCGGGTACCTGAGCATCCCCGGGCGCTTCCTGGTCATGATGCCCCTGATGGACCGGGTGGGGGTGAGTCGCAAGGTCGAGGACGAGGAGACGCGCCGCCAGATGCGCGAGATCCTCGACCAGCTCGACCTGCCGGACGGGTTCGGGTTCATCCTGCGCACCGCCGGGATGGAGCGCACCAAGGCCGAGCTCAAGCGCGACCTGGCCTACCTGCAGCGGCTCTGGAAGGACATGGAGCGACGCTGGAAGAAGGGCTCGGCGCCCCGGCTCCTGTACAGCGAGCAGGACCTTCTGGTCCGGTCCCTGCGCGACATGCTCTCGGGGGACATCGACCGCATCGTGATCGATAACGAGAACGCCCTGCGCCGCGCGGCGCGGTTCCTCAAGATCGTGGCCCCGCGCTCGGCGGCCAACCTGGTGCACTACACCGCCGGCACCCCCATCTTCCACGCCCTGGGCATCGAGCAGCAGATCCGCACGATCCACTCGCGCGAGGTCCCGCTGCCCAGCGGCGGGCGGCTGGTGATCGACGAGACCGAGGCCCTGGTCGCGATCGACGTCAACAGCGGCAAGAGCCGCGTCGCCCGCGACGCCGAGACCAACGCCTACGAGACCAACCTCGAGGCGATCGAGGAGATCGGGCGGCAGCTCCGCCTGCGCGACCTGGGCGGCATCGTCATCAACGACCTGATCGACATGCGCGCCGCGCGCCACCGCAAGGACGTGGAGAACCGCTTCAAGGACATGCTCAAGGACGACCGGGCGCGCTCGACCATCGCCCCCATCAGCCCCTTTGGTATCCTGGAGATGACGCGGCAGCGCATGCGCGGCAGCCACGAGAGCATCCACTTCTCCGAGTGCCCCACCTGCCGCGGGCGGGGCCTGGTGCAGAAGTCCGATTCCATCGCCGCCGACGCCCTGCGCGAGCTGGCGACCCTGCTGCAGTACCCGCGGGTGGCGCGCGTCGAGATGGTGGTCAGCCCCCGGGTCGCCGGGGAGCTCCTCTCGACCAAGCGCCGCTCGCTCAACCGCCTGGAGCGCAGCTCGGGCAAGCACGTGGACGTGCGCATCAGCGAGGCCATCGCGCTGGACCGGGTCACGTTCTACGGCTACGACGAGCGCGGGGCCGACATCGACGTCGGCAAGCTGCCCAGCCCCAGGGTGCAGCCCGACCAGCTCCGCCCCTGGTCCGAGGCGCCCGGGGGCGTCGACGACTGGTCGGTCGATGCGGCCCGCGAGGCGCGCGAGAGCGCCGCGGCCGAGCCCGCAGAGCCGGAGCCCGAGGCCGAGGCCGAGGCCGACCTGCTGATCCCTGGCGAAGAGCCGGTTCCCGGGGAGGCGACCGAGCCGTCCGGAGCGCCGGGCGGGAAGAAGAAGCGCCGCCGGCGGCGCGGCCGGGGCCGCGGCGAGGGCCGCGAGGACCAGGAACAGCTCCCGCCTGCGGAGGCCGGGGTCTGCGCACCCGGTGATCCCGAGGCCGCCGAACGCTGCGCCACCGCGATCGAGGCCGTCGAAGACGCCGCGCTCGAGGAGGCGACCGGGGAGCGCGGCGGGAGCCGCCACGGGGGTGCCGGCGGTGGCGATGGCGTGCTGCTCCGCCGCGGCGATCACGCCGGGATGCCCGAAGCGACCGATGGGGAGGGCGGCGCGCGGCGCGGGCGCCGGCGTCGGCGCCGGGGCCGGGGCCGGGGTCAGGACGGTCCGATCGGGACCGGCGCCGAGGCTTCTTCGGCCGGTGGGCGCGAGGACGAGGACCGGGATCGCCCCGAGCCGTCCGGCGGGCCGCCGGGCGGGCCCCGCACCGCGCGCTTGGGCGATCACGGCGAGGAGGACGAGCAGACGGCCGTCGCCAGACCGCCTCACTCCGACGAGGCGGAAGCGCCGGCGGAGACGGGCGAGCCGGTCGAGACCGGGTCCGCCAACGGCGAAGCCGACGAGGGCCAGCGCCGCGGCCGGCGCCGTCGCCGGCGCGGGCGGGGACGGGGTGGCCGAGCGGCCGAGGACGCCGCGACCGGAGCGGCAGCTTCGCCCGATGGCGCGCACGAGGCGCCGCGCGGCCGCCAGCAACCCGCGACCGCGGCCCCGCAGCCGGCTCCAGAGTCCTCCGAGAGGGACGGACCGGACCAGCAGGGCGAGGATGGCGCTCCGCGGCGCGGGCGGCGGAAGCGTGGTGGGCGGGGCCGTGGGGGCCGCGAGCAGGCGGCCGGCCCGTCGTCCGGGGCCGCCTCGGAACGGGGACGGGCGCAGCCCGCGCCCCGCGCCGCGCCCGCCTCGGGCGGTCCGTCCGGCGGCGGAGCCTCTTCGGCAGGCGCCAGCGGCGCCGCCGCGTCGCGGCCCGCGACCCCGCGCACGCTGTACGCCTTCCGACGCAAGCTGGCGCCCAGCGAAATCTCGAAGGTGAAGGCCAAGCGCGAGTAGACCGCGGCATGGAACGGATCGCGCCGGGCGGAGGTCGCGCTCGAGCCCTCGATCTCCCGGGTTAGACTGCGGCGTGCCCGCCCGCCGCGTGATCGTGCTCGGCTCGACCGGCTCCATCGGCCGTCAGACCCTCGAGGTCATCCGCGCCCTGAACGCCCTGTCGGACCGGGGCGAGAGCGACCTGCGCTTCGAGGTCGTTGGCCTGGCGGCGCGCGGCCGCGACCCGGGGCTTCTCACGCAGCAGCTCGCCGAAACCGGCGCCACGACGGTCGCGCTGGCGGACCCCGGAGCCATTGCGGCGCCCGAAGCCGCAGCACCACCGGGGCCGTGCGTCCGCACCCTCCACGGGCCCGACGCCGCGGAACGCCTGGTGCGCGAGGTCCCCTGCGACCTCGTGGTGGCGGCCATGGTCGGATCGGCCGGACTTCCCGCGACACTCGCCGCGGCGGAGCTGGGGCGGGATATCGCCCTCGCAAACAAGGAGACCCTGGTCGCCGCTGGCGAGCTGGTCGTGCCCGCGGCGCGGCGTTCGGGGGCGTGCCTGCTGCCGGTGGACAGCGAGCACTCGGCGATCTGGCAGTGTCTCCAGGGCGCTGCGCGTGCGCCGGCCGCCGACGTAGACGGGCACCGCGTGGCCCGGGCGGATTGCCCGCCCATGGCGACCCCAGAGGGCGTCGAGCGGGTGATCCTGACCGCCTCGGGGGGCCCGTTCTGGCGCTGGCCCAAGGAACGCATCGACACCGCCACCCCGGCCGACGCGCTGAACCATCCCACCTGGACGATGGGCCCGCGGGTTACCGTCGATTCGGCCTCGCTGATGAACAAGGCAATGGAGGTCATCGAGGCGCACTGGCTCTTCGGCCTGCCCGGCGCGCGGATCGGGGTGCTGGTGCACCCGCAGTCGCTCGTCCACTCACTCGTCGAGTTCGCCGACGGGAGCGTGCTGGCCCAGATCGGCGCCCCCGACATGCGCTGGGCGATCCAGTACGCGCTCTGCCACCCGCGCCGCCTCCCGGGCCCCGCGCGGAAGGTCTCGCTGCCCGCCCTCGGAGGGCTGGAGTTCTGTCCACCCGACCTCGAGCGCTTCCCGGCGCTGGCGCTGGGGTACGAGGTGCTCGCCGGCGGGGGCACGAGCGGCGCGGTCTTCAATGCCGCCGGCGAGGCCGCCGTCGCCGCCTTTCTGTCCGCCGAGGGCCGCATCCCCTTCGGCCGGATTGCCGGCCTGGTCCGCGGCGCCATGACGGCGCTGGGCTGCTCGCCCCTCCGCGGGCTCGGCGACGTGATGACCGCCGAGGCCGAGGCCCGGCGATGGGTAGCGGCCGCGCTCGCGTCTGAGCGAGGCGCCGCTCACAACCCCTGAAGTTCCGTCACGCAAAGAGGGCGTGCCCACCCGAGCAGGCGGGAGCGCCGGGCGCGCGGCGCCGGCACGCAGCGGAACATCATCCCATTTGCGGGAGCGCCGGGGGCGTGAGAGTGGGCGTGGGCCGTTCGTTGTGCATCATCACCAGGTGAGTACACAAAGGAGCCGACCAATGCACGATCAGGGATCGGTGCGCGGCAGCGCCCGGGTTGGATCACCCGAGACGGGCGGGTTCGGGCGCGGGAACGACGACTTCGTCCGTGATTCGGGCGACAACGCCAGGGCGGGCGGGGAGCAGAACCGGGCCATGGCGGCGACCGGCGGTGCGATCCGCGAGAAGGCCGTCCAGGTGAAGGAAGAGGCCAAGCACGCGGCGCGCGAGGTCGCCCAGGACGCCAGGCAGGAGGGCACGGCCCTGCTGGGCGAGATCCGTGATCAGTTCAGGGGAGCGCTGACCGGCACCCAGGTGAAAACCGCGTCGTGCTTCACGGCCCTCAGCGGGGCGCTGCACAACGCGGCGAGCGAGCTCGAGGGCCAGGAGGCCTCCGCGGCCGCCCGCTACGCCCACGGGGCCGCCAACAGCCTCGACCGGGCCCGCCAGTACATCGAGAGCAGCCCGCCCGAGCGGATCCTCTCCGACATCGAGACTTTGGCGCGGCGGCGGCCCGAGATCTTCCTGGGCGCCATGGCGGTCGGCGGCCTTCTGCTCGGGCGTTTCCTCAAGGCGTCCGCCCAGCGTCGCTACCAGAAGGACATGGAGCAGATGGACCAGATGGGCGGGGACGACCCGGACGACAGCGCGGGCTTTTCCGAGCGCTTCGCGGGCGACGAGGAGGATGGGTTTGCGCGTCCCCGCGACTCCGGGGCCCGGAGCGGCGCCGGCGGCAGCCTGGGCGTGGGTGTCGGCCCCGGAGGCGAGATCAGCGGCACCGAGCCCATGGGTACGCGGGGCTCCTTCGCCCGTGACAACGACGAGGACGACGCGGCGGGCCCGACCGGTGGCCTCCGGGGCGGAATGGACTAAGGAGAAGCCCAGATGCAGCGCGTGCATGACAACGACGTCGGCCGGACGACCTCGCGCCTCGACGACGACCGCTCGGTCGCCGACCTGTTCCGCGAGCTCGCGCACGAGAGCGGAGCGCTGGTCCGGCAGGAGGTCGAGCTGGCCAAGGCCGAGGTTCAGGAGAAGCTGACCGCCCTGGCACGGCGCAGCGTGCTGGTCGTGGTCGGGGCGGTGGTGGGCCTGCTCGGGGCCATCGCGCTGACCGCGGCGCTGGGGTGGGGTCTGGCCTCGCTGCTGATCAACGCCGGCCTCGCGGCCGACATCGCCATGTGGCTGGCCCCGCTCATCGTCGGCCTGGTGCTGGCCGGCGCGGGCGCGGCCCTGGTCATGCGGGGGGTGGCGGCGATTCGGAACATGTCCCTTGTCCCGCGGAAGACCGCGGAGGATCTCCAGGAGACCACGCGATGGATGAAAGACAAGATCGTTTGAACCAGACGCCGACGCCCGCCGACTTCGGGCGCGACGCGGGACGGGACGAGTCGGAGCCGCGGTCCAATCGCATCCGGCAGCGGCTGGACCGCACCCGCGCCGACATCGACCAGACCGTGGGCGAGCTGCAGGACCGGCTCGCGCCCTCGCGCCTGGTCCGCGAGGCGGTCGACTCTCTCTTCTCCAGCCGCACCGCGGGCACCGCCTCACGGCGCGTCGCCCAGGTGATCCGCAACAACCCGGTGCCCGCCGCCCTGGTCGGGGCCGGGCTGGCCTGGCTGATCGTCGACCGCGTGAGCGCGACCGACGAGGTCGACCACCGGCGGGCCGGGCGCGGCTACCGAGGCATCCGCCGGGAGGTCGGCGGTCACGACCAGAGCGACTGGCTGGCGCCCGGCGCCGAGTACACCGAGACCTATGACGGCCAGGAGAGCGGACAGGAGTCGGACGAGCCCGGGACGGGGCGGCGGCTCGCCGAGAAGGCCGGCGAGCTGGCCCAGGGCGCCGGCGAGGCCCTGCGCGACGCCGGGCAGGCCGTGCGCGGCCGCGTCGCGCGGATCGGCCGAAGCGTGCGCCGGGGCGCGGCCCAGACCGGCGAGACCATCGGCAACGTCGGGCACGGGGCCCGCGACGTCACCCGGCGCGCCGCCGACCGTGTGGCCGGCGCCGGCGAGTACGTCCGCGAGCAGGCGGGCGAGGCGGCGCACTACCTGGGCGAGCAGGCCCACTACGCCAGCGAGCAGGCCCGGCACGCGGCGGACCTGGCCCGCCACCGCGCCGAGCGCCTGGCCCATGAGGCCCGCCTCCGGGCCGAGCAGGCCCGCGAGGCGGCGGCGCAGGCCTACGAGCGGGAGCCCCTGGCCGTGGGCGCCGGGGTGCTGGCCCTGGGACTGATCGCGGGACTGGTCATCCCGTCGACGCGGAAGGAAGATGAACTGCTGGGCTCCAAGCGCGACGAGCTTCTCGACCAGGCCAAGGGCGTGGGGCGCGAGGCTCTCCAGCGGGGCAAGCACCTCGCCAGCGAGCTGGCAGAGACCGTGAAGGAAGAGGCCTCGTCGCGCGAGCTGCCCCTTGTCAACGAGTCGACCCCGGAGCTGGTCGGCAAGGTCGCCGAGGTCGCCAGGACCGCCCTGCACACCGTCGCGGGTGCCGTGCGCGAGGAGGCGACCAAGGCGACCGGCGCCATCGCCGGGAGCATTTCCGGCGGCACCTCGGGCGCTGGGCAGCCAGGCGGCGGCCAGGGACAGTCGCGCGGCGGCACGCAGTCCGGTGGCGCCATGGGCCGCGAGGCGCAGCCGCACCAGCAGGCCGGGCAGAGCATGGCGGGCCCCGGAGCGAACCAGCGCGGCAGCGGTCAGGGCCTGGGGACTCAGGGCCAGGGAGCCCAAGGCCAAGGCAACCAAGGACAAGGCAACCCGGGCCAGGGCAACCAGGGCCAGGGCAACCAGGGCCAGGGCAACCAGGGCACTCCCGGGCGCGAGGCTCGCATGAGCCCCAAGGCCGTCCGCCCGGGCGAGGCAGGCTCGCCCGGAGCGCCGGCGGGCAATCAGGATCAGGGGTTCATGGCCGAGCCGCCCGGCGGCACGGCCTGAGGCGGGCCCACTACGCGGGACTCCCCATTGAACCCATGAAAAAACCCCGGCCTCAGCGCCGGGGTTCTTCATTGGGGCATGCTCGAATGTGCCGAACCCGCTTATCTCGCCTCCGCGGGGCGCGGGCGGCGCGGCCCCCTCGTCGGAGGCGGCGGCGCCTCGCCCGGCTCGCCCTCGGGCGGCGGTACCTTCACGCCGTCCATCGGCGGCGGTGGGCGGTCCCGACCCGCACCAGGCCCGCCCGCGCCGCGGTCGCGCAGCCGCTGCTCGAGCCGGTTCAAGACCATCTCCTGCTCCTCGGGGCCGAGCTGCTCAAAGAGCCGCAGCAGGCGCTCGCGCCGCTCCTGCGGATCGCGGGCCGCCGGCCCCTCGCCCGGACGAACCAGGCGCCGGGGCGGGCGTTCCTGACCCGGGGCCATGTCCTCGCGCGGCCCCGGGCCGCGGCCCGGCCCGGGAGGCCCCTCGGCACCCTCACGGCGCTCGCCGACGCGGCGGCGGACATACTCCTCCTCGCGCATCTGGTTC
>Ga0196963_10001453_pt1 | contig 16037 bp, 13 predicted proteins | sample S1_5metaG_FD_148600 | JGI IMG/M metagenome (GOLD analysis project Ga0196963, IMG submission 148600) | Soil microbial communities from Anza Borrego desert, Southern California, United States - S1_5 | ecosystem: Environmental > Terrestrial > Soil > Desert | place: USA: California | collected... | reverse complement strand
CGACTGGCGCTCCGTCGGCCGTGATCGAGATCGTCGCGGTTTCGTTGGACGAGGTGTAGGCAAGGGCGATCTGGAGTGGCGTATCGAGTGGAAGATCAAAGACGCTGAAATTGTTCGGCCCGCTATAGTTCATCGCTCCATTGGTGGAAAGAACCGCGGGCCAAATCGTTGAGCCAAACCCTGTGTCGGGCAGGAAGTTGAACTCGAGCAAATTTGGGGCGGCATTGGGGGCAGCTCGGAGGAAGCCAGGGGCGGAAGCATCGGCAAGATTCTGAAAGCCGAATGCGAGTTGGAAGGTTCCTGGTTTTTGAGGATTCACCCCGGCCGCGTAATCATGAATGCGGAGGTCGAGTTCCGCGCTGAAGTCGTCGCGGCGCGTCATGATTGCGGGGAGCGGCAGCCGCAAATAGGTGTTGGGCCTGGAAGAATCCCAAGTAACAGAAAGATTCTGATCGGAGGGGTTCCACGTAATGAGTTGCGGATCGCCAACAGCGCGCCATTCGCGAAGCGTTGGGTCGGTGGCGAAGTTTTCGACGAAGGGACTAGTGATCTGCGCGGGGCAAATCAAGGGCGCTGCCGCCACAAAAAATGCGACGGCGCGCAGCCGGATCGTTTGCATGACTGGTCTTTCATTCTGTTCGCTACGCATGAGCGAACGGTTTGGTTGAGAGACCAGCGCGGGAGCTGAAAACAACAAAGCCTTCAGCCCCCGACAAAACGGAGAATGAAGGCATTCCACGAACCCGGTGAGACAGTCACCGGGCTGGCCTCATCCTTCTCTTGACGGAGAAGTAGCCCATTGAAGGGCCGGACGAGCGCATTCAAACCGATATCCTGACTCCGAACTGATAGCCTCACTCCCGCCTTCCCAGCTGTTTCCAGCCAGTGGCAATTGGGAGTTCGTCGTTCGTTACAGTGGCGTAACCGTCCCCGATTTGCACGGGGTTCCCTGCGTTTGGATGCAATCACGCGGGCCTAAGCCCGCAGGTTGTCAAAGAGCAAAGCGAGAGTTGCGACTAACTAAGGGTTGGACAAGGAAAATCATGCGAGTCCCAGTAAAGTTGGCGAATGCTCCGTGCGAGCGCAGACGCTCCCGAAGGATTGCCGTTCGTGCGTAATCTGGGAGAATCACGTTATGGCGGAGTTGAGTGAGCATTCGTGGGCGACGCGGCTCTTTATAAAAAATTATCGGTGGCGCGAGATTAAGCCCACGCCGTGGGCGCCACTAAGGAAACCCTTGCGCGAATGCAAGCTAGGGTTAGTCACGTCTGCGGGGTTCCTCGTCCCTGGGCAAAAGGGGTTTGATCAGTATTGGCCGGGTGGAGATATCTCCTATCGCGTTATTCCTATGGATGTGAATGTGCGGACGTTGATCGAGGATCACCGGAGCCCCACGTTTGATCATGCTGGCATTAATGCGGATCAGAACTTGGCTTTGCCGCTGGACCGGGCGCGGGAACTGGCGGCTCAGGGGAAGATCGCGGCGCTTAATGGGCGGGCGATCTCCTTCATGGGCTCCTTGACGGCCGTGGGGAGGTTGACGACGAGAACGGCCCCAGAGGCGGCCCGGTTGTTTGTGGAGGATCAGGTCGATGTAGCCTTGCTAACGCCGGTCTGACCAATGTGCAATCAGACGGTCTGTCTGATCGCAGCTGAGTTGGAGCGGCAAGGGATCACGACGGTGGTGATCCAGTTTCTGCGTTTTGTGACGGACATCATTAAACCCCCAAGGGCGTTAATGGTCCCCTACCCTCATGGGTTTCCATTGGGCCGGCCGAACGATCCTGAGTTGCAGCATTCGATCATTGAGGCGGCGTTGGAACTGGCTGGGGATACGAGCGCGGCTGGGCCGGTGATTCGGGATTTTGTCCCGCCGGGGGGTGTGTAGAACCAGCGACACGCAGGCCAAGGATTGGTCGAGCCTAGCCTGCGGACGATTCACAAACGCCCGGTTGGATGACCGGGCGAAACATTGGTCTGCCCTGCAAAGGGCGGTTAGTGGGCGAAGCCTTTTTCGTCTTCAGGCAGTGGCTTGTTAACGGTCTCAGGCGCCCAGATGAGGGCGATCAATCCCACGAAATAGAACGAAGCGACGGTGATCGCTGCCAACTTGAACCCCGGGATGCTGGTCTTGCCCGTATAGAAGGCGTTGAGCTGCGTCAGGAGCACCGGGCCGAAGGCTGCGAAGTAGCGGCCAACGTTGTAGCAGAGACCTGTTCCGGTGGTGCGCAGGCGTGTTGGGAAGAGTTCAGGGAAGTAAATGGCGTAGCCGCCAAAAGGCGCGAGTGTGCCGAAACCAAGAAGCGGCCATAGGTACCAGATCTGGTCGGCGCGTTGGAAGCTGTAGAACGTGGTCACAACCGCAGTCCAACCGAGGATCAATGCCAGTGCGAACGCCGGGCGGCGGCCGGTGCGGGCGGCCATCCATCCGAAACCGTACATGCCGAAGAACGCGCCAATTTGCTGGAGAACGAGGGCGTTGGATTTGAGTTTGGTTTTTTCGTTCTCGGGCATGCTGTTGCGAACGGCGGTCAGCATGCGTTCTTTCTGAGGTGCGCCAAGCGCTGCAATGGTGACGAGGTTGGTGGAGTCCCCTTTGCGCAGCGTGTTCCGAAGCAGGCGATTAAAAGCTTCGGCTTCAGTGGCTGGCAAGGCGCTTCGCAAGGCCATTTCCTCCGCAGGAGTGGCAGCGGTGAGGACGCGTTCAAAGGCCTGCTTGGACTCTGGCTTGAGGGTGGGAATGGTGCTGTCGATGAGTTCGGGGCTATAGAAACCGACACCCCAAACGCCAAGAACGCCTGCGACGGCGAGCGCGACGCCAACGATGGCGTTTTTGCGCCACTGTCTGCTGCTAAAAAGCTCAGGCAGGCTGCCGAAGGAGACTTTGATGCCCTGGCTGCGCGCTTTGACGGCAGCGGCTTTGGCCGCGACCCATTTCTCCGGCTCCTTCATCTTAAAGAAGATGATGATGGAGAGAATGGCCGGGAATGTGCCGATGTAATAGAGGCCTTGCCAGCCCCAGTGAGGGACGATTACCCCGAGGAGTTTGGCTCCAATAATGTTGCCGACTGCGGAGAGCGCCTGAAAGAGACCCAGTGCGTGAGGCCTGGCTTTTTCAGGCATGACTTCTGCCACCAGGGCTGCGCCGACGGCGAATTGGCCGCCGACTCCGAAACCGGTAATGAACCGGCCAAAGGCGAACCACTCCCATGATTTTGCGAGCGCGCTCACGCCGGTGAACACGGCGTAAATCATGATGGTTAGCCCCATCGTTTTCACGCGTCCCCAGCGGTCCCCCATAGTGCCGAAGATCAACCCGCCTGTTGCCCAGCCGAGGATGAAAACCATGGTGACGTAGCCGCCGTATTTGGCTTGTGTCTCGAAGTCGGCCCCGGGCATGAGTTCCTTCATCGCCAGCGAACGCGAAGCGGTGAAGATTTGCTGGTCCATGGTGTCGAACATCCATCCCAGCGCGGCGAAAATGAAAACGAACCAGTGGTAACGATTTAACAAGCGCCACCACGGCGTGGACTCCGAATGTTCAGGGCCAGCTCCCATAAGCGTGTGAGTGCGTTGGTTTAACCACAGGGAGCGTTGCGCCGCCAAGCATTATTCGCCGCAAAGTTAGGCAGTGTTGCGCACACTCAGTAAACCAGAACAGATACCCAAACCACGAAGCCGAAGGGCAGGAAAGGAGGAATCACAGGAGAGATTGCTCTCTCGCTGTCGCTTGGGTGCGTCCCGGCTTCTCCAGTAAGGTTAAGCTTGGAAGAGGCGGACGATTTGGCGGATGCAACGGATCATTTCATTGCGCTTCTCTTCTTTTACCAAGCGAATGTCGTCGAGAAGTGGTTGGATCCACTTTTCTGAGACAGGCGGCAGATTCTCCAGCTCGCTCGCTTCAGCGTTGGGCTTGGGCAGCTTGATGCCAGGGCGGTCGTTTTGCAGAACCAGTCGGAAGAGTTTAACAGTGGCGAGGCTCGGAACGGTTTCGCGCGTCACGATGCCGTTGACGCCGCCGCGCGTCATGCCGAGGCGGCGGGCAGCTTCAGCCTGGCTCCAGCCGGAGTTACGAAACAAATCCAAAAACTCACGTTTCAAAGGGTGCATAGATAAATTAAACCGCTCGCGTCATTTCAAGTTACGGAACAACGCCTTGCAAAGGCAAGAGTTTTTCGACCGATTAAGGCTGAACAATTTTCTGGGCTGAACGGCGACGGCGCGACGGCGCTGGTTGCAATCGCACATCCATGCCGACAAGGCAGACATCATCCTCGAACTCGCCTTTATGCGAAACCTCTCGGACTTCCTGGAGAACTTCGTCAAAGATTGCATTTGCATCCGCATCGGAACGGCGGGCGACTTGCTGGGCGAGCCATTCAGGCGAAAGTTCCTGGTCACCATCCACGTCGAGCACACCGTCGGTGTAGAGCAGGATGAGATCGCCATCTGCGATGGTGCGTCGCGTGACTGTGTATTGAACATCGTCCAGAAGCCCCAAAGCTGGATGCGATTTGCGGCTGTCGTTGGCCAGCAGCTCGCAGTGACCTGTTCCGCGATGGAGCATGAGCGGCCGCGGGTGCCCTGCGTTCGCGAAGACGAGTTCGCGACGGTCCAGGTCGATGATGAGGTAAACGGCCGTTGTGTAAAGCGGTGTGCCCGTTTGCTTGAGGATGGCGCGGAGGTCGCGGTTCACTTGTGCCAGCAGTTCACCAGGATCCTTTGCGATTTCTGTGAGTTCCTCGACGAGCGCGCGAAGAATGGCTGTGACTAGCGCCGACCGGACCCCGTGTCCCATGACATCCCCGATAAAAATGGCCGCCCGGGAGTCCGAGAGCGCGCGAATGTTAAAGAAATCGCCACCCACCAGGCCGGCAGGCATGTAGCGATGGCAGAATTGAAGGGCGCTATCGCTTGAATTCAGGAGCGGGAAGCATGGGTATTGCTGCGGGAGAATTGCCTGCTGAATTTCGCGGGCCATCTTCAGATCCTCCTGCATGTCGTTATTTCGAGCGCGCAGTTCTTCCCGGCTGCGGGCGATCTCCAGGTTGGCGGCTTTTAGAGCTTCCTCGGCGCGCTTCTTCTCAGTGATGTCCCAGAAGATTCCTTGGAGGCCAATAATGTTCCCTTGCGCGTCGAAAAGGGGAGTTTTGACAACGTCGACGTAAAGAGATTCGCCGCCCGAGGTTTTGTGCTCCTCGATGATTTCGAGGCTCTTGCCGGTCTCAATGATCTTGTGATCGTCCTGCTGGTATTTGGCCGCGAGTTCGGGAGGGAAGAAATCGAAATCCGTTTTCCCAAGGATGTCCTCAAGCTTGCGGCCGAGGATGCGGCAGAAGTTTGTATTCGCGAAAGTGAACTGGGCCTGCAGGTTTTTGCGGAAGATGTTCTGCGGAAGGGTTTCAACCAGGGAATGGTAGAGGGCCTCGGAGTCGCGGAGACGTTGCTCGCTTTGGCGGCGCTCGGTTATGTCCTCAACGGTTCCTTCGTAGTATTCGATGCGGCCCTGCGCATTGCGGACAGCGCGAACGTTTTCCGAAATCCAGATGATGCTGCCGTCTTTGCGATAGATGCGTGATTCGAAACCGCGGACGACATCGTGCTTCTCCATCAGCGCGATGAACTCAGCGCGGCGGGTGGGCTCGACGTAGAGTTGGCTGCCAATGTTCTGCATGCCAGCCATGAGAGCTTCGGCGCTATCATAGCCGTAAATCCGCGCCAGCGCTGGATTGGCGCTGATGTATTGGCCCTGCGGTGTGGTTTGGAAGATCCCTTCAACGGTGTGCTCGAAAATGCTCCGGTATTTTTCCTGCGCTTGAAGGAGAGCAGCTTCAGAGCGATGCCGCTCGATGGCGTATCGAATGGCGCGGTCGAGTAGATGGGGGTTCATCTCCGAGCGGACGAGGTAGTCCTGCGCCCCCATCCGGGCTGCTTGAATCGCGAGAGAATCGTCCTCGACTGCGCTGACGATGATCACGGGAAGCAGCGGAGCTTTAGCATGAAGCTCAGGAACGCCTTTCAAACCTTGCGGAGAGAAGGCGATGTCCAGGAGAACCACATCGAACTCATGGGAGTCGAGAGCAGCAGCGGCTTCTGCGCCTGAATGGGTTGTTTGAACGGTGAACCGGCAATTGCGCACACTCTCAAGAATAGCCAGGAGAGCCTCAGCTTCGGCTGGAGAGTCCTCAACGAGGAGGACTTTTATAGGCTCATCTTTCATGCGGAGTTGGCGACCATGGCAAGACTGCCGCAACGAGAGGAGGACGCAAGAGGAAAGGCCGCATTGCGGCGTTCGCAAAGAGGAATATGAGCAGAATTGATGCTGGCAGAAGCTTGCAGCGGGGCCTCCGAGCGCTTAGAACGGTGGCATCCCGCAAGCGCCTCAAATGGGCCTTGGGCTTACATTTATGAAGTTGATGCAAGTGGTTTTATCAACTGTGGCTGCGTTGGCCATGGTTGCTGTGGCTTCCGCAGCAGAAGCGAGCAAGGTTTACGAAATACGGACCTATTGGGCTCCCGAAGGAAAGCTAGAGGATCTGAACGCAAGGTTCAGAAAGCACACCCTCAAGTTGTTCGAGAAGCATGGCATCGAGAACGTCGGCTACTGGGTTCCCGTTGATAACAAAGAGAACAAGATGATTTATCTGCTTGGCTACCCAAGCAGGGAAGCGGCTTCCAAGTCCTGGAAGGCGTTCTTCGCTGACCCGGATTGGCAGGCGGCTCAGAAAAAGTCCGAAGAGAACGGCAAGCTCGTGGCAAAAGTGACCTCGGTGTTTTACGAACCAACGGACTACTCCCCTGCCCCGAAGATAACCAAGAGTGCAGAGCCCCGCACCTTTGAGCTTCGAACCTACACAGCGGCGCCGGGGAAAATCGAAACCCTTCACGCCCGCTTCCGTGATCATACGGTGAAGCTATTCGAGAAGCATGGGATGGAGAACGTCATTTACCTCAAACCAATGGCTGGGCAGCCGGGCGCTGACAACACGCTGCTCTATTTTCTCGCTCACAAGAGCGATGATGCACGGAAGAAGTCGTTTGATGCCTTTCGCAACGACGAGAACTGGAAGAAAGCATTGAAAGCGTCGGAAGAAAAAGCGGGCGGATCGCTGACCGCACAAGGCGGAGTGAAATCGGAAATCCTCGTTCCCACGGATTACTCACCTATGAAATAGTTGGGAACGAATCGGGGTTTGTAACCAGGCCGCTGGCTTTACTCCGGCGGCCTTTTACTTTTGCTTCGGCGGATTTCTACGTCTGGGGAGTTTTAGTCCTCGTCTGGAAATTCTGGAGCCGGAAGCTGGCTTGGGCTGCGGGTGATTGGATTGAAATGAGTTGGTCGGGCCACCATGGGGTTTGTCCAATAGGTGGCGATTTCCTCCCACAATGGACCGGCTACAGTCGCATCGTGTGGCACGACGACCACTGAATTGACCCCCAATTCGTACAACGCTTCTATTCGTCTTGCGTCAGGGGTGGGGATAAGCACGACAAGACACATCCGCTTTAAGAATGGTTTGTTCTTGAGAAGCTTCACCAGATCAATAGCTGGGCCAACTGCAACCTCCTGCCGGAAAATGCAGATGCAGGGAGCCTCGCGACGGTTGAGCTTCAGGGCCGCCCGAACGAACTCACGATGCCCTTGAAGGAGTGTGACGGTGCATGAGCGCCGATGGGCAAAGGCTGCCTGAACGAGAGGGGCTTCCTCTTCGTGGAGCACTCCAACCATAATATGCTTTGCGACCTCAAGCATTTGCACACCGCGATCAAGGGTGTGGGACTCTCTCTAACTAGGTCCCTTGACGCAGGCAAATGGAATATCTGACGGAGACTTGGGAGGAAAGAAAAGGAGGCGTCGTCGTCCCATTGTAGGACATTGCTGCGCAGAAAAGGAGCGGCCCATCCCGCCACTACGGTAGCTATCGGTTCGCTTGCGCTCGAACAGGTTCTTGGGTTTGCTGTCTTTTAAGCATCGCGAAGAAGCATGAGCATCACAGCCATTAATGAGGAAGTCCAAAGGGCGAGCGCATTTGTGCAGCCGCTGCTGGGAGAGTTGAATCGGGTCATCGTCGGGCAGCGTTATCTGCTCGAGCGCCTGGTCATTGGGCTCCTGACGAACGGGCATGTGCTGCTTGAAGGGGTTCCAGGACTCGCAAAGACATTGGCGGTGAAATCCCTTGCCGCAGCCTTGGATCTGAAATTCAGCCGGCTTCAGTTCACGCCGGACATGCTGCCCGCGGATGTGGTGGGGACGCAGATTTACAACCCGCAGTCGGGGGGCTTCACGACAAGACCCGGACCGATCTTCGGTAACCTGGTGCTCGCGGATGAGATCAACCGCGCGCCGGCGAAGGTGCAGAGCGCTTTGCTCGAAGCGATGCAGGAAAAGCAGGTCACGATTGGGGATCAAACTTTTAAGTTGGAGGAGCCGTTCCTGGTTCTCGCGACGCAGAATCCAATCGAGCAGGAAGGAACGTATCCTTTGCCGGAAGCGCAGGTTGACCGATTCATGCTCAAGCTGAAGATCAGCTACCCCAACCGAGAGGAGGAGCGGCAGATTCTTGATTTGATGGGGCGCACAGGCCCCGCGCCGACGTTGCGAAAAGTTATTGACGCGAAGGAGATTCTGAATGCCCGGGCGGTGATCAATGAGATCTACATCGATGACAAGGTGAAGGATTACATCGTCGACGTGGTGTGCGCGACACGAGATCCAGAGAGCTATAAGATCAAGGTGCGGGAGTTTATTTCATTGGGGGCTTCGCCTCGGGCCACGATTGCGCTGACGTTGAGCGCGAAGGCGCATGCGTTTCTTCGAGGGCGAGGTTATGTCACGCCGCAGGATGTAAAGAGCATTGGGATGGATGTGCTGCGGCATCGCGTCACCGTGACGTATGAAGCGGAGGCGGAGGAAAAAACTTCTGAAACGATTGTGCAGAAGATTTTTGACGAGCTGCCGGTGCCGTAAACATTGCTCCAGCGATGATACCTCGCGAGATATTAAAGAAAATTCGGCAGATCGAATTGCGCACACGCCGCATCGTGAATGAGCGAGTGGCTGGGCAGTATCATAGCGTCTTCAAGGGCCAAGGGATGAACTTTGAGGAGGTGCGGGAATATCAGCCTGGGGATGATGTGCGGCGCATTGACTGGAATGTGACGGCGCGAATGAACCATCCCTTCGTGAAGAAATACGTTGAGGAGCGGGAGCTGACCGTGATGTTGGCCGTTGACCTCAGCGGGTCAGGCTTGTTCGGTTCAGGCAAGCAGAGCAAGCGAGAGTTGGCCGCCGAGGTGGCTTCCGTGCTCGCGTTTTCCGCGATCCGCAACAACGACAAAGTAGGTCTCGTGTTATTCACGGAGGGAGTGGAGAAATTCATTCCACCAGGCAAGGGCCGCCGGCATGTGTTGCGCGTCATTCGGGAGATCCTGTTTTTCGAGCCGGAGAAGCCCGGAACCGATTTAAACGTGGCGCTCGAGTTCACGCTCCGAGTTTTGCCGCACAGATCCATTGTCATTGTGATTTCCGATTTCCTCGGTCAAACCATATCCCGGGGAACAACGGGCGCATGGCGAAGTATGATATCCGAGAGCTTTGCCCACTCATCCTCACGCATTCTTAAACAGACAAACCGGAAGCATGATCTGGTCGCAATCCAGGTGACGGACAAATTTGAGTTTGAGCTGCCGGCGGTTGGTTATCTCGTTCTGAAGGATGCGGAAACGGGAGAGTTGGTGGAGGTAAACACCGGAGACGAACGGAAGCGCGCTGCCTTTGCCGAAAGGCAGCGGCGGGCAGCGGCTGAGCTGAAGCGTGTGTTTGCATCTTCGAACATAGATTTCATCAGGTTGCGAACAGAGGAGAACTACGCCACGACGCTCACGCGTTTTTTTGATGTGCGTGAGCAAAGGGCGCATCACGCGGGGGCGCGGCGAAGATGAGGCTTGGTTTCATTTGCACCGCCTTAATTGCGGCGCGCTCATACGGCGCGAACAAAGCAGTGATCGTCAGCAACGCGCCGCCCAGCAGCAACGTGCTTGAGTCGGACATTCGCCCGATTAAGGAGGCCATTCCCCTGCCCGACTATATGCTCTGGGCGATAATTGCGGGCGGCGTTCTGGCAGGTGTCATTATCGCGTGGTTTGCATGGAGGTTGTGGCAGAAGAGGCCGCGAAAGAATCCTGGTGAGTTGCTCATCCCCGCTCACCGGCGGGCGCTGGAGTTATTGCGAGGAGCGCTCGCGCACATTGACGAGCCAGAGCGCTTTTGCACTGAGGTTTCAAACATCGCCCGACGGTACCTTGAAGAGCGTTTTGCCTTGCATGCGCCAGAGAGGACGACCGAAGAGTTTCTGGAGGAGTTGCGGGCGAGCAGCGCCTTGAGCCTCTCCCATAAACAAGCGCTGGCGGACTTTCTTGAGCAATGCGACCTCGCGAAGTTCGCCCGGCATTCCCCTGCACGTGGTGAGTTGGAAGCGCTTCATCGCACAGCAGTGACGCTCGTGGAGGAGACGGCGCAACCATCGAGCCTCGGCGAACCGCACTCAGCGGAGCCCCACAGTAAATGAGTTTTGCGAACCCATATTGGTTGGCCCTGCTGGTTTTGCTGCCAGTGCTCGCATGGCTTAAAGGGAAGCAAGGAACCTCAGCGGCCTTCGTTTATTCCTCCGTAAATCTGGTAAAAGGGATCACTGGGTTAACCCACTCCACCCGAGGCGCGTTGCTGCGGAGGATGCGATGGTTGAGCGTTGCCTTAATGATTGTCGCTTTGGCGCGCCCGCAGTTACCCGAAGGTGAGGAAAAGATCACCGCGAGTGGCATTGATATTGTCATTGCGCTCGATGTCTCCACGAGCATGGCCGCCGAGGACTTCGAGCTTAAAGGCGCACGAGTGAATCGACTGACTATTGCCCGAAGTGTTCTGCAGGACTTTGTTCGCCGGCGTCCGAGCGACAGAATAGGCTTAGTGGCGTTTGCTGGCCGCGCTTATGTTGCCGGGCCACTAACGCTCGACCACGACTTTTTATTGAAGAACCTGGAGCGGCTGCAGTTGGGAGTGGTTGAGGATGGAACGGCTATTGGATCGGGTTTAACAGCAGCGTTGAACAGGGTCAAAGATCTCAGATCAAAGAGTAAGATCGTGATCCTGATGACGGACGGTGTGAACAATTCAGGAAAGGTGCCTCCACTGACAGCCGCAGAGGCGGCGGAGACCCTGGGTGTTAAGGTTTACACGATCGGAGTGGGAACGCATGGGATGGCCTTGGTGCCATACGTGGATGTGTTCGGAAGGCGGCAATATGTGCAGCAGGAGGTTCAGATCGACGAGGAGGTCCTTCGAAAGATAGCTGATCGGACTGGCGGGAAGTATTATCGAGCCGATAACAGCGCGAAGCTGCGGGAGATTTACGCCCAGATTGATGCGCTCGAGAAAACGGAAGCTGTGATGCGAAAGCGGCAGCGTTATCACGAGCTTTTCCATTGGTTTCTCCTGGGTGGGTTGTTTCTCCTGCTGCTGGAAGTGATCCTTGGTCAAACGGTCTGGAGGCGATTGCCATGAACTACGCGCATCCGCAGATCCTTTGGTTGCTCTTTATCGGCACGCCGCTGCTGGGTTTGTTCTTCTGGCTTTGCTGGAGGAAGAAGCAGCGTCTTATTGAGCAATTCGTCCATAGCCGACTGCTGGACACGCTCATGTTCGGGGTGTCCCATCGGATCCAGATTCTTCGGTTCTGGCTTGTAACCCTTGCAGTGGCGTCGCTGTTCTTTGCGCTCGCTCGACCTCGGTGGGGTTATGGCTGGGAAGAATCTGTGCAGGTTGGACGGGACGTCATCGTCGCAATCGATGTCTCCAAAAGCATGCTCGCGGGGGATGTCGCGCCAGATCGGATTACTCGAGCCAAGCTAGCGGCCTTTGATTTGGCTCGGTTGAGCAAGAGTGATCGGCTTGGATTAGTCGCGTTTGCGGGGACAGCTTTTCTTCAATGCCCATTAACACTGGATGAAGAAGCGTTCCGGCAGAGCGTCGAAATCCTTGAACCGGGGCTGATCCCCGAAGGGGGCAGCATCATGAGCGCGGCGATCGAGACCGCGCTTGAGGCTTTTAAAAAGGAGGAGAGCAACCATAGGGCGTTGATCCTGATCACCGACGGCGAAGCTCATGAGGAAAATGCGGTGGCCGCAGCCGAAGATGCAGCGCGCAAGGGGGTGCGGATTTTCACGGTTGGCGTTGGAACCCCCGCGGGGCACGTGATTCAGGTGCAGGATCAGCGCGGCGCCATGACTTACTTGAAGGATGAGCAAGGGAACGTCGTGAAGTCGCGATTGAATGAGGAGTTGTTGGGGGAGATTGCGAAAGTGGGCGGCGGCTTTTACGTTCCCCTTCAGGGCGCAAACGCCATGCAAGCCCTGCATGAGCGGGGGCTCGCCAGCATGCCAACCACAGAAACAACCGATCGACTGGTGCGCCAATGGAAGGAGCGGTTCCAAATCCCACTCGCGCTTGGGATCGTTCTCTTGCTGGTTGAGATCATGCTGCCTGAGCGCGGGAAGCGGAAAAGGAGTATTGCGCGCATCAGTGGCGCACAACAAGCGGCTTTATGGGCCATGCTATTGGCGGTTTGGAACTGGTCTGTTCCGGCCGCGCTTGCTTCGAAACGGGAAGCACAGCGCGCTTATAATAATGGAGCATACGCAGAGGCCCAAAAAAACTACGAAACGCTGCTGGCGGAGCGTCCTGGGGATCCAACCTTGGCTTACAACGCTGGAGCGGCGGCCTTTAAGGCAGGCTCGTTTGACGCAGCGTTCAAGCACTTCAATGCGGCCACGGTGGCGAAGGATCTCAAGATTCAGGAAAGAGCGTACTACAACGCGGGCAATTCGTTGTTCCGCTTGGGTGAATCAGCGGGCGATCCGCAAAAAACAATTCCAGTTTGGGAGCAGGCGTTGAAGCAATACGACTCGGCGTTGAAGCTGGACCCCGAGGACGCGGATGCGAAGCATAACAGAGAGTTGGTCCAGCGGCGGCTTGAGGAGTTAAAGAAGCAAAATCAGCAGCAGAACAAATCTGATCAAAAGGACGAGAACAAGGACCAGAAAGAGAAAGATCAGAAGCAGGACCAGCAGAAACAAGACAACCAGCAACAGGGCGAGGAAAATCAGAAGCAGCAGAATCAATCAGACAGTCAGGAAGGCTCGGACAAGCAGCAGCAGCAGGATTCTGCAGGGCAGAAAAAAGAGCAGCAATCGAAGCAATCCAAGGAACAACAGCCCAAAGACGAACCGAAAGAGCAACCGGGTGACAAGCCTGATCCAAAAACAGCGCAAAAGCCCTCCGGGGCAGAAAAGGAGCAGCAGAATGGGCAACCAAGAGAAGGTGGATCATCCCAGCAAACTGCTGGAGCCATGATGGGGAAAATGACGCCTGAACAAGCGAAACAACTGCTGGAAGCGCAACGCAACGAGGAGCGCACGATGGTCTTTCGCCCCGGAGCCCCGGAGAAGGAACGTCCCCGCCAGAACGCTGAACGGAAGGATTGGTGATGGTGGCGCGGGGCTTTTGGTTCCTTGTTGTGCTTTTGATCACCCGTGCTGCTGTGATCGGCGCCGGCGTTGACGTCATATTTGACCGGGCAACGATTACCACCTACGAGACAGCGCGCCTAAGCGTTCAATATCGGGATGTTGCGCCCAGCGGGGCTCCTCCGATCCCGCAGGTTCCTGGTTTGCGAATGGCTTTCCTGGGGCAGGGAACGCAAGTGACGGCAGTGAACGGGGCGATGAGCCGGACCACATCGTATAACTATCAAGTCGCAGCGTCCGCTCCGGGGGAGTACACAATTCCTTCGTTCACGGTCAACGCGCAGGGGCAAACGTTTCGGACTCAACCCGCCACATTGCGAGTCACTGGCGGGGACACCGGTCGGTTGCAGATGGCGTTCATGAAGATCATCCCGCCGAGCAGGGATGTGTACGTGGGGGAAGTGTTTCCGCTGACGATCGAGCTGTATTACGTCGCTAGGCGCGGGGAGCAGATACAGCATCCGCAGATCAAAGGTGACGGCTTCACAATTCACGAACGAGTGGAGAGCCCGCCAAAGACCACGACTACTATTCAGAACACACTTTTCGAGGTGGTGGGCTTCCGCATGAGCGCGAGCGCGGCGAAAGCGGGCGAGCTTGAGCTGGGTCCCGCAACCTTGGCAATGGTGCTTCGGCTCGGGCAGGCCGCAACGCGGAGAAACAACGATCCGTTCGATATTTTCGCGGACTTCGATGATATCTTCGGGCGATTTGAGAAAAAGGCTGTTGAGCTGACGGCGGAGGCTGTCAAGGTGAAGGCTCTTCCACCGCCCGCGGGCGCGCCACCTACTTTCTCGGGCGCAATTGGCCAGTTCTCAATCCAGGCGAACGCTTCCACGACCAATGTGACGGCTGGTGATCCGATAACGCTTACTGTTGTCGTGGAGGGCCGCGGGTCGTTGGCAGGCGTTCGGCTCCCAGAGCTTAAATGGGCCGATTTTCAGGTGTACCCTCCAAACAGCAGAGTTGAGCTTGGTGACGAACTCGGTTTGTCCGGCCGAAAAGTTTTTGAGTATGCGGTGGCGCCATTAAGCGCCAAAGCCCGCATAATTCCGTCGCTGGAATTCTCTTTCCTGGATCCGGAGACAAAGAAATATCAAACTGTCCGCACGGCGGAAACACCGATCCGCGTCTTGCCCGGCGCGGTGAATTCCACCTCGTTACCGAGAGCAGTTACAGAGGAAGGAGAGCCCAAGGCTGAACGCGACATTCGGCACATCAAATCCAACCTAGGGGCAGCGATCACTCCCGCCGCGTTGCGAATACCATCCTGGGTCTGGGCGCTGCAAGGGATCCCTTTAGCAGCCTGGCTTGCGACTGTGATTTGGCAACGTGCCCAGCGCAGCGGCTCGCCGACAGGGTGGCGGAAGAAAAGTAGGGAAAAGGAAATGGAGGAGGCCGTTCGCGAGATGCGGTCGCGGGCGGGGCAGAATGATCACAGCGGCTTCTACCTGGCTTTGTTCCGTGGACTGCAGGAGCGTTTGGGAACGGCGCTTGACCGCAACAGTTCTGCAGTGACGCCTAGTGATGTTGAGTTGCTCGTTGGGCGCGGCGCCCCTGCGGAGCTGTGCTCCGAATTGAGCCAACTGTTCGCGCTGTGCGATGCTGCCCGTTACAGCGGCGCGAGCACCGCGGAGGAGTTAAATGGTGTCGCAAATCGCGCGGAGAAGGCCTTTGGCGCTTTGGCAGCTTGGAGCAGAGGAAACGAAAGCGGCTTTCGAAAATGGTGACGCGATGGGTTTTCCTCTTCCTGCTGTCGTGGAGTTGCCACGCGGCGGAGCGCTCAGCTCAGGCATTGTTCGACCAGGCGAATCGCGCGTACGAGCAGAAGGATTACGCTGAAGCGGCGCGGTTGTATGAGCGATTGATTCAACAAAATGGCTCCTCAGCCGCGGTTCATTTTAACCTTGGCAATGCGTTCTACCGGCAGGAGGAAGTCGGGCGCGCGGTCGCCCATTATCTGCGAGCGCAGCGACTAAACCCCCGTGATGGCGCAATCCGTGCGAATCTACGTCAGGCGCGGGAAGCAGTGGAAAAGAAACAGGCCCGCTCCGTGGCTGCAACTTTTAGCGCAACGCCGTTCATGCGACCATTGGAAGCGGCGTTGCTGCTCACGGTAGCTGTGTGGATCTTTTGCGGAGTGCAAATTATCGCAGCTCGAAAAGGAAAAGCAGAGAAGTCCTTAGCCGGAGGATTGTTGGCCATCGTTGCTGTGGCGTCAGCTGCGCATTGTGTGTGGGTGGTTCGGCACTATAAGAGCATGCAAGCAGTGGCTGTGGCGAACGAAACGGCTGTCCGTCACGGGCCACTTGAGGAGTCGCAGGTGGGTTTTACAGTCGCAGATGGCCACGAGTTAAAAGTAACGGGTCGGAAGAGCGATTGGGTTGAAGTGCAGGACGACCGCGGCAGATCAGGTTGGGTGTTGAGCAGTTCGGTGGAGCTGGTCGGGAGCAACT
>Ga0196963_10001452_pt1 | contig 16039 bp, 4 predicted proteins | sample S1_5metaG_FD_148600 | JGI IMG/M metagenome (GOLD analysis project Ga0196963, IMG submission 148600) | Soil microbial communities from Anza Borrego desert, Southern California, United States - S1_5 | ecosystem: Environmental > Terrestrial > Soil > Desert | place: USA: California | collected... | reverse complement strand
GATCGCTCCTCCCACCTGCGCCGCGATATCCGCGGCGAACATAAGAAGAGCAGCCAGTGAGCCGAACAACGCCTTTCTCGCGGCCCATGTGTATTTGGGGCGATAGGACCGGAACCGTCCAGGCAGGGGGCAGAAGGTCATGTTGATAAGTTTCCCAATGAATGATTTGCGCCGTGTCCCATTTGACGCGGTGAGAACTACCCGAGCAGCGAAGGAAGGAACATAGGCCGGAAGGCCTATGGGACGGTTACACGCCGATGCGCGGGAGCGCTTCCAAACCGCGCAGCGCCGCGGCGGTTCGATTTTCGACGTGCAGCTTTTCGAGGATGTGGCCCACGTGGATTTTGACGGTTTTCTCGCTCATGCCAAGGATAGTGGCGATGTCGCCGTTGGCTTTTCCCTGGCACATCCAGAGAAGCACTTCTGCTTCGCGCGGTGTTAAGCTGAGCGATTCAAGCGGCTTGGCGGAACTGAAATCGGGCCGCGCAGAGCCGGTGGAACCGCTTCGCGCGCCGTCCAGTTGGGCCCGGCGAAGGCGAGCGCGGATCGCGGCGAGAAGGTCTTCGGTGGGACAAGGCTTGGTGAGGTAATCGTCCGCGCCCAGGTTCATGCCATGCCGGAAATCCTGCTTTTCACCGCACGCGGTCAGAAAAATTAGGGGAATATCGGCGGTGGCGTGATCTGAGCGAATCCGCTCCAGCACGTTGTAGCCATCGCACCCGGGCATCATGACGTCACAAAGGATGAGGTCAGGCAACTCGCGGCGGGCCGCCTCAACGCCTTCGTGGCCGTTCTCCGCGCCAATGGCTTCGAAGTTCTCCATCTGCAATATCGTCAGGAGATTGCGCCGCATCTTCACTTCATCTTCTATGACGAGGATTTTAGGCATGCTAGAAGGAGATGATGGGCTCCGGAGCGGTCGCGGGTATGAAGGGAAATCTCACCGAGACCAAAGTGCCTTCACCCTGTTTAGACCAAACAGAGATCTCGCCTCCGTGCAATTCGGCGCAGCGTTTCACGATGGCCAAACCCATCCCGGTGCCGGGGACGCGCCCAACATTGCTGCCGCGATAGAAGGGGCTGAACAGATTCTCTTTATCCTGATCGGGGATCCCCATGCCCCTGTCGCGGACGGCCAGGATCACAGACGGCTCCTCGATGCGGCATTCGCATTCCACTTTGCTGCCGCTGGGGGAGTATTTGACCGCATTCGAAAGCAGGTTGGTGAGAATGTGGCTCAGCAATGCCTCGTCCCCCATTAAGATTGGAAATTCAGAAGGGGTGCGGATTTCAATAACTCGCCCGGTTTCAGAGGCGGTGGAGATCTGCTCGACGACTTTTAGGCACAGCTCCCGCAAACGGAGCGGGGAAGGAGTGAACTCGAGCCGGTTAGCCTCACTCCGGCCGAAGACGAGGACGTTCTCCATCTGGCGGGCCATCTCAATGGCGCTTTCGCGGATGCTCCCAAGATGCTCACGTCGCGCCGCTTCCTGCAGCCGGTGCCAATAGCGGTCGAGAATGTCCGCCGAGGAGAGGATTACCCCCAGGGGCGTTCTGAACTCGTGAGAGATCGTGGCGACAAAACGGCTCTTAAGCTGGCTCAGCTCTCGCTCGCGGGCCAAAGTTTTAAGCAGCTCACGCTCGGCTTCGTGGCGCTCCGTAATGTCCGCGCTGACGCTGACGATGCAAGGCTCGTTTCCGATCTCGATCAACTCCGCGGAAAGCGTCAGCTGGCGCGGTTTGCCCTGCCGATGAACGACGAATTCACGGTTGCGAATGTGCCCTTTGGCGAGCAGTTCGCGAGTGAAGGCGTCGCGGGACTCGGCGTCGCGCCAGATTCCAATCTGCTGGGCGGTTTTGCCGATGACGTCTTTCCGCTCTAGCCCCAGGGCTTCAAGGAAGGTTTCATTCACCTCCACGAATTCGCCGTTTGCGAGCTTGGCGATGCTCAGAATAATTGGGCTGGCGCGGAAGGCCTTGCCAAATTTCTCCTCAGATTCACGAAGCTGCTGGTTGCTGGCGCGAAGCTCCGCCGTGCGCGCCTCGATGCGCCGCTCAAGATCCTCGTTTAAAGCGCGCAACTGCAGCTCGGCGCGCGCGCGGACAAGCTTGTTCGCGCACAACGAAGCTATGGACGTTAAAATGGCAAGGTGCTCCTCGTTAAAGAATCCTGCGGTGGAATGCTCCGAATCAATAATCCCGAGCAGGCGCCCTTCAGCGAGAATCGGGACGGTGATTTCCGATAAGCGAGGGCAATCGTCGAGCAGGTAGCGTGGATCCTGCCGGGTGTCGGGCACGATTTCTGGTGTCTTGCTCAGTGCGACGGAGCCGACGATGCCCTGGCCCAGCTTGATTTCGAGGGGAGCGAAGATTTCCCGGTCCTTCGGGTTTTTCGGGCCGAAGGCGGCGCGTTGCACAAGCACGCCCCGCTCCTCATCGAGCAAGTAGATGACGCAATCCTCAAATCCCAGCACAGAGATGCAGCCACGAGTGATTCCCATAACACATCTTCCTCGGTGTGCAGCGGGGAGAGGGAGGCGGCAAACTTGTTTAGGTGCGTCTGTGCGAGCATGGCCCGCTCGAGCCGGTCGGCGGCCAGCTTGCGTTCCGTCATATCGCGAACGTTAACGACGATGCCGCGCACACCTGGAACATTCAGGCAGTTGGTGGCGGTTGCGTCGGCGTAACGAATATCGCCTGCAGCGGTGAGAAGCCTGTAGCCGGAGATCTTACGAGTGCCCCCGGGATCGCGAAGCAGCTCTTCATGTGTGCGCTGGATTTCGGGCAAGTCATCCGGGTGAAGGAATTCCCACGCGAAGCGCTCATCCGTCTCGCGGGTGAGGTCCATGTTCAGCAAGCGCGCGCCGGACGGGCTGACGTATTTGACGAGGCCATCCGGGGCCAGGACGACGGTGACATCGAACGAATGCTCAATCAATGCGCGGAAGCGCTCCTCCGAGGCGCGGATCCGGTGCATTTGAAACATTTGCAGGGCAACCAGGCCGCCGATGGCCACAAGCGCAGCGGCAACCCATTCCAACCGGGAATCCTGCTCTTGAGCCGCTGCCTCGGATTCAACGCTAACTGGTGGCGCCGCAACCAAACAAGGGCCGCTGAAAAGCACGACCGACGACAGCAACAGAGCCGCCATCCATCTCACTATCCTTCGATGCAGGAATGACAATCGACCTAGCATGGGCATGCGAGTAAGAGAAGGCTGAATAGGGCTTTAGCCCTATTGCCGCTTTAGCGCCCGCTCCTGTCCTGATGCCTGAAACCATTACTAATGCAAGACTTGAGTGCATTGAGGCCGCGGGCAAGCGTTTCACGGTCTGCAAAACGCTTCTCTTAGGCCGATGGCAGCGCTACCGTGGAGCATGCCGGAACGCGAACTAAAAAAGCTCAAGGAGAGCATCGCGAAGAATAACGAGCTGTTGAAGCGGCTGCATGAGCGGATCGACGACCTAGACGCACATCTGCACCCGCAAAAGGTTGAGCCAAACGACAAGTTCGGCAAAGTGGAAACGCCGGGCAGCGGCAACTGTGGGCCGGAGCGGCCACCCAAGGGCAATTGATGAGTTCATTCTGGCCCAACATGGCCAAGCGCTGCTAAAGAGCCTTCCTCTTTCACGATGGAGGCAGAGGCTAAAACCTTGGAACCGAAAGCGGAGCGTATGCTCTTGCTTGTGCTGGCCGTTATCCAGTTCACCACGATCCTGGACTTTCTGATCATGATGCCGTTGGGCCCGCAGTACATGCGCGTCATGCACATCAGCCCGGGCCAATTCGGGTTTATGGTGTCGGTGTATGCCATCAGCGCTGGAATTGCCGGCCTGGTCTCTGGGTTTGTTCTGGATCGGTTCGAGCGACGAGCCGCTTTGCTGACTTTGTATGCCGGATTCGGTGTCGGAACATTGCTCTGCGCGTTGGCTCCCTCCTATGAGACTCTCACCGTAGCTCGAGCGGTCGCCGGGGCGTTCGGGGGCGTAACCGGCGCGCTGGTTTTGGCAATTGTCGGCGATGTGATTCCTGAGAACCGCCGGGGAAGGGCGATGGGGGTGGTTTTCACCGCGTTTTCGCTCGCATCGGTGCTTGGCGTCCCTATTGGCCTTGCGTTGGCAACCAAGTTCAGCTGGCACGCGCCTTTCTTCCTGTTGGCGGCAGCGACGGCGCCGGTCTGGTTTGGGACCGCTGCGTTCATTCCGAAACTCCAGCGCCCCGTTTACACGAAAACTCAAATGTTGCCGCACATCCGCACGTTGTGGCTGGCCCCAGCGCACCTGCGTTCATTTCTTTTCATCGCTCTGGTGACGGGATCCGGGTTCGCGGTCATTCCTTACATCAGCCCGTACATGGTGAAGAACGTGGGCCTGACGGAAGCGCAGCTCCCGTATATCTACTTCGTGGGCGGGATATGCACGATCTTCTCGATGAATTTCGTAGGCCGTGCGGCTGATAAGTTTGGGAAGTCCAAGGTCTTCAAAGTAGCCGCCATCGCCGCGGGCGGAGTGAGCATGCTGCTAACCAGCTTGCCGCGGGTTCCGGCGCCAGTCGCGATAGGCGTCACGACGTTGTTCATGGTTGGGATGTCCGGCCGCATGGTGCCGGCGATGGCCATGATGACGTCAGTTGTGTCGCGGAAAGAGCGGGGAGGATTTATGGGCGTTAGTTCAGCGGTTCAGCATTTTGCATCGGGTTTAGCCTCCTTCATAGGCGGGCTCTGCTTGGGTCAAGGGCCGCAGGGGCAGATCACCCGATATTGGGTAGTGGGGTTGGTTTCCGTTTCCTTCGCGCTGAGTTCCATTTGGTTGTCCCGGAAGCTCACAATGGTTGAAGATCTGTAGATGGGGGTTCTGGGCACACGTATCCCTGTCAAGAAAACAAACCTGAAATAGTCATCAGGGCTGCCTTGAGCCGTGGCAAAGGTTTTGCTTTAGTCCATTCGGCTAGCAGGAGTTCGACGACGACCGTCCAGAGCGCCTGCTTTCTTATCATTTATGCGAACATTCCCAACCGTGCGATTCGGTGTGGTTTTGGTGACCTTATCTGCGTTGAGTGCAGACCTTCTGGCGGCTTGCTATGCGCCTCCCAGCGGGTTGGTTGGGTGGTGGTCTGGGGAAGCCAATGCGGCGGATCGGCGGGCATACCTGACGGGAACTCTCAATGGCGGCATTGCATTTTCGACAGGGCAAGTGGGCCAGGCGTTCACGTTGGACGGCGTGAATGACTCTGTCTCGATTCCAGACAATCCTGTCCTCAGCCCACACGCCAAAGCGAATGGGGAACTTGCATTGGAGGCGTGGGTCAAGCCAGCGGCGCTGCCGGCAAACACAGGCGCCGGCTACAGTGTGATTGCGGGGAAGGGCTCAGCGAATAATTGGGAATACGCTTTAACTCTCAACCACGAGGGGAAAGTCGGCCTTGTGCTCTGGACTGCGGCGGGCGTCGATCACATGGCGGCGCGCGGTGGGATATTGACTCCAGGAACGTGGAGCCATGTCGCGGCGACTTTCAAAAAAGGGGAAGCGGTCAAGATTTACGTGAATGGGTCGTTGGTGGCCTCGAGTTCGGACACCATCAACGGGGACACATCTGATGGAACCGCTCCGTTTTACATTGGCGCCCGCCCTGACGGGCTGTTTTTCAACGGGCAGATTGATGAGGTGGCGCTCTACAATCGCGAGTTGACTGAGGCAGAGATCCAAGGGATCGCGAACGCTGGCGCGGAGGGCAAATGCCCTCCGACTTTAGAGACCGCCGCAAGCGTCCCATATGAGTCGAGCTTTGAGACGGGACTCGGGCCGGAATGGAGCAACCGCGCTGTTGATGGCTCGGCATCTTCCAAACTGAGCCTCTTTGCCGGCCGCTACAGCAACCACACACTCAATTTAACGCTAACCAACTTAACCGCCGGCGCCCCTTACCGCGTTCGATATGACCTTCACATCATCGACTCATGGGATGGCGGCCCAACGGGCAGCGACACTTTTGGCGTCCGCGTGGACGGCGTGGAGCTTTATGCTCGAAGCTATAACAATTTCGGTGGGGGCCAATCCAACACTCGCACTCCGGATGAAGGGCCCGAGCACATGGGGTATGGGGGGTGGGTCGATAGCATTTACAGAAACTTCGAGCACATCTTTGTTCCAACCAGCGACACAGCGACCATCTCTTTCTTTGGTGTCGGCCTTCAGGATGTCAGCGATGAATCGTGGGGCATCGACAATGTGGATGTGCGGCTGAACTCAGCTGCCACCCCGACAACCGTGACGCAGTCCACATTCGTCGGTGACAGCGGCACGGGCATTTCAGCAATTTACGGGTTTAATCTTGGATTCAGTCGTGAGTTGCTCGCGCCCGCCGCGGAGGCAACCCCCGTGACTTTGATTCGCGCCAACGCGTCGGGCTCATTCGACTCGGGCACCGAAAATATCGCCCTGACTCACTCCGTTTCCGGCAAACTCATCACGGCGGCAGTCGCCGGCGCGCACGAGCCGCTTCAACCCGGCAAGTACCGCCTGCAAGTGCAGACGAGCTTGCAGGATATTTTCACCAATAACGTGGCCGCCTATTCTGAAGAGTTCACGGTTCAAGAAACGGGCAGCATCAAGGTTGAGGGATTGGACAATGGCACTCTTCCAGGAGCCACACCTTTGAACATCGTGCAGAGCCCCGCTGGGAGCGGCCTCTTAGGAGGATATGGCGTGGGCTCCTTCTCCGCAGTCAACGAAGCTGATTATTGGCGCTTCGATGCCGAAGCCGGGGATCGGGTGACGATCCGTGTTGAGGCGCGCTTCGGGCCCGCGCATCCACAGATCGCTTTGCAAAACTCCGCAGGATCGAATCTCGCAACAGCAGGCGGGGACAGCTCGGGCAATGTTCAGATCCAGAATTACACCATCGCTTCCCCGGGGACGTATTATATCCGCCTTCACAGTGCGCATAACGCAACCCCGTACCTCCTGCATCTCCGCCAATCACGTGGGCCGCAAATGGAGAGCGAAGGCAATGATAGCAGTGGCAGCGCGAATGGGTTGAACCTGACCATCGCGGCTGGCAATTACCAGGCCCGGGTGGCTGGCGCTTTGACACGCGGGGATGCTGCGGACTATTTCAGCCTTGGCACGTTAAATGGCGGCAATGCTCTTACCGTTGCGTTGAGCTTCCCCCAGGACAGTTCTTTAGCGACCAACGCCCCAACTCTCCACCTGTACGCGGGCGGGAATCCCGTCGCTGTTCTGACGAACACCACTGGCGCGTTTAGCCACACGGTTACCGCGGAAGGAGCCTACTCCATCGCTGTGCGCAGCGCGGCTCCTGGCGCGAGCGCTAACTATCTCCTGAGCGTGAACGTCACTGACGCAGTTGGCCCGGTCGTGGCAAGCGTGGACCTGCCGGAGCAAGGCGTGGCGCGGCCTGAGATCCTGAACAGCTTCAGCATTAGATTCAGCGAGCAGGTCTCCTTCACCAGCAACTTCATCGCGCGCCCGGCATATTTCTTCGGATCAAGCGCATATTTCTACACCCCCGTCGCAACAACCTGGAGCGGCGCGGAGGCCATCGCGGTGGCCGATGGGGGGCATTTGGCGAGCGTGAACAGCGCGGCGGAAAATTCGTGGCTGGCTGAGATGTTTGCCACGCCGGTCACGCGTGTTTGGATCGGGTTCTCAGATTCTGAAACGGAAGGCTCGTTCAAGTGGAGCAGCGGTGAGCCAAACACCTTTACAGCATGGAACAACGGTGAGCCGAACAACTCAGGGAACGAAGATTTTGCCGAACTGCTGAATAGTGGCGGCTGGAATGATCGCGCTGAAACCGGCCCATTCTGGGGGGTTGTGGAAATTGCAACCCCAACTCTTTTCGAGCTTCGCTCGGCTGGTTTGGACGCCACGTTCGGCACGGGCGACGACCAGCTTTACACGCTGGGCAGCTCCGGCCCGTTGAACGGGCTCGACCTGAACCTGCGGGTGATCGATGGCCCTCTGCAGCCAGGCAAATACCGTTTAACGATCAGCGGCGATCTTCGTGATCGCGCGGGCAACGAGTTGGGCGCGAACTATACTCGGGAATTTGAAGTTCAAGCGGTTCAAGGGTTCGTTTTGGAAAACCGCCAAAACGGAACGTTCGAAACCGCCACGTCGATTGGCTCTTCTGTTTCCGGCAACCCGGACGGCTCTTTCACTTTCGGCGGCTCGTTCGCCGGGGCTGGAGGTGGGTCCTGGGGCATCAGCCACGGAGACCTGAATGGCGATGGGCATGTGGATGCGGCTGTTGCGAACTATTACGCATCGACAGTGACCATTTACAGCGGGAACGGGAACGGCGGCTTTACGCTTCGCACCAATATACCAGTTGGCGCTAACGCAATCTCCGTGGTCGTTGCGGATTTCAACGCTGATGGAAGGAATGATGTAGCCAGCGCCAACAACGGCGGCGGCACCATCAGCGTGCTCCTGCAGCAGACTGATGGAACCTTTAACGTGACGCACCATGGCTCAGGATCGAATCCTCGCCACATCACCGCGGCGGATTTCAATTCAGATTCCAAGTTGGATCTCGTGGTCGCCAATCATAGCAGTGGGGTCGTCATCTTCTTTGGCAATGGTGATGGCTCCTTCCAGGCTGCCGAAAGCATTTCAGTCGGAACCGGGGCGCATTGGACGGTGGCGCGCGACTTCAACCAGGACAACAAAACCGACCTTGCTGTGGTGAACGTCAACAACCACAACGTGCGTCTGTACCTCGGCGATGGAGCGGGGGATTTCACGACCAATCGGTTGTTCGGAGTCCAGAGTTCCCCTCGCGCCGCGACCGCGGGTGACTTCAACGGGGACGGCAAACTTGACCTCATCACCATCAACGCGGGCGTGAACAGCTTCAGTGTGCTGCTCGGCGGGGGTGACGGAACCTTCCATGAACCCACGAGCTACCTGGCAAACACGTCCGACCCTTACGACATCACAAGCGCCGATTTTAATAATGACGGCCGTTTGGATATAGCCATCGCCAATTACGGGAACAGCCGCGTTAATGTTTTCCTTGGGAAAGGAAATGGCGCGTTCGAAGGCTCGGCTGGTTATACCCTGACCGGCAACCCAATCGGAGTGACGGTTGCGGACATTAATGGGGACGCGCGTCTGGACATTATCAGCTCGCAGCATAACGGCGGCAGCCCTGGGTTCCTGAGCTTGCTCATGGGTCGCGAGACGGAGACGCTCACCGAAGACGCAATTATTGCAGGTGTTCGCATGGGTGGCGGGCGGGGAACGATTTCATCGAGCGCCGACCTGGATTATTGGCACTTCACCGCGAATGCGGGCGATCGCTTGCACCTGGCTGTGGAGAGCTTCCCGTTCAATTGGAGCAGCGGGCTAAATTGGGAAATTTACGGGCCAGATGGAGCACGAATCACCTCCTTCAATCCTGCGAATGAAGGATACGGCCAAAGCTCGCCAATCACACTGACGGCGTCGGGTGTTCACTACATCCGCGTTGCGGAATGGCATGCCTACCGCGGCGAATATCGTTTTAGGGTCTCGCTGATTCCGAACGCATACGAGTTGGAGAAGCTAGCCAACAATAATATCAATGAAGCGGGCACACCCGTGCTGGACATCGATGGTTCGACCGGTGTGGCGCGCGTGTGGGGGTATCACTCGCTGAGCGACAGTCCTGGCGATTACTTCCGGGTGGGGAATCTCGGTGTTGGAGCGACATTGAATATTTCCATGCGGCAGCCGGCCAACAGCGGTTTCCCTGCTTACATGGAAATCGTGGATAAGACCGGGGTTGCTGTGACGAACACCGCTCCTGGTGAGACGAACCTCTCTTACACTGTGCCCTTGGAGAAGGAAGGTGTGTTCTACGCTCGCACGGCGCATGCGGCGCATCAGTGGCCGCTTTCCGCCCCTGAGTTTGGCGGACAAAACAACAGCGCGCTTTACCTTGATGGGAACGGGGACGATGTGGCTATCGGCGCGCCGGTTATCCCTTCCAGCGGAGATTTCACGGTGGAAGCGTGGGCCTTCAATGGCATCGGTGGCGGTTACCGGGAAATGGTTGCGCAAGGCACCGCAGGGAATGCCTTCTACCTCGGCCACGATTCGAGCGGCAACATTCGCGCTGGTGACGGTTGGGGCAACACTGGGGTTCTTTATCCATGGCACGGTTGGCACCATTTCGCGGTCGTGAAGACGGGGACCAACACCTCGTTGTATGTGGATGGCATTTTACGCGCGCGTTTAAACAGCCCGATTCCAAACCCTGCCGCTGGTGAGGGCCTTCTGATTGGCCAGCAATATTCCTCCCACACGGAATGGTGGGCCGGCGGCTTGGATGAAGTGCGCGTCTGGAATGTTGCTCGGACTGAGGAGGAGATTCGCACCTCTCTGGGCGCGCCATTGGCTGGCACAGAACCAGGCTTGGTTGGCTATTGGAAATTCGATGAAGGCACAGGCTCGGCCGCAGCGGACAGCTCGACCCAAGGCCGCACCGGCACACGCGGTGGTGACACTCGTTGGATCCCGGCTAAGGACATCGTATATCCAGGCATGTTCGCGCAGTACGCGCTCACGATTGAACTGTCGGACACGACCGCTCCCCGTATCACTGGCATTTCCCTCCCTTCAGAAGGCTCAACGAACACCCTGGTTTCACCTTCATTCACCATCTCGTTCTCGGAGGAAATGACTGCCGCGACTGTGATGGAAGGGACAAATTACACCCTTGTCTCCGCTGGCGCTGACGGCTCGTTCGACACGGGCGACGATGAGCCTTACGCCATTCGCCCTGACGCATATTCCGGTCTCAGCGGCTCCTTCACAGTGTTGACGGACCCGCTCGCTCCCGGCGCTTATCGCTTCACGATTTCAACCGCTCTCAAGGACCGATTCTCCAACTCACTTGCTGCTCCGGTCGTCCGCACCTTTGTTGTGGCGGGTGTGGATGGGTTCATTCCTGAGACGCGCGAGAACGGCAGTTTCGCCACCGCGGTGTTGCTCGGCACCAATGTGACAGCCGCTGCGGACGGCACCTTAAGAATGGGCAACTCCACAGGCACGGAGTCTTCCAACCCTTGGGGCATCGGCCTTGCGCATTTGAACAACGATTCGAACCTGGACGCGATTGTGGGTTCGCACAACAGCCACAACTTTAGCGTCATGATGGGAGCCGGGGATGGGACTTTCACCCGCTTGACGAATTACTCCACCGCGTCTGGCCCGATCGATCTGGCGATTGCCGACCTCAACGGTGACAACAAGCAGGATGTGGTCGTCAGCGCGTACTATAGCGCGGCTCTGAGCGTCCGCCTCGGGGAAGGGAACGGGCTTTTCGGTCCGCTCACAAATTTCAGCACAGGTTCCAACCCGCGCTCCGTAGCGATCGGCCATTTCAACGCCGATACGATTCCTGATCTGGTCTCTGCCAATGAGGGATCAGGCAATGTCTCGGTGTTAATTGGCAATGGCGATGGGAGTTTTGCGCCCTCGACTAATTTCCCAGCGGGCAACGGGCCATACGCAATCAGCGTGGGTGACTTGAATAAGGATGGTTTGACAGATCTGGTCGTTGCCAATGCGTCAGGCCACAAGGTCGCTGTGCTCAATGGCAACGGCGATGGATCCTTCTCTCCCGCGGTGTTCTACGACGTTCAGAGCACACCTCGGTCTGTGGCAATTGCCGATCTAAACGCCGACACATGGCCGGATGTGCTGAGCCTGAATGCGGGTCAGAATTCCATCACCTATCTCATCAACCTGGGAACAGGCTCGCTCACAAACAAAGGCAGCTTTGCCGCTGGCACATCTGATCCGTATGACCTGATCAGTGCGGACGTTAACGGCGACTCCAAACCAGATGCTTTGGTCGCCAATTACGGGCACAGCTATGTGAATGTCTTCTTCGGTCTCGGCAATGGCTTGCTCAGCTCGGCCTCGACCTTCCCAGTCTACGTTAATGGTGGCGCGCAGCATCCGATCAGCGTTGCGGCGGGTGATGTGAATAACGACGGACGCCTTGATGTTGCGACAGCTAATTACTGGGGCGGTTCCATGAGCATCCTGCTGGGCCAGCCAACGGCCAACCTCACGCTGGATGCAGCTACCGGTCTGCGCCTCAGCAGCGCGCGCGGGAACCTTGGGGTTCCAGGTGACCAGGATTATTGGAGCTTCAGCGCCAAGGCTGGCGAGCGTCTAGCAATTGCCTCTGAGAATCTTGGCGTGCCCCAAAGCACATCGCTTCTTTACGAGATCTACGCTCCAAACCAGGAGCGGATCACCTACTTCTACACAGACAGCTATGGTGTCGGACACACCGGGCTGGTTTTGCCGGTGGACGGGACTTACACGATTCGCGTAAGCCGCAACGAAGCTTATGGGGGCGAATACCGGTTCCGCGTGACGCTTGCTCCAGCGCCGACAAATCTCGAGTCGGAGCCGAACAACGGTGTCAGCCAGCTCAACACCCCGACGCTCACCTTGCAGGCAGGCCACCAGCGCGGGTCGGTGCTCGCGTACTTCGACGCGTGGGACAGTTCCGGTGATTTCTATAATCTTGGCAACCTGTCGGCAGGCACAGCCATTACTCTGGAGCTGAAACGTCCGGCGCTGAGCGGAATCGCTCCAGTGGTTGAAATTTACGATGGAGCGAACACGGTTGTTACGTCCACCCCGCCAGGCTCGCTGAGCGCCCAGTATATTATCCCGGATGGGCAGGAGGGCGCTTACAAGTTCCGCGTCACACGCGCTGGTCCTTCCCGCACTGGACAGGATTCCACTTACCTCTCCTTTGACGGCGGCAGTGGCCGGGTTGCGGTTGGAAATTGGAATGCCGGTAAAAATTGGAGCGCAGAAGCGTGGGTGCGGCCTTCCGCCTACGTGAGCGGCCGGAGGACGATCGTGGGCGGGATGGGCAACTGCCAGGATTGGGGCATTGCAATTCTTGATCGGCAATTTGCTATGCACGTGCGCCCCGCTGGCGGCGCCTGCAATGCCACTGTGCCGGCCGGCTTCAACTTCGACCTGGACCGCTGGTATCATGTCGCTGCTGCTTCTGACGGAACCACAGCACGTCTCTATGTCGATGGCCAACTCCGTGCTTCGGCCGCTGTAGCCGCTGATTGGGCTCCTTACGCTGGTGGGACATGGATCGGCGGCGAGAGCTGCTGCGGAAACTATTTTCCCGGATTGATTGATGACGTTCGGATTTGGTCGCGACCACTCACGGCTGAAGAGATTGTCGCGAATGCAAGCGCTGACCTTACCGGTGGCGAAGCCGGTCTTAAAGGTCTCTGGAAGTTCGCCGAAGGCAGCGGGACAACCGTCGCTGATTTAAGCACGAACGGCTTCAACGGCACCTTGGCGGGTGGGGTCAGTTGGACTACGCAAGGCCCGGCCGACGCCGCGCCGCGCGGGTTGTTTGCCCAATACCTCGTTTCTATCGATTTAGGCGATCCAACTCCGCCGAGCATTATATCTGTGAACCTGCCTGCGGAAGGATCCACGAACATTTTTGTTCACCCGTCATTCTCGATTCGGTTCTCCGAAGATATGCTGGCTTCAACAGTGGTCGATCCGGCCACCTACGAACTCCGTTCGGCGGGTGTGAACGGCATTTTCGGTGACGCTGATGATGTCGTGCATAATGTAGCGCCAAGCGCATACACCACCGGCCTGAACGCCTCGTTCTTCATCACGAGCACTCCGCTGCACCCAGGCAAATACCGGTTTACGATAACTACTAACCTGCAGGACAAAGCTGCTTCGCCTTTGCTTGAAGCATACGTCCGCGAATTTGTCGTCGCTGGCGTTGACGGCTACGTGCTTGAACTCGGCGCCAACGACAGCATGGCCACCGCCATCAAACTTGGGCCCGTTACCGGCGTCTCCGACGGATCCTTCAGGTTTATTGGCAACTCCGCTTCATCGGGTGAAAACCCGTGGGCCATCGCAAGCGCGGATTTCAACGGTGACGGCAAACTCGATGCCGTTCTCGGCAATCACGGGTGGAATAACGCGGGCATCTACCTCGGCAACGGCGACGGCACCTTCAACCTCGCGGGAACATATCCCGCCGGGCAAGGGGTTATCAGCGTTGCCGTCGCGGATCTGGATGCAGATGGCGCCCTCGACATTGCGTTTGCTGCTTATCACGGCCAGGCCGTGCACCTCCTCATGGGGAACGGTGATGGATCCTTCCAGGCGGTGGCTCATGTGCCGGTGTCGTCAAATCCTCGCGGTGTGGTGATCGCTGACTTCAACTCCGACGGGAAGCCTGACCTTGCGACCGCGAATTATTCCTCAGCCAATGTCGGCATTGCGCTGGGCAACGGAGATGGTTCCTTTGCAGCAGTGTCATATGTCGCGGCTGGCAACGGCCCGTCAGCTCTCGCGGTCTCTGACATCAACGCGGACGGGAAAGCGGATTTGGCAGTTGCCAACTGGCATTCCGACACCGTGACGATCCTCCTCGGCAACGGGGACGGCTCTTTCAGCTCCGGCGGCACACTGAACACTCCGTCCGCCCCCAGAGGCATCGTGATCTCTGACTTCAACGAGGACGGGCGAAAGGATATCGCGACCATGAACGCTGGGGTGAACACGATCAGTGTGTTCCTCGCGCAAGCCAGTGGCGGCTTCGCGACGGCAGCGAGTTTCGCCGCGGGCACTTCAGACGCATACCAATTAGTGACTGCGGATGTGGATAGCGACGGCAACGCCGACCTTCTCGTGCCGAGCTATGGCAACTCACGAGTTGTGGTCGTTTTGGGACGCGGCGATGGGTCGTTCTATTCCCCCGCAGTGTACGCGAGCGGCAACAATCCGATTGCTTTGACCGTCGGCGACTTCAATGCCGATGGGATTCAAGACATTGCGACCGCTAATTATTGGGGTCACTCGGTGGGAATGATGCTGGGCAATGGTTCTGTGACTTTGGCGGCTGATCCTGTCGGCAGCGGCCTCCGAAATGGTTGGGCACGGGGCAATCTCTCCACTCAAAACGATGTGGATTGGTGGAGCTTCTCCGCCAAGGCTGGTGAGCGAATCACGGTTGCCGTCGAGAACCCCGGCGCCCCGGCAAACAGCGGCTTGCTCTACCAGATTTATCAACCTGACGGTGACCGCATCACTTACTTCTACGCAACATCCGATGGGCACGGCGAATCTGAACCGTTCATCGCACCGATGAGCGGGACCTTTGCTGTTCAGGTCTCGTACAACCACGTTTACTACGGCGAATACCGCATGCGCGTCAGCGTGGCGACGCCACCGCTGCTTGCTGAGCAAGTGGAGAATGAAACGATTGCTGAAGCGGATCCGCTAACCTTCTTTGCGGAAGGGAACAGCCGCGTGGCAGCGGTTCACGGCTACCTTGGCCTTGACGATCCTGCGGATGTTTTCAGCCTCGGGAACCTCGGCGAGGGAACTACCGTTCGCCTGGGACTTCGCCGCCCAGGCACGAGCAGCCTGGCAAACGTCATCGAGATTCTGGGTGCAAACGGAACCTTGCTCACGAACGCGCCGCTCGCGACCACAAACCTTCTGTTCACTGCTCCGGCGGGCGTTAACGCGAGTTATTATGCGCGCGTCCGCGCCGATGGGATCGGTCCTGCTCTGTCATTTGGTGGTGGCCAGAACAATGCCTTGCGCTTCAGCGGCGGCTCCTATGTGGATATCCCAGACGCTCCCGCACTCCGCCCGCGCAACCTGACCATGGAAGGGTGGGTGAAGTTCGCCTCAACGGGCGGCCTCAAAGTTCCATTTGGCCGCACCATTGGAAACAGCTTCTACAATTCATTTGTTATCTGGCATCAGGATGGGCAGCTCCGCGCCAGCAGCGGCATCCATGGCTCTGCGAACCCAATGCTTGCCTTCAATTGGCAGCCGAACTTTAGCCAATGGCATCATCTCGCTTACACCTATGACGATGATGCGAACACCCACGCTCTGTATATCGATGGCCAGCTTGTTGCCAGTTCCAGCGCGACCGTCAGCATCGGCTATGACTCGCACCCATTCCGCATCGGCGCTGAGGACGAGTC
>Ga0196963_10001451_pt1 | contig 16046 bp, 13 predicted proteins | sample S1_5metaG_FD_148600 | JGI IMG/M metagenome (GOLD analysis project Ga0196963, IMG submission 148600) | Soil microbial communities from Anza Borrego desert, Southern California, United States - S1_5 | ecosystem: Environmental > Terrestrial > Soil > Desert | place: USA: California | collected... | reverse complement strand
GTTGTCGTTGATGCCCGGCCCGCGCTGCACGGAATCCAGGTGCGCGCCCACCATCACGACGTTGTTGGGGTCGCCCGAACGGGACTCGGCGATCACGTTGTACTGGGTGGTGTTCTGCGGCGGCGCGAGCGTGATGGCGGCACGCGAGCCGGCCAGGGCCAGTGCGGTGCCGGCGGCGAACGACGCGCCGATGACGGGCACGCTCGCCGTGGCCGGCGCCAGCGTGCCGGTCACCAGTCCTTCACGGTCCGGCGTGTTGCCCTGGTTGAAGATGATCACGGCCGTGGCGCCCGCCGCTTGCGCGTTGAGCGCCTTGGCCGCGAAGGTGCAGGTGCCGCGCTGCACCAGCGCGATGTTCCCCGCCGGAAAGCCCGCAAAGTCAGCGGCCTCGCAGCCGCTGGTGTTGGCACGGTCACCGGCCAGGTTGATGTCGACGGCCGTCACGTTCGCCGTCACGCTGCCGTAGCCGGTGCCGGTGAACGAGCCGGATTCGTAGGTCGCCGCCACCGGGGCAATCTGCTGCAGCGTGGGCAAGGCGACGTAGACGAACGGGAAGGCGTGCAGCGACACGTCGTAGCCCGCGGCCGTGAGCTTGCCGACCACGTAGTTGACGCTCTGGTCGTAGCCGGGCGTGCCGGCCGCGCGCGTCCCGCCGTTGGCGTCGGCGATGGCCTGGAATGCGGCCTGGTGGCTGCGCACGCCTTCCAGCGTGACGCATTCGAGCAGCTTGCTGAAGGTGTTGTTGACCCGGTTGCCGCAGGCCCCGCCGGCTGCCAGGGCCTCGGCGCGCACCGTGGCCGATGGCGTCGACGTGCCGGCGGCGCTGTCGTCGCCGCCACCACCACCGCAACCCGCCAACCCCAAAGCGGCCAAGGATGCCGTGGCGACCGCCCATGGCGGCTGCAAGCTTCTCGCGCGCATATCTCGTCTCCTTGAGCAGGGTTTCTTGATGCGGCCAAAGCAGGCCCCTGCAGCCAGACCAGGGCCGCGCCCGGGAGCGGTGGCAGTATGTCGCGGCGCAGCCGGCGTGTGCGGGCAGGCCCATTGCCGAAAGGGTGTCTGGCACGGCGGCGCCGCCGGCGCCGGGTGCGCCACCACTGGCCGCGTCTTTGATGCGCCATTTCTACGCCTTGGACCAGCCCCGATCTCGGGCGCTGCCAGCAATTCGACGGTGTGCAGCAGGAACAACGGGCCGCGGAAGTTGTCCGGGTCCAGTTCGGGGCGGCTGCGGAAGTTCAGCGCGCCGCGGCAGGCTGTCACGCGCATCGTGGTCATGGCAGCGTCTGGCGGTGGTGCAGAGGGCCTCAGAGGGCCTCATCGCGCCACGGGACGCACGGCCGCTCATCCCTTCTCCTGAGAAGTCCACCGCGCGCGTTAGCCTCGCGCCCCATGGATTCCCTGATCACCGCCGCCGCCCGCGCCCTGGCCGCCGGCGACGCCCTGGGCGCGCTGAAGCGCGTGAGCCTGCGCGACGACCCGCCAGCGCTGGCGCTGCGCGGCATCGCGATGGCGCAGCTGGGCGAGCACCCGCGCGCCCGTGAGCTGCTGCGCCGCGCCGCACGGGGCTTCGGCAACCACGAAGAACTGTCGCGCGCCCGCTGCGTGGTGGCCGAAGCCGAAGTGGCGCTGGCGATGCGCGAACTCGGCGGCTCGCCGCGCACGCTGGCCGCCGCGGCCGCCACGCTGGAAGCGCGGGCCGATCGTTCTAACGCCGTGCATGCGCGGCTGATCGGCGTGCGCCGCCTGCTGCTGCTGGGCCGGTTGGACGATGCCGCCGCCGCGCTGTCCGCGCTCGATCCGCGCGGCCTGCCGCCGGCGCTGCAGGCGGTGGCCGAGCTGGCGGCGGCCGAGCTGGCGCTGCGCGGCCTGCGCACCGGCGCCGCGGCGGACGCGCTGGCCCGCGCGCAGGCCGCCGCCCGGCAGGCCGGCGTGCCGGCGCTGATCGCCGAGTCGGCCGAGCTGCAGGCCACGCTGGACCGCCCGGCCGCACGGGGGCGGCATGGCGGCGTTGAAACACCGCTGCGCCTGGGCGAGGTGGAGTCGCTGCTGGCCTCCGGCACCCTGGTGCTCGATGCCTGCCGCCGCAGCCTGCGCGCCGGCGCCAGGCTGCTGCCGCTGGCGCGCCGCCCGGTGCTGTTCACGCTGGCGCGGGTCCTGGCCGAAGCCTGGCCGGGCGACGTGGAGCGCGGCCAGCTGATCGAGCAGGCCTTCCGCACCCGCGATCCCGACGAGACGCACCGCGCGCGCCTGCGCGTCGAGATCGGCCGCCTGCGCGCGCTGGCCGCGCCGCTGGCGCGCATCACGGCCACCGAGCGCGGCTTTGCGCTGGCGCCGCAGGGCGAGCAGGCCGTCAGCCTGCTGCTGCCGCCGATCGACGGCGAGCAGGCGGCGCTGCAGGCCCTGCTGGCCGACGGCGCGGCCTGGTCCACCTCGGCCCTGGCGCAGGCGCTGGACGCCAGCCAGCGCACCGTGCAGCGCGCGCTGGTGGAGCTGGAGGCGGCCGGCCGCGTGCGCTCCATCGGCCGCACGCGCGCGCAGCGCTGGCTGGCACCGCCGCTGGCCGGTTTCACGACGATCTTGTTACTCCCCGCCGCGCTGCCGCTCACGTAGATTGCATTCCACGGCGCCGCCACCGGCGCGATGGAAGCCACGATGAGCCAGCACCCCCAACCCGGCACCGACGCCCCGGAAGTCCCCGCCCAGCCCGCCGAGATCGTGCGCGAGTACGGCCCCTTCCCCGGCGCCGAGCGCGTCGCCGGCGTCACGCACGACGGCACCAGCGTGTGGGCCGCCACCGGCGAGCGCATCGTCGCCTTCGACCCCGCCACCGGCGAGCCCACCCGGGCGCTGGACCATGCCTGCGACGCCGGCACCGCCTTCGACGGCAAGCACCTGTACCAGATCGCCGAGGCGCGCATCGACAAGATCGATCCCACCACCGGCGCCGTGCTGGCCTCCATCCCCGCGCCGGGCGGCGGCCGCGATTCCGGCCTGGCCTGGGCCGAAGGCAGCCTGTGGGTCGGCCAGTACCGCGACCGCCGCATCTACCAGATCGACCCCGCCACCGGCGCCATCCGACGCACCATCGAATCGACCCGCTTCGTCACCGGCGTGACCTGGGTCGACGGCGAGCTGTGGCACGGCACCTGGGGCGGCGACGACAGCGACATCCGCCGCATCGACCCGGACAGCGGCGCCGTGCTGCAGCGGCTGCAGATGCCGCGCGGCGCCGGCGTCAGCGGCCTGGAGTCCGACGGCGCCGATCTCTTCTACTGCGGCGGCGGCACCAGCGCCGTCGTGCGCGCCGTGCGCCGCCCCAAGGCGCAAAAGACGTGAGCTGAGCGCCCGCCGGGCGCTGCAACCCGAAGCACCGCGACGGCCGCCCGCCCGGGTGGCCAGGCCGCTGCATGGCTCTTCTTCAACCTCCCCCAAGGAACCGACGATGAACACCGCCACCGCCCACCCCACTGCGAACGCCACCACCTCCACCGCCACAACCCACCCGGTGCTGCCGCGCGAGCGCTGGACGAGCGAGCGCCGCGCACTGCTGGCGCGCGAGATGGAGCTGACCCGCCTGGGCGACCAGGTCGCCCGCGAGCGCCGCGCGCTGCCCTGGGTGCGCGTCGACAAGCCCTACGTCTTCGACACGCCCAGCGGGCCGCGCACCCTGGCCGAGCTGTTCGGGCGGCAGCGCCAGCTGCTGGTGCAGCACTTCATGCTCGGGCCGGGCTGGGAGGCGGGCTGCCCCAGCTGCTCCTTCATGGCCGACCACCTGGGCGGCATGCTGCCGCACCTGGCGCAGCGCGACGTGGCGCTGGCCGTGGTGTCGCGCGCGCCGCTGGCGGAGATCGAAGGCTTCCGCCGCCGCATGGGCTGGCAGTTCAACTGGGTGTCCTCGCACGGCAGCGACTTCAACCGCGACTTCCATGTCAGCTTCACGCCCGAGGAGCGTGCCGGCGGCGAGGTCTTCTACAACCACAAGATGCGGCCCTTCCCGAAGGAAGAGGCGCCCGGCATCAGCACCTTCTACAAGGACGAGGCGGGCACGGTGTTCCACACCTACTCGACCTACGGCCGCGGCGTCGAGGCCATGATGGGCACCTACCACCTGCTGGACCTGGTACCCAAGGGCCGCGACGAGGCCGACCTGCCGTACACGATGGCCTGGATCCGCCACCACGATCGCTACGAGGCGGCGCCTGCCGAAGCATCCTGCTGCCACGGGCGCGCCGACGCCACGGCCTCCTGACCCACAAAAGACGCGGCCATGGCAACCGTGCTGCTCGACCTGGGGCCGTGGCTGGCCGTCATCGCCCTCGGCCTGCTGCACGGTGTCAGCCCGGCCGGCGGCTGGCTGTTCGCCGCCGGCTGGGGCCTGCGCTCGGGCAGCGTGGCCCAGGTGCGGCACGCGCTGCTGCCCATCGCCCTGGGCCATGCCGCCGCGGCCCTGCTGGTGGCCTGGTGCCTCGCCGCCGGCCTGGCGCTGGACCGCGCGCTGGCGCAGCACCTGGCCGGCGCGGTGCTGCTGGCGCTGGCGGCGGCCCGCCTGCGGCGTGCCAGGCGCGGCGGGCCGGCCGGTGGCTGCGGCCGCCATGCCGGCCTGGCGCTCTGGTCCGGCCTGATGGCCGCCGTGCACGGCACCGGCCTGATGCTGGTGCCGGCACTGGCGCCGCTGTGCCTGTCCGATTCGCCGGCGCGCGCACTGACGGCATCGGGCTCGGTGGGGATGGTGGCGGCCGCCGCCGGCGTGCACCTGGCGGCCATGCTGCTTGCTTCGGGCGCCATGGCCTGCGCCGTGTGCCGCGGCGCGGCGCGGTTTCCCGCGCTGGCCGGCGGCCCGCTGGCGCGGCATGCCTGCACCGCCACGCTGGCCATCACCGGCGCCCTGTTGATGGGTCGCACGCCATGAACGGCCGTGCTGCGCGGGCCGCTACCAGGTGTTGCGCAGCTCGCGCAGCTTCACGAACACCGTCTTCGCGTCGGGCTGCTCCGGCAGGTCCGGAAACGCCTCGCGCAGGCCGGCGATCACGCCGGGGCTGGAGAGCCGCAGGAAGGTGTTGATGCGCTTCTCCTCGGCCATCGTCGTCACGCGCCCGGTGGCCGGATCATGGCCGCTCACTTCGGGCAGCATCTCACGGGCCGCTTCGTTGTCCGCCTCGCGCGCGAGGGTGAAGCGCAGGTTGTTCTCGATGTAGTCGTGCCCGGGGTAGACCAGGGTGTCGTCGGGCAGCTTCGCCAGCTGATCGACGAAGCTGGTGTACAGGTCTTCGGCGTTGCCGCCGTTGTGGCAGTTGCCGGCGCCGGCGTTGAACAGCGTGTCGCCCGAGAACAGCGCCGGCTGCTCGGTGTGCGAGCGCAGGCAGATGTGGCACATCGTGTGGCCCGGCGTGTCCAGGCATTCCAGCTCCACCGTCTTGCCGACCTTGATCACGTCGCCGGCCTTCACGCCGCGGTCGACCCCGGCGATGCGCGAGCCGGCGCGGTGGTGCGCGATCAGCTTGGCACCGGTGGCCGCCACCACCGCGGCATTGCCGCCGGTGTGGTCGGGGTGCTCGTGCGTGTTCAGGATCTGCGTGATGCGCCAGCCGTTGTGCTTCGCGGCCGCGAGGCACTTGCCGTGGTCCAGCGGATCGATGGCCAGCGCCTCGCCGGTTTCCGGGCAGGCGACCAGGTAGTTGTAGTTGCGGTAGGCGTTGCCCGTCCAGATGCGCTCGACGATCATGCGTGCTCCAGCAGTTGTGGGTGGCGGACGCAATCCCTAATCCGGCCAGCGGGAATCATGCCACCGGGCCGTCGTCCCCATTCATCATGCGGTCCGGCATGTGTTCATGCCGACGCGTCGGCGCCGGCCACGGCCGCCGGCCCACCACTTCGCCAGGGGAGAAAACATGGCCGCCGCCGAAGGGCTGCATCACGGTGCAGTTCGCGCGGCCCGCACAGGTTCGGCCGCCGAACCGTTGGACGTGGCTATTTCAAGGATCGCAAGCGAGCCCCCGCCGCAACAGGCGGATGACCCAGCCGGAGCCGGTGGCGGGACGCCTGCTGCGGCCGCCGAGTACATCGGCGGCTTTCCGCAATCGATGATCGACTTCGAGCTCGAGCGCGTGCTCGCCAGCAGGTCCTTCATGCAATCGCGGCGCCAGCAGCAGCTGCTGCGCTACCTTGTGAACAGCGCGGGCAGCGGCCAGCGCGCGGTGCTGAAGGAGACCGTGGTGGCGGTGGAGGTCTTCGGCCGCGCGCTGGACCGCTTCGACCCGCGCACCGACAACGTGGTGCGGGTGGAGGCGCGCCGGCTGCGCCAGCGCCTGGCGCGCTACTACGCCGAAGAAGGCCGGCAGGCGCAGCTGCGCATCGAGCTGCCGGTGGGCAGCTACGTGCCGGTGCTGCGCCGGCACGAGGCCCCGATGGCCCCCAGCGCCACGCGGGCCGCGCGCGACCTGGTGGAGCGCGGCGAGCACTTCCTGCGGCTGGGGGACGAGGCATCGATCCGCAAGGCGCTGGACCGTTTCGACGCGGCGCTGCACCAGGCGCCCGACTACGCCGCCGCGCACAAGGGCGCGGCGCGTGCCCGCATGGCGCTGGTGTGCGCCTGGCACGAGCCCAGCGTGCCCTGGATCGACGAAGCGCAGGCCCTGCTGCAGCAAGCGCTGGCGCTGGACCCGGCGGACGCGGAGGCCGTCGTCACCATGGGCGTGCTGCACCACCGCCACCGCCACGACTGGCGCACCGCGCAGGCGTGGTTGAACCGCGCGGCGGACATGGCGCCGCAGAGTGCGCTGGTGCGCGGCGGCCGCGGCTTCTACCTGACCGTGGCCGGCCTGACCGAGGCGGCCGAGGCCGACCTGCGGCTGGCCCGCCAGCTCGATCCGCACTACCTGCATGCGCGGCTCTTCATGGCCAAGCTGCGCGTGGCGCAGCGCCGCTGGGACGACGCCGACAAGGAGCTCGACGCGCTGCTGGACATCGCGCCGCAGCACTTCTCGGCGCTGATGACGCGCGGCGACATCCGGCGCTTTCGGGGCCAGCCGGCCGAAGCGGTGTCCCTGTACCGCGAAGTACGCAGGCACCTGCCCGAACATGCGGCACCGCTGCTGGGGGAGGCCCAGGCCTTCGCGATGCAGGGCGCCGAGGCCGCGTGCGAGGCGGCGCTGGCGCTGGCCCTGCGCCTCGCCGGCGGCCGCTTGCCGGCGTACTCGGCGGCGATGGTGCGCATGTACGCCGGCCGGCACGACGAGGCGCTGGCACTGCTGAAGGCCAGCGCCGCGGCGCTGGACCCCGCCTTCATCTTCGCGAACATCGAGCCCGCCTTCGACCCGCTGCGCGGCGACCCGCGCTTCAGCGCGATGCTGCGCCAGGCCCGCGCGGCCGGGGAGCCGGTTGGCGACCAGGTTCCGACACAGGAAGACACCCGCTTGACACCCCCCTGACACCCCTTCGCGCTCGCCCGCGGCTCCGCGTCTTTTGAGAATGCAGAACTTTTCACGACGACGCTTCGAGGAGCCCCTGAATGACTTTGAAACCACCCGTGCGCTGGCACTGGCTGGCCCTGCTCTGCGCAGCAGCGCTGACGGCCTGCGGCGGCGGCAGCGACGGCACGCCGGCCAGCACATCCGCCGGCCGCATGCAGGCCCAGGCCGCGGACGACGACACCTCATGGACGCCGTGCGCCGCCGAGTGGGGCCAGTGCAACTTCTCCGGCACGCGCGAGGTCCGCTACGGCCTGGACGGCCAGTGGGCCTACCGCACCGCCACCGATTCCATCGCCTGCAACAACGACGTCTTCGGCGACCCGCTGCCCGGCGCCGACAAGGTCTGCCAAGTGGCGCAGCCGCCGGCACCGGTGGCGACGTGGACGCACTGCGCCAACGAGCACGGCACCTGCAGCTTCAGCGGCACGCGCCAGGTGCGCTACGGCCTGGACGGCCAGTACGCCTACCGCACGGCCACCGCTTCCATCGCCTGCAGCAACGAGGTCTTCGGCGACCCGCTGCCCGGCGCGGACAAGGTGTGCGAAGTGGCCGCCGAAGGAACGGCGTCCCCACAGCCACCCCAGCCGCCGCAGCCGCCCGCCGCCGACGGCCCCTACGGCCAGAACGCCGCCGACTACGTGCTGACCTTCCGCGACGAGTTCGACGGCAACCGCCTGGACGAGAGCAAGTGGGCGACGCAGCTGTGGTACCTGAGCCCCGACGACACGCCCAACTTCGAGGTCAGCAACGGCAGCCTGAAGATCTTTCCCGCGGCCGGCACGCGCTACCACCGCGACTACCGGCACATCACCACCGACGGCAAGTTCCACCAGACCTACGGCTACTTCGAGGTCGAGGCCCGGCTGCCGCGCGGCAAGGGCGTGTGGCCCGCGTTCTGGCTGCTCAACCACGACCAGCCGCACCCGCACCGGCCCGAGATCGACGTCATGGAGGCTTACCCCGGTGGCGGCCCCGAGAGCGGCTGGGGCGACGCCGACCTGCGGCCGGTGATGTTCGAGTCGACCGTGCACTTCGGCGAAGGCCGGAAGGTGGGCTCGCGCAAGCTCGACACGCCGGACCTGTCGGCCGGTTATCACAGGTACGGGGTGAAGTGGGAACCCGGCAAGCAGACCTTCTACTTCGACGGCCAGCCGTTCTATACGCTGAACGTGGACATGAACGAGCGCATGTTCATGCTGCTGAGCCTGCAGTTCGGCTCGGCCAGCGGTGAAGGCGACGCCAGCACGCCCACCGGCACCGGCAACGCGTACGACATCCGCTACGTGCGCGCATGGCAGCTGAAGAGCCGCAGCAGCGCGTCGCGCATCGTCGAGTACCACGGCGACTCCACCGTCTGGGGCTACCGCTCGGGCACCGGCGGCCAGGTCGAGACGCCGGCGCCCGCGGCCTTTGCGGCGGCGCTGGCCGCCGCCGGCCAGCCGCACGAGGTGCGCAACGAAGGCGTCAGCGGCTCCACCGCCTGCGAGCTGCTGAACGGCAATGGCCGCCACGCACCCTTCAGCCAGCACATCGCCAGTTCCATCGCGCAGTTCGTGATCTTCAACCACGCCATCAACGACCAGTGGAAGAACGACATCCCGAGCTACCAGTCCTGCCTGCGCGAGCTGGCGCGGCTGGCGCGCAGCCACGGCAAGCAGGTGCTGTTCGAGACGCCCAACCCCACCCGCGACAGCGGCCCCGGCGGGCTGGACGCCTATGTGGAGGCGATGCGCGCGGTGGCCGCGCAGGAGCACGTGCCGGTCATCGACCAGTACGCAGTGCTCACGGACCGACTGGGCGGCCAGAGCGTGACGACGATCTGCCCGGACGGCCTGCACCCGACGCAGCAGCTCTACCTGGACAAGGGCCGCTACGCCGCGCAGCGCTTCCAGCAGCTGCTGGAAGCGGGCACGCTGAGCCGCTGAGCAGCAGCGGCCCACGCAGCCGCAGGCTCTAACCGACCGCACCGGCCGGGCTGCAACCGGCCGAAGACTCGACCCGGTTGCGGCCCGCGTCCTTCGCGCGGTAGAGCGCCGCGTCGGCCGCCTGCAGCAGCTGGTCCAGGTTCATCGCCGCGCGGCGCACCGCGACGCCGAAACTGGCGGTGATGGCCACCGGCTGGCCGTCATCGAGCAGCACCGGCGATACGGCGAAGGCTTCGCGCAGGCGCTCGGCAAAGGCGGCGGCCTGCTCGCCGTTGGTCTCCGGCAGCAGCATCACGAACTCCTCGCCGCCCCAGCGCGCAACGATGTCGCCGCTGCGGCAGGCGGTGCGGATGCGCTCGGCCACGTCGACCAGGGTCTGGTCGCCGCCGGCATGGCCATGGCGGTCGTTGATGCGCTTGAAGTGGTCGATGTCCAGCACCACCACGGCCAGCGGCCGGTCGCCGCGCGCGGCGGTGGCGAACACCGGCAAGGCCTGCTCCAGGAAGCCACGCCGGTTGTGCAGCCCGGTCAGCGGGTCGCGCTGCGCCAGCTCCAGCGCGCGCAAGCCGTCCTCGCGCTGGCGGCGCAGCCGCAGGCCCAGCGCCAGCGCCCAGATGGCGGCCTCCAGCATCACGCCGGCTTCCACCGCGCGGAAGGTGAGCTTGTTGAAGGGCAGCACGCCCATCACCGACAGCGTGGTGACCAGCGTGCCGACCATGCTGATCAGCGTGGCGGCCAGGAAGATGCCGGCCTGCTCGCGCCCGTGCCGCACGCCCAGGGCGCCCAGCGCCACCATCGCGAAGGTGAAGAGCGTGATGGTGGCGAAGGCCAGGTGCACCGCCGGCAGCTGCAGGTTGGCCGCGATGCAGGCCGCCATGCCCAGCAGTGCGAGCCGCACGAACCAGGCCACGAGGCGGTCGGTGCGTGGCGCGAAGGCGGCGAGCCCCAGGTAGCTGCGCGCGAACGACAGGCCGGCACTGGAGAACAGCACCATGCCGCCCAGGATCGCGAAGCGGCCGATGGCAGGGGCATCCGGCCAGGCCACCTGCGGCCCGATGCCCGAGTAGGCCAGGTGCATGGCCAGGTAGGCGGCGACGTAGCCGACGTAGCGCAGGTGGTTGCGTTCACGCAGCGCCAGCCACAGCAGGCCGTAGGTGGCCACCAGCGCCAGCAGGAAGCCGTGCACCAGGCCCATCCAGTGCTGGGTCTCGCCCTCCACCGCGGCGGCGCTGTCCAGCGGGATCAGCCGCAGTGACATCGCGGCCGCGTCCACGCTGTCGGCCCGCACGAAGATTTCGCTGCGGCCGGGCGGCAGCTCGGCATCGAAGCCGAAGCCCAGGCCGATGCGCAGGTAGCGGCCGGGCGATCGCTCGTCGCCCGCGGCCCAGTGCCGCGGCGCACGCCCGCCGGAGACCAGCCAGACGTCGATGCGGTCGACCCAACCTTCGGCGGCGTAGAGGCGGTAGGCCAGCGGTACCCGGCCGGGGTTGTCGACCACCAGGTGCATCCAGCGTGGCGGCGCGGCATTGCCGAGGTTGGGCACCTCGGCGCTCGATGGGCTGAAGCCACCTTCAGCCAGGCGGGTGCGGGCGGCCTCCAGCGTCAACGGCGCCCCGGGGGTCTCGTCCAGCACCCGCGTGTGGCGGCCCAGCGGGCCGGCCAGCAGCTGCGCCGGCACGGCCGGGTCGGCCACGCCATCGGGCCGCGCGACCAGGCCCTCGGCCCGCACGGCGCCGGCCGGCAGCAGCGCCGCCAACGCCAGCGCCATCGCCGCCCACAGCCAACCCACGACTCGTCGCCGGCCGGCGCAACGCCCGGCCCATCGCCCTCCGTCAGCCTCCACGCCCCACCCCACCTTCGGTCGACCACAGCGCGGCAAGCATGCCATGCGGGCATGTCGGCTGCCGCGGCGACCGGCCACGCGGGCTCGGCCGCGTCAGCTATTCCTACATGCACGCTCGGCCTGTGCCGACGGCAGCCCGAAGCCACGTCCGATGCCGCCGGCAGGTGGGTTTGCACACACTGTCAGCCAAGCCGATGAGTCAAAAGAACGGCGCGATGGGGGAAAAACCGTCAAAGGAGTTCGATATGGCAACGAAGCAATCCGGTTCTCGCAGCAGCAAGTCCAGTCGCAGTTCGAACGGCAGCTCGGCAAAAAGCGACTCAAAGTCGTCGCGCAGCCAGGCCAAGTCCGGCTCGAGCAAGCGCAGCAGCGAGAGCGGCGAAAAGCGCTCTTCCAGCGGCTCGTCGAAGTAAGTCTTTCGGCCACCAGCCTCAGGCCCCGCAGCGTTGCGACGCGCGGGGCTTTTTCATGTCTGCGCCGCTGCGCCGTCTTTGGATTTTCTTTTCCTTGCCGCCTCAGCCTGGCCTTGTGGCGACGTTCCCGCGGCACGCCACTTGCCCTACGCATTTCAAGAGGTAGCAGGCGGTCCGGCGCAGTCCGGCGACGGACGCACTCCTCGCTTCAAGGAGAGATGGACATGGCACAAGGTCAAGGCAAGGACAGCAACAAGGGCGGCAGCAAGGAAGAGAGCCGCGGCGGCAAGCAAAGCAGCAGCCGAAGCAGCGCCCAGGCGGACAAGAGCGGCAGCGGCAGCGCCTCGTCCGGCGACTCGAACCGCGGCTTCGCCAGCATGGACCCCGACAAGCAGCGCGAGATCGCCGCCGAAGGCGGCCGCGCAGCGCACGCCAGCGGCAACGCCCATGAGTTCACGCCCGAGGAAGCCCGGGAGGCCGGCGCGAAGAGCCACGGTGGCCAGGGCAGCGAAGGCGGCAACAAGAGCAGCGGCCAGGGCAGCGAGGGCGGCAACAAGAGCGGCCAGGGCGGCTCGCGCAGCGGCGGGCGATAGGCGCCCGAACCGGGAAGCGGGGCGGCACCCGGGTGCAGCCCCGGCATACGCCGGCCCGCGCCCCCTCGCTTGCAGCGCCTGCCCGCGCGTCGCGCTTTCGACGTGATGGCTACCGGCGCCGCGAGGCCGAACGCTTCCACGCCCAGTAGCCCAGCCCGGCCAGCGAGACCAGCAGCAAAGCCTTCCTGGCCGCGCCGCGCGGGTTGTGGCGCAGTTCCGCCCGGCCGCCCATTTCGCGAAACAGGTTCGGCACATGCCCATGGGCCAGGTCCGACGCGATGCCCTCGACGACGTCGACGCGGTCGGCCGCCAGCAGCAGCAACCAGTGGCGCAGGTCGCTTTCGCTGTAGCGGAACGCCAGCCTGCGCATCACGCCGCTGACGCCGCGCGGCGGCAGCGTGGTGCCGAACACCGGCGTCAGCCCCGGCCGTTCGATCGAGTGCAGCACCAGCGGGTCATGCCGCTGCTGCGCCAGCGGCGGCACCGCGTCCAATTCCAGCCGCGCCGGCCGGCGCTCCATCGGGTAGGCCGGGCGCCGCGCAGGGTCGAGGTCGGCACCCCAACCCACGATGTGAGCGTGTGAACCCGCTTGCGCAGCGGGCCGGCCGGCGGCCTGGCTCGCCATCTCGTCCTTGATCGTCGTGTCCATGGCCTCTCCTTGTTCGTTGAGGGTGCACAACTTCAGTGGCTCAATCGAGTGCGTCACTTCAGTGCGTTCAGTGCGTTCAGTGCGTTCAGTGCGTTCAGTGCGTTCAGTGCGTTCAGTGCGCGACGCCAGTGGGCAGGCCCGGTGGTATCAGGACCGTCTTGATGCAGTGGTCCAGCTTGCTGGAGAACAGGTGGTACGCGTCGGCCACTTCCTCCAGCGGCATGCGGTGGGTGATGACCTCGCTGGGCTTCAGGCGGCCGGCCTGGATGTGCTCGATCAGCCGCGGCAGGTGGCGCTTCACGCTGGCCTGGTTCATGCGCAGCGTCAGCCCCTTGTTGATCGCATTGCCGATCGGCACCGCGTTGAAGGTGGGACCGTAGACGCCGACGATGGACACCCGCCCGCCCTTGCGCACGCTGTTGATGCACCAGTGCAGCACCGTGGCGGCGCCGCCCTGCAGCTTCAGCTTCACGCCGGTCAGGCGCTGCATGAAGTTGCCGGCCGCCTCGGCGCCCACCGCATCGATGCAGACATCGGGACCGAGGCCGTCGGTCAGGCTCTTCAGGTGCACCGCCATGTCCTGCACGCGGCGAAAGTCCACCGTCTCGCACTGCGCGTAGCGCGCGACGAAGTCGAGCCGGTAGTCGACCGCATCGACCACGATGACGCGGCCGGCGCCCAGCAGCCACGCGGACTTTGCGGCAAAGATGCCGACCGGCCCGGCACCGAAGACCACCACGGTGTCGCCTTCCTTGATGTCGCCCATCTCGGCCGCCTGGTAGCCCGTGGGGAAGGCGTCGGTCAGCAGCACCGCGTCGTCCAGCGCCAGGTCGGGCGGGATCACCGTCGGGCCCAGGTCGGCCATTGGCACGCGCACGAACTGCGCCTGCCCGCCGGCGTAGCCGCCGGTGGTGTGGCTGTAGCCGTAGATGCCGCCGACCGCGGTGGCCTCGGGGTTCGTGTGGTGGCAGTTGCTGTACAGCTCGCGCTGGCAGAAGAAGCAACTGCCGCAGAAGATGTTGAAGGGCACCAGCACGTTGTCGCCCACCTTCAGGCGCTTCACGTCGGGGCCGGTCTCGATCACCCGGCCGACGAACTCGTGGCCGAAGGTGCTGCCCACGCGCGTGTCGGGCACCAGCCCGTGGTACAGGTGCAGGTCCGAGCCGCAGATGCAGGACCGGGTGACCTGCACGATGGCGTCGGCGGGGTGTTCGATCTCCGGATCCGGCTTGCGCGAGATCCTGACGCGGTAGGGGCCGCGGTAGTCCATGGCGAGCATGCTGGCTCCTCAGGCGAGCGTGGGCGATCACCAGGCAGGGCAATGCGCGAGCCCGCGTGATGGCGTGCAGCGCGCGCGGCTGAATGCGCTGGCCGCTCAGCGGCGTGGCTTCGTCGGCGACCGAGCCCTGGGGGCCGCCGGCTGGACTGCCGCGCGCTTGGGCGGCGCAGCGGCCTGCACGGCATGCACCAGGCCGTCGAGTTGCAGTTGCAGCATCGGCCCGACCATGGCGGCGGCAAAGGCGTGCCGGCCCGCGGCACCGCCGGCGGGCTGGTCGAGCTGGCCGCCGATCAGCAGGTGGGCGAAGCCATGCACCACGGACCAGATCGACAGCAGCGCCGAGGTTTGCGCAGGCTCCAGCGCTTCGCCGGGCGCGACGCCGAAGAGCCCGCGCACGCCGTTCTCCAGCACCTCGAAGGCGGCGTGCGCGCTGCGCGCCAGGCCTTCGTCAGCCTGGTCGCAGGGGCCGAACATGAGCCGGAAGCGCCCCGGAAAGCGCAGCGCGAAATCGACATAGCCCACGCCCTGCTCCCGCATGCGCGCCACCGCGTCGCAGCCGCCGCGCGCGTTGCCGGCCTGCAGCGCCTCGGTCAGGCCGTCGAAGGCCAGCGTGGCGACCGCCGTCAGCAGGCCCTGCGCGTCGCCGAAGTGATGGGCCGGCGCGGCCGGCGACACGCCGGACCGGCGCGCCACCTCGCGCAGCGAAAAGCCGTCGAGCCCCCGCTCGGCCAGCAGCGATTCGGTGGCGTCGATCAGGGCCTGGCGCAGGGTGCCGTGGTGGTAGCTGGAGCGAATTGAACTTGACATCGTTCAAATTCTAGCCAGAATGAGTCTGAACACTGTTCAAATGCAGCCATGGATGCCGATCGCACCGCGGCGAGTGCCCTCCCACTTGGTCAACAGGCCCTGAAGGATCTGCCATGCACACCACCGTGCCCCTGAACAGCGCAGCGCGCCCGCGCAACACCGCCACTGGTCCCAGGGGCCGCACCGGCCGCATCGCGGCCGTGATGGAGGAGCTGTTCAGGCGCCAGCGCACCCTGGCCCTCTTCGGCGCGCTGCTGCTGGCGGCGATGCTGCCCGCCGCCATCGCCTGGGGCCTGGACGACCGCATGCTGCGCGGCGCGAACGTGTGGATCAAGCCGCTGAAGTTCATGCTCTCGATCGCGCTGCTGGCATGGACCCTGGCCTGGTTCGTCGGCCACCTGCCGCCGGCGCGGCGGCGCGGCTGGGGCGTGCGCGCGGTGGTGGCGCTGGTGATCGGCGCAGGCGGCTTCGAGGTCGGCTACATCACGCTGCAGGCGGCGCTGGGCCAGGGATCGCACTTCAACGTGGGTGATCGCTGGCATGCCACGATGTACACGCTGATGGGCATCGGCGCCGTGCTGCTCACGGCCAGCCAGCCGCTGCTGGCCGCGCTGCTCTGGCGCTGGCCCGACCGGCAGCGCCCGCGCGTGCTGCGCCTGGGCGTCATCGCCGGCCTGGTGCTCAGCTTCGTGCTCGGCGGCGGCGTGGGCCTGGCCTTGTCGACCCAGATGCCGGCCAGCGCGCCGGGGCTGCCGCTGCTGGGCTGGCACCTGGCCGACGACCTGCGGCCGGCGCACTTCGTCGGCCTGCATGCCGCGCAGGCGCTGCCGCTGGCGGGCGCCTGGCTGGCGCGCCGCGGCCGCGGCTGGGGCTGGATGGCGGCTGTTGCCGCCGGCTACACGCTGGCCTGCGTGATGCTGGCCGTGCAGGGCTGGGCGGGCTGGGCGGGCTGAGCGGCGGTGCGGCGCACCCCGGGCTGGACGCGCCTTTTACGTGCTATCCACCGGCACACAGCCGGCGTCCCAGCCCAGCCACCGCGACGGGCACGGGCGGCCAGCGCGGCGGCGC
>Ga0196963_10001450_pt1 | contig 16047 bp, 10 predicted proteins | sample S1_5metaG_FD_148600 | JGI IMG/M metagenome (GOLD analysis project Ga0196963, IMG submission 148600) | Soil microbial communities from Anza Borrego desert, Southern California, United States - S1_5 | ecosystem: Environmental > Terrestrial > Soil > Desert | place: USA: California | collected... | reverse complement strand
CGACCTGCGCGGCGACGTGATTCCGTGGACCGACGCCGGCGCGAGCCGCGGCGATCTCACGATTTTTCATTTTGCGTTGGTGTCGCCGATGACCGCCGCTTTCGCCAGGCTGCAATCGGGGCGCGTGCTGCAGTACCACAACGTCACGCCCGCCCATTTTTTCGCCGGTTACGACGCCGCCGTCTATCGTCTGGCGATGCTGGGCCGCGAAGACCTGAAGTCGCTGGTCGGGCACACCGACGTCGCGCTGGGCGACTCGGAATACAACCGGCGCGAGCTCGAGGATCTCGGCTTCACGAACACCGGTGTCTTCCCGATCGCCGTGGATACCGATCGCATCACCAAGGCGCCGCGGCGGCCGGCTCTCGAAAAGGTCCTCCACGAGGAAGGCTGGCTTAATTTCCTGTTCGTCGGTCGTATCGTCCCCAACAAGAAGATCGAGGACCACATCAAGCTGGCCGAGCACTACAAGCGCTATGTCGACGAGCAATATCGGTTCGTGTTCGTGGGCAAGACCGACGCGACGCCGACCTACTACGCGGCCATTCGAGCGATGCTGGAGCGCTACCGCATGCCGCCCGGCCGCTTCATTTTCACCGGGCCGGTACCGGACGAAGACCTCGCCACGTATTACCGCACCGCGAGCGTGTACATTTCGCTGTCCGAGCACGAGGGATTTTGCGTGCCCCTGCTCGAAGCGATGGCCGCGGATGTGCCGGTAATGGCGTACGCATCGACGGCGGTGCCGGACACGCTCGGCGGCGCCGGCGTGCAGTTCACGCCGAAGGATCTTGAATTTGCGGCGGAGCTGCTCGGTGAGCTCGCCTACAACGACGGCTTGCGGCAGCAGGTGATTGCCGGGCAGCGGGCCCGGCTCGCCGATTTCGGCGACGATCGCATCCGCAGGGAGCTGGAGAGGCTGACATCGTGAAGATTGCGTTCATCGTCCAACGCTACGGCGCAGAAATCCTGGGCGGCTCGGAGTACCACTGCCGCCTGATCGCCGAGCGCGTCGCGCTCAAACACGACGTCGAGGTCCTGACCACGTGCGCGCGCGATTACATCACGTGGGAGAACGAGTATCCCGAAGGCACCGATCGCATTCGCGGGGTGACCGTCCGGCGGTTCAAGAACGCGCGCACCCGCGACATCGCGTCGTTCAACCAGTACTCGGACTGGATCTTCCACCACGATCATACGCGCGAGGACGAGCTGTCGTGGCTCGAGCAGCAGGGCCCGTGGTGCCCGCCACTGTTGGAATACCTGCAGCGCAATCACCGCCAGTACGATGCGTTGATCTTCTTCACGTATCTGTATGCGCCGACGGTGCTCGGCCTCGACATCGACCCGTCCCGCAGCATCCTGGTGCCGACCGCGCACGACGAAGCGGCAATTCACTTGTCGATTTACCGCGAGATGTTCCGGAAGCCGTCGGCAATCGCGTTCAACACCGAAACCGAAAAGAACTTCCTGAAGACGACGTTCGAGTTCAAGGCTATCGCAGAGGAGACGGTCGGATGCGGTGTCGACCTGCTTCCCGAGCAGGCGCAACCGGACGACGCCGATTCGGAAGATGACGAGGAAGCGCACAAGCGGCTCGCGCCGCACCTGCGGACGCGCGGCGCGCAATTCCGGCGCCGCCATCGGCTGCAGGGGCAATTCCTGCTATACGGCGGCCGGATCGATGCCGGCAAGGGATGCGAAGAGCTGATTGAGTACTTCACCAGCTACAAGGAACAGGGCGGCGACGCACAACTCGCGTTGATGGGCGTCAAGCTGATGCAGCTGCCCGAAGTGCCATGGGTGCGATTCGCTGGATTGTTGTCGGAGCGCGAGCGGCTGCAGGCGCTCGAAGCGGCGACGATCGTGGTGGTGCCGTCACCGCTGGAAAGCTTGTCGCTGCTGGCGCTTGAAGCGATGGCGGTCGGAACGCCGGTGCTGTGCAACGCGCGCGCAGCCGTGCTCGTCGAGCACTGCCTCAAGAGCAATGCCGGCCTGTTCTACCAGGATCGCGACGAATTCGTCGAGTGCACAAAGCTGCTGCTCGCCGACGACCGCTTGCGCGATCGAATGGGACGCAACGGCAAGGAGTACGTCAAGCGGAACTATCGCTGGGACGTAATCATGCAGAAGTACGACAAGCTCATCGGAGCGCTGCGCGGGCGAAGTTAAAAGTTCAAAGTTAAAAGTTTAAAGTTAAAAAACACACACGTTGAGAGTGTCTAGTTGAAGTTTTCAATCCTCGTCGCGGCTGCGCTGCTTGTCCAACCAGGTTTTCGGCTGCCGCTGTCGCCGGCGGAAACGCTGCTCGAGCCGACGATTATTCAGGCCATCAATGAACAGCCGACGGGTCGGGGCGGGAGTGATGCCGTCGCTGGTAGCGACCCTGCGGCTGGTGACATCTTCCTGACCTGTGCAGTGGAACGATGCACGGACGCGCGGTTCGCGCTTCAAAAAATCAGCGCGCTCGTGAAAACCAACACTCTCCCCCAGCCGGCGCGCGGCATCCGGGTGGTGTCGGCCGTTGATCCGGCCGCTGCTGGACGCGCACGCGCGGCAATTCACCTCGCTCAAACGACGGAGCGCCCCGTTCATATCCTAAGGGGGCTTTGGTCAACGGCCAGCCTGGCAGACGAAGTCGTCGAGCTCTTCGCAAAGCACGCATCGAGTGGCATCGAGGTCAAACCCTTTGAAGATCTTGGCCAGCTGCCGCTCGACGCGTTCGCCGTGGGGACGACGACGATTGTCGGCAACCCGTCGATGTCGAACCAGCTGGCGGCGAACATCGCCGCGCAGTCCGCCTACTTCCTCGCGACATTGCCGAATGCCGGCGCTGAGGCGCTGTTGTCTCATCTGGTCGTCGGCGCCCACGCCCGTCTCGCTGAAGACGGCCGCCGCGCCGTCGGGCAGATGGGCAGCCAGCAGCGTGCGGGTGCGGACGTGCTGATCATGTTCGGACAAGCGATCGAACGCGAGCAAAGGCGCATGCGATCGTTCGAGCGCTTCATGCCAGCGCCGATCGAGCCGGCGCTCCGCGACCGCATCGCCGACATGGAGCGGGCCATTACCAGCGTCTGGACCAGCATCGGCATCACCCATTCGCCATTCGTCCCCGCTTCCGAACGTATTCGCGGACGCGGCGGCGAAGACCGCCGCATTCCCAGGCGTGTCGGTGTCGGCAGGCCTGCTGCCGTAGAGCCGCCGGCCGCGTTCTTGAAGTTTCCCAATCCCGGGGTCATCACCTACGAACTCGGCAACTTCATCGACGGCACCCGATCGATCAGCGACATTCGCGACGCGGTGTCGGCGGAATTCGGCCCTTTGCCGCTGCCATCGGTCGTCGACTATTTCGAGCGCCTCGCAACGAGCGGCGCGATTACCCTCAAGTAGTCTGGAGACATCAATGCAGCGCGTTCTGTTCATCGCAATGTTCATGCTCGCCGCCGCCGCGAATGCGGGGGCGCAGGCGGCGAAGCCAATCGTCTACGTGTTGTCGACGGGTGGCACGATCGCCGGATCGGGGTCTTCATCCACCGACCTGTCGAACTACAAGCCTGGATCGATCCTCGGCGAGCAACTCGTCAAAGCCGTGCCGCAGATCAGCCAGATCGCCGACGTGCGCGTCGAGCAAATCGTCAACGTCCGCAGCTCCGACATCACGATCGAGAACTGGCTGACGCTGGCCAGGCGCATTCACGCGATCCTGAAGGACACACCATCCGTGGCGGGGTTCGTGATCACGTCCGGCACGAACACGCTGGAGGAGACGTCGTATTTCCTGCACCTGACCGTCAAGTCCGACAAGCCGGTCGTGCTGGTGGGCGCAATGCGCCCGGCCACGGCGATCAGCGCCGACGGGCCGCTCAACCTGCTGAATGCGGTGAAAACCGCGATCGCGCCGGAGTCACGGGGCAAGGGCGGGTTGATCGTGCTGAACGACGAGATCAACGCAGCTCGGGACACGACAAAAACCAACACGCTGCGCGTCGAGACATTCAAGGCGCCTGAGCTCGGCCTGCTTGGTTACGTCGATGAAGACAAAGTCAGTTTCTACCGCGCGCCGACCAAGCGGCACACGGCTACTTCCGAGTTCGACATCGCCAACATCTCGACGCTGCCGAAGGTCACGATCCTGTATTCGTATATCGAGCCGGACGCATCGCTGATCCATGCGGCGATCAAAGGCGGGGCGAAAGGCATCGTGTTCGCCGGCACGGGCAACGGCACCCTGTCAGTGTTCGAAAACAACATCGTCAAGGAGATCAACGCGATGCCCGCCGCCGCAAGGCCCATCCTCGTCCGATCGAGCCGGGTCGGTAATGGACGCGTGACGCCAACGGCTGAATACGACGCGATGAATCTCGTCGCGTCCGATACGTTGACGCCCCAGAAAGCGCGCATCCTGCTGATGCTGGCGTTGACGAAGACGACGGAACTCAACGAAATCCGGCGGATCTTTGCCGAGTATTAGTCGCCAGCCGGACCTCGAGGTCAAGCGATGACACCACCCACGGGCGCTATAGCGGCCGCCGCGCCGGCTCGGCAGCGCATTCTCACCGCGCGCCGACGCGACCATCAGTTCTACATCGGCCTCACGCTGTTTCTAATCGCGACGGTCGTCGTCGGCTTTTGGCGCAGCTATTTCGGCACGCTGCTGACGGGCGCTGTGGCGAGGCCGCTTGTGATGCACGTACACGGCGCCGTTTTCACCGGCTGGATGGCGATGTTGCTGCTGCAGGTCGGCCTGGCGGCGAGCGGCCGGGTATCGGCACACCGCCGCGTCGGCAACTACGGCATCTGGTACGGCGGGCTGGTCCTGCTGATGGGTATCGTCGTCACCTTCGCGGCCCCGGTGATGCACGTCCACGCCGGCAGGTGGACGGTCGACGCCGCGGCGGGTTTCCTGATCCTGCCGATCGGCGACATGCTGTTGTTCGGCGGGTTTTTTGGCGCGGCGATCCTCTACAAGAACAAGCCCGACATCCACAAACGGCTGATTCTTGCGGCGACGGTGTCGCTGGCCTTCGCCGCGGTCGCACGACTCGAACTCCCTCTGCCGCTGTTCGCGTTGGCCTGGCTGACGCCGATGCTCGCGGCGCTGATCTACGAGTTGCTGACTCGCGGGCGCATGCACAAAGTCGATGTGCTGACGACGGCGATTATGGGGCGGCGTTTCTGCGGATTTTTCTCGTCGAGGCCGAGCCGTGGCTGAGGGTCGGCCGCGTGCTGCTGCGGACGTTTCTCTAGTTACTCGATTTCAACAGGCTCCAGCTCGCCGCCGTTCTGCGAGCCGTTGTTCGCGTCGGGTTCGCCGCCACCCGCAGCCGCCTTCTTGCGCCGCGGCCGGATGTCGTAGCGCTTGATCATCTCGTTCAACGTCGTCGGCTTGATGCGCAGCAGTTCCGCCGCGCGCTTTTGAACCCCGCCGGCAGCTTCTAGAGCGGATTCAATCCACTGCCGCTCGTAGGCGATCGTGACGTCCTTGAGCGAGATGCCGTCCGCGGGCATCACCACGTGCGGAATCTGGAACGCCGGGTTCTTCCGGACGTGCTCCGGGATCAGCTCGGGGCCAATCCGCGTCCCGGTGCACAACACGACCGCGCGCTCGATCACGTTCTCGAGCTCGCGGACGTTGCCCGGCCAGTCGTACTCCATCAGCAAATCGAGGGCTTCGGGCGCGACCTCGATATTGCGGCGCTCGTTTTCTTCGCCGTACTTCTCGAGGAAATGCTGAACCAGCAACGGGATGTCGTCGCGGCGCTCACGCAATGCCGGCAGGTGAATGCTGATGACATGCAGGCGGTAGTAGAGGTCCTCGCGGAAGCGTCCCTCTTCCATTTCCTGTTTCAGATCGACATTGGTGGCCGCGATGATGCGGACGTCGACCTTGATGGTCTCCATGCCGCCGAGCCGCATGAATTCGCGCTCCTGCATCACCCGCAGCAACTTGGCCTGCGTCTCGATCGGCACGTTGCCGATCTCGTCAAAGAAGATACTGCCCTTGTCGGCCAGGTCGAACATGCCTTTCTTCGGATAGACCGCGCCGGTGAACGCGCCCTTGACGTGCCCGAACAGCGTCGACTCGAGCAAGTCCGGCGGCAGGTTGCCCGAGTTGACCGCGACGAATGACTTCTCGCTGCGGGCGGAGTTGCTGTGAATCGCGCGGGCGACGAGCTCCTTGCCGGTGCCGCTCTCGCCGGTAATCAGGATCGTCGACCGGCTCGGCGCCGCCTGAATGATCAGGTCGAAGACCTGCTTCATGCGGCTGCTCTTGCCGATGATGCCGGCGAACTTGTGGTAGCGGGCCTGGAGGTTCTGCTTCAGCGCGACGTTCTCGGCCACCAGCTGGCGCCGCTCGATTGCGTTCTTCAGCACCACCAGCACTTCGTCGTTCTTGAACGGCTTGGTGATGTAGTCGAACGCGCCCTTCTTCATCGCGGCGATCGCGCTCTCCATCGACGCATAGGCGGTGATCATCAACACCGGCAGCTCGTCGTCGTGTTTCTTGAGTTCGTCGAGCACCTGCAGGCCGTCGATGCCGGGCATCATGACGTCGACGATGACGGCGTCGAACGGCAAGGACCTGGCGAGGTCGAGACCTTCCTGGCCAGACGAGGCCAGGCGCACGCTGTAGCCCTCGCGCTCGAGCAGCGTACCGAGAATGTCCCGCATGATTTCTTCGTCGTCGATGACGAGTACCGCGGCGTTTCGTCGCATCACGAGAGTCCTGCTTGCTGCCGCGCGGGAGCGGCAGCCGTTGCGTCGGCGGCGCTGGCAAATCGGATTTCAAATCGCGTCCCTTTGCCGGGCGCGCTGTCGCATTGAATCGTCGCTTCGTGCTCGCGCACGATGCCGTAGGTGATGGACAGACCCAGGCCGGTGCCCTGGCCCATCGGCTTCGTCGTAAAGAACGGATCGTAAATACGCGCGAGGTGTTCAGCCGGAATGCCGCCGCCGGTGTCGGCCACCTCGGCGACCGCATCGTCGCCATCGAGCCGTGTCGAAATCGTCAACCAGCCACCGCTCGTCATCGCGTCACGCGCGTTCAGAAACAGATTGAGGAATACCTGTTGCAGCTTGAACTCGAAGCCGACCACGTTGACCGGGAACGGGTGCAACTCCTTCCGGATCTTGATGCTGCTCTTCTCGAACTGGTGTTCGAGCAGGGACAACACGTCGGCAATCACCTGATTGAGATCGACGACCGTGCGCTCGGACTGATCCGCGACGTTGGGCCGTGACAGGTTGAGCAGCCCATTGACGATGCGCGCGGCGCGGAAGGTCTGTTTCTCGATTTTCTCGAGCAAGGGCGTGCGCGGATCCGCGGGGTCCGCATTCTCGAGCAGCATCTGGGTGTAGCTCGAGATACCGGTCAACGGGGTGTTGACCTCGTGAGCGACACCGGCGGCGAGCAAACCAAGCGACGCCATTTTTTCAGAGATGCGCAGCTGCTCTTCCATCTGCGTCCGCTCCGTGATGTCTTCGATGATTACGACGGTGCCGGCCGTGGCGCCGCCGGCAATGCTTTGCAGCGGGATGGTGGTCAGGTTGACCAGCAGCGGCTGCCCTTCATGGGTGCCGCGCGCGACGAGCGGCACCCGAAACATTGTGTGGCCATCCGGATGATCGCGGCGAATTGCGTTCAACAGCTCGACCAGCGGGCTGTCAAACAAACTGTCGAGCGTCTTCCCTAGTACAGCGGCACGCGGCATTCCATAGAGCCGCTCGAGCGATGCGTTCCACCGGATCACTTGCTCACCGGGGCCGATCACGAGCAAGCCGTCGTCGAGCGATTCGAGAATGTTCTCGTTGAACGCGTGCAGCCGGTCGAGCTCGGATGCCTTCAAGTGGAGCTGGCGGTAGAGGCGGCCATTTTCGATGGCGGTGGCGGCCTGCGCTGCGACTGCAGTGACGAGCGCGGTGTCTTCAGTGCTGAGCGGCTCGCCGCTGGCGCGGCGTCCGAGCGCCAGGACGGCGATAGCCGCATCCTTGGCGACGCACGGGACAAAATAGTAGAGGCCCTGGTCGCGCCAGTACTCGATTTCCTCGGCGGTGAAGCGCGTCGCCGCCAGCGGATCGTCGAGGCGCACGGTGTGCGCGCTGTGCAATCGCGATCCGATGCCGGACGCGCCGTTCAGCGTCGGCGGCACCGTGCCGTCGTCGAACCCCTCATGGCCGATCGGCTCGAAGTCGCCGTCGTCGGTCGCGAGCAGGAACGCCATGCGATCGAGCTCGATGGTTTCGCGCACGCGCGTGACCAGCCGATCGGCGAGCCGATTCAGGTCGAGGTCGCTGTTCAGCTCCCGTGCGAAGCCAACGAGCGCACGACGATAGTCATAGCGGTCCCGATAGAATGCGCGATCGATCGCCTTCTGCAGGCCATCCTTCACCGGTTTGGCGAGCAGGATGACGACGACGGTCGCGAGGAAGGCGATGATCCAGCGATGTTCCGCTTCGCCTTCGACGAAATAGCCGCCGGACGCCTGCAGGATCAGGACGTAGATCGCGACGATGGCAGCGACTGCGGAGGTGTAGATCAGCAGCCGCTTGAGAATGATTTCGACGTCCATCAAGCGGTAGCGGATGATCGCCGACGCAAAGGCGAGCGGGATGAAACCCAGCGGAATCGCCGACAGGCCCATCGGGATCGACGGATCGACGCCGAGCGCGAACGGAATCGCATAGCCCAGAGCGAACGGCAGCGCGCCGAGAGCCGTGCCCCACACGATCCATCGCAATTGGCGGCGAACGGTGACCGAGCGCGCGCGGGCAAGAGCGCGCAGCAGAATCGCAAGGCCGGCCGTCAAGAATGTCGCGAGATACACGTACTCGAGGCGATCCAGCAGCGCAATGACGCGAACGAAGTATTCGGGATCGATTCCAGAACGCAACACCGCCAGTGCGCGCGTGGAGCCGAGCACGGCGCCGGGCAGATAGACCACCGGCAGCCACCGCGCCATCAATGCGGAATAGCCGGGCTGGTGGGGACGTTCCGGGAAGACGAGGGCGAAATGCAGGAACAAGGGCGGCAGCACCATGACCGCAATGACGTCGCCCCAATAGAAGACCCAGTCGACGCGATCCAGCCGGCCGCTGAAAGAGAACGTGAACAGACCGAAGAAGGCGACCGACAGCCAGAAGAAATGCAGGGTGGCTTGATCCGTCGGCCGGCGCGCGCGCACCGCGGCGCCGACGAGCAGCGTGAAGATGCCGACAGCGGCGAGGATGTAGTAGAACAGGCCGGCGCCGCTCGGCATCGGCGCCAGGGCAACGTTCGCGATCTCCTGGGAACCGAGCCGCAGCAATGTATAGGTGTGGCGGTCGCCCGCGCGGGAGGTGTGCTGCAGCGAGAGCACGTCCGCACGGCTCTCAATCGGCTGATTGTCGATTGCGATGAGGATGTCGCCCGGGCGGATGCCGGCGCGGCTGCCTGCCGACGGCGCCGCAATCTCCGCCGCGACGACGCCGACCGCGCGCTCAACCCAAAGCACGCCGTCTTCGACTTCCATCGACGTCGCGCGGGACACGACGTTGGCCAGTCCAAGCGCCAGCAGCGCGAGCGTCACCGCGACGGGCAAAGCTGTCTGCCGCCACTCGCGCCACCACGAGTCCCGGTCGTAAGACGACATCGGAGTTTGGTGCTCGGTATCCGTCAACAAGTCAGATCGATCCGGCGAAGACAGAGCAAACGGTATACCGTGAGCTCGGCTGGGTGCGTCGACCTAAGTCATTGACCTGTAAACACTTTTGATTCTGACAATCGCATCGAAGGCTCGGAATCCAATATCCGGCTCTGGGCGATCCAATTTCTAGTATCAACCGGTTTCCGTAAAACGGGCGGGAAAATGCGTGGCGAGCCCGACCAGCGCGTCGGCGCCCGACACTAGGCGTAACTCAGAACTTGACGGTCAGGCCGCCGACGACACGCTTTGGCGGACGGACGACGAGGAGCTCGTCGTACGCGGAGGTGCCGGCGAGCGACTCGTGAAAGAGATTGCGGACGCCGACGAGCATCTCCCACCGGGAGGCGCGGAAGTTCATGAACGGCAGCGCCTGCGTGACGCGCAGATCGAAGCGCGCCGCGATGACGGGCGCCGACTCTTCGCGCGCGGCCGCGGCAAACGCGTTATTCAGCTTGTAAAGCACGACGACGCGGGTCGCGGAGTACGGAATTTCCGTCTCGAGCGAGGTCGTCACATCGTGGATGCGATCCGCGCTGCGCACTACCGATGGAATCCACTTCGTCAGCACCGCAAACTCGATTGGCGTCGCGGGGCTGATCCAAGTCGCGTTCGCAACCGAGTAATCGATCGAGCCGCGCAGATGCTGCGACAAGGCATGCGTGAACGTGGCACCCACGCCGCGCACAATCGCGTCGCCCGCCGAACCGACATAGTAGTGACCAAGCACTGACGGCGCGCTATCCGCCTGCCGCAAGCCGAACACCGTTACGGTTTGGTCGTTGATGCGCTGTTCGAAAGCGCGCACGCCCAACGCCGCGCCATTCATCACGTGCTCGACGCCGACTTCGTAGTTCTGCAGGCTTTGCGCGCGCCATCCCGCGCGCGACAGCGGCGAGAACGTGCGCTGCGGCGGCAGATACTCGACGCTGACCTGCGGCAGGAACTCTTCGGCACCCGGCGCGCTGACGTCACGCGATGCGGCCGCGCGCAGCCGCCACGACGCCGAGGGCGACAACGTCGCCGCGACACGCGGGCTGAACAGCGACGGGCCGGCGAGATAGTCGTAGTGCGCGTAACTGGCCCCGTATTCGACGGCGACGTAGCGCGACACCTGCCATTCGTCGTAGGCGTAGACCGAGCCGACGTTGCGCGCCGTGTCGACCACCGATTCGAGCGCCGCCGTGTTGCCGCCCTCGTAGCGCTGCAGGCTGTAGGACATCCCGAAGCGATAGCGGTGCGGCACCTGCGCCTTGACGATGTAATTGCCGGCGAGCATCCACGAGCTCAGATCGGTCTGATTCATCGCAGCGCGCACCGCCCATTCGCCATGCGACCCCACGGGCGCGCCGACTGAAAAGAACGCGACGCTGTTGGTGCGATCGAGATTCAAGAGCTGCACCGGTGAATCGAACGCGCCGGTCGTCAGCAGGTTGACCTGGCCGCCAAGCGCCAGATCGCCGAACAGCGATTTCGCCGCACGTGCCGAGGTGCCGAACGCCCGACCGAGGAATTCGAACGAGTCGGTGATGAACCAGTCATCGTCCTGCGGCAGGCCGACAAGGACGTGGGCGTCCCGCAACACGCCGCGCTTCAGATGACGCAACCGCCAGCCAAGCTCGCTCTCGTCGCGCTCGCCGCTCTTGGCGGCCGTTGCATCCGGCGGCGCGCCAATCGCGGAGCCGACCGCAGCTTCGGTGACGCGCGGCGCGCTCGCGGAGCCCTCGCGACGCAGGGTGAACGACGAAGCGCTGCGCGCGGCGGGCCGGACGTTGACCATCATGCTGCGGGCCGCGATGAAACCCGTCATGTGCGCGCGCACCAGGTAAGGACCGGGCGGCAGTTCCTTCAACGTAAACGCGCCCGCTTTGTCGGAGACCGCGAACGCGGTCGTGCCGCCAAGCGCCGAAATGACCGCGCCGTCAACGGGCTGGCCGACTTCGTCGACGACCTTGCCTTCGATGCGGCCGGTCTCGACGGCAGCGATCTTGGTGACTGGTTCGAACTTGAGGGATTGAGCAGCGGCGGAGGTCGAGTGCAATGCCGCCAGGCACGCGAGAAAAATCGGAACGATCAGGCGACTGGGGGCACCTCTCACGTCACACCAGTCTACGCCTTTTTTCCGGGACCCGGGAGCCGGGAGCCGGGAGCCGAAATCGGGAGCCGCGACCGACCATTTTTCGGTTCCCGGCTCCCGGCTCCCGGCTCCCGGCTCCCGGGTTAACTACCCCTTCACGGTGAACTTGACGTCCTTGCTCAGCGTTTTGCCGGCAGCCTTGTCGGTGATTTTGATATTCAGGCGGTAATTGCCTTCACCGAACGACGCCAGCGGAACCGTCACGCCCCCGGGTACCGGGAACTTGGCCGGGTCAAACTGAGGCGGCAGATTGGTCGCGTTGGCCACTTGCGGGTTGGTCTTGTTGAAGAACTTCTCGCCCGAGTCCTCGACACGATGGAACTCGTACTCGAGCGTCAGGTCGGGCTTGCCGGCGGCCGTCAATCCTGCGTTGTAGACCTGGAAGAAGATCGACAATTCTTCGCTCTTCTTGAATTCCATGTCGGGGGCGGGCAGCAGCTCCTGCATGCCGAACACGAACGGCCGCTCGCGCGCTTCGTCGGGATTGATCGGCGCGCTCAACATGTTCACCTTGTCGGCGACCAGGATCGTGCTGGTCGCGAGCTCGCCGTTGTAGAAGTCGGGCACGGTGATCGACGTTTTCAACACGCCAATCTTCGGCACGGTGCCGCGCGGCGCCTTCTCCGGCAGCCGCTCCTTGAACGCGATATACACATCGTAGGTGCCGGCTGTTGCCATGAACACGCGGCTCAGCTTCACCGGATCGCCGGTCAGCGCCGCGGCGGGAATGAAATGGATGTCATCCCACGGATACTCGACCTTCTTGGCTTTCGGATCCGGCTGCTGTGCCGGGTTGACGACCCGCACGTACATCGCGACGTCGCTCTTCGGTGCGTTGTTCACCGTCAGCACGAACGGCACGAAGGTGCGCTGCTCCTGCGACTTCATGAAGAACGGTTCGATCGTCATGGTGACGTCGGTGGGCGCCGGCTGTCCGGCCATCACGCCATCGACCACCTTGACGACCTGCTCGATCTCCTGCTGTTCCTGCTTGCTTCGCTTGCGGTTGTCCTGCTTCGGAGCCTGCTGAGCCGCGGCAACGCTTGCCGTAAACACCAGCGCGACTACCATGGCGATCGCACGCCGAATTGCCATCATTCGCTCCCCTGAAAAATCGTTTGCCTACCGCCTTCAGCCGTCGGCCGTCAGCCCAGATCCAAACGATCATAGGGGGCGATTCGAGCGGAAGTCAAACAACTCTAAAGCTCGTCTACATCGTAAGTTAGCGCCATCCCTGACCGTCTCCGATGGTATCGTTTTGTAACCGATGATCGGCGACGACGTTTTGGTGATCGTTCTGGCGGGCGGGGCGGGCGAACGTCTCGCGCCGTTGACGCGCGATCGCGCCAAGCCCGCCGTCTACTTTGGCGGGCCGTACCGCATCATCGACTTCGTGCTCAGTAACTGCATCAACTCGGGCCTGCGGCACGTCTTCATCGCCACGCAATACAAGTCGCTTTCTCTGAATCGGCACATCCGTCAGGGGTGGACGGTCGTGTCCGAAGAGCTCGGCGAATTCATCGAGATCCTGCCGCCGCAGAAGCGGGTCGGTGAACACTGGTATCAGGGCACGGCGGACGCTGTCTACCAGAACCTCTACTCGATCATCCGTGAGAATCCACGCTACGTCGTCGTGCTCGCCGGCGATCACGTCTACAAAATGGATTATCAGAAGATGCTGCGCTTCCACCAGGACATGGCGGCGGAAGTGACGCTGGCGGCGATCGAGGTACCGGTCGAAGACGGCAAGCGCTTTGGGATCGTGCACGTCGACTCAACCGAGAAGGTGACCGCGTTTCTGGAGAAGCCGCAGAACCCGCCGTCGATGCCCGGGCAGCCCGAGCTGGCGCTCGCGTCGATGGGCATCTACGTCTTCGACAGCGACGTGCTGATCACCGCTCTCCAGGAGGACGCGGCGCGGCCGGACAGCCATCACGATTTCGGCAAGGACATCATCCCGTCGCTGATTGAACGCGGCCGCACCTACGCGTATCCGTTCTACGACGAGAACAAGAAGGCGGCCAAGTACTGGAGGGATATCGGCACCATCGACGCGTACTACGAAGCGCAGATGGATTTGTGCCAGGTCAATCCGGAGTTCAACATGTACGATCCGGAATGGCCGCTGCGCACCTACATGCCGCAGGCACCACCGGCGAAATTCGTGTTTGCGGAAGACTGGCGGCGCGGCGAGGCACAGGATTCGCTGATCTCGCAAGGCTGTATCGTGTCCGGCAGCCAGATTCACGGCAGCATTTTGTGTCCGAACGTGCGCGTCCACAGCTTCTGCACGATCGAGGATTCGATCCTGATGCCCGGGGTGCGGGTCGGACGCCACGCGCGCATCCGCAAGGCGATTGTCGATCGTGACGTCGACATTCCGCGCGGTGCGTTGATCGGTTTCAACGCTGAAGAAGATCGCCGCCGCCACACCGTCTCCGACGGCGGCGTCGTCGTGGTTGCGCCCGGGGACGAACCGTACGTCACCGCGATCAGCGAGGCGGCGTTGCGGCTCGAGGCCGAAGCGGATCGGCGCGGGTAGAATGAACGGGCCGGCAACCGTGAGCCCGGACGCGGCCGGCGCGAACCATGACCACGGATCCAGACCTGAGCGGCCCACCCGATATCCAACATGATCATTACTGACATCAAAGGCCGCGAGATCCTCGACTCGCGCGGGAACCCCACCGTCGAAGTCGAAGTGACGCTCGAAGGCGGGGCATGGGGACGCGCCGGAGTGCCGTCCGGCGCCTCGACCGGCGAACGCGAGGCACTCGAGCTGCGCGATGGCGACACCTCGCGCTATCTCGGCAAGGGTGTCCGCAAGGCGGTCGCGAACGTGAATGGCGAAATCGCATCGGCGTTGCGGGGCAACGACCTGACGCAGCGGCAGCTCGATGCGGCGCTGGTCGGCCTCGACGGCACGCCGACGAAAAGCCGGCTGGGCGCCAACGCGCTGCTTGGCGTGTCGATCGCCGCGCTGCGCGCTGACGCCGCTCAGCAGGGCCGGCCGCTCTACGCGCATATCGGCAGCCTCGCCGGCAACACCAACTACGTGTTGCCCGTGCCGATGATGAACATCCTCAACGGCGGCGCCCATGCGGATTCGAACGTGGACTTCCAGGAGTTCATGGTGATGCCGATCGGCTTCTCGTCGTTCAACGAGGGGCTGCGCGCCGGTGCGGAGATCTTCCACGCGCTGCGATCGATCCTGAAGCGCAAAGGCCTGCCGACCGGCGTCGGCGACGAGGGCGGGTTCGCCCCGAGCCTGCGCTCCAATCGCGAAGCGCTCGAGGTGATCCTGGAAGCGATCGGCCAGGCGGGCGCGAAGGCCGGTGACAATGTCTTCATCGCGCTCGACGTCGCCGCCAGCGAATTCTGGTCGGGCGACGGCCGCTACGAGTTCAAGAAGTCCGGCGAGCCCGCGCGCGATTCGCAAGGCATGGTCGATCTCTACGTCGAGTGGTGCCGTCAGTATCCGATCATTTCAATCGAGGACGGCTGCGCCGAGCAGGACTGGCCTGGCTGGAAACTGCTGACCGAAGCGCTCGGGGATCGCGTGCAGCTCGTCGGCGATGATGTGTTCGTGACCAATCCCGCGATCCTCGAGAAAGGCATCGCAGAGGGCATTGGCAACGCGCTGCTGGTGAAGCTCAATCAGATTGGCACGGTGAGCGAGACGCTCGACGCGATGGCGATGGCGGCCGCGGCCGGTTATCGCAGCGTAGCCTCGCATCGATCCGGTGAGACCGAGGATTCGACGATTGCCGACCTGGCGGTCGGCACCGGCGCCGGTCAGATCAAGACCGGTTCCGCATCGCGCAGCGATCGTGTCGCGAAGTACAACCAACTCCTGCGCATCGAGGAAGGCCTCGGCGCCGCGGCGACCTACGCGGGTCGCCACGCCATCAAACAGCGCGCCCATGTTTAAGGTCGTTCTGCTGCGCCACGGCGAGTCGGCGTGGAACAAGGAAAATCGATTCACGGGGTGGACCGACGTCGATCTGACGGACAAAGGTCGCGAGGAAGCGCGCGCCGCCGGGCGGCTGCTCAAGGGCGAAGGGCTGGCGTTCGATTACGTCTATACGTCGCTGCTGAAGCGGGCGATCTGGACGAGCGTGCTCGCACTCGACGAGCTCGATCAATTATGGCTGCCGGTCGAGCGCAGTTGGCGTCTCAACGAGCGCCACTACGGCGCGCTGCAGGGTCTGAACAAGGCAGAAACCGCGG
>Ga0196963_10001449_pt1 | contig 16050 bp, 8 predicted proteins | sample S1_5metaG_FD_148600 | JGI IMG/M metagenome (GOLD analysis project Ga0196963, IMG submission 148600) | Soil microbial communities from Anza Borrego desert, Southern California, United States - S1_5 | ecosystem: Environmental > Terrestrial > Soil > Desert | place: USA: California | collected... | reverse complement strand
GCCGCTGATCGTCGGCCTGTGCCTGGCCTCGATCGCCGCCGCGTTCCTGGTCCGGCGGCAGTGGCTGCACCACGAACGCCTGAGCTATCCGGTCGCGCAGGCGACCATGAGCCTGATCGAGGATCCGCGTCCGGGCTCGCGCCTGCCGCCGGTGCTGTGCAGCCGCGCGTTCTGGATCGCCGGCGGGATCGCCTTCGCGATCGTCGTCTGGCGCGGTCTGGAAGCGGTGTTCCCCGGGCGCATGCCGTTCCACTTCGCGCTCGAGATCGAGCTGTGGCGGGTCATCGACGCCGAGCCCTGGTGGCACGGGCACGGCCACTGGTGGGTGCGCCAGCCGACCTTCTACCTGACGTTCATCGGCCTCGCGTTCCTCGTTCCGCTCGACATCAGCTTCAGCCTGTGGGCGTGCTTCCTCGGCCAGTACCTGCTGACGATGTGGATGCGCTCCTCCGGATGGGACGTCTCCAGCCACCACACCAAGGTCTTCGGCTTCGGCTCGTGGACGATGCTCGCGCTGCTGATCGTGTGGCTCGGCCGGCACTACTACTGGGCGGTGCTCACCGCGTGCGTGCGTCGCCATCGCGACCCGCACGTCCGCGCCGCGGTGCCGTACCTCTACGGCGTGATCGCCGGCATGGCGCTGATCGCGGCGTGGCTGATCGCGCACGGCGCGCCGGTCGGCGCGGCGGTGTGCATGGTCGGGGCGTTCTTCGGCCTGCTGCTGGTGATCGCGCGCGGCCTCGCCGAGGGCGGCATCCCGCTGGTGGTCTGGCCCGAGAACATCAACACCGTCGCCTTCACCACCGTCGGCTTCGGCCTGCCGGTCGCGGCGCTGCTGCCGCTGGTGCTGCTCGGCATGGTGCTGACCGATCCGCGCGAGGCGTCGCTGCCCTACGCGACGACCGCCAGCCATCTCGCCGACCAGGTCGCCGCGCCGCCGCGCCGCCTGGCCGCGACGATGATCGCGGTGGCGATCGTCGGCGCGGTGATCGCCTGCGCGTCGACGATCTGGTACGCGTACGCCGGCTCGGGCCACTCGGACGGCTACGCGCCCTACTGGTACGAGCTCGACCGCCTCGCCTGGCGCACCTCGGACGCGCCGGGCCGCGCGGCGGAGGTCGCGGCCGAGCACGGCACCGAGCTGACCGCGTTCGGCATCGGCGCGCTGGCCACGGCCGCCACCGCCGTCGCGCGCATGGCGTTCGCGTGGTGGCCGCTGCATCCGCTCGGCCTGGCTTTCGCGCTCTGCTACGGCGCCGAGCAGGGTTGGGCGTCGTTCATGGCCGCGTGGCTCATGAAGGGCCTGGTGCTGCGCTACGGCGGCGTCGGCCTGTACCGCCGCCTGGTGCCGGCGGCGATCGGCCTGGCCGTCGGCGAGGGCGCGGCGGTGTGCGCCTTCGCCGTCGCCAAGATCCTGTTCACGGGCTGGCTCGGCATGCCGATGGCGGCATACCACTCCCTTCCCGGATGAGCCGCCCGCCACCGCCCAGCAGCGACGCGCCGACCGCGCCAGCCACGCCGCAGCCGCGCGCCTTCACCGTCCGCGCCGTGGCGCTGGGCGTCGCCCTGGCGCTGCCGATCGCCTGGCTGACGCCGTGGAACGACTGGTTCCTGCGCAACGCGTTCCTCTACAACAACTACCTGCCGGCGATCGTCACCGGCGTGCTGCTGGTCATCGCGCTGGTGGTCAATCCGCTGCTCGGCGCGCGCCGCCTGCAGCGCGGCGAGCTCGCGGTGGTGACGGCGCTGCTGCTGGTGATCGGCGGCGTGGTGTCGAGCGGGCTGATGCGCTACTGGCCGATCGCCGTCGCCGGCCCGGCGCGGCACCTGGTGCGCAAGCCCGGCCTCGGACTGGAACGGCCGCTGGGCGACGATGCCCGCGCGGCGATCCGCGCGCGGGTCGCGGCGGGCGCCGCCGCGGAGTTCGCGCGCCTCGACGCCGACGGCGATGGCCGCCTGGCGCCGGCCGAGCGCTACGACGCGCGCGACGGAGCCGCATGGACGCCCGACCAGTACGTCGCCGACCGCGTCGCGCGCGATCCGGCGGCGAACGCGACCAGCGCGCTGGCGCTGCCGCACGAGGTGTTCCTGCGCATCCCCCCGGCCGGCGCGATCGACGCCAACGACGCCGAGTTCAAGCGCGTGGTCGATGGCTACCTCGACGGCCGCGCCCAGGTGGGCGCGGCGCGCGTCGGCCACGGCGCGCGCGTGACCTGGCGCGACGGCTCGGGCGCGGTGCGCGAGCAGCTGGCGCTGTCCGGCGACGCGCGCCGCGCGCACCCGCGCGCGGACGTGCTCGACCTCGACGCGCCCGCCGGCCGCGCGCTGGCGGGACATCGCGTCGGCACCGGCATCGCGACGCCCGACGGCCCCGTCGACGTGCTGTCGATCACGCCCGCGCCGTCGGTGCCGTGGTCGAGCTGGATCGCGCCGGCGCTGGCCTGGGCGCCGATGATCGTCGGCCTGATCGTCGCCTCCGTCGCCGCCGCGTTCCTGGTGCGCCAGCAATGGCTGCACCACGAACGCCTGCCGTACCCGATCGCCGCCGCGACCTTCAGCCTGATCGACGATCCCGAGCCGGGACGCCGCCTGCCGCCGGTGATGCGCACGCGCGCGTTCCGCGGCGCGGCGGCGCTGGCCTTCCTGGTCGTCGCCTGGCGCGGCCTGGCGGCGATGGACTGGGTGACGGTGACGATCCCGATGGGCGTCGAGCTGCACACCGCGTTCCAGGGCGAGCCGTGGACGCGCGCCTACGACTACTGGGCGCTGATGCTGCCGCGCATCTACTTCTGCATGGTCGGGCTCGCCTTCCTCGTGCCGCTCGACGTCTCCTTCAGCCTGTGGTTCTTCTTCCTGCTCACCAACCTCGTGACGATGTGGCTGCGCGGGGACGGCTACGCGGTCGAATGGCACCACGTGCGCGAGGTCGGGTTCGGCGGCTTCATCGCCATCGCGCCGCTGGTCGTGTGGCTGGGGCGCGGGTGGTACGGCCGCGTCGCGCTGGCGTGCCTCGGCCTGAACCGCGATCCGCTGGCGCGCGCCGCGGCGCCGTGGCTGTGGGCGAGCATCGCCGGGCTGGTGGCGATGACGCTGTGGCTGATCGCGAACGGCACGCCGGCGCTGACCGCGGTGCTGGCGATCGCCACGCTCGCCGCGGCGATGCTGGTGATCGCGCGCACCCTGGCCGAGGCGGGCGTGCCGCACCTCGGCTTCCCGCACGACATCACCTCGTTCATGTACGCGACCTTCGGTTTCGGCCTGCCGGCCGGCGCGCTGATGCCGCTGGCGCTGATCGGCATGACGCTGCTCGACCCGCGCGAGGCCGTGCTGCCGTACGCCGTCAACGCCACCAGCCTGGCCGACCGCGCCGCGGTGCCGATGCGCCGGCTCGGCGTGACGATGATGGCCGTGGCGGTGGTCGCCGCCGTGGTTGCCGGCGCCTCGATGCTGTTCAACGCGTACGACGGCGCCGGCCATCTCGACGGCTTCCGCCCGTCGCAGTACGAGATCGACAAGGTCGCCCACCGCACGAGCGAGGCCGGCCTGGCGGGCGCGACGGCGACGCGCTCGGAGGACCTGTGGGCCTACGGCGTCGGCGCCGGCCTGGCCTGGTTCTGCGGCATCGCCCGCTTCATGCTCGCCTGGTGGCCGGTCCACCCGCTCGGCATCGGGCTGGCGATCGGCTATCCCGGCAGCCTGGCCTGGGGCTCGTTCCTGCTCGCGTGGCTGATCAAGGCCCTGGTCATGCGCTACGGCGGCGTCGCCCTGTACCGCAGCCTGGTTCCGGGGGCGATCGGCCTGATCGCCGGCGAGGCGGCGGCGGTGTGCCTCTTCGGCCTCGCCAAGATCATCGTCACCGGCGTGTTCGCGATCCCGATGCCGCCCTATGTGAACGCTTTGCCCGGTTGAGCGCGGCGCGGCGTGGCCCGCCGTCGCGCGCGGCGGCGACAGGAGGATGCACGTCGCGTACCCTGCTGGGATCCATGACCGACGCCCCGCCGAACCTGCCGCCGACCGATGCCGCGCGCGACCCGCCGCCCGGGCGCGCCTTCAGCGCGCGTGCCGTGCTCATCGGCGTCGGCATCGCGCTGCCGCTGGCGTGGCTGGCGACGTGGAACGACTTCCACCTCAACAACACCTTCCTCTTCAACCACTACCTGCCGCCGATCGTCGTGGTCGCGATGCTCGTGCTGACGGCGCTGGTGAATCCGCTCCTCGGGCGCCGTTCGCTGCGGCGCGGCGAGCTGGCGGTGATCACCGCGCTGCTGCTGGCGGTGGGCGGCGTCGCGTCGAGCGGCTTCGCGCGCTTCTGGAGCGGCGTGGTCGCCGGACCGGCCCGCCTGCTCGAACGGCAGGACCTGCCGGCGCTGAAGCAGCGCCTCGATCCGCCGGTCGCCGGCCACGACTGGCGCTGGCTGCCGCCGGGCGACCTGTTCCTCGGCATCCCCCCGGCGGGGCCGATCGACGCCAACGACCCGGCGTACAAGGCGGTGATCGACGGCTACCTCGACGGCCGCGCGCGCCTCGCGCCGGCGCGTGTCGAGCCCGGCGGCACGGTGCGCTGGCGCGATGCCCAGGGCATCGAGCACCACGCCGTGGTCGCCGCGGGCGGAACCGCCGCGGCGCTGATCGGCCTGCGCGCGCAGGACCGCGCCGCCGACGGGGCGACCGTGCTCGCGGTCGAGGCGCCGTCGCCGGTGCCGTGGTCGGCGTGGCTCATGCCGGCGCTGGCGTGGTCGCCGCTGCTCATCGGCGTGGTCGTGGCGTCGATCGCGCTGGCCTTCCTGGTGCGCCAGCAGTGGCTGCACCACGAGCGCCTGCCGTACCCGATCGGCGGCGTGCTCGTCCAGCTGATCGACGCGCCGCCGGGCGGCCTGCCCGAGGTGCTGCGCGCGCGCGCCTTCCTGATCGCCGCCGGCTGCGCCTGCGCGGTGATCACCTGGCGCGGGCTGCACCAGTCGGGCCTGGTGCCGTTCACGATCGCGCTCGACCTCGATCTCGGGCCGCTGCTCGCGGGCGCGCCGTGGACCGACGCGCTCGACCACGGGCACCTCACGCACCCGTTCCTCTACCTCGGCTTCATCGGCCTGGCGTTCCTCGTCCCGGTCGATCTGAGCTTCTCCCTGTGGGCGGTGTTCCTCGGCGGCAACCTGCTGGCGATGTGGCTGCGCGGCCGCGGCGTGCCGATCGACGCCGACCACGCGCGGCAGTTCGACGTCGGCGCGATGATCGCGATCGCGCCGCTGGTGCTGTGGCTGGGCCGGCGCTGGTACGGCCTGGTGGCCCTGGCGGCGATCGGCCGCGGCCGCGATCCGCTGGCGCGCGCGGCGGCGCCGTGGCTGTGGGCGATGATCGCCGCGCTGGGCGGAATCGCGCTGTGGCTGGTCCTGCACGGCGCGCCGCTGGTCGCGGCGTTGGCCACGGTGGTCGGCGTGTTCGCCCTGCTGACGGTGATGGCGCGCATCGTCGCCGAGCTCGGCGTGCCGTACCTGACCCTGCCCGGCAGCGTCAACGACCTGGTCCACGCCAGCGTCGGCTTCGGGCTGCCGGCGACGGCGCTGGTGCCGCTCGCGCTGATCGGCATGTGCCTGGGCTCGTCGCGCGAGGCGCTGCTGCCCTACGCCGCCAACGCGGCGATGGTCGCCGACCGCGCCGGCGTCCCCGCGCGGCGCGTCGGCGTGGCGATGATCGTCGTCGCCCTGATCGGCGCCGCGGTGGCCTGCGCGTCGAAGCTCTGGCACGCGTACACCGGCGACGGCCACTGCGACGGCTGGTGGCCCGCGAGCAACGAGCTGGTCGCGATCGACGCCCGCTTCGCCGGCACGGTCGCGGTCGATCGCGCCGGCGCGCTGTGGTCGTACGGCGCCGGCGCCGCGGTGACCGGAGCCTGCGGCGTCGCGCGCATCCTGCTGACCTGGTGGCCGCTGCATCCGCTCGCCATCGGCGCTGGCCTGAGCTGGGCCGGTGGCGCGGCGTGGGCGTCGTTCCTCGCCGCGTGGCTCGTGAAGTCGCTGGTCCTGCGCTACGGCGGCGTCGGCCTGTACCGCCGCCTGGTGCCGGCGGCGATCGGCCTCATCGCCGGCGAGGCGGTGGCGATGTGCGGCTTCGCGGTGGTCAAGATGGTCGCGACGGGGGTGTTCGGGATCCCGATGGGATCGATGGACGGCGCGTCGCCGGGCTGACGTCCCGGGTTGTCGCGCGGCGGCGCCGCGGTAATCCCGCAGCCGAGGTGGACGCCATGACCCATCGCATCCTGCCGAGCATGCTCCTGCTCGCGTGCGCGGCCGAGGGCGCCGAGGTCGGCGTCGACGACCTGCACGCGACCTTCGCCATCGATGGCCGCGACGCCGGCTACCACGCGCGCTGGGTCGGCCGCGACGGTGACCAGGTCGTCGTCGATGCGCTGACCGTCATGCGGCTGGGCGACGCGGATCTGCGCATGGCGTTCCAGATCCGTTTGGATCGGACCGCGCCGGGCGGCTGGCGCTCGTTCTGGTACGACGACGGCGAGCGCATGACCGAGGCCGGCTGGAGCGACGACGGGTGCGTCGCCGGCGTCGATGGCGATGTCGCTCCGTTCGCCGCCGCCGCCGACAGCATCCCGACCTGGGCGTACTTCCTGCCGCTGGCGCGGCTCGAGCGCCGCGCCGGCGCCGAGGTCGCCTATACGCGGCTGCACGAGTCGCTCGACGCGCGGGAACCGGCGCGCCTGGTGTGCGACCGCCGCGAGGCGACCGGCTGGGAGGTGCGCCTGCTGGTCGATGGCCAGGAGGCCAGCGCGTTCCGCATCGACGACGGCGGCGGCCTCCTGCGCGCGCACTGGAACGGACCGGTCAGCGAACGCGTCGCCGGCTGGGCGGAGCTCGTGCCGCGGCTGCCGGAGGAGGTGCGCGCCGCCGAAGCCGACTACGACGCGGCGGTCGATGCGCTGCTGACCGGTGACGAGCGCGACTGCGCGCGCATCGCCGCGGACCTGGCCCTGATGACGCCGAATGCGCGCGTCGCGCACCGCCTCACCGCGGCGTTGCGGTTGCAGCGCCTCGGCCCGCGCCGGATGGCGGCCGCCGCGCAGGCGCTGGGCGGTTGGCGCTTCCTCCCGGCACGGGCGCCGCTCGCCGAGCTGGGCGCGGCTGCCGCCGCGCGCGGCGAACCCGCCGATGCGATGCTGACGCTCGGCTTGGCCCGCCTCGGCCAGCCGGGTCTCGACGACGAGCTCCTGCGCCTGGCGCGCGAGAGCGACGACCCCTTCATCCAGGGCGATGCGATCTGGGCGCTGTCGCGGCGCGGCCCGACGAACGCGGCCCCGGCCATCCGCGCGGTGGGCGTCGACGCCGGCGTCTCGCTGATCAGCGGCGAGGCGGTCGCCGCCCTGGGCAGGTTGCGCGACCAGCAGGCGGCGCCGCCGCTGCGCGCCTGGCTGCACGGCCCCGAGGCGAACACGGTCGCGTACCTGTGGACCGATGGCCGCGGCACGCGCAACGGCGAACGGCCGCTGTGGCAGGTGATCGACCAGGCGCTCGGCCGCATCCATGCGGTGGACGGTGCGCGCGCGTCGCTCGCGGAGGCGCGAGCGGCCTGGCCGCGCTGAACGGACGCAGCGCCGGTGGCTTCCGGGGATCACGCGCGGCGCGTCCGTCGCCGCGGTCAGCGGATCGAGTTGGATGCCGCCTCGGCGAAGAGCGCGTGCTCGTCGCCGCCCTCGGGACCCGACCGTTGGTCGGAACGCGCATCGACCATGGCGAGGACGCGCATGGGCTATCGGCATGCGATGCACGGAGCGGACGACCGTCGCCCGCGCGCATGGCATCGCTGCTGGGCCCATCGGCCGCGCCCAGCGGTCTCCGGCGACGTCGAGGTCTCGGCCAGGCGCGCCGGCCGCACGCACGCGGCGCGTCTCAGTAGACCTGCGTGCTCGTGTAATCGGCCAGCTCGGCGTCGGCCAGTTCGTTCCTGCGGTCGTTCACCACCGCCTCCTGGGCCTTGATGAACTTCCGCTGCTGCGCTTCCGTCATGCGCGGCAGGTTCTTGGTGATCATCACGTGGGCCATCACCGCGTGGTAGACCACCGTCGCGCTGGGATCATCGAGGCAGCGCACGATCTGCGGCAGGGCCTCCTTCCCGTTCGCGTTGCCGAGCGCGAAGACCGCTTCGGTCTTGATCCACGGATTGCCCTCGGTCAGGCACTTCGTGAACAGCGCCAGGCAGGTGTCGATGTCGGCCTGGCCGATCGTCTTGTTCCGGACCTTCTTATCGAGCACGAGGATGATGTTGAACTTCAGGATCTCGTTCTTCGCCGCGTCGTGGTACCGCACCAGCTCGTCGACGGCGACATCGTCGGCGATCAGCGCCGTCACGCAGGCCGGCAGCTCCTCGGTCTTGTAATAGAGCTTCTTCTGGTGGTCGTCCTTCAGCCCCTCCAGCGCGGTCTGCGCGTCCGCTGACAGGCAGAGAAAGGCGGCGATCGCGGCGAGGGCGAGGTGCTTGCCCATGGGTGCTGGTTCCTTCGAACTCGAGGTGCGGGCCGCGTCGTGGCCGGATGAGCCCGATGAGCAGCACAGCGGCAACCGGTCAGATGGGCGGGGAGACGCGTCGACTACCGGCCCGGTCCTGCGGAAGTCTGGCCTCATGCAACCGTGCTGGCAACGCCGATCGCCATGGTCGAGCCTCCTCCGCTCGCCCGACGGTGGAAACGGTCGTAATGACGGGCCGCCGATGGCGGATACCCTGTGGATGCTCATGCCCGCCCTCGACCGCGATGCGTTCGCGCGCCTCTGGATGGCGGCCGAGCCGGCCGTCATCGGCTTCGTCGGCGCGCTCGTCCGCGACCATGGCGCCGTCGACGACCTCGTGCAGGAGGTGGCGACCGACGCCTGGGCGAAGGCCGACCGCTACGATCCCACCGCCGCCAGCTTCACCTCGTGGTGCCTGGGCATGGCGCGGATCGCGGTGCTGCGCTCGCGCCGGGCCGCCGGGCGCACGCCGATCCTGCTCCAGGGCGACCTGATCGAGACGGTCGCGCGCGAGAGCGAGGACCTGGCGTCCGAGCTCGACGAGCGCGCCCACGCGCTGCGCGACTGCGTGCGCGCGCTGGGTGAGAAGGCGGCGCGCCTGCTGCGCCTGCGCTACGTCGAGGCCCTCACCCCCGCCGCGATCGCCGCGCGGGAGGGCGTCGAGGCGAACGCCGTGCGCGTCGGCCTGCACCGCATCCGCACGGTGCTCGAGACCTGCATCCGCCGGCGGGGCGCGCGATGAGCGGCGGCGACGCGATGCTCGAGGCCTGGCGGGACGGCGACGAGGTCGACGAGCGGGAGTTCGCCGACTGGCTGCGCGCCGACGCCGAGCGCGTCCGCGCGCTCGTCCGCGGCGCCCACCTCGACCACGCCCTGGCTCGGGCACTGGCGCCGGCGCCATCCCGCTCGACGCCGACGCCGCCGCGATCACGACGCCAACGCTGGCCGCTGATCGCCGCGGCGGCCGCGCTGGTCGTCGCGGCCATGGCGTGGTGGCTCGCGTCGAACGCGGGCGCCGGACCCGTCGTCCTGGTCGCCGACGGCGACGGCGGCGGCATCGAGGTGCTGCGCGACGGCGCCCGTCTGACCGTCACGGCGCCGCTGCCGCTGCGCCACGGCGATCGCGTCGTCGCCGGCGCCCCGGCGTCGGTACGGTATCCGGACGGCACGCGCCTGCGCCTGGCGGCCGGAGCGGAGCTGCTGGTGCGGTCGCACGCGCCGAAGCGCCTGCAGCTCGGGCGCGGATCGCTCGACGCCGACATCGCCCCGCAGCCCCCGGACGCCGCGTTCGCCATCGACACGCCGCACGCCATGGCGGAGGTCCTCGGCACGCGCTTCGCGCTCGCCGTCGACGACGCGGCGACGCGGCTCGCCGTGGCGACCGGGCGGGTGCGCCTGTCATCGCCGCATGGCGCCGCCCTCGACGTCGGCGCCGGCGCCTCGGCGACCGCGACGGCGGCCGGTGCGACGCTCGATGCGCCGCCGCGCGCGGACCAGGCGCCGTCCGGCCGGGTGATCGTCGCGCAGCCGGCGACGCTCGCGGGCGCGGTCGCCGACCTCCGTCCGGGCGACACGCTGCGCCTCGTCCCGGGCGACTACCGCGCGAACCTGTCCCTGCGCGACCTGCACGGGACGCCCGACGCATGGATCACCATCGCCGGTCCGGCGACGCGCGATGCCGTCCTGCGACCGGGACCGCAGCCCCGCCAGAACACGCTCGAGCTCACGGACTGCTCGTTCGTCCGCCTGGAGGGTCTGGTGATCGACGGATCGCGCGGGCCCGAGGCCGCCGGGATCAAGGGCAAGGCGGGAGTCGTCCACCACGTCGTCATCGACGACTGCGACATCCGCGGCTTCGCGGCGGACCAGCAGCTGGCCGCCGTGTCCGTGCAGTGCGCGGCGTGGGATTGGACCATCCGCCGATGCCGGATCGATGCGTGCGGCGCCGGCATCAGCCTCGGTGCCGGCTTCGTCGGCGGCATCGTCGAGGGCAACCTGATCGCCGACATCGTCGGCTACGGCCTGTACCTGGCGCCGCAGCCGCAGCGCGCCGTCGCGGCGGGGATGCCGGACGGCCGGGCGCGCACGCTGATCCGCGACAACGTCCTGCTCGGGCGCGCCGACGGGGCCGACCGCGATCGGCCGCACGCGCTCATCGGCGGCCTGCCGATCAGCGGCCCGGGCTCGGACGACGTGCGCGAGATCCATGGCAACCTGTTCCACGGGGCCCGCGGCGAGGTGTTCGTGCAGGCGGCGGGCCGCGTCTCCATCCACGACAACCTGTTCGTCGACGCCGACGGCACCGCGATCAAGCTGATGTCGCACGCGGGCCTGCCGCTGGTGGCCGCGTCGGTGTACCGCAACACCATCCTCGGCGCCGCGCGCGGCGTCTCGGTCGCCGAGGCGGCGGTCGAGCAGGTCCATGTCGTCGGCAACGTCATCGCCGCCGCCCAGGCCGTCAGCGGTCCGGCGGTCGCCGCCCACGGGATCCACGTTCGCGAAGCCGAGGCGGCGGGACTCCTGGTCGCACCGGTCCGCGCGCTCGGCTCGTTCGACCTCGCGCCGCTGCCGGGGCGCTGCGTGGGCGACCCGATCGACCTGACGCCGTTCGCGGACGACGTCGGCGTCGACCGCGACTTCGCCGGCGCCCGCCGCGTCGATGCGACCGGCCGTGGGGCCTACGACCCCGCCTCGCCCGCTGCGCGGTGGCGGCCGGCGGCGGAGCGCAAGCCGACGCCCTGATCGTCCGTAATGCGGCGCGTGTTCCGGTGGATCCCCATCGGAGGATCCGCGTGCACCCGCTCACCGTTCCCGCCCTGCTGATCGCCGTCGCCGCCGCGGCGACGGCCGCGACCGAGATCCCGACCAACACCTGGGTGATGGCGCCGACCCACGGCTTCCCCGTGCAGATCGTCGGCTTCGATCGGCTGGTCTATGCGCCGGCGCCGGTGAAGAAGGCCGTGATCCTCGGCAACTACCACGAGCTGGGCAGCGAGCCGAACGAGGCGCTGATCGCGTACGACCTGGAGGCCAACCGCTGGGACGTCCTCGACATGGGCTCGCTCGTGCACGGCGAGCACATGCCCGAGGGCGGGCACGGCACCGGCGCCTTCGCCTACGACCCGCACCTGCGCCAGTTCCTCTACTGGGGCACGCAATCGGGATCGAACCAGGCCGAGAACAACTACCACACGTGGTGGTTCGACCCCATCGGGCAGGTCGGCCGGCACAAGCAGACGCCGTTCGGGCCGGGCGCGCACAAGGCGGTGGTGTCGTACTACGACGTCGGCCGGCGGCGCTGGGTGTTCCTCGCCGACGGCACGTTCGCGTACGATCCGGTGGCGAACGCGTGGACCGACCTGCGCCCGTCGGGCACGCCGCCGACGCGCGGCTACTTCTCGGCGATGACCTACCGCGACCGCGACGGGCGGGGCTACCATTTCGGCGGCGCCGGCGCGACCGACGCCTCGAACGACCTGCACGTGTTCGACCTGGCCGCGAACGCGTGGAGCCGGCTCGAGCCGACGGGATCCCGGCCCGAGCCGCGCTCGCGCACGAGCCTGGCCTACGATTCGCGCAACGACGTGCTCCTGGTCTACGGCGGCATGCGCGCCGACGGCACCATGCTCGGCGACACCTGGATCTTCTCGCCGACGGCCAACCGCTGGACCGAGATGCGGCCCGCGCGCACGCCGACGGTGGACGGCATCAGCCCGTCGTGGGAGCGCGTCGCCTACGACCCCGACCACAACGTCTTCATCTTCGCCAACGCCGCGCCCGGCGGCTTCGCCGCCGGCGGCGGGTACCTGCAGACCTGGCTCTACCGCTACGCCGGCGACGGCCCGGATTCCGGCACGACCGATCCGGTGAACGTGCCGACGCCGGGACGCGCGGGCCATCACGCCGACGCGTGGGCATCGGAACCGGTGCTGACGGCGTGGGACGGGGACGCCGTGCTCGGCTGGATCGAGACGGGGAGGCCGGCGGACGCGACCGAGGGCCGCTGGCCGCACCTGTACGCCGCGCGGCGATCGGGCGGCGCGTGGGCGCAGCTCGGCGGACGCTTCGACTCGATCGCCGGCGAGGCCCGCGGACGCACCGAGAACCGCGCGCCGTCGATCGCGATGGTGGCGGGTGAGCCGTGGGTGTCGTGGCTGCAGTACAACAATTCGGGCGCCGAGACCTTCAACGTCTACGCCCGGCGGTGGAACGGCGCGGCGTGGGTCGGCGGGCGCATCCCGAAGTCGACCGACTCGCCCTTCATCCTGCAGGGCCGGTCGCAGCTCGCCGACGTCGGCGGCGTGGCGACGGCGGCGGTCGCCGAGATCGACAAGAGCCGGTCGCCCATGCAGGTGCTCCTGCGCGCGTGGTCGTTCGTCGGCGGCTCCTGGCGCCGGCTCGGCGACGGCCCGCTCAACCGCGACGCGGCGCGCTTCGCCGCGACGCCCGCGAGCCTCGTGGCGTCGCTGTCGCTGGCCGATCACGCGGGCGCGCCGCTCGCGGCGTGGACCGAGTTCACGCGCGACGCCGTGATCGCTCGCAGCACGCCGCCGCAGGTCTACGTCGCGCGCTGGGCCGACGGCGCCTGGACCGCGCTCGGCGGATCGCTCAACGCGGATCCCGCCGGCTGGGCGACGGACGCGTGCGCCGCGGTGCTGCGCGGCGTTCCGCATGTGGCGTGGACGGAGCGGTCGGTCGCCGGCGAGGCGCGCCTGCGCGTGAAGGCGTGGGACGGCGCCGCCTGGCGCGCGGTCGGCGCGACGCTCAACCGGACGGCCGGGCAGGCGTTCCGCGCGCGCCTCGTCGCCGACGACGCGACGGGCGCGCTCCACGTCGCGTGGGTCGAGCAGGCCGCGCTCGGCGAGCGGGCGCAGGCGTACGTATCGCGGTGGTCCGGCGGGGCGTGGACGCCGCTCGGCGGATCGCTCAACGCCGACGGGGCGCGCGGCAGCGCCCAGCGCATGGCGCTGACGATCGGCGGCGGCCAGCCGATCGCCGCCTGGGGCGAGGTCGCGCCAGGCTGCCTGCGGCAGCTCTACGCGAAGCGCTGGGACGGCTCGGCGTGGACGATGCTGCCGGGCTCGTCCGCGCGCGACACGACGCCGCCGTCGGCGCCGATGGCCCTCGCCGCGACCGCCGTCTCCGCCGCCAGCGTCGAGCTGGCGTGGGCGGCGGCGACGGACGACGTCGCCGTGGTCGGCTACCGCGTGCTGCGCGATGGCGCCGTCGTCGGCACGACGGCCCGGACCTCGTGGAGCGACGCCTCGGTGGCGTCGAGCACCGGCTACGCGTACGCGGTCCAGGCGCTCGATGCGTCGGGCAACGCGTCGGCAGCGACGCCTCCGCTGGCCGTCACCACGCCTGCGGACGGCGGCGCGCCCGGCGGTCCCGGCACGCCCGGCGGCGGCCCGTCGACGCGGCGCGACGGCGGCGGGGGCTGCGGCGCCGGCGCCGCAGCGGCGCTCGCCGCCGCCGCCCTCGCGCTCGCATCGCTGCGCCGCCGGTTCCGCTGATCCACCCCCTGCCGAGGAAACACCATGCGCATCGCGCCCATCGCGACCCTCATCCTGACCTGCGCCGCGGCGGCGTCGGCCGCCGTGATCGACGCCGATCCTGGGAATTTCCGTACGAAGCTGACGACATTGGCGGCGGGCGACACGCTGCGCCTCGCCGCGGGCACCTACACGCGCAGCCTGGCGATCGACCGCCTGCAGGGGCGCGCGGACGCGTGGATCACGATCGCCGGGCCGACCAGCGGAGCGCGCGCGGTGTTCCTCGCCAACGAGTCGGCGAACACGGTCGAGATCACCTGGTCGAGCTACGTCGCGATCGAGAACCTCGTGCTCGACGGTCAGCACCTCGCCGGGCCGTTCGGGGTCAGCGCCAAGAACGGCTTGGCGAACCTGGTGCACCACATCCGGGTCGAGAACTGCGAGATCCGCGACTACGACGGCAACCAGCAGACCGTCGGCATCTCGACCAAGACGCCGACGTGGGGCTGGATCGTGCGCGGCAACCGGATCCTCGAGGCCGGCACCGGCATGTATTTCGGCAACTCGGACGGGAGCATGCCGTTCATCGATGGCGTCATCGAGGGCAACCTCGTCCGCAACCCGATCGGCTACGCGGTCCAGGTGAAGCATCAGACCGATCGCCCGGCGCTCGCGGGGATGCCGACGGGCCCGTGCCGGACCATCTTCCGCCACAACGTCCTGCTCAAGGACGCGCGGCCGAGCCCCGATGGCGACCGCCCGAACCTGCTGCTGGGCGGCTTCCCCGCCGCCGGAGCCGGCTCGTCGGACCGCTACGAGGTCTACGGCAACCTGCTCCACGGCAATCCGCGCGAGTCGCTGCTCCAGGCCGAAGGCCGGGTCGCGATCCACGACAACGTCTTCGTCGCCGTCGCCGGCACGGCGATCCTGCTGCGGCAGCAGAACACGCCGCTGCGCCTCGCGCACGTCTACCACAACACCATCCACGCGGCCGGCCGCGGCATCCACCTCGGGACCGCGGCTACCGAAGCGAGCATCGTCGTCGGCAACCTCGTGTTCGCGACCACGCCGATCAGCGGCGCCATCGGCACCGCGTCCGGCAACCTCATCGACGCGGTGGCGAACGCCGGCGCGTACGTCACCGCGCCATCGACGGCCCTCGGCGCCATGGACCTGTACCCGCGGCCCGGTGAGTGCACGGGGCCTGCCGTCGACCTCGCGCCGTTCGCCGGACAGGTCGACGCGAATCGCGACTTCAACGGCGTCGGCAAGGGCGACCGCACGTTCCGCGGCGCGTACGCGGGGTCGGGCGTCAACCCGGGGTGGCGGCTCGCTGCCGAGGCGAAACCCATCCCGAGCGGGACGGTGCCGGGCGGTCCCGGCGGTGGGACGGGCGGCGGGGCGACGGGCGGCGGGGCGACGGGCGGCAGCTCCGGCAGTGCGGGCGGCTCCGGCGGATCGGGCGGTGGCTGCGGCGCAGGCGGCGGTCTGGCGGCGGTCGCCGCAGGGCTGGCGCTGGCCGCTGCCGCGGCTGCACGCAGGACGTGAGGCGTGGCGACGCTCGCGCGGTTCGCCACGCGGACCGGGCGGCGGCAAGTGGCAAGGTGGTCCGAATGCGTGGCCCGCCGCTCCGGTGCATGCGCAAGTTAGGCGTAGGCCCTTGGGCTCGAGCTAGACGTGTTCGTATACTTCGATTTGGTCATCGCCAAGGGATGACCCAAATCTGCGGTATCGAAGTCGACGTATAGCTTGCCGCAATCGCAGGACCCACTGCCCTTCATTGAGGCTGGATGCAAGTAATCACCACAGGCAATGCATCGGAAGTATTTCCTGCCCGCTGACCAGCCCATTGAACTACCTGTGGCCTTCGGGCCATTTCCAAGGTAGCGGAGATTTGCGGGAGCGATTTTCACGGGTTGCCGACGCCTAACGACCAGCATCACCGGGCGGCGGCAGGTGGCAAGGTGGCCCGAAAGCGCGCGGCCCGCCGCTCCGGTGCATGCGCAAGTTAGGCGTGAACCCGCGCGTGGTCATGGATCGGACGCGGA
>Ga0196963_10001448_pt1 | contig 16077 bp, 9 predicted proteins | sample S1_5metaG_FD_148600 | JGI IMG/M metagenome (GOLD analysis project Ga0196963, IMG submission 148600) | Soil microbial communities from Anza Borrego desert, Southern California, United States - S1_5 | ecosystem: Environmental > Terrestrial > Soil > Desert | place: USA: California | collected... | reverse complement strand
ACCATCGGTTCCGGCGCAGCATCGGGCCAAGCGTACCCGGGCCACGCCCCCGGCGGGGAGCCCGCCCCGGGCTTCTGCTCGGTGCGCGGGCTCATGCGGGCTCGCGTCGTACCCTCGGCGACATGGAACTCGACCCCGAGGCGCTCTCCCCGCCGGACCGCTACAAGTTTCTGATCGGGTGCATCGTCCCCCGGCCGATCGCGCTGGTCTCGTCGGTCTCGCCTGAAGGACGGCTCAATGTCGCGCCCTTCTCGTTCTTCAATGGGATCTCGGCCCGCCCCATGTCGCTGCTCTTCTGCCCCTCCAACAAGGCCGACGGGTCGGAGAAGGACACGCTCCGCAACGCCGCCCCCCGGGAGGAGGGCGGGGTGGGCGAGTTCGTGGTGAACATCGTCAGCCGGGGCCTGGCCCGGCGCATGGCGGCCTGTGCCGAGCCGCTGGAGTACGGCGCGTCGGAGTTCGCCGCCAGCGGTCTGACGCCCGTGCCGAGCGCCGTCGTGACCCCGCCCCGGGTCGGAGAATCTCCGGTGAGCTTCGAGTGCCGGACCGTGCGCGTGCTGCGGCTGGCGCCGGGCGTGCCGGGGGGAGGGAACGTGATCATCGGGCAGGTCGTGCGCATCTGGACGCGCCCGGGCCTGACCGACGAGCGTTACCGCACCGACCCGGGCCTGCTCGACGCCATCGGGCGTCTCGGCGGGCTGGGGTACTGCACCACCCGCGACCGCTTCGAGATGCCCATGGGGCTCGAGGCGCTCAACCACCCGGAGGCCGAGTCCTGACCGCGTCGCGGGCCCCTGGCGGGCGGGGACGGAGCCAGGAATCGTGCGCGCGCCCCCGCGCGGCCGATCTCTACACTCCGCCAATGCCCCAGGAACCGCCCCGACCGCGCACCGGCCCCGCGAAGCTCGAGGTGATCGAGCCGGTTGGCCTGCGCGTGCTCATCCGCAAGGACGAGGACCGCAAGCAGACCAGGGCGGGCATCCACCTGCCCGACAAGATCGAGATTCCCACGCTCACCGGGCGGGTCGTCGCCATCTCGGCCCAGGTCGAGCGCGACGAGGACTATCCGATCCGCACGTACGATCGCGTGCTCTTCAACCCCAAGCAGGCCATTCCCGTGGAGTTCGAGGGGGACAACCGCCTCTTCGTGATCCCCGTCCAGGACGTCGTGGCGGTGTTCCGCAGGCCCGCCGCCGACCCCTCCGATGGTCCGCTGCCTGGCGGCGGGGATCGCGAGGGGACGATATAACTCCCGCATGCGACGGAGCGCAGCCATGACCGGCGGAGCCCGGGCGGGGTCGTGGGCCCTGACGCGGGCGGTCGCGCTCGCCGGCGTGGCCGGGCTCGGCGCGTGCGAAGGGCGGCAGCGGGCCGCCGAGTCCGAGAGCATCCTGGCCTTCCTGCCCTCACAGCCCACCCCGGCCCAGGCCGCCGCCTGGTTCTTCGATCCGTACGACCCGGACAAGCGCTTCCGCGGGACGGTGTTGCTGGCCAACGCACCCTTCGGGGGCGAACCGGCATACCTCAACGGGTACGTGGACCACCTCGACGACGCCGACTCGAGCGTGCGCGCCGCGGCGGCCTTTGCCTTGGGCATGCACGGGGGCCCCGAGCACGCCCCGCTGATCGCGCCGCTGCTGGCCGATCCGGACCGGCTCGTGCGGCTCAACGCCGCCCGGGCGCTCCAGCGGCTGCACAACCCGGAGGCCATCCCCGCGCTCGTGGAGCGCCTGGACCCGGTGAAGGAGCCCGAGGGGGACATCCGGGCCGAGGCCGCGGGCGCGCTGGGTCAGTACGCCCAGACGCGCGTCGTCTACGCCCTGATCGGGGCCTTGGCGGACGAACGGTTCGCGGTGACGCGCCGGGCCTCGGACTCGCTCGGCACGCTCACGGGACAGAGCTTCGGCGACGACCGGCACGCCTGGAGCCGCTGGATGGCGACGACCCGCGATCCGTTCGCGAGGCGCACGGCCTACATCTATCCCGTTTACAGCCGTAAGAAGACCCTGCTCGAACACGTGCCGCTCTGGCCCGACCCGCCCAACGAGCAGGCCTCGACCCCGGCGGGGATGACGCCCGTGCCGGGTCCGGCGGGGCGGTCCTAGGCGCTTTCTACGCGCGTCCCGTGGCCCCGGCCGATATCCGTCCCGATGTCTGAACGCACTCTTGCCCGTCGCGGCGCGGGACGGCCTTCCTCTGCGCGCGAGCTGGCGCACGGCGCGATCGCGGATGACGGCCTGCTCTGGCGCCGCGTCCTGTGGGTCGGCGCCGCGGCCCTGTGGGCCCTGCTGGTCGTCAGCGCGGTCTCCTTCGACTCGGGCGACGCGCCCGCGGTCGGGGTGTATCCGCACAACGACCCGGCCCACAACTGGTGCGGGCGCTTCGGGGCCGCGGTCGCCTTCACGGGGTATCAGCTCCTGGGCCTGGGGCTGTGGGTGCTGATCGTCCTGGGGGGCGTGCACCTCTGGGCCGCAGCGCAGGGGCGGCGCGTCGGGCACGTGGGCGTGCGTGTCATCGGCGCCGTGCTGATGGCCTGGTCGCTCGCGGGCGTGCAGGCGCTCCTGGCGCCCGACTCCGGACCCGTCCGGGCCGGGGCGGGCAACCTGCTCGGGCACCTGGCGGCGGGGGAGCTGCGCCCCCGGTTCAACGGCCTGGGCACGTTCTTCCTGCTCGCGGCGACCTTCATGGTCGGCGCCGTCGTGACGCTCGACGTCTGGGCGGTGGTCGCGGCGATCTGGACGGGGCGGGCCGTGGCCCGCGCCGGAAAGCCCGTGGGGCAGTTGGCCCTGGCGGCGGCGCGCACGGCCCACGGGCGTGCCAGCGCCGCGGTGAGCGGTGCGACGCCGATCCGCGCCAACGACGTGGACGACGACGAGAACATTCCCGGTGCCGAGGCGGGGCGTCCCCGGACGCGCAAGCCCCGCAAGCGCCTGAGGCTTGACGAGCAGGAGCGGGGCGTCGAGCTGGAGGATGTGGAAGAGGCCGAGCCCGTTTCCGAGTCGGCTCGCGACTCCGAGCCCACGGCGCCGGAGACGGCCGCGTCCGAGCGCTCCCGCGCCAGGGCGGGGCGTCCACGCGCGTCGGCCAGGAGCGCCGAGCAGGACGATGACTGGCGGGGGACCGCCGCCCCGAGCACGGGCGCGACCGCCGCCGCGGAAGGCGGCGAGACGGACGGCCTCGAGGAGGGACGCACCGGCGCGGCGGACACGGGAGAGGACGATGAGGCGGAGGAGGCTCCGGGCGCTCCGCAGGTCTTCGACCCGGAGGCCCTGCGCGAGAAGATCTCGCGGCTGCCGCTGCGATTCGCGGCCGCCAGCCGGCGGGCCGCGACCGAGGACGACCTGCGCGATCTGCAGAACGTGGCGGAGCTGCCGGGGTACCGGTTCCCGGGGCTGGACCTGCTGGAGGACCCGGAACAGAACTATTCGCAGCGGCTGGAGAGCTTCGTGCGCGAGCAGGCGGCGGCGCTCGAGCGGGCCCTGAAGGAGTACCGCATCGACGGCTCGGTGGTCGGCATCGACTCGGGGCCGGTGATCACCAACTACGAGGTCCGGCTGGCGCCGGGGACGAAGGTCGCGGCGCTCTCGGCGGTCGCGAGCGACCTGGCGCGGGCCGTCAAAGCCGTGAACATCCGCATCGTGCCCAACACGGCGGGGCGCGACACCGTGGGGATCGAGGTCCCCAACGCGATCAAGGAGAAGGTCCGGCTCAAGGAGCTGATGACCAACACGGAGGCCTCGGCCAAGATGGCCCTGCCGATGTTCCTGGGTAAGGACGCCAGCGGCGAGCCGCTGATCGCCGACCTGGCCCAGATGCCGCACCTGCTCATCGCCGGCACCACCGGCTCGGGCAAGAGCGTCTGCATGAACACGGTGATCATGAGCTTCCTGTACACCAAGAAGCCCAGCGAGCTGAAGCTGGTGCTGGTGGACCCGAAGATGGTGGAGATGTCGCAGTTCAAGGACATTCCCCACCTGATGTGCCCGGTGGTGACGGAGATGGCCAAGGCGGCCGCGATCCTGGAATGGGCGGTGGGCAAGATGGAGGAGCGCTACGAGCTGCTCGCCGAGGCCGGCTGCCGCGACATCGCCGGGTACAACCAGCTCTCGTTCGACGAGCTCAAGGAGGCCTTCCGTCCCTCGAGCCCGGAGGAGGAGGCGCGGATCCCGCGGCGGCTGCCCTACATGGTCTTCGTGATCGACGAGCTGGCCGACCTGATGATGACCAACAAGGAGGTCGAGCACTCGATCGTGCGGATCGCCCAGAAGGCGCGGGCCGTGGGCATCCACCTGATCATCGCGACGCAGCGCCCGCAGGCGAACGTGGTGACGGGGCTGATCAAGAGCAACATGCCCGCGCGGATCGCCTTCAAGGTCGCCAGCGGGATGGACTCGCGGATCGTGCTGGACCAGAAGGGGGGCGAGCTGCTGCTGGGCATGGGGGACATGCTCTATCTCTCCCCGCGCAGCCACAAGCTCATGCGTGCCCAGGGCACCCTTGTCGACGACAAGGAAATCCGCCGGGTGGTCCGCTTCATGCGCGAGGTGGCCGAGCCCAGCTTCGAACGCCAGCTCGTGCAGATCCGCCCGGGGGCTCCCAGCCAGGAGCAGGTGCGGGACGGCCTGGCGACCGCCCAGGAGGACCCGCTCTTCGACCAGGCCGTCGAGATCGTGCTCGAGACCAAGCTGGGCAGCGTCTCGATGCTGCAGCGGCGGCTGGCGATCGGCTATACACGTGCCGCACGGCTCATCGAGATGATGGGCGAGGCGGGGATCCTCGGGCAGCACAAGGGGACGGTGGCCCGGGACGTGCTCATGAGCCCCGAGGAGTGGACGGCCCTCAAGGCGCAGGCGCAGGAGGACGCGGAGCGCGCCGCCAGCAGGCCGCCAGCGCCAGCCGCCCTCGCCGAGCCCAAGGCCGCGCCGACCGCCGCTGGGGGTCTGTTCGCCTCTGCCGAGGGTGAGGCCGGCCAGGACTCTTCGGGCTCCGCCCAGTCTGAAGACGATGAGGCCGACGACGATCTGGGCGCTCCCGGGCTCGAGGACGACGAGGCGGATCCGCGAGACGACGCTTCGGAGGAAGAGGAGGACGAGGAGGGCGAGCCCGTCACCGACCTGGACGACGCGCCGCCCTTCGATGCCGATGCGCCGCCCGAGGACGAGGACGAGTTCCCGGACGCCTTTGCCGAGGAGGAGCCCGCGCCGCCCTCGCCACGCCGGCGGGCCCGGCGCTGATCCGCGGCGCCGGAAAGACCCCGCCCGGGCCGTAGACTCCGGGTGTGGCGTTCCCGCTGACAGTGCAGGGAGTGCCGGGTCTCCGAGGCGTGCACGTGAGGCCCGGCCCGAATGTGCCGGCACGTTTGCTCAGCGCTGCAATCCCTTACTCGCACGTGCTGCTCGAGCAGCGGCGGGCGCGGATCCTGGACGACGAGGGTGAGTTGGCCCGGCACGAGGGCCGGACGGTCTCGGTCGACCTGCGCTCCGAGCAGGTCGCGTGCGTGGCCCGCCGGGCCCAGCAACGCTCCGTCCGCCGCGGCGTGCGCGAGGGCACGCTGCGGCTGAGATGCCGGAACGTTGCCGCGCCCCCATGGCTCGTCGTGCTGATGGGCGCCCTCGTGCTCGCGGGCGGCGTCTATGTGACGGCCACGCTCACGGGACAGGCTGCGGCGGGACCGTCGGGCGTGAGCGTGCTCGACGCGCTGACGGTGGCGGCGGCCCTGGTGCTGGGCTCGTTGTTCATGATCGTGCCCGCCGTCGTCCTGGTCCCGGCCTGGCGCCGCAGCCGCGCGGTGCGCCGCTGTGTCATTACCTCGGGCGGCCTCGAGCCGATCACGCCCGCCTTGCAGGGACCCCTGAGCTGGCGCGACGTGCGCTCGGTCAGGTGGCAGTCGGGAACGGTGCTGGTGGAATGGTCGACCGGAGAGCGGCTCCGGCTCGCCGCCGGCTCGCGGGAGCGGGCCGCCCTGGAGCGGCTTCTGGGCGCTCCCCTGGGGCGTGCGAGGGCGGAAGCGGCGTACTGGCGCCGCGCGGCGCTCCGCCTGGGAGTGGTCTACGTGCTGTGCGTCGCGGCGCTGGCGGCCGCCTGGCACTGGGTGGTCGTCCCCGCGGGCGTCGCCCCTCGGCCTACGTGGCAGGTGGTGCTTGGCATGCTGGTCCTGCCGGCCCAGCTCGCGGTGCTCCTGTTGGCGCAGGTGCTGCCGGAGCGATCGTGGAGGCGGTCACGGGCGCGGGCGCGCCGGCGCCGCGCGGCGCCGGCCCCGGAGTGACCGCCGCGAACCGGGGGCCCCTACCGGACCTTCACGAGCGCCAGGCCCAGCACCATGAGGATGGCCGAGATGATCCAGAAGCGCGCGACCACCTGCTGCTCGGTCCAGCCCCCCAGGTGCAGATGGTGGTGGTAGGGGGCGCAGCGGAAGACGCGCTTGCCACCGCTCCACTTGAAGTAGCCGACCTGGAGCACCACGGAGGCGATCTCGACGAGGAAGACGCCGCTCATCAGCAGGAGCAGGAACTCCTGGCGGATGACCAGGGCGATGTAGGCCAGCGTGCCCCCGAGCGCCAGGGAGCCGGTATCGCCCATAAACACCTGGGCGGGGGCGCAGTTCCACCACAGGAACCCGAGGCACGAGCCCGTGACGGCCGCGGCGAGCACGATCAGCTCGTCGCTCTCGGTCACGAAGGGCACCAGCAGGCGCTGGGCCGCCCCCTCGTCGCCGGCGATGAAGCAGAGGACGATCAGCCCGGCGCCGACGGCCACCGTGACGCCCGCGGCCAGGCCGTCCATCCCGTCGGTGATGTTGGTGGCGTTGGACATGCCGGTGAGGAAGAGGATCGCCCAGATGACGAAGAGCCCGCGCGGGAGGAACCACAGGCCGCCGCTGATGGCCCCGCCCGCCCCCGGGTCGTAGGTGCGCTGGAAGGGGAGGTTGAGCACGTGGGCCAGGTCGCGCGGGGCGGCCGAATCGCCGTGGCTGTAGAGGAAGACGCCGACGAGCGCGCCCAGCCCGATCTGGAAGACCAGCTTCTCCCAGGCGCGGAGGCCCTGGCGCGAGGCGCCGGGGCGCGAGGCGGCGGTGAGCTTGAGCCAGTCGTCGAACCCGCCCAGGGCCGCGAGCCAGAGCATCACCACCAGGCCGAGATTGATGTAGAAGCTGCCGCGGACGTCCGCGAGCAGGAGCGTGGAGCCGGCGGCGGCGCCCACGATGAGCAGCCCGCCCATGGTCGGGGTGTTGGCCTTGCTCGAGGCGGCCTGGCGCAGGCCCGCGGCGTCGGTGAGGCCGGTGTCGCCGATCTTCCGGCGCCGCAGCCACTCGATCACGGGCCGTCCGAGCACCAGCACGGTGAAGAAGGCGATGGCCGCCGCGGCCAGGGCGCGGAAGGTGAGCTGGTCGAGCACGCGCACGAAGCGGTAGAGGTCCCAGTCAAGCAGCCGGGCGCGGAGAAGATCCAGCAGGACGTAGAGCATGGAGGGTTAGGCGACGGCCGGGGCCGGCTGGGCCCGCGTCCCGGGCGCGTGGGCGGACTTCAGGGCGGCCACCAGTCGCTCCAGGCGGACGCGGCGCGAGCCCTTGAGCAGGACCAGGTCGCCGGGGCGGAGCAGGGCCGCGGCGCGTTCGGCCTGGCGTTCGTCGAGGTCGCTCAGCGGGATGACGCGGGCGGCGGTGCCGAGCTCCCCGAGCCGTCCGGCCAGGTGCAGCGCCAGGTGCCCGACCGTGATGACCAGGTCGATCCCCCCCAGGCGTGCGATCAGCTCGGCCATCTCCCGGTGCGCCGCCGGCCCGGCGGCTCCCAGCTCGAGCATGTCGCCGAGCACGGCGACGCGCCGCCCGCCGGGCGGGACCAGCTCGGCGAGCGTCCGGAGCGCGGCCGCCATGCTCTCGGGGTTCGCGTTGTAGGCGTCGTTGAGCAGGGCGATGCCGCCCGCGGTCTGGGGCTCGAGGCGCATGGGTGCCGGGCGCGCGCCGGCCAGGGCGGCGGCGATGGCGGCCTCGGGGACGCCCAGGCGGCGCGCCACGGCGAGCGCGGCCAGCACGTTGAGCGCATTGTGGGCGCCGAGCAGGGGGGTGAGGTACGCCGCCTCCGCGCCCCCCGGGGCGCGGCCATCGCTCACGCGTAGGCGCAGGCGGACCAGCCCGTCGGGCGCGAGCTCGTGCGCGGCGCCCGCGAGGCGGAGATGCGCGCCCGCGCTGGCGCCGAACGTGATCACTTCCGGCAGGCAGCGCAGGTACGGGGCGAGCTCGGGGGCGTCGGCGGTCGCCACCGCGACCCCCCCGGGCCGGATGTACGTGAGCAGGTCGGCCTCCTCGCGGGCGACCCCGGCCAGCGAACCCAGGCCCTCAAGGTGCTCGCGGCCGATGCTGGTGATCACCGCGATGTCGGGCCGGACCACCCCGGCCAGCTCGGCGATCTCGCCCGGGTGATTGGTGCCGATCTCACAGACGAGGTACTCGTCGTCGGGATCGGCCGAGAGGACGGTCAGGGGTACACCCACCGCGTTGTTGAAGCTCTTGGCCGGGGCGGTGCCGCGGAACGTCGTCGCCAGCACGGCCTGGATGAGGCGAGCCGTCGTGGTCTTGCCATTGGAGCCGGCGACGCCGATTACGGTGGCGCGCTCGAGCTGGTCGCGGTAGGCGGAGGCGAGGCGCAGCAGGGCCCGTCCGGTGTCGGGGACGGCGATCACGCCGCCGGGCGGGGCGGGCACCCCGTCGGCCAGGGCCGGCCGGTCGATGATCAGCGTGGCGGCCCCGGCGGCCACGGCGGCGCGCAGAAAGGCGTGCCCGTCGAAGTGCTCGCCGCGCAGCGCCAGGAACGCCTGACCCGGCGCGAGCGTGCGCGTGTCGGTGCTGAGCCCGTGCGCCGGCCCAGGCCCGCGCCCCGGGCGCGCCAGCCACGTGCCGCCGGCCGCGGAGCGCAGGCTCTCGGGCGCCCAGAAGCTCATGGCCGGGGCATCCAGGGGAGCTCGGGCGTGGCGGGCTCGGTGCGCCCGGAGGATGCGGAGGCGGCGGCGCCCTCGGCGCGCCGGAAACTGACCGGGGGGGTGCCCTGTGCCCGCAGCCGCAGGGCCTCGCGGGCCACGCGGCGGTCGTCGAAGTCGCGCCGAACGGTCCCCCCGCGCCCGTCGGGGAGAATCTGGTAGGTCTCGTGGCCCTTGCCGGCGATGAGCACGATGTCACCGGGGGCGGCCCGGCGGATCGCGAGCCGGATGGCCCGCTCGCGATCGAGCTCGACCAGCACGCGCGGCGTGGCGGGCTCCGGAATGCCCGCCATGATCTCGCCGACGATGGCGCCGGGGTCCTCCCGGCGCGGATTGTCGCTGGTGAGGATCACGTGGTCGGCCTGGCGGGCCGCGACGGCGCCCATACGCGGCCGCTTGCTCCGGTCCCGGTCGCCCCCGCACCCGAAGACGCACCAGACCGCGGCCCCCGCCTCCGGGTTCTCCAGGGCGGCGCCGCGGAGCACCCGGAGCACGGTGCCCAGCGCGTCGTCGCTGTGCGCGTAGTCGACGTACACGGTGACCGGGTCGGTCGGCCCGGAGACCATCTCCAGGCGCCCGGGCGGGGGCTCGACCTGCGCCAGCAGCCGCGCCATCCGCGCTCCGTCGAGCATGAAGGCGGCGTCCTTGCGGCGCTCGACGGTCTGGGCGGCGGCCCACGTGGCCGCGCCCGCCTGCAAGGCGTTCATCACGTTGTGCCGGCCCACCAGCTTGAGCTCGGTCCGGCCGCTCCCCCAGGGCCCGGAGAACTCGGCGACGGTCGTGCGGGCCCGCCCGGCCACGACCCGCGCCCGGCACTCCGGCTCGCAGGAGCGGCAGGCCCCCAGCTCCTCCAGGCAGCAGCGCAGCACGCGGGCGCGCGTGCCCGCCACCAGGCGCTCATGCCACCCGTCGTCGGCGTTGACGACCGCGACCGCCTCCGGCCCGAGCATGGCAAAGAGCCGGCTCTTGGCCTCGGCGTACGCCTCCATCGTGCCGTGATAATCCAGGTGGTCGCCGCTGAGGTTCGTGAAGACCCCCACCGCGAAGCTCAGCCCCGCCACCCGGCGCTGGTGCAGCGCGTGGCTCGACACCTCCATGACCGCGGCGCGGCAGCCGGCCTCGACCATGCGCCACAGCGTGAGCGAGGTCTCCAGCGCGGTCGGCGTCGTCAGGGTCGCCGGAGCGATCTCGACCCCGTCGTCGATGGAGACGGTCCCGATGAGCCCGGTGCGCACCCCCAGGGCGTTGAGCATCTGGTGGATGAGCGAGCTGGTCGTGGTCTTGCCGTTCGTCCCGGTGACGCCGATGACCACCAGCTTGCCGGAGGGCTCACCGTAGAAGCGCTCGGCGAGGAGCGCCGTGGCGAGCTCGACGTCCTCGCTCACCAGCAGGGCCGGGCCCGGACGGGCCTGCGCTTCGGGGCCGGGCGTCAGCGCCGGGTCATCGGAGAGGATCGCGACGGCCCCGGCGGCGATGGCGGCGGGCACGAAGGCGCGACCGTCGGCCTCGCGCCCCCGGCGCGCGATGAACAGCGACCCGGGCATGACGGTCCGGCTGTCCTCGGTGACATCGCAGACCCGGACGGGGCCGGCCTCCTTGACTACCCGGACGGGCAGCCCGCGGATCAGCTCAGCAAGCCACATACGTCGGCGGCCCCATGTCGGCACGCGGAAAACGCCGCGTCACGCGGCCATCGTATCGGGCCCCGCTGTGCCCCGGGACCAAGATTTGTAGGCTGCGCGGCCCCGGGCGCTGGCCGGCCCGGGGAGCGGGCGGTTGCGAATAATCGCCGCCCCCGCTCCCGAGCGCGACCCGGGCGGCGCCGCCGCCGGCGCCCACGCCTTTGCCAGGACTCCCATGCCCCAGCCCGAGCGAACGTCGATCCTGCGTGTGCTCGTCCCCCTGCTCATCGTGGTGGTCGTGGGGGGGCTGGTCGCGGTCTCGATGCTGCGCCCGCCGCGCCAGGGGCGCCAGGCCGTCAGGCCCGTGGCACCGGCACCCGCGGCACCGGCGCCAGTGGCGCCGGGCGCCACGCCGCTCGATCCCGCGCCGGGGTCGGCGCCGGCGGGGGCCGAGCGCTCGACGCCCGACGCGGCCGCACCCGGGCCCATCCCTCCGACCCAGCCAGCGGCGCGCCCCACCATCGGTCCCGGCCCGACCCCGGTGCCGGTCTACTCCGTCCGGCTCTGGCCCGTGGCCGACGCGGGCGGCCCGCTGGAACGGCTTGGCAGTCTCGACCCGGGCTCGGGCTACCAGATGGAGGTGCGGTTCTCCCCGTTCGGGGCCGGGATCGAGTCCATCACGCTGACGAACCACTACGTCGACCTGGAGAAGACCCGGCACGAGGTCGTCCAGGAGGCCCGTGCCTCGGCGGGCCGGTTCCAGGTGCCCCTGGCGGTGTCCCGGCTCACGGTCGAGAATCAGACCCTCGAGCTCTTCAGCTCTGGGAGCGACGCCACGCGCGTGTGGCGCCAGCTCGGGCCCGGGCACTTCGAGGCGACGCTCCTGGACGAGGCCGGGAACCCCGCCGTCACGATCACGCGGCGCTACACGCTCTCCCCGGGCTCGTTCCAGATCCGGGTCGAGCAGCGGGTCGCCAGCACCGCGGCGGTCCCGCTGGCGGTGGCGTTCACGCAGTTTGGGCCGGTGGACCTTCCCGTGGGGGTGGCGCGGTACGGCGGGGACATGCGCCGCGTGCGCTTCGGGTACGTCTTCGACCCCGCCGCCGACCCCGCGCAGCGGGTGGCCTCGCGGAAGTTCCTGCTGACGCACGACGATGTCGTGGGGCCCCCGGGTCCGGACGGGGCGTACCCCGCGCACACGCTCTGGCCCAACAAGACCAGCGTGGAGGATGGCCTGGGGCTGGTGTGGGTGGCGCTCACGAGCCGGTATTTCGCGGCGGTGGCCCACCCGCTCCCGGCCAGCGCCGGCCCGGGGTCGCCGGTCCCGGACAAGCGCTTCGCGCAGGTCGCCAGCGTGGAGCGCTCGGTGCTCCAGGGCGATCCGCTCAGGCCGATGATGCTCCGGTTCACCGGGCCCACGTTCACCCTGGCGCCCGGCGCCGTCGCCGATCTCTCCCTGGGGCTCTACGCGGGGCCCACCAGCCCGCACGCGATCAACCGGGAGCCGGGAGCGCGGGCCCTGGGGCTGGACCAGGTGGTGGTGTACACCTTCGGCGGGCCGTGCGCCTTCTGCACGTTCCAGCCGATCACGCACCTGCTGCGGGCCTTCCTGGGGCTGCTGCACGACTACGTGCTCCGCGACTGGTCGCTGGCGATCATCGTGCTGGTGCTGTGCGTGCGCACGCTGCTGCACCCGATCACCAAGTGGTCGCAGGTGAACCTGATGCGCTTCGGCAAGCAGATGCAGCGCATCGCCCCGAAGCAGAAGCAGCTCCAGGAGCGCTACCGCGACGACCCCCGGAAGCTGCGCGAGGAGATGGCGGCGCTGATGCGGCAGGAGCAGGTGAGCTACGCGGGGATGCTCGGCTGCCTGCCCATGTTCCTCCAGACCCCGATCTGGATCGCGCTCTTCGCGATGCTCTACTTCACGTTCGAGCTCCGGCACGAGCCGGCCTTCTTCGGGCTCTTCCAGGCGGCGAGCGGGGGCCGCTGGCACTTCCTGGCCGACCTGGCCGAGCCCGATCGCTTCGTGCCCTTCGGGCGGGCCTTCCACGTCCCGCTGCTCTCGGGCATCATGGGCCCGATCGACTCGCTGAACATCCTGCCCCTGCTGCTGGGCGTGATCTTCTTCGTGCAGCAGAAGTACCTCACGCCGACGCCCACGGCCTCCATGAGCCCGGAGCAGGAGGCGCAGATGCGGATGATGCGCGTCATGTCGGTGGTGATGTTCCCGCTCTTCATGTACAACGTGCCCAGCGGGCTGGCGCTCTACACGATGACCAACTCGCTGCTGGGGATCGTCGAGACCCGCTACATCCGCGCCCACGTGGACAAGCTCGACCTGCTCCCGAAGGCCCCGCGCCAGCGCTCGGCGCTGATGGAGCGCCTGCGCAAGCAGATGGAGGCGCGGCAGCAGATGCTCGAGCAGATGCGGGCCCAGCGCGACCGGCAGAAGCGCCGGCCCGGGACCTAAGGCTTGCCCCCGTCGGCCGGCGCCCGGAGCGCGACGGTCGTGTTCCCGGCGGTCACCACGATCCGGCCGTCGAGCAGGGTGAGCCGGCGCGGGCGCCCCCCCAGCAGGAGCGGGACCGAGCTCTTGAGCTTCCCGGAGGCGGTGTCGAGCTGGTGGAGGTTGTAGACCATGCGCCCGTCGGGGTCGTGCTCCGAGGCGCCGGTCTCGATGGTGACGAGCTCGTCGTCGGCGGGCTGGGCCGGGAGCATGGACTCGGTGCCCCCGAGGCCGTCGGCCCCGATGAGGCGGCCGTCGGGGGCGATGAGCACCAGCCCGCGGAGCGTGGTGAAGGCGGCGGGCCGCTCGCTGACGGGCTGCCCGGGGTGGGCCTCGACGAGCCATCCGAGCAGCGGCTGGTACTGCTCCAGGTGCTCGGGCGGAATGGGCAGGGCCTGCGGGACGATGGCGCTCCCGGTGGCGTGGTCCAGGAGCCACATGCTCCGGTCGGCGCCCAGGACGAAGAGCCGGTTGTCGAAGACCCAGGCGTCGCTGCTCCCCTGGAGCCGCCACTCCCCGAGAACCCAGTTGGGGCCGCCTCCAGCGATGTCGTAGCTCGCCAGGCCCGAGTCGAGCCCGACGATCAGGCTCCCGGCCCCGACCAGGCGCACCCAGCGCACGCTGGTCCCGGCCGGGCTCAGCCGCTGCAGGGTGCGTCCCGTGCGGGCATCGGCGACGAGCAGGGTCGGGCGCGAGCGCACCGGCACGCCGTTCTGCAGCGCGTCCTGCTCGCCGGCGATCACCAGGACGCCCGCCTCGAGATCGGTGTCGTAGACGCGCGCGACCGGGGTCCGCAGGGCCCAGAGCACGGCGCCGGTCTGGGCGTCGAGGGCCGCGGCCCGGCCCGCGCGGTCCACGAGCGAGATGGTCTGCTCGTCCACGCTCACGACCACGTCGCTGAGCAGGCCCAGGCCGTCCTGGGGCGTCTGGACCTCAAAGGCGGACTTGTCGGCGCGCACCTTCTCGCGGGGTCCGAAGAGCTCGGGGAACGGGACCGACTTCCAGACGCCCGTGCCCGTGGCGGCATCGACCCGCTCGACCACGCCGCCGGCGGCCGTGGAATGGAAGAGCAGCACCGTGTCGCCCTCGACCCGGAGCAGGTCGACCAGGGCCCCGTCCATCGGCGCCGACCAGGCCTGTTCGAGCTTCCCGTCCGTGCCCGCCCGGAAGACCGCCACCTGCGTGCCATTCTCGACGACAATGCACCGCGGCGCGCCGCCGAGGCGCTGGCGGATGAGCGGCTTGAGGAGCGACCAGCCGGCGAGCACCTGCACGCCCTCGGCGCGCACGGGCCCGACGCGCGGCCAGCGCTCCTGCTCGGCCCGGGCCGCGCCCAGGCGTGCCAGCAGCTCCTCGGCGGGCAGGGGCGAGGCACCGTCGGAGAGCTGGACCCCCGGGTGCGCCGCCAGGACGGATCGGAGCACGTCCGCCGCCGCCCCGGGCTGACCGCGCTCCTCCAGGGCCCGCACCAGCCGGCCGGCGATCTCGCCCACGAGGGCGGGGTTCACGTCGCCGCGCGACCGGACGGCCCTCAGGCCGGCCTCGAGGGCCGCGACTGACGCGGCGGTGTTACCGGCCTCGGCGTGCGCGAGGGCCAGCCGGCGGAAGATCTCCGGCGTGGCCGCGGCGACGGGGTAACGTCGCGCCAGCTCCTCGAGTTGGGCGACCGAGGCCTGCTCGCCCAATCGGGCGGCCTGCTCCTGGGCCGCGCGGTCGGAGCCCGCCGCGACCCCGGGTCCGTGGGCCGCGATCAGCTTCTGGAGCCGCCAGCGGGTCTCCAGCTCGCCGCGCAGCGTCGCCTGCGTCCCGGTCCACGTCGCGGCGCGCAGCTCCGGCTCGTCGAGCACCGCCTGGTAGACCTGGGCGGCGGCGGCGTGATTGCCGGCGTTCTCCTCGAACCGCCCCCGGGCGAGCAGGTGGGCCAGGCGGTCCTCGGTCGTCCGGGCCAGGGCGCCCACGGTCTCGATCAGCCCGGCGAGCAGGGCCGCGTCGGAGATCCGGCCGGCCGGCGCCGGCCCCGCCTCGGCCGGTTCCTGGGCCGCGTGGATCATCGCCAGCACCGAGGCGAGCAGTCGTTGCCGCTCGGGCTCGTTGCCGGCGGGGTCGGCCTCGATCGCGCGCCGCGCCCGGCGGATGGCCTCGAGGACCTGCTCGTGGTGGTCGGCCCGATAGGCCAGCTCCGCGAAGGTCACCGCGGGCCCCGCGTCGCTGGGGCTCGCTTCCATCCGCGCGGTGAGCACCTGCCGGGCCGCCTCCCAGAGGAGGTAGCTGTGGAGGCGGGCGTCGTCGACCACCAGGAGCTGGCTCTCGAGCGCCAGCACGTTGCCCGGGCTGTCCAGCGCCACCGCCCGCGCCCCGGATTGCAGGTTCGCCAGGTCCACCAGCGCCACCCCGCTCACCAGCGGGACCAGCAGCTTGTTCCCCACCACCGTGACGCGGCCGCGCACCCCGGGATCGGGAAGCCGCGGCGTCAGCTCCACCGGGGCCTCCTGGAAGTTCTCGAGTTCGACGACGCCGAGGCGGCCCTCGCCGACGGCCACGAGCTTGTCGGCGGCGCGCAGCAGGTATTGCGGGGGCGGGGTCCCGAAGGGATCGGTCGACCGCCGCGCCAGCAGGCGCCCCGTTCCCAGGTCCAGGCGCAGCACCTCGGTCCGATCCGGCGCGAGAGTGACCAGGGACTCGTTTTCGATGAGCGGGAGGTTCACTTCCCAGGCGCGGGCTTCCTGGCCCGGCTGGGTGTTCTGCGCGTCGAATCGGTGCACCCAGACCGGGCGGCCGGTCCAGGCCTCGTACGCCCCGATGACCCCCAGCGCGTCGCCGCGGTAGATGACGCCGCGATGCGCCACCGCCCCGTCGACGATCACCGGCTGGCGGCCGAAGGGGAGCGAGCCGGCGCTGCCGACGTGCCGGCGCCAGCGGAGCGAGCCGTCGCGCAGATCCAGGCCGGCCAGCACGGCCTCGGTCAGCAGGCTC
>Ga0196963_10001447_pt1 | contig 16082 bp, 11 predicted proteins | sample S1_5metaG_FD_148600 | JGI IMG/M metagenome (GOLD analysis project Ga0196963, IMG submission 148600) | Soil microbial communities from Anza Borrego desert, Southern California, United States - S1_5 | ecosystem: Environmental > Terrestrial > Soil > Desert | place: USA: California | collected... | reverse complement strand
GAGCGGCTGTATGAAGCCATCGATACGCTCGATCTGCGACGAAATGTGGTAGTGGAGGACCGCGAGGTTCTTTATCTTTCCAAGTTCGAGGAGCTCGTCCTCGGTGAAGCCGAAGCGGTTATAGCGTTTGTCCCAGTGCGACGCGACCTTGACGTTGAGGTCGACGCGGATGCCGACCTCGCCTTTGAACTTTCTCATGCGCTCCAGCTCTACGCGGTCCTCGATGATCGGTATCACAATGAGACCCTTGCCGCGCAGCTCATCGATGAGGTCCATGTACCGTTCGGTTTTCGGACCGTTGCAGATGACGCGGATCTTTGTGTTGAACTTGTCCTGCTCTATCATCCGCTTTACCAAAAAGAGCTCATTGGCACTACCCACATCGAGGTTGGCGCCTTCAGCGACAGCGGGGAGTACGAACTCGCGGTTCTGGTTGACCTTCATCGGGTAGTGGTAGTGGAACTTACCCTTGTAGCCGGAAACCTTTATGTATGCGTTGAAGGTCTCGATAAGGTCGCGCACCCTGTTCTCGATGATCGTAGGGAAGAGGATCTCGGTCGAGGTGCCGTATTTTTTGACAACGTCGTAGATGTTGTACTGATAGTTTCCCTCACGCACGATGAGCGTACCCTCGGGTGAGATGTCGAAGGGCGACGTATTTACCTCCTCGCGTCCAAGTTGCCAGAATTTCTTGTGACCGTTTTTCTTTTTTCGTTTCGGTTTTTTCGTTGCCATTCTCTTAAGGTCGCCGCATGTATTGCTACATGCGCGGTCCCCAAGCCGATAGTCCGCCTATCATACACGCGGGGAAAAAATACGCAACACTTTTTTGCCTTTTGCAAATCTCACTCGCTCGCACTCGCTGCGACGCCACCCGCAAGCGCCTTGCGGATGTCTTTCAGGAGCTGGTTGAGGACTGGTTTGTTCTCGTGCAGGAACGTTCTCGCGGCGTCGTAGCCTCGGCCGAGCTTCGTGTCGCCGATTGAGTATGCGCCGCCGGACGATTTTTGCACGAAGCCGTACTTCTCACCGAGCGCGAGCGCTTCGCCCTCGCGCGATATCCCTTCGCCATAGAGCATGTCGAACTCTGTCTGCCTAAAAGGTGCAGCCACTTTGTTTTTCACGATCTTGACGCGGTGCCTCCCACCCACGGTCTCGTCGCCTTTTTTTATCTGCGCGATGCGGCGGATGTCGATGCGGACCGATGTGTAGAACTTAAGAGCCTTTCCGCCCGGCGTCGTTTCCGGATTGCCGAACATCACGCCGATTTGCATGCGGATCTGGTTGATGAAAATCACGACTGTCTTCGTCTTCGAGACAATGGCCGTGAGCTTGCGGAGCGCCTGAGACATGAGGCGCGCCTGTTTGCCGACGTGCTGCGCTCCCATATCGCCCTCGATCTCGTCCTTTGGTGTCAGCGCGGCGACGGAGTCGATCACGATGACGTCGATCTTGCCGCTTCGGACGAGCGATTCAACGATCTCGAGTGCCTGTTCACCGGTATCGGGCTGGGATACAAGGAGCGATGCGATATCGACGCCGAGCTTTTTGGCGTATTCAGGGTCGAGCGCATGCTCTGCATCGATAAAGGCACAGATGCCGCCTTTCTTCTGGGCTTCGGCGATCGCGTGCAAGCTAAGCGTCGTTTTCCCGGAACTCTCTGGCCCGAATATCTCGATGATGCGGCCCCGGGGCAGGCCACCGATGCCGAGCGCCCAATCAACCCCGATCGAGCCCGTGGGAACTGCATTCACGTCAACTTTCGGCTGCGCGCCGAGCATCATGATGGAATCGTCGCCGAACTTGGTCTTTATCTCAGAGAGCGCGCGTTCGATGTCGCGGTCACTTCCGTCGCTTTTCGGGGGCCTTTCCTTTTTTGCAGCTGCTTTCATATGGGGCAGTATACTCGCCCCGCACTACGGCGCTACGGGCGGTGTGGACGAGCTTTGCGGTGCGGTCTCACCAATGCGCGGTGTGCTCGTTGGCGTATAGACGATCTCGATCGAGCGCTCGGTCGTTTTGCCGTAGCGGTCCTTTGCCGCGAGCGTAATGCGATTATATCCGGGTGTCAGGACATAGCGTTCGGTGAAGACGCCGTCCTCCGTCACGGTGATCTCCTTGCCATTCATGGTCAACGAATTGATACGCTCGGCGGCTCCCTCTATCGTAATGAACGGTTCCGAAACCTCCATTGCCCGACCATCGATAGTAATTGAAGGACCGAGAATAAGTCCGCGCCCTTCGTAGTAGGCATAACAGAGCGCAAGTATGAAAAAAACGATGAGCGCGATGCGGGTTAATTTGCTGTCGCGATAGGGGAGCATAGCTACGCGCGCTCTTCTTCTTCGGGTTCCTCAGCGCGTTCCGCTGCAGCGACGAGCTCGTCGGCGTTGCCAGCTCCGATGACATCGCGGGGCTTCGCGCCGTCTGCAGGGCCGATGATGCCGCGTTCTTCAAGCAAGTCCATGAGGCGTGCAGCGCGCGCGTACCCGACTCCGAGCTTACGCTGTAAGTACGAGGTAGACGCCTTACCCGCCTCGATGACCGTGCGTTTCGCTTCGCCGTAGAGCTCATCGTCCTCGCTCTCATCCTCCATAGAAGAGAAGATCGCGTCGGTGCCGCCTGCGCTGCTTTTCGTGTCTGTAAAGTCGATTTCGCTCGGAAGCGTTCCTTCGTTGGATTTGGCGATGTGCGCTACGACCTTCTTCACCTCCACCTCTGAAATGTATGGTGCCTGGATGCGGCGCGGCTTCGACATCTCGCCTGAAAGGAAGAGCATATCTCCCGCGCCAAGCAATTTTTCTGCGCCACCGGTATCGAGGATAGTGCGAGAATCGATGCCACTCGCGACCTGGAAGGCGACGCGTGCGGGGATGTTCGCCTTGATGAGGCCAGTGATGACTTTAACGGACGGCCTCTGCGTCGAGAGGATGAGGTGGATACCAACGGCGCGGCTCATTTGCGCGAGTCGCACGATACCTCCTTCAAGCTCGCGCGGGTACGTAGACATGATGTCGGCGAGCTCGTCGATGATGAGGACGATGTACGGCATCGCCTCGGGCATTTTTTCGCCTTCGGCGGCCTCGCGTCCGGCGGCCTTGGCGATAGCGGGCGCCACGACGTTTTCGTGGTACGACGCAATATCGCGCACGCCTTCGGTCTCGAGGATGCTGTAGCGCCTATCCATTTCTTTTGCGAGCCACTTCAGTGCGAGGATGCACTTTTTTGCGTCCGTAATGACGGGGGTGAGGAGGTGGGGAATGGAATTGTAGAGCGTGAGCTCGACACGCTTCGGATCGACCATGATGAATCGGAGGCGTTCGGGCCCGCACCGGTAGAGGAGCGATACGATGAAGTCGTTTATCGCGACGGATTTGCCGGCACCGGTGGTACCTGCAACGAGCATGTGCGGCATGCGAGCGAGGTCGGCAAAATGCGGCGAGCCAGTGATCGCGCGGCCGAGTGCCATCAGGAGCGGCTTGTCGCTTGCGGAGAAGGCCTCGTCGGAGAGAAGCGGCGCCATGCCGAGCGTGGTGCGCGCGATGTTGGGTACTTCGATGCCGACCAGCGCCTTTCCGGGAATGGGTGCCTCGATGCGCACAGGGGATGCCGCGAGCGCGAGCTCGAGGTTGGATTGCAGCGCAACTATCTTGGAGAGTCGTACGCCCTCCGCTGGTTTCATCGCATAGCGCGTCACGGTGGGACCGATAGATGCTTCGTCCATCTCTACCTGTATGCCGAAATTCTGCAGCGTGCGCTTGATGATGTTCATGTTGGCCTTCACGTCGCCGACCTCGGGCTTACCTTTGTTTTTCGCCAAGATGGAAAGCGGCGGGGGATTATACGCGGAGCCCGTAGCAGCGATTATGGGGAACCCTTCGGAATCCAGGGACGACCTCGCGGAGACTTTTTTCTCCTCTTCCGCCGCGACCGTCTCAACGATCTCCGGTTCTTCCTGTACCGGCTCGTCGGGAAGACCAACGACTGGCACGTCCTCAAGCGAGGGTTCGATCGTGGCGCCTTCCCCAAAAAGCCCCGCCTTTAGGGTCGCAAAGAGTGCACCGAGGTGGATATCGAAGGCAACGATGAGTGCGGCAATAATGAACGCGATGAGGAATACAACCGTCGCCGTCGTGTCGACGGCCGCGACGAACGGTCCCGAGATAGCGGCGCCGAGAACGCCGCCGCGTGTGGGAAATGCAAGGTTGACCATTCCGAGCGCAGAGAGGAGAAACACGGCCATGCTCCCGAGCTGCACCACACCGAAGTGTTTCTCGAAAGAACGCAGGATGATGATCGCCAGCAGGATGAGCGAGAGGGGAAGCAGCATGTATCCGACTCCGAGCAGCCACGAGAGCCAATCGAAAATGAATGTGCCGACGCTGCCACCCACGCCAAAATTCGCGAGGATCAGAAAGCCCCCGACAGCGATGAAGAGTACAGCAGATACGCCACGCAGCGCTTCTCCGCTCACTCGCGCTTCACGCGGCTCGTCATTATTTTTTTTTGCGCCGCGCCGCCGTTCTTTCATAGCGATATCATAGCACCTCGAAGTGACCCATTTTCTCCGCACGCAGCCCCCACGTTGCGCCGCGCCTTTGTCCTTTATATAATCGGCAAACGGAACAATAAGGGACACGTATAGAACACCGTTCCAACACGCAATGGACGAGATAAAGGACATACAGCAGCGCGACCCCCTCTCCACATTCCTGGATAACTCGGCCGTTCGGACCAAGCCATTCGGCCGCAATACGGCCGGTGAACGAGCCTATCAGCGTGCGGAGAAGATCGCCGCGGCGGTTCACCTCCTCACGCGGCACATCCCGGAGAAGGAGCCTGTCCGGTCAGCACTGAGGAGCAATGTCCTAGATCTCCTCGGCTGCGTACTCGCATTGCGTGACGAGCTGCGTGTCCCGTCCTCCAGCGCGTTCAATCGGACGCTCGCCACGATCCGCACATGCATCTCGGGCGTGCGCATCCTCTGTGTTGGCGGGTTCGTATCCGAACAGAACGCAGCCGCCGTTGTGGACGCGCTCGACGAGCTCGGACACTTCCTCTCGGTATCGCAGCGCTCACTCTTTTCCGAGAGTGTTGTCCTTACCAAGGAGCAACTCCTTGTCACCGTATCGGACACGCAGGGACGGATAAAGGACATAAGGGACGCAGTGATTGTTAAGGACAAGCGCGAGCGGCACGGCCCGTCCGTTAAAACGGATTCAAATGGTCGCAGTGACAGCATTCTCCAAGTTCTGAAGTCGCATGGCGAAATGGGCATAAAGGACATCACGGTGAACCTCCCCGAATACAGCGAAAAAATGATCCAGCGCGAGCTTTTGTCTCTCATTGTCCTTGGTCGCGTCAAAAAGACGGGCGCTAAGCGGTGGAGCCGCTACTCCCTTGCTAATCAGTAATTCTGTGGTCTGGTTGCCGATTGGCTTATTTCAACACTCTTTTTGTGAGGGAGCCATGAAAGATTGAGCTTCGGGGGCCGTCTTACAGTTGACTCACCCCAAGCGGGAGAGTATTCTGGCCCGGTAACTTTGACCGACATTTTGGCCTGCCAGATGGATGCATTTGGGGCCTTTTTTCGTCACAAGTTATCCACAAAAGCCAGAGCAAGCGAAACTGCCGCTTTAGGCCTGCTGATATATAATCTGTATGTCTCTCACGAGACAGCAGCAGCAGGAGCGGCATCCGCTTCTGCGTAGTTCGTTGACATATACATAAAGTGTAAGAGACATCACTCGCCGCGATTTTTTTTATCGCGCGCGCGTGAAGCTTCATTGCATATACAGAATCGGCCGCACTGTTCCGAAGTTTTCCGCACGACTGAATGTCCGATCAAATTCTCGCTGCTAACCCCCGCATTCGCGAAAGCGTATGAGGGGCTAGCAAAAATTATTGTCTGCCACTTAGCAGGCAAAGGGGTGCGCCTCTTTGCACGCGAGCACATCAGATAATAGTGAGGGTGTAACTCCCTCCTTATTAGTCGTCTTCAGTTATCAGTCATTTAGTAGAAGACACACACGCGTACACACTCTCGTCGAAAAGATGTGTCCGCGGTCCCGATGCAGTTTTAATTAATTGAGTCGGGATGAAAGGTCAAAACAAACTATGAGTAAAGCATTAGCAACAAAAAATGTTGCGGCAGTTGCTCTTGGTATCGGTCTTATCGTCGCTTCGTTTGCGTTCATCACTCCGGTGAAAGCGCAGTCGATGGCTGACCTTCAGGCCCAGATCAACGCATTGCTCGCACAGATAGCGGCTCTTCAGGGAGGTTCAACTTCCGGAGGTAGCTGCTTCACCTTCACGCGTAACCACTCTCAAGGCAACACGGGTGGTGAAGTGATGGAAATCCAGAAATTCCTTAACAGTCACGGAGCGCAGATCGCAGCTTCGGGTGCTGGTTCTCCAGGTAACGAAACTTCGTACTTCGGTGGCCTCACCAAGGCAGCGGTCGCGAAGTTCCAGGCGGCAAACGGCATCTCGCCAGCAGCCGGTTACTGGGGCCCGCTCACGCGCGCTAAGGCCAACAGCATGTGCACACCTGGTACCGGTACGGGAACAGGCACGGGCACAGGCACAGTCGGCGGCGGCCTTATGGTCTCTGCTGGCAGCCAGCCTGCAAACTCTGTCGCTCCGAACGGCGCTTCGCGCGTCCCGTTCACGACCTTCACGGTCACGAACAACAGCGCAGCTGCTGTTACGGTCAACAGCGTAACGATCCAGAAGACCGGCTTTGGTGACAAGGCTGTCTTTGACGGCGTTGTGCTCGTCGACGCGAACGGCATCCAGCTTGGCAACTCCAAGACGCTCAACTCGAACAACCAGGCGGTGCTCGACGCTGGAATCACTCTCCAGCCGGGCCAGTCGACGACTCTTACCGTCGCCGGCAACATGGTCTCGAGCCTCACGAGCTACGCAGGCCAGGTAATCGGTCTCCAGGTCGTCTCGGTCAACTCGAACGGCACGGTTTCTGGCGCAGTCCCGATTTCGGGTGCGATGCACACGATCAACTCGACGCTCTCGATCGGCACCATGACGGCTGCGGTCGGTTCACTCGACGTTGACACGACTGCGCTCAACTCGAGCACGGCCGGCAAACCCATCGGCACGACTGCCTTCACCTTCGCATCGATCCGCCTCACAAACAGCGGCTCGGCAGAAGATCAGTGGGTCAAGTCGATCCGCTGGAACCAGTCCGGCTCGGCCTCCGCGTCTGACCTTGCCAACGTCGTAACTGTCGTCGATGGTACTTCGTACCCGATGACTGTTTCTTCGGACGGCAAGTACTACACGGTCGTCTTCCCTGGTATGGGTCTTGAGATCCAGAAGGGTCTCCAGAAAGAGTTCACTGTCAAAGCTGATATCATCAACGGCCCTGCCCGCACGATCAGCTTCGACATCTACAAGGCTTCCGACATCTACGTCGTGGGTGAAACCTACGGCTTCGGCATCACGGCGACGCAGTCTGAGAGCGCGTCAGTTTCTGACGCTTCTGAGTTCACGTCCGGCACGCCGTTCTTCTCCGCTACGGTCGTTCAGGTCAACGCGGGAACCGTTTCTTCGGTCTCTCGCGCATCTGAAGTTCCTGCGCAGAACGTAGTTGAGCTCTCTCCGAACCAGGTGCTCGGTGGCTTCGCTGTCGACATCAAGGGTGAGGCCATCTCGGTCGCATCCATGACGTTCGGCTTCGACCTCAGCTCTGGTGAATCCGCAACACAGCTCGACAACATCACGCTCGTCGACGCCAATGGCGCCGTCGTTGCGGGTCCTGTCGACGGTACAACGGGTGGCGGTAACGACGGTAAGGTAGTGTTCACCGACACGGTGACGTTCCCGACCGGCCGCAATGTCTACACCCTCAAGGGTCAGCTCTCGGGCGACTTCGAGGATGGCGACACGATCGTCGCAACGACGACTCCGAACTCGACGTACTGGACGAACGCACGTGGCACTGTCACGGGCAACAACATCACGATCTCCAACTCTGAAGTCACGGGCGTCACGATGACGGTCCGCGCAGGTGGAGTTATCCTCTCGATCGCTTCGACGCCGTCGGCACAAACCGTCGTCTCGGGCGTATCGGGCCAGACTGTCTCTGGCATCACATTCGATGCTACGCAGTCGGGTGAAGATGTCCGCTTCAGCTCGTTGAAGCTCAAATTCACTGAGAGCCTCTCGACGACTGACGACATCACGAACTGCAACGTCTTTGACGGCGCAACCCGCCTCAACGCCTCTGCAGTTGACCTTGTCACAGACGCAACTGACCACACGTTCTCTCTCGACACGCCGCTGGTTGTGTCGAAGGGCACGACGAAGACAGTTCTCGTCAAGTGTGACATTCCTTCATCGGTGACTTCGGGTACGTTCTCTGTCGGCTTCAACGCTGACTCGAACGCCGCCAGCTTCACTGGTACGGGAGTTACCTCGAGCCAGACGATCACGCCTACGTCTTCGACGGGCGCTGATCAGGACGGCAACACGATGACTCTCGCTTCGGCCGGCGCGCTCACTGTTGCGGAAGACTCTTCGTCTCCTGCCTACACGATCGCAGCTGGTGGCGCTACGGGCGTTACGCTCGGCGTCATCCGCCTCAACGGTACGAACGAGGACATGCGAGTAGACCGCGTTGGCCTCACCCTCTCGGGTGTTGCCGCGACGTCGACTCCGGATGACATCGCACAGGTAACGATCTGGGATGGTGCAACGCAGGTTGGTACCGCGACATTCGCAGGTACTCGCTTCGCGACATCGACCCTCTCGAGCACCCTCGTCATTCCGGCCAACGGCTTCAAGAACCTTACGCTCAAGGGCAACCTTTCCGACATCGGAACGGGTCTTCCTGGTGAGTCTGGTGTCTTGATCCAGGTTGACTATGACGGTGGTTCCTCTGTCTCGGCAGGTGGCTGCTCGACGCGCGCCTACGGTGTATCCTCGGGTGTGGAGATCTGCTCCACGAGCGCGAGCGACACATCGGTTGAGGGCGTACGTATGTTCCGCTCCTACCCGACAGTCGCTCAGATCGCACTTCCGAGCACCGACCTCACCACAGCGAACGGCGTTGCACTCACGCGCTTCAGCGTGACTGCGAGCCCGAACTCCGGTGCGGCTGACCTCGGTATCTCGCTGAGCGAAATCACGGTCAACATCTCGACCTCGTCTGCTTCGGCAGTCACAGGTACGACGACCGTGGACAACCTCGATGTCTACGCCTTCACGGACTCTGCGTTCTCGCAGGGTATCCCCGGCTTCTCAAGTGGTCTCGTGTACGACGGCTCCGCAGGAGCTGTCATCTCGGGCGACAACGAGCTCGAATTCTCGAGCGTCATTGTGGTTCCGAACAACAACACGTACTACTTCGAAGTCCGCGGTGACGTGACGTTCACGCCGGGCACAGCCCCGAGCGGTAACATCACGACCAAGCTCCTCGGTGACTCGGCCTTCCCGGCAGCGGGCGCCACACTGATGGACGGCGAGGTCGACATCGACGCTCACACGACGAACGATGACTTCGTCTGGTCTCCGAACTCGACAACGACATCGGCACGCGGTGCTGACGTCAACGTCGACTGGACCAACGGTTATGGTGTCCCTGGTCTCCCGGCTTCGGGTCTCTCGGGCTCCGTCATCTCGAACTAACGAGTCGCGAGCGCTCAGCTTCTGCTGACCTCTCGCCACTCCCGCTCGTAGCGACAATGCGAGCAGCAAAGCCCCCTCGAAAGAGGGGGCTTTTGCATTGGTACGGCGGCGCTTTGCAATTATCGCGTTTTCTCTATAATAGCCAGACTATGCCAGCAATGAACCGAAACATTATCGTCGCCGTCGCGATCGCCGTTGCCGCGCTCCTTATCTTCGGAGTGCTCGCTGTGCAGCGCGGAGCGCTAACGTTCTCCGAAGGAATGCCCCGCTTCAACGGCGCTATCTTTATGCACCCGCAGCCCTCTATCGACCGCGAGGTGACGTTCCCCGAGTCGTTCCCGGAGAACGCGCGGCCCGTATACCTGAGCAATCTCGAGAAGATAAAGACGCTCATAAAAGAAGACGTCAACAACTACACGGCGTGGAACGATCTCGCCATCTACTACCGCATGGTCGAGGACCACGAGGGTGCAGGGGAGGTGTGGCGCTATCTCGTCGCCAAATACCCCAACAACGGCCTTCTGGTGCACAACCTCGCGGAGTTCGAATTCCACACAACGAAGAACTATGCAAAGGCGGAGGAGCTCTACGCGAAAGCCATCGCGCTGCAGCCCAACATGGGGCTCAACTACACCGACCTCCACGAAATGTATCGCTACGCGTATAAGCAAGACACTCCGGCGGCGGAAGAAATTTTGAAGCAAGGTCTTCAACACGTGGACGTGCGACTGCAGGTAGACTTCAACACGATGCTCGCTGACTACTACATCGAAAAAGGGCGTCGCGACGACGCTATCGCTGCCCTCACGGCCGCGCGTGACATCGCCCGTGCGCTCGGCAATACGGCGCTCGTCACGAGACTGAACAACCAGATAGAAGCACTATAAAGGGTAGTTGTGGAGCAGTGGCGGTGGTAAAATCGCCTTAATGAAACTTCTGGCCCTAGCTCAAAGGCTGTGGCGTGCCCTACGATGGCCTGTCATCGTGCTGGCCATCCTCTTCGCCGGGCTAGTAATCGCGCGTATCCCCGCTGTCACCGAACAGGAGCGGACCGCGCTTGTGGTTGCGGAGATACAATCGCAACGGCTTACTAGCGAGCATGTGGATGGCAAGCATCTTCCGCCTCCGCCGGATCCTTCAAAGGCGGACGCGACGGTTGAGGGCGTCGATGCAAATATGAACGGAATACGCGACGACGTGGAGCTCGCCATCTTTGAGAAATACCCAAATAACCTGCAGCTCCGCGCTGCGGAATTGCAGTATGCGATGGCTTTACAGACTTATCTGACTAAAGTTTTCAATACGGAAACGTGGAAAGCCGCCGCCATTCAGAAATCGCGCGCATATGCCTGTATCTCAGAGACGTATCCACGCACTAATCTCGAGACATATCTGCAAGTCACCAAGCAGCGCTCTGATGAAGTCGAGATGCTCGTCTTGAATACTGACGTACGTCGTCATGAGCTGAAGGCCGTCGACGAGTTCACGACTAGCTATAGTCTTCCATCTGAAACTCTGTGCGACGTTAAATAAATTTCTATGGGTAAAGTCGCGGTGTTACTTGTGACTTTCATAACCCTTCCGACAATTACTTTTGCCGGCACGTGCTCCTCTACGGGGTTTTCCATAGTTTTTGTTAATGGGGTACTCAACGAACTGGACAAAGCGACAGCAAATGCTGACGAACTTCAGAAATTAGTAGGGCGAGCTTTCAGTAGTGAACCGTTGGAGGTTCGCTTAGGGCACAATCAGTCGCATTTAGCTGGCGCCGGAGATTTAATCCAGTCCATTGGTCAGATGTTTGGTAGTCCCGTTTCCAACTACGATAGAGATACAATTTTGCGCCAAATACACAGCGAAGTAAGCACACGGAAGATACTCCTTGTCGGGCATTCGCAAGGCACGTTCTACACTAACGAGCTCTACAAATATTTAACATCGCATGGCGTGCCGGCCGAATCGATTGCCGTATACAACCTGGCAACGCCTGCGAACGTCGTGGAGGGCGGGGGAACATACCTTACGTCGGCGAACGATCAACTCGTGAGGAAGGTGCGCGAGTATGCCGCGGCGGCCGGTGCTCCAGCGCCACTCGATGCGAATATTTTGATTCCGATTGCTCCATCGGAAGTTGGTACCACATTCGGTGGGCATTCGTTTAGCGGCGCATATCTCGCAGGCGCTCCTGCGCGAATAGTGGCAGACATAGAGAAAGCGCTTGCGCGACTAAAAGCTTCGAGTGCGCAGAATCCCGATGGATGCTTCGAGCCTCCCGCCGACACATTGAGCTACAAAGCGCAGCAAATTGTTTTTAAAGCAGCTGATCCGCTCGCCGTTGCTGCAAAAAACGGCATAACACACTCGAATATAGCCGCCACATCGCCATTCAAGAATGTAGCGCATGTTGGACATGCGCTTGGAAATTACATCCAAAGAACCCTCGTTTGGGTTCGCCCGAAAGATACCCAAAGCGCCGCTGCAGCGGCATTGTTTATTCCAGAACAAGCTGCGTCGGCAGCGCCGCCGACAAATACTCCAGTCAACGTTGCGTCTGCAGCAGGAGCCACGCCGACCCCAGCTCCATTAGCGCCGGAGGTCGTACCGCCCGTACTTGAGCCTCAACCACAGCAAATACAAACACAACCAGTAACACCAGCGCCGCAGCAATCTAACGAGTACCAGCCTGGTTTTGGCGGGGGCGGAGGTTCGTCCAGTGCACCTCAATCAGCTTCGAGTGATTCGAACACGGCCACGGACTCCACCGAAACTATTTTCTCACTCGATGCTCCTACCATCACGTCACCCGAAGCCGGTTCACTACATGCAACGACAAGCATCACGTTTGAAGGGACGAGCGCAGCTACACTCGTGCTTACTGCTACTGCGGGGGCGACGAGTGCCACGACGACGGCCGATGCGGGGGGATCGTGGTCGATTACGATAGCGCTCCCCGAAGGCGCGAATACGATCTCCTTTATTGCGTCCAATGACGCGACGAGCTCTGCGGCGGTATCGCGAAGCGTAACGGTTGACACCACACCGCCTGACGCCCCCGAAGTCACAAGCCATGCAGCCACATCCACGACTTCGGATCCTTCGGTAACGATTAATGGAACTGCAGAGGTTGGAAGTACGATCACGCTGAAAGGAAGCACCACTGCGATGACCACGGCTAATGGCGGCTTCTGGGAATTCGACGTCGTGCTTGACGAAGGTGTCAACGAACTTACGTTCACGTCCTCGGATGCAGCTGGGAATACGTCTGCCGAAACTGCTCTTGAGATAACGTACGAAGTCCCCTTTGTTGAGCCAGAACCAACCACCGTAGCAGCTTCGCTCAACTGCACGACCACGTTCAGCGTTAGCGGGACTCAATTCCAAGAGTACGAGAGCGTTGAGTATGTCGGCGGGTATATTCGGTACAACTTCAAACTGACACCCTCCCGATCTCTGGGGGTGCCATTTGCTATGAAGTGGTGGTACTACGACGATGAATGCAATACGAGCAGCGAGGAGGAGGATCTTTCGGACGTCGCGATACCCGCTGGATCGATCGATTGGAGTGTTCGCTTTACTTCTCCTACGCATTTCGATGTATGGGACGATACGCTCGGTACACTGGTAGCGAGCGTCGATTACGATGAATACCCCTCGTACACGCACGTAAAATTCATGCCAAGGAGAAGTGGCACCAATTTTCTCAGCTCGAGCATCCGCCTCATTGACCAGAATGGCGTAGTCCCTTCGCACACGAACACCGTTACGAGAGACGATGCGTGCCCCAGTTTCGCCTCAAGCGATTCATCAGTGCTCTTCGATGAGTACGAGCGCGCTGAGTATGTCAACGGCTTGCTTCGCATGCACTTGCGCCTTTCGTCACCAAACAACAACGGCGTTGTACCGTTTGACGGCGCCGTTAGATCAACGGGCGAGGAATGCAGTGTTTCAACCTCCGCTGATGATCTCGGGGAGATCGAATATACACCCCATATGCGCTACTACTCGTTCCGTATGACGAGCGCGACGCGTTGGCAATTGTGGAACGATGAGAAAAATGAGGCGCTGACGTGCTCGGATTGTTCGGGGGATATCCCCGCAGGCAGTGCGTATGTGTATTTCTACGCCAAAACGAGCAGCACATCGTGGATTCGGACAACTCCGTTTGCGCCGACGAATTGATTCTCGCAGACCTTTTGAGTATGGTAAGGGTCGTGCAATGGAGGCTGAAGAATGAACACTTCGGGTGCTGAATTGACCCTAGACGACAAACGGACGAGAGAGCGAAGCTTTTCGCGCCTGCTCGCCGACATCGGATACGCGGGAGTCGTTTTCCTTACGGGGACAGAGAGGTGCTGCCTTCGGCCGGGTGAAGCGAGCGTACCGATCCGGCCGATGGATCGTTTTCCGACGGGTTCCGAGGCGGTAGACATCGTCGTGTCCGCATTGCTGGCTGGCGTTCCGGAGCTCACGCTCCAAGATGTATGCGAGCTCGACAAGGCGGAAATGTATATCGGCGCAGAACCCGATATGAAGCCGCCGGCGCTGCCGTACTATGCTCGCGTTCCCGTCGTGCAGCTGGTCAATGTCGCGAGTGCTCGTCCTATGTGCTTGTGGTCGGTCCGGCAAACGGCTGGATTGCTGCAGGTACGAATCGCTGTCGACACGGACGAGCAAGCAAGCGCACCATACCTAACGATCAAAAACGTACGTCGGCTGCTCGGCATCCTCAAGTGATCTTGGCCAAGGCGGCGGGGCAATGCTCCGCCGCTTCTTCTTTAACCGCGCCGCCCCCGCGCCAATTTTCTGCCTGTGTAGTAGAGCGTACCGAGGATGAAAAACATCGCGAGTGGGTAAAATAGCCACATGCTTTTCATCGTAAAGAGCGCCGCGGCAGCAGCGACTTGAGAGGCGCGCGACACGGCAGCACCTGCGCCTGTCTCTTCCTTCGGAGCCACATTCATCACTTCAGATGGTTGCGCAGTGGTAGCCGACTTTTTTTCAAGAAATTTCTCAAGCTTGGCGACACCCGCTTCCCGAACCGGTTCTGTGACTGAGAGGACGGCACTCACGATGGGACCGACGATCGGGGTAGAAGAGCCGATGAACAAATTGACCGTATCTTTCACGGTGCTCACGGCTTGCTCGGTTTCGCTCGGCGGGGCAGGCGCAACTCTTATCGCGCGACGTGGCGAGGCTGCGGCTTCAACCGTGACGTTTTGTTTGAGCTTTGTGTCGGACGCGTCTCGTATCTGGGCTGAGATGGAATGCTCACCTGCAGTTGCGGTCCACACGGCCGAATAAATATCACTCTTACCGGCACCGAGTTCGAAAGCCTGCGATTTTACTTCTTTGCCGTCGACGGTAAAGGAAAGTACTCCCGATATCGGCGACGCGCTCTCGTTGTAGAGGGCGGCATAGATGGTTATTTTTTCCCCGGCCGTGGCGCTCGAGCTCGAAAGCCATATGGGTTGGGAGGGGAAGCCAGCGGGAAGTTCAGCGGCTGTGATCGAAAAGGGGAGCGCGAGAACAAGGGCAAGGAGGATGTGCCTCATACGGAAAGTATACGGTATTGAAGAGCCTTCAGACGGCGGTACAATGATGATATGAGTCCAGCGAATTCTTTCTTCCGTTTTGTCTTGGGCTTTCTCACGTTCATCAGTCTGAGCTTCATCATTACGGTGGCAGTCAACTCCTACACCATCGCACAGGAACAAGAACGGCAAGCAGCTGCTGCGATCAAAGCAATGGTAGCGGAATAAAGAAACAGCGTCGGGCTCGAGAGCCCGACGCTGCGACCGCCTTTATGCGGGGAGTTCGACGCCACGTGCTGCGGCATACCGCTTCACGTTTGCCATCTGGTCAGGTGGGAGGTTCAGGCCCTTCTGCCTGTTGCACAAGACGCGTTCAACTTCGGCACCGACATCGGCACCGAGCCGCTCGCGTACATCGAGGACGAGAGCGTACTGTGCTTGCGGGAGTTGGTAGAGCCGCAAGCCATTTTCACTTGCCATGGTGGCCTCCTTGGCTGTCAATCTATATAATAGCATAATTTTAGTAAGAAGTCAATCTTGGCTTATTGACGCCACCTTTAGCCACTGCTACAGTCTCCGGACCAGGCTCAAGACAGCGAGTGACCGAGGCGTCAGCCGAGGAAATACTGAGGCCAGCAGGCCGAATGTACGTCCTAAGGTCTTCATTGTGATAAATCACTGCTTGCCGAGGTCGTTCTAGCCTGCGATCAACAACGAGCGTTTTCGCTCGTTAACCCAACGTCAAAATGGCTAAAACAAAACAGCAGAAAGCAGAGATAATCGACAAGCTCGAGAACGCGCTCAAGGACGCATCGAGCGTCTTCGTGCACTTCACGAAAGTGAACGTTGCCGACGAGACCACCATGCGCCGCGAGCTACGGAAGAGCGACGTGAAATACTTCG
>Ga0196963_10001446_pt1 | contig 16083 bp, 10 predicted proteins | sample S1_5metaG_FD_148600 | JGI IMG/M metagenome (GOLD analysis project Ga0196963, IMG submission 148600) | Soil microbial communities from Anza Borrego desert, Southern California, United States - S1_5 | ecosystem: Environmental > Terrestrial > Soil > Desert | place: USA: California | collected... | reverse complement strand
TCCCAAAGGCTGTCGCACGCCGCTTCCTTCCGCCAGAGGTCAAGGTCCATGCTGCGCCGCTGCTCGAGATCGTCCGGCGAGTCGCGCCGTACCTGAGAGGGTGTCCTTCACCGGACGTCTGGATTGCCTCCCGGTTCGGCCGTTTCGTCGCGCGCTCGCTCCCGGATGAGGCAGATATCTTCGTCGGCTGGAGCGGAGCCAGCCTCGAAGCTCTCCATGTCGCGCGATCGCGCGGCATGCGGATCGTGATCGAGAGAGGCTCGACGCATATTGGCCATCAGGCCCGTATCCTGGCTGAAGAATACGGCCGGCATGGCAGCGACAGGCCCGCGGTCGATGCCCGGATGGTCGAGAGAGAGCTTGCCGAGTACGGCGCAGCGGACGCCATCATGGTGCCTACACGCTATGCCGCCAAGACGTTCATCCGCGAAGGGATAAACCCGCAGAAGCTAGCGGTGAATCCTTATGGTGTCGATCTGGCGCGTTTCGTCTCGATGCCCGTCATGCGCCCGCTCACCGGGACGGTGGGTGTTCTCTTCGTTGGCCGCGTCGGGATACGCAAAGGCGTGCCTTATCTGTTGCAGGCGATGAGCGCCGCGGGCAGCGACTTTGAGCTGCATCTCGTCGGCCCCATCGAAGCCGACGTGAAGGGCATGCTAAAATCATTCGAGTCCGACCGTCTTCATGTTCATGGCCCCTTGCGGGGCGCCGCCCTTGAGTCCCAATTCCAAAATGCCGACATTTTCTGCCTGCCCTCGCTCGAAGAAGGGCTGTCTCTTGCCCTTCTGCAGGCGATGGCCGCCGGTCTTCCGGTCATCGCCACGCCGGAGACGGGGGTGGAGGACGTGATGGCGACCTCGCACGAGGCGATGGTCGTTCCGGCCCGGGATCCGGACAAGATCGCCGAAGCGCTTTCAGGTCTCAGGCGCCAGGATACACGGATTGCCATGGGAACCGCCGCGCGGTCCCGCGTAGCCTCGGGATTCAACTGGGCTAACTATGGTGAACGAGCCCTGGCATTCTACAAGAAGCTTCTGACGGACTCCCCTCTCTCTAACAATCGAAGCCATGATGAATAGCGGATCGCCGGAACGAGTCATCCTGTGCGTCGTGGGCGCCCGGCCTAACTTCGTCAAGATCGCGCCCATTCTGTCCGCGCTGCGCACGGAAGGGTCGCTTCGTGCCTATCTCTGCCACACCGGGCAGCATTACGATCCCGAGCTCAACGATTCGTTCTTTCGCGATCTCGATATTCCGTCACCCGATTCCCGACTCGAAGTGGGCTCCGGTTCGCATGCGATACAGACCGCGGAGATCATGCGGCGGTTCGAGCCGGTTCTCGATGCGTGTCGGCCCGCCGCCTTGCTTGTGGTCGGCGACGTCAACTCCACTCTGGCGACGGCTCTTGTGGCTGCAAAAAAGGGAGTGCCCGTTGTTCATGTCGAAGCCGGGTTGCGGAGCTTCGACCGGACGATGCCCGAAGAGATCAACCGTATCCTGACGGATCAGCTGTCCGATCTTCTCTTCGTCACAGAGCCAGTGGCCCTCGACAACCTGGCGCGCGAAGGCATCCCGGCGAGCCGCGTACGCCTGGTGGGCAATGTGATGATCGATGCCTTGCATCGCCAGATCGCCATGGCCACCCCGCCGTCACAATTGCTGGAGCAGCAGGGGGGCGTGCCGCCGGATGGCTATGCCGTCCTGACTCTCCATCGCCCCAGCAACGTTGATGACCCGGCCGTCCTTCGTCCGTTGCTTGAGGCGATACGAACCATTGGTCGCCAACTTCCGGTGGTGTTCCCCGTTCATCCCCGCACGAAGGCGCGGCTGGAAGCCGCCGGGCTGCTTGACCGGCTCGCCTCGCCAGAGTTCCGCGTCCTGCCTCCGGTCGGCTACCTCGATATCCTCGGCTTGGTACGCGATGCACGCCTCGTCCTGACGGATTCGGGCGGCCTGCAGGAGGAGACGACAGCTTTGGGCATCCCGTGCTTGACCTTGCGCGACAACACGGAACGCCCCATCACGCTGAGCGAGGGCACAAGCACGCTTGTAGGAAACCGGCCCGAGGCGATCGCCGCCGCGTACGACGATTTCCGCCGGACGGGTGGCAAGCGCGGCCGCGTGCCGGCGCTTTGGGACGGCCGTGCCGCCGAGCGCATTGCCGCGGAGCTTGCCGCCTGGTTGGGCGCTCCGCTGGCGGGGAAGCATCCCAGCAGTCCATGAGCCTCGGACGCTTACTGCGGACAGTTCGCCATCTCACGGTCGAGCAGGTTGTGTTCAGCGTCGTTCGCCAGGCCCGTCATGCGGTCTGGCGGCGGCGACCCGATGTCGCCGCGTCGCGTATTGCCACTCGAGCAGCGCGACTTCCGCATCCCGACCCCTACCGGCCCGCCATCGGGGCAATCGCCGCGCGGGTTGCTCTCCTCCAGAAGACGATACATCCTGAGCCGCCCAGCGCGTTGCGATCAGGTCGTTTCAGTATTTTCGGGCACGACTTCAATCTCGGCGACCTACGCGCCGTCGATTGGCGTTGCGACTTCGACGACGACAGCAGCCCTCTGCGACGGCTCACACTGGCTTATTGCGGATGGGTCGTTCCGCTCCTCGCCGACGGTGCGCCCGGCGACGTGGGCCGCGTCGCGCAGGCCATAGAGCACCTCGATGCCATCCGCTGGTCGGAACCGGAAATCTTCCGCGATCTCTGGAACCCCTACACCGTCAGTCACCGGCTGATAAACCTCCTTTGCGGCCTGAACCTGTACGGCCGCCGCGAAAGCGCCGCCGATGAGGGTCCGGCGCGATTGGTGCTGCTCGATCATATCCGGCGCTGCGCCGCGTTCATCGCCAGCGATCCGGAGCGCGATCTGCAGGCGAATCACCTCTTCAAGAATTGGACCGCGCTGGCCGTTTTTGCCGCGGCCACGCCTGAACCGCCATCGACATTTCCGGCGCTGACTGCCGCTATAGAGCGTTCTCTCGATCAGCTGGTCCTTCCCGATGGTGGCCATGCCGAACGCTCTCCGATGTATCACGCGCTCGGCCTCCTCGATGTTGAATGTATTGCGGCGAGTGGATCGGTCCCCGGCTTGTCCCCACGCCTCGACGCGGACAGCGCCCGCATGCGACGCGCGCTCGCGGTCATGTCACACCCGGACGGCGACATCGCGCTGTTCAACGATGCCTGGCTTGGCGGAACCCCGAGCCCTCAGCAGATCGGCGCTCCGTCCGCCGACGGGACCAGCGTGCTGTCACGAACCGGCTATGTCCGGCTTGGCGGCGAGGGCGATGCGGTCATCCTTGATTGCGGTCCTTGCGGCCTTGACCAGCAGCCTGGCCATGCGCATGCCGATTTCCTCGCGGCTGAAGTTTCGGTGCGCGGCCAGCGCTTCATCGTGGACCCGGGCACGCCGACCTATGTTCCAGGCAATCTTCGCGACCGTTGCCGCTCCGCCGCCCTTCACAATGGCCCTCACATTGCCGGTTTGGAGCCTATCGAATTCTGGAAAGCCTTCCGCGTCGGTCGCCGCGCCTCGGCAGGCGGCCTCCACGACGAGGCACTCGCCCAGGCACCGCTCTGGTGCGCCGGCTGGCACGACGGCTACAGCAGCCACGGCACCGAGCCGCGTCGCTGGATCGGCTTGTGGCCGGGGCGCGGGCTTCTGATTGTCGATGTATGGAAAGGCGCCGTGACCGATCGTGCCAAAAGCTTCTTCCTCATCCCGGAAGAGTGGACGATGACCGGGGCCGAAGGAGGCGTGGCGTTCGATGGTCCGGCGCGAATTCGTGTCGAGGCATTGGCCGGCCATCTGGAGGTCAGCCGTACGGTGTGGTGGCCACGCTACGGGGTCGAAAAGCCGGCGACGGGGTTGTGCACCCTTCCGTATCGCGGCGCCATGACGCTCATTGGAGCGATATCGTTCACCTGGGGAGAGAGAACTCCGGTCGACAGCACAATGCTCGCCGCCCTCGAGCGTGGCTTGATGGCAGCGCGCAAAACGGACCCGGCCGGCTATCAGGCCTGAGGTCCTGCCGCTCCTTCTAGAACTCGCAGCAGCGTCCGGGCACGCGACATCCAGCCCAGGGTCGACAGGTCCGGACCGTTCTGGCTTACCGGAACCAACCGCTGGCGCCATACCCTCTCGAGCGAAGCGGCGACGGCGCGTGCGTCCGCGGCTTCCTCCAGCACGGCACCCACTGAAGCCGCAAGTGTTCGGGCCTCCTCGATCTCGCCTGGGCAGCACAGGAGCGGGCGGCGCACGGCGAGAAGCTCGACGATCTTGTGATGCCACCATCCCTGCTCTGGCGTGCGGAGGTACACGTTGAGATGCGACTGCGCGATCACGCGCCAGTAATCCGCGAAGGCCAGCTGACCGCGGATCTCGATGGGGGCCTTGGCAGCATCGAACGCCGCGCGGACGGTTTCGGTATCCGTTCCGACGTAGGACACCTGGATTTGCCGGGCTCCGACATCCGTCGCAAAGCGCCGAACACCGTCGGCAAAGGCGGCCAGGCGATCCCGGCTGTAGACGGTCCCGACCAACGTCACGACGAACGGTGACTCGGGTAACGGAGCCGGCGCTCCTGGAGTGATCCTGTCGGCCGGAACACCGCTGTAGACGACCGTGGCGGTGCCGGAAACGGTATCGGCAGCGTCGTCGAGATTGGCACGGGACAGTCCGGTCGTTCCGGCCGCATCGGCGTAACGCGCGGCAACGGACCGCCGGAGCGGCGCCGGAATGAAACCGGTCCACTGGTCCTTGAGGTCGCGGACCCATCGGCAACGGGCCGCACGGGCAATACCCTGCGCGATGGCCCAGGCGTCCGTGTTGCCGAAGATTCCCCATGTCACATCGGGCGTGAACCCCTCGGCCAGGGGCCGCCAGTACGGCCGGCTGGCGTCGCGCCAGTCGGTGAACATGCCGCCGCGCACGAGATATTGATACGCGATGACGGCGGCCCGCAGCGGCGCCGGCATTCGCCCGGAACGCAGCGCCTGGAGGATCGGCGCGCGACGGGGACGTACAGCGAGCCGAAAGGGCGTCGACCAGTCATGCGAGGCGAGCGCCGCCGGCAGGGCGGCCGGATCAAGGGCCGCGTCGTCGCGACGCAGGGTCTCGGTCAGCAGGACGATGCGATGGCCGTCGCGCGCCAAGGCGTTGGCGAACTCACGGGCGCGCGTGCCGCAGACATGCGGGCAATCAGGATGACAATGATTGACGAAGACCGCTCGCACTGTTGCTCCTGCCCGCCGGGGCTGCATCGTCAAACATGGAGATCGGCGCCTCGCTGCGCAGGCGCTCGACGAAATGGCGCTGCCAGCTCTCGGCGATGAAAACCTTCCAGAGTGTGGCCGCCAGGTGGCCCTCACCAGCCTTGGCACGGGCAATCGTCTGACGCCACCAAGCCACGTTCCAATAGCTGCGTCCGCCAAAAGCCGGATCCTCGATCAGGCCTTCGACCGCTTGCAACAGGCCGTGCGTCATCCACTGATCCTGCGGCGGGACAAAGCCTTGCTTGTTCCAGCGCGTTCGCACCACCTCAGGCAGCACGCCCCGCATCGCTTCGCGCAGAAGGCGTTTGGTCTGTGCGTCGCCCATCAGGAGTTCCGACGGCAGACCGAAGACGAACTCGGCGAGCCGGTGATCGCAGAAGGGCAACCGGACCTCGACCGAGTGCGCCATCGAGTTGCGGTCGCCGTAGCGCAGCAGCGTGGGCAGGACGGTGTGGAAGCTCTCCCGGAAAAGAGCAGCCTTGAGACCGGAGAATCCGTTGGTCGAAACCGGGGTCGCCCCGATTCCGGCTGCCGCATCCGCCGAAAGGCCAAATGTGAGATCGCTGCCCGTCCCCGCGCCGCGCGCGAGAGCGCGCCGCAGGCTCGCCGGCAGGCCCGTCTTTAGCCTCTCGGCGACACTTGCCAGAGCCTGCGGATAGCGCTCGCGAATCGATGCCAGCTCCGCAGCGTTGCGGCCGGCCTCCTCGGCATAGGCCCGGAAATATTGCTCGTACCCACCCAGCAGCTCGTCGCCACCTTGCCCATCGAGCAGAACGATGACCCCGGCCTGACGCGCCGCGCGGAACACGCACCACTGCGCGTACTGACTCCCCGAGCTGACCGGCAGCTCATTGTGCCAGAGGAACTGCGGCAGCTCGTCGAGCAGGCCTCGCGCCGAGGGCTCCACGTCGTGACGCTCGACACGGGCGGTTTCGGCCACGGCATCGATGTAGGGGCCTTCATCGGCCGCGGTTCCGGGAAAGCGCCCCGAGAACGCATGATAGGGAACGTCCGGCCCCCGTTGCGCGCGCGCAAGACAAACGATCGAGCCTGAATCCAGCCCTCCGGAAAGGCATGATCCGACCGGGACGTCGCTACGCAGTCGAAGCCGGACGCTGTCCGTCAGAAGACTCTTGAACCGGTCGGCGGCCTCCGCGAGGCCAAGCCCGGCGACGTCGCGATCAGGGGTCAACGTCCAATAACGCGCTACGTCGAACCGCAGGGTGTTGAGGTCGACGGCGAGATACTCACCCGGCAAGAGCTGCTGGATTGCCGGAAAGACCGTCTCCCGCTCGTCGTCGAGTCCCTCGGATCCGCGGGCAAGGAAGCGCAGGAGGCGCCGCTCGTCAAATGCGCGGTCGACGCCGTCCAATGCCAGGAGCGCCTTGTATTCCGAGGCGAAGGCGAAGAAGTCCGTGGTCGCCGCATAGAGAAAAGGCTTCTCGCCGTACCGGTCCCGCGCGCAGAGCAGCCGTTGACGCTTCGCATCGTAGAGCGCGAAGGCGAACATGCCGTTGAGCTCTGCGAGGAAGCGGTCGCCCCAGGCGCGATAGGCCTCGATCAAGACTTCCGTGTCGCTCTGCGATGTAAAAACGACACCTTCGTGGCGCAGGCGCGCGGCCAATTCGAGGTAATTGTAAATCTCGCCGTTGTAGCAGATGACGACATCGCCGGAGGCGTGTCGCATCGGTTGGCGCCCGGCGGTCGACAGATCGATGATCGACAGGCGCCGATGCGCGAAGCCGACCTGGCCTGACGGCTCGAGCCATAGATTCTCATCGTCGGGACCGCGGTGAGCCTGCAACCCGGCCATTCGCGCAAGCGCGTCCGCACGGATACGCCGTCTGGCCATGATCCCGGCAATGCCGCACATCTTATGAAACCTTCCGAGGGGCCGGCATAGTAGGAAGGCAGCCACGGGTTGTCACGGCGACAAACCCGCCAGGGTGAGAATGTGAGTGATCCGGTCGGCGTGCGTGTGACCGGACTGCGCCCGCCGCAATCCAGCCGCCGCGACCTCCCGCCGCCGGGCCTCATCTTCCAGCCACGAGCGGCATGCGTGCACCAGATCGTCGTCGGTCGTGAAGTACGCGGCCTCCTGGTTTGGCGCGAAGAGCCGCTCGGCCTCCGGGCTCGCCTCGTGAAGCATGAAGCCGCCGCAGGCCGGTATCTCCATCGTCCGGCAGGTCTGCCGGTCGCGATTCGCCTTGCGCAGGAACGCGAGATTGATCCGACTGGCGTTGATGGTGCGCGCGTAGTCGTCGTCATAGACGGGGCGATTCTCGATACGGAGCCCGCGATGGACGCCGGCCAAGGGGCGCCAGCCGTTCCCCCACACCCGCACGGACAGCCCGGCCGCGACCAGACGCTGCAGGCTGCGCGCCCGCGGCGCTTCATACGTCCCAACGAAAGCGATGTCGGCGCCGAAGCTCGTGCGTTCGCTGTCCATGAGCTCAAGCGGCCGATGAATCTCCGGGTCGTAGCTGTTATCGACGAAGACGACACGCCGGACGCCGCGGGACGGCATCTCATCGGCCTGAGCGTTGAACGACTTGGTCGTGACCCAGATATCGAAAAGCGGCAAAGAGCGATCGACCCACACCGAGCCGAGTCGCGGATTCATCATGTCGTCTTCGGCAAACCACACAAGAGGCGCCTGCGGCATCAGACGTTTGACATCGGCGAGCGTCCGGGGCCGAAGCGCCCGGGCGTTCTCGACCCACACCAGATCGCCGCCGCGTGCGGCGGCCGCAAGCAAGGCCTCGTTTGCGGCCGCTTCATCGGCCGGGCGACGCAGGCGGTGCCGCACGCGTTCAAAGAAGCTCGGCGGGTCCTCGAAGGTACGGCCGCGTTTGTTCGTCGGTATCAGGTCGACGTCGTAGCCCAGGCTGCGAAAGGCACGGACCCGCTGCGGGGTACGGCTTCCGGGCATGGTCTCGCCGACGAAAAGGACGCGCCGTCTCGTGCTCATCGCGCGACCGACGCCAACGCCGTCTGGAGGCCGCGGACATCCGCCTCGAAATCCCACGCGGCAACATGCTGGCGGGCGGCTTGGCCGAGAGCCTCCGCCCGCGGCAGGCACTCGGCCAGGACGGCCGCCAGACTGTCGACATCCCCGGAACGAAACACACCGCCGGTCTCCGGCTGGATGAGATCATGCGCGGCCCCGACATCGTCGCTGGCCACCGCGGCGGTGCCGCACGCCATGGCCTCGTTGATGACAAGCCCCCAAGGCTCGCGCCTCGACGGCACGACCAGCAAATCGGCGAGATCGTAAAACGCCGGCAGCTCCGACTGGTTACGAAAACCGGCAAAGACCGCCTGCGGCGCGGCGCGGCGCAGCCCGTCGCGCAGCTCGCCATCGCCGACAAAAAGCAGCACAGGCTGCGCCCCGACCCAGCGCGCGGCTTTCCACGCCGCCACCAGCAGATCGGGGCGTTTGCGCGCCATAAGCTTCCCGACGAAGAGAAGGACGGGCCGGCCTTGCGGAATCTCCAGCCGGTCACGCAGGGCGTCTCGGGAGCCGGCCGCGGCCTTGGCGCGCGTCGCGAAATAGTCGTTGTCGACCGCATACGGCATTGAGAACAGCCGGGCGGGCGGCACGCCATGCTCGACATAGTAGTCGCGGTTGCGGCTGCCGATGGCCAGAAACCCGCTGACATGGCGAAACAGGGTCCGCCGCCCGAGCCGGCGCGCCCATTCGACCGGGCCGGCCGCATCCGGCGTCGCACCCGACCAATTCTCGCCGCGCATCAGCACGGGCACGCGCCGGCGCGACGCTGTGACCAGAGCCCGGCGCTGCCAACGATACTGCCAGCCGTGAATCCACACGGCATCGGCCGCGCCGATCTCCCGCGCCAGATCGGTATCGGCCAGGGCCACCGAGTCATAGCCGTCGAGCAGAGGCACATCCCAGTCAAGCTCGATTCCGAATTCCGGCTCCCGGTGGGTGCGGGCCGTGGCGACATGCCCGAACACCACGCGCAAGGCGATGCCCGGCTCGGCGGCGATACGCCTCAGCAGAGGCGCCTGGTACTGAATCGGATGGCTCACCAGGTAGAGAAGGCGGGTCATAGCGCCTCCTGCCATACCGCGGCCCAGGCCTCGTCGATCGATCCCTCGAATGTCTTGAGCGAATAGTTAGCGACCGCGCTGTCGCGGGCCGCCGCCGACATACGGCGGCGGCGCTGGCGGTCCGTCACGAGCGCTGTGATGAAGCCGGCGATCTCGTCCGCGTCGAAGCCGGTGAGAAATCCGGTCCGCCCATGGGCCACGAAATCCTCCGGCCCGCCGCAGCGGGTCGAGATGACTGGCACGCCGCACGCCATGGCTTCGACACCGACGATGCCGAAACCTTCCTGATGCGAGGGAATGACGAACATATCGAGCGAGCGGTAGAAATCCGGCAGCTCGGCTTCCGCGAGGGTGCCGACAAACTCGACCGCACGCTCCAGACCCAGCCTGGCCACCGCCGCGTGCAACGCGCCGGTCGGCTCCCCGGTCAGGCGAAGGCGAAGCTCCGGATGCCTGGCACGGGCGGACGCCACAGCCTCCAGCAGCAGCGCGAGATTCTTGCGCGGATCGGCAATCCGCCCGGCAAACCCTATGACCCCCGCCGGCGGATCCGCCATTGGCGGAGTGAAGCGGCGCGTATCGACCGGGACGGGCATCAGCTGCGTGGCGGAGAGGGGGCGGCCGAGGCGTGCGAAATGGCGGCGGGTATGCTCGCTGGTGACTTGCAGGCGTCCAGACCCTCTGAGGATCCGCCGCTCCATCGCCGCCTGGACCGGGCCGACAACCGCATAATCGAAGAGCTGCCGTGGCAGCGGCATGACCGCCCGGCGATCCTGGCGGTCTTCGATCATGGTGCTGGCGCACCAGACGAAATGCGGCACTCCGGCCGCCAGCAGCGGATAGGAGGCGAGCACGGTACCGCCGGTCGCGATGTGCCGGTCATGCTGGGCGATCACCGCACGCCAGCGCGACGACGGCCAGTAGTAGCTGAACTCTAATTCCGGCAGCCAGGCGCCGATCGCCACCGCCCGTACCCCGTCGAAGCACTGACGCTCGCCCAAGCGCGGGGACGCGCCCGCCAGGAGGCGCCAGGCGGGTGCGGTCAAGCCGGGTTCGTCCGTAAGGGTCGCGTAATAGGCCACGGTGACGTCATGCCCACGGCTCTGCAACAGGTTCACCAGCAAACGGGTCTTGGCCGGCACCCCCCCGGAATAGGGCGGCAAGGTGGCCACCAGGACACGGCGCCCGGTCATCGCTTCATCCGATCCGTCGCCACGCACCACCCCGCTGGAGCCCGACCTAACCTACGGGCGAATCAAGGTATTTTGACCGAATCCGGGGGGACCCTCAAGGCTGTCGCGCTTTGACAGGGGCCGCGCCCGGAATTAATCTCGCGCCCCACTCGTTGAACGCCCGAAGTCCGGCCAAGCCATGCCGGCATGGTTGGGCCAGAAAGCATCATGTCCATCACTGATCTGATTGTACGGGAAGGCGACAGCCTGCGCGCCACGCTCGGCGTCCTCGACCGTCCCGGACCCGCCATCGCCATCGCCGTCGACAAGGCGGGCTGCTATTTGGGCCTGGTGGATGCCGCTTCGATCGAAGGGGCGATTGCCGCGGGCCACAGCCTCGACGCGGCCACAACAACCGCCATACGGCCCAACGGCAGTCTGCCGGCGACCACCGACCCGGCTACGTTGGCCAACCGTCTCGACGCAAGCCCAGCCCTTATACCCTTGCTCGACGCCGAGCGCCGGCCGGTCGACTACGCATCGCCCGCGCGGGCCAAGCGCATCCCGGTCGCCGAGCCCTCGCTGTCCGGCAACGAGCTGAAGTACGTGACCGAATGCGTCACGACCGGCTGGCTTTCCTCTCAAGGGCCGTTCGTGCGCCGCTTCGAGGCCGAGATCGCCAAGCGCATGGGTCTGCCCGCGGAACAGGTGCTCGCCGTGTCGAATGGCACGGTCGCCCTGCATCTGGCGGTGGTCGCCTTGGGCATCGGCCCGGGAGACGAGGTGATCGTCCCGGATCTGACGTTCGCGGCGACGATCAATACGGTCATCCAGGCGGGTGCGACGCCGGTGATCGTCGATGTCGACCGCAAATCGTGGAACATCGACCCCGCAGCCGTGGCCGCGGCCATCACGCCGCGCACGAAGGCGATCATGCCCGTCCATCTTTACGGGCAGCCGGCCGAGATGGACCCGCTGATGGATATGGCCAAGCGGCACAAGCTCTTCGTGATCGAGGACGCGGCCGAGGCCATGGGATCGGCCTATCGGGGCAAGCCGTGCGGCGCGATCGGCGACGCCGGCACGTTCAGCTTCTTCTCGAACAAGCTGATCACCACGGGTGAAGGCGGCGCGGTGGTGTTTCGCGACGCTCATGCCGCCCAGCGCGCCCGCATGCTGCGCGACCACGGCATGGACCCCAAGAAGCGCTACTGGCACCTTGAGGTCGGCTTCAACTATCGGCTGACGAATATGCAGGCGGCGCTGGGCTGTGCCCAGATCGAGCAGCTCGACAAATTCCTCGCCCGCAAGATCGAGGTTGCCGGCCAATACGCCGCCGCCCTCGGCCAGGTTGACGGCGTCATGCTTCCGGCTGCCCTGCCGGGGCTTCTGAACAGCTACTGGGCGTATTCGATTGCCGTCGATTTCGGCTCCCTCGGTATCAGCCGCGACGAGTTCGCGCGGCGGCTGGATCACGCGGGCATCGAGACGCGACCTCTCTTCTATCCTCTCCACGAGATGCCGCCCTACCAGCGCTATGCTGGCAACCGGGCCTATCCGGCCACCACGGCCCTGTCGCGGGATGGGTTGAGCCTGCCCTCGGCGGTGACCCTGTCAGCCGCGGAGACCGGCTATATCGGTCATGCGATTGCGCGGCAGATTGCCGCCCGCCGACTGGCGCGCCGCGTCGGGATCGCGTAACTTCCGCACCGGCTCAGGGTTGAAGGCCGCCGGTGACGGCGGCCTCGCCGTTTGAGGAGCCGTGTTGTCGAGGTTCGGCCGTATGCCCCCGTCTCTCCCCTTCGTAGACCTCAAATCCCAGTATGCGCGGCTCAAGCCGTCGATCGACGCACGGCTCCGCCGTGTCCTGGATCATGGGCAATACATCCTCGGACCGGAAGTCGCTGAACTCGAGGCCGAGCTCGCCAAATTCTGCGGCGCCTCGTTCTGCGTCACGGTCGCCAGCGGCACCGAAGCCCTGCGACTGCCTCTGATGGTCGAGGAGATCGGCACCGGCGACGCCGTCTTCCTCCCGGCCTTCACCTTCCCGGCGACAGCGGAGGTCGTCGTCGCGCTGGGAGCGACCCCGGTCTTCGTCGACGTCGCCGAAAACACCTACAATCTGGATCCGGCGGCGCTCGAGGCTGCTGTCGTACAGACCCGGCGTGCCGGGAAACTCCGCCCGCGGGCGGTGATGCCGGTCGATCTGTTCGGCTTGCCCGCAGACTATGCGGCGATCGGCACGATTGCCGCACAGCACGGCCTGTTTGTCCTGGCCGACGCCGCCCAGAGTTTCGGCGCCAAGGTTGGCAACCGCGCGGTCGGTACCCTGGCACCGGTGACGGCAACCAGCTTCTTTCCCGCCAAGCCCTTGGGCGCTTACGGCGAAGGTGGAGCCATCTTTACCGAGGACGCGGCGGTGGCCAAAACGCTGTGCTCCATCCGCGCGCACGGTGCAGGCGATGACCGCTATGACATCGTCCGACTCGGCACGAACGCGCGGCTCGACACGCTGCAGGCGGCCGTTCTTCTTGCGAAGCTTGAGATCTTCGCGGATGAGTTGCTGGCCCGCGAACGGCTGGCTGCGGAGTATGATCGCCTGCTCGGAAGCACAGTCGTCCGCCCGCCGCGGCATCGTGACATGCTGGGCGCCTGGGCCCAGTATTGTGTCCGTGTCCCCAATCGCGACGCTGTTCGCGAACAGCTCGGCGGCAAGGGGATCCCGACCGCCATTTATTATCCCAAGCCGCTGCACTTTCAGCCGGCATATCAACGGTTTGGCGAGGGGCCGGGGTCGCTGCCGGTCTCCGAGAAGGTCAGTAGGGAGATTCTGGCTCTGCCGATGCACCCGTATCTCGACGAAGCCACCGTGGCCATGATCGCCAAGGCCTTGATGGAGGCCGCCGCCTGATCCGTGCGAAGGGATGTGGTAGAAGATTGGCCCTCGAATCGATCCTCCCATGATTCCCCTCCTTCAGCGCCTGACCCGTCCGACTGTCGCTTTCGGCCACGACATCGTCATGGCCGCGACATCGTTCATCGTCTCGCTGTATCTGCGCGTCGGGAGTCTCTCCTTCTACTCGTGGGAGTTCCTGGCGCTGACGACCGGGCTGTTTACGGCCATCGCCGGCGCCGTGTTCTGGCGCCTCGATATTCACCGCGGCATCTGGCGCTACGCTTCTCTCAACGACTTGATGGCCATCGCGCGGGCCGCGACCTTCGTTATCCTGCTCTTTCTCGCGGCGATGTTCGTCACCACGCGCCTCGACGATCTGCCGCGCTCGCTCGTGTTCATCAACTGGTTCGTGCTGATGATCCTGCTCGCCGCGCCGCGCATCCTCTATCGGCGCATCAAGGACGGTCGGCTCACATTCACCTTCGATCGCAGCAGCGAAAAGCGTGTGCCGGTCCTGCTGGCCGGTGCCGGCGATGCCGCCGAGGTCTTCATCGAAGCCACCCAGCGCCGCGGCGGCGCCGACTACCGGGTTGTCGGCATCGTTGATGACAGTCCGGGACGCATCGGCCGTTTCATCGGAAGCGTGGAAGTTCTGGGCCGGCCGGAAGACCTGCCGACGATCGTCGAACGACTTAAGGAAAACGGCATTCCCCCGCAACGCCTCGTCGTCACCAAGACGACCATTTCGGGCGCCGCTCTCGCCAAGCTTGTGGATGCGGCCGAGCAGCTTGGCCTGAGTGTCGCGCGGCTGCCGCGCCTGACGGAGTTGCGAACCACCGATGCGGGTCGGATCGACATACGGCCGATCGCCATCGAGGACCTTCTCGGACGGCCGCAAACGGTGCTCGATCGCGTGGCGATGAGGGCTCTCATCGAGGGACGCAAGGTCCTTGTCACGGGAGCCGGCGGCACGATCGGGGCCGAGCTCGTGCGGCAGATTGCCGAGCTGGCACCGTCGCAGATCTCGTTGGTCGACAACTCCGAGTTCAACCTTTACTCGATCGATCTCGAGTTGACCGAGCGCCATCCGGCGCTATCGCGTGCCGCCATCCTGGCCGACGTTCGCGAACGTGAACGCATCAACGCGATCATCGCCGCCGAGCGCCCGGCGATCGTATTCCATGCCGCTGCCCTAAAGCACGTGCCCATGGTCGAAGCACACCCCTGCGAGGGTGTCGTCACGAATGTCATGGGCACCCGGCATCTTGCCGACGCCTGCCGCGATCACGGCGTGAGCGTGATGGTGCTCATTTCGACCGACAAAGCGGTCAACCCCTCGAGCGTGATGGGAGCGACCAAGAGACTGGCGGAGAGCTGGTGCCAGGCGCTCGATCTGGAGGAGGTCGGCCGCGCCGGAGGGACCCGCTTCGTCACGGTGCGGTTCGGCAACGTCCTCGGTTCCACGGGCTCCGTCGTGCCCTTGTTCCAGCGGCAACTCGCCCAGGGCGGCCCCCTCACCGTCACTCATCCCGACATCACTCGCTACTTCATGACCGTTCGCGAAGCCGTCGAGCTCGTGCTGCAGGCATCGGCTCTGGGGGCCGGCACGCAGAATGGCGGAGGGATCTACGTGCTGGATATGGGCGAGCCGGTGCGCATCGCCGATCTCGCGCGCCGGATGATCCGGCTGGCTGGCTTTCGCCCCGATCGCGACATCAACGTGGTGTACACCGGGCTGCGGCCGGGCGAGAAGCTGAATGAAGAGCTGTTCCATTCGAGCGAGCCGCTTCAGGAAACCGCGGCGACCGGCATTTTTCTGGCCCGCCCCCGGGTCGTGGACCGGGCGTTTCTGGCAAAGGCACTTGACGAGCTCAATGCGTCGATCGCCACGGGGGATTCGGCCACTACACTCAAACTTCTCCGTCGCATCGTGCCGGAATTCCAGGGTACGGAACCGGTGGACCGCAACGTCACGGCCTTACGGGGTGAAAGAGCCAAGCCCCTTTCATGATCGAGCCGATAGCAACCGTACAGCCAAAGCCGGTACCCACCGGGGGCGCCAACAGCTATGCCAGCTCCGACCTCGAAGCCCTGCTCGTCCTGCGGCGCTACCGGGACTGGATCCTCGACGAGTTCAGGCCTTATCTGCAAGGAAACGCCGCCGAGATCGGCGCCGGGATCGGGAGCTACAGCGAAGAGATCCTGCAATCTGTGGCGACGCTGGATCTGGTTGAACCCTCGTCCATCGGCGTTGAGCGCCTGACCGCCGCATTCGCACGAAACGGCCGGATTAAATTGATTCCGTCCACCGCCGAGCAGTGGCTGGCGGACTCGCGCCCCGAGAGCTACGACAGCGTCGTCATGATCAACGTGCTCGAGCACATTGCCGACGACGAGAGCACGCTGGCTGGATTACGGCGTGTGCTGCGGCCCGATGGCCATCTCCTTTTGTTCGTGCCCGCGTTGATGCTGCTGTTCAGCCGGCTTGATACGCTGCTCGGGCACTACCGCCGGTATCATCTGCCCGCCCTGCGCAAAAAGGTCGAAGCGGCGGGTTTCGTGATCCGCTCCGCCCGGTACTTCGACGTCCTCGGCACCGCCCCCTGGCTGGTGGTCAACAGGATGTTCGGGGCGACCGAATTTTCCCCCGGCGCGGCGGCTTTCTATGA
>Ga0196963_10001445_pt1 | contig 16095 bp, 18 predicted proteins | sample S1_5metaG_FD_148600 | JGI IMG/M metagenome (GOLD analysis project Ga0196963, IMG submission 148600) | Soil microbial communities from Anza Borrego desert, Southern California, United States - S1_5 | ecosystem: Environmental > Terrestrial > Soil > Desert | place: USA: California | collected... | reverse complement strand
GAACTATGTGATAAAAATCAGAGGTTCCAAGAGTAACATTGTGTAATACGTTTTGATCCCCAACTCCTAGTTTTGTTCTACGAAAAGCAAGTCTTCTTGTACCTGCGTTATACTGATACCTTACATAGTAATTTACTTTGTTTGCGTTGTTTCCTTGATAGACAAAAGTATAATCAGTTCCAGTATCAACTTCAGTTAAACATTTAACCCAAAAGGAAATTCCTATTGCTCCTCCATCTATAGAAAGTGTTGATGTATTTGATAAATGTTTATTTGTATTTGCAGTACCAAAGTTTGCTCCATTATTAAACTGAGCTGCACTAAAAGTAACCGTATTGTTATTCGTTAAATTATTACTTCCCTTACTGTCGTTAACGTCTTCCAAACGGTAGTAAGAGATTAAGTTAGCGCTATTAAATAAACTTTGGCTAAATAATTCTTGAGCCATTATCTTTCAACTCCTATTAATTGAATTATTAAATCTCCAGCTCCTGCCGGTTGTTTAATTTCTGGATACAAAAGTTGACCTGATGCTAAGCTTGTTAAAGTTAGAGTTCCAGGTGTTGCTCCTGCTTCATTAAGACCAATTCCAACTAAAGGTAGGACTGAAAATATTGATGGTCCGGTTGCTCCAGTTGGTGTTGATTTATTATGAATATCAATTTGAAGTGGAGCTAATGATGCTGCTGAGTTAACACCCAAATAAACGCCTGTTAAAGTAAGGTTCTTAGTTGCCCTTAAAAAGGGGATCTGAGAGTTATTAGTTGATGTAGCAAGTGAAGTTGTTAAAGCTCCAGATTGCACCCATAAGAAATGTCCTTTTGCTCCTGCATAATTATTAGATTCTACTCTTGCCGCTGAAACAATTGAGGTTATTACAGTGCGAGTTATATTTACGGGCTGAAGAGTTGCTATAGTTGCAGTTCCTGCTATCACTACATTAGTCATTTCAGCCCTTGCTATAGATACTGGTGAGATTATTGCTTTGACAACTCCATCTGCTGTTAGAGCTGTATCAACTGCATTTCTTAAATCGTTCCACATTCCAACTGTAAAGACTGCTTCAACTATTGATCCATCTGCATGAGAACGGGCTGTTGATCCATCTGCATTTCTTTGACAACCTGTTAAAGTTTGTGAAGAAATTCCTGTAAAATATACTACTTCTCTTGCATTAGGAGTAGCCGCTCCAGTTGATGCACTAACCCTATTAATAACTACATAACCCGGAGCTTGTAGGTTAGTTGTAGAGTTTAGAACGATAGATGTAGTGCTATCGTTTATAGCTCCATTTAGACTTGTTTGTATAAAATTTGCGCTAGGCGCTTTGAAAAATGTTGCCATATTAAACCCTCCAAGATGATGGACGATAACCCGCCCCAATAGGTCGGGCTTCTGTCCTAATTCCTAATAATTCATAATCGTCATTTCTATTTGCTGTCGTTACAACTAACTGATAAGTGCGTGCGGCTTTATTTAGATTTACCCATTTGATAATTTCTGAAACATCTGCTTGTCCTACTTCACCATTAGAATCAGCCCATTGGGCATTTCCCCACATATCAGCGCCCCAACCAGTATTACCGGTATTGGGGTTAATTGAGAAAGACTTAGAAGTAACAGTCTGACCGTTTCTCTGCTCTAGTCGAATATCTACATTTGCATTACCTGTTACGTTTCTAAATGATGTGAAGATGTTTTTAATATTCTTAAACAATGTCCAGTCACCCATGTCTTCTTTTTTGGTTCTGAGGTTTGTTGCAATTGCTGTCCCATTATCATCACCATAGTTTTCTGATATTTCGGTAACAGTTGGCGCATCATCATAACCCATGAGCAAGTGTTCGTTATTTTCTGAATCAAAATATGTTTCAAAAATATTTCCATCAAATGTCCATGGTCCAAGCCATGCTAGTCTTTCACGATCAAAAATAATAGATTGGTTAAGTCCGGGAAAAGCAAGGATGTATTTATTATCGTGATATGTTGCAACCGCTCTTTTAAGCTGGGAGATTGTTAAACCTTTAAGATAAGGTCTAACTTTAACTGAGATTTCATTAGTTCTTAAAACATCAAAAGCAAATCCTGGTTCATATCCTAGTGCATATACTCCTTTTCTTGATAAGAAAAGGATGTCGTTTTCAACGGCAACAACTGAACGTGGAGCAATACAACCATGAGAAGCTGTAATTAATTTAGCAGTTGGAATTGTTACAAAGAAGTTTCCAATCTGAGTTATTTCAATTGTTACCTGCCAGATTGACCTTTCCTTAAAGACAATTATCCTATCCTGGAACCCAAATATCTGAACAATATTATCTCCAGCATCGGGCTCAATTTTGATAAAGTTTCCGCCTGAAGCTAAATCAAACCTTTCATGAAGTGGAACTCTTCCTGAGATCAATACTTTTGAGGGATCGGCTGTAAACTGACCAAAAGCCAGACGATCAGCAAACCTTGTTATAACTCCACATAAAGGCCCACCTGTTGAATCGGCAGTTGGGGGGTAAGTAAATTCTTTAGGAACAGAAGTTCCATCATCTAAGAAAGTTGTACTTGAAGCATCAATAAATCCTAAAAACCTTTCATTCCCAGCATCTCTTCCATAGACGTTATAACCTCTTAATATGGATGCTGTTGATACTCCAGTCCACACAACTCTTACAGTTCCATTTATTAAATCTGGAGGTTGGTTATTTAATATATATGATCCTGTTGCTAAAGTTTCGCCAACATTTGAAACTGCTGTAACTCGATATGACTTTGATGTCGTTCCAGAAGCTCCTGAAATGTTAGTTGCAAATAATCCTGTTGGTTGAGCAATTGTTGCAAAGCCAACAAGTGTTGGTGAAGAATATCTAACTAATTCTCTCTGGTTATTGACGATATACATACGGTTATCAAGTTGAGCCATGTTAGCGTCATAACCTGATAACCATGAAGCACCCACTAGAAGGGAATAAGAAGAATTGTTTTTCTTTGTTAAATAACCATCATCTGTTATGGCAAGTAGCTCATTTCCACCTGATGCTCCAGACGGATAAAATCCTTTAAGTCCTCTTACTGATCCTGTTGCTCCTGCTGTAAAGTAGGTTTGATGTCCCCATCTTTTAGTGGGAACACCTTTACCAATAAGCATGATATTATCTGCTTGGGCCAATTCCGCTTTATCAATTTCAGACTCTTTTAAAAGAATATTTAGTCCTTTATTAAATGTTCTCCAATCGGCTGTTAAGTCTTTAGGAGGTTTGTATGCTGGTACAGTAGTATTAAAAGATGGCATATCAATCTCGCCCCATTCTGAAGCCATGTTTTAATTCGGCTTCTGTCTTAATGCGATTATTTGTTGATCCTTCACTAAATACGTTTTCATACTCAATTAAATTACTTAAGATTCTTTGTGCATCGGCTTTGGCTTGAGGAAATCTCGCATCCTCTCTTGATTCCCAGATATAAGCAATAGTCCTTTGAGTTATAAATTCAGGGTTTGGAATTGGGACTATATTTGCAGGGGAGGCTAAAGATCCAGGTGAGGAGTAATAAGGAATTTTAATTGAAGCCCCCGAAGAAAGGGCCACTCCTTTAACTACCATTACATAGCCACTATTAGGGTTACCTAGAAAATTAACCCTTTTATCAGTTGAGTTAAATTGTCCGTCTTCTTGAGGTCTAATATCGGGATACTCATTTCCATCAACTACAGGAAATGATGCAGGTTTTCTAAAATCAGTGGGCATAACAATCGAAGCATTACCAGTTGATGTTGAAACATTAACAAAATACTCCTTGTATAAGGATTGCCAATCATAAACCTCAGCCCATTCCAAAAGGGCTCGATTCATGTAGTTTAATCTTAAGGAGTAGTCGGTTGTTGAGATATTGCCTGTGTTCTCATCCTGATCAACTATTCCTGCTATTTCTGATTGTATTGCGTCTACTGTTTTAATCATATTTTCCTCACATCTTATCGGCCAAATTTAAGCCGATAAGTCTAAGTAAAATTAAGCACCAACTGCTGCTGCTGTAACTTGAGCGTCTGGAAGTACTGGAAGCCATCCGAAAGTTCCATCCGGTCTTACAACACGAATTGCACCCATTCCTGCCCATCCTGCACCCGCTGCGAAAATGAGTGAAACTGCTGAAACGTAAGCTTGACCGCTTAGTTTAAGAACTGCACCAGATGCAACTGAAGGAGTAGGAATTTGAATACCAATTCCTTGTGTTGCATTTGCAGCTAAAATTCCTGGACTTACATTCAAAACTGCTATAGTTGCACTTGAGGAAGCAACTAATTTATTAGTTTGAAATCCGGCACCTGATCCTGAATTTGTGATTGTTAATGTCGGCTCAGCATCATCATCAATAATGTTTGCTCCTGTTTCTGCATTTAAATTTATTAATTTAGGCATTTAAATCACCCCCTTTATATAATTGAACCTGATTCAAATAACTCTCTTTTAGCTTGATCGGATCTTTTAGTAGTAATACCTGCCCAAGAAGAAGAAAAAGTAATATAGATATCTGAAAGCTTCTTATCTTTACCTGAAACTGGTACTTCTGCTTCTTCACATCTGTTTCTAAGGTATTCAAGTTCATCGTTATGTCCTCCACGACCACCAAAACAAATCTGTCTTATTTCTGAAATTCTGTTAGATCGTCCACCATTAATAGAACTGTTAATAGCTTTAATGAATTCTTGATTTTTATACTTAATTGCCATTTTTAACCACAAAAAAACCCCGAATCTTCAAAAGTATTCGGGGCAATTAGTTAACTAACTTTTTTGCCTTTTCTATATTGTCTAAAATTTATAAATCCTTGTCAAGATTAATGACCCCAAAAAAATGAATTTGGTGTCATATAAGCGTTTGCTCTAACCGTAACTCCTCCACCACCCCCGCCATCTGTTGCAGGTTTGAAAGAAGCTGCTGAAATAGTCCACGATTGATTTGAAGATGAAGTCCATGACATAGAAGTTGATCCAGCAGAAGTTAGTACTTTAGTACTTGATCCACCCTTACAATGAGAGGGAGCAGCTACATTATGTCTTTCTGTTTGTGAAGCATCAGGAGTATTAGTGTTTACGGATAAAGATCCACAAATTGAGTCAACTATAAAACAACCATCTGCAGTTGTTGATATATTTACAGATACTGATCCGACATCTCCACTTTGCTGATTACCAGCATTAGAATTAGGTTGATTTGTTTGAGCAGCTCCAGTAAATGAAATAGCGCCTCCAACTGATCCACCAACTGCTCCGGCATAGGTTACAACTATTGAATTTGTACCCGCATCGGGATTAACCATATACCAGATTTCTGATCTATTATCAGCTCCAGCAGCTCCATAGTCTGCCTCATCTGAGCGGATTTTAGTTAAGTTGTCTCCATTATAAGTAATTGAGGATATAACCAAATCAGCCGCTGTCGTCTGGTCTTCTGCGGCTGTACAAACAACTAAAAGTCTCTCAGCTCCTCCACAAGTATGATTCCAGCTCATTGATGAGCCACCTACTTGGTTAGTGCTAGAAACAGAATCAATTAAAAATCCTGCAGGTCTTAAGGCGTCACTAATTGCTGACCAATTATCATTATTATTTACAGACTGGTTCCAAGTAGGCATGGTTACAGCTCCAGGACTTGCTATTTCCTTATCAGCCCAACCAACAGACATATCTTTACCTATTGTATGATCATAATTTGCTCCAGACATGCGATCATTAAAAGATTGTTGATTACTGTAATTAAGAGCATTATCATCAGGTGTAGCTACAGCACTTATTGCCCATGCGTTTGCTCTTAAAGTTGTGATTCCTGTTGGGGTAAATGTTTGAACAGCACCTCCAGGACCTGTAGTTGAGGATGTAACTGGACTGGTTATATCAAAAGGGCTAACCGTATCAACTCCCCTATAAACTGCAATTTGAGCATTTGCAGTTACTTCAGCAGAAAGTCCACTACAAGTAATACTTGGGTTTGACTCACTTGATGTTGCTATCTTATAAAATGTTTTTGCTAAACAATCATCAGATGATTGCCAGTTACTATTTGATATAGAAGCTCTTTCTGTATATCCTGTTGGAGTTGTTATTGAAGGGTTTGCAGAAGCATTAACTACTACAAAAATTATAATAAGATCATTTTCCTGAAGAGTAGGAAGAGTTGGGTTTAATGTAACCTCAAAGGTAGCAGCCGTTGCGTCTGTTTGTGCATCTTGAGCGCTTGCTCCAACGAAAGAAATTGCCATAATTATTCATCAAAATATATTAATCCCCCGCCAATTTTAGACACCGTTCCTCCAGCATCTCTTTTCTCAATAACAAGAGCGCCAGATGGTAGTCCAATCCATGCAGGAGAATCTGGAGATCCTGGCATTTCAAAACCTCCACCAGGGAAGAGTGTGACACCAAGGGAAGCATTACCTGTTAAATAGGTAACACCTGACTTTAAAGCTATTTCTGTGGTTACATTAGAGCTAAGAATTAGGTTTGTTATATTTATTTTCTGGGCATTTGTAGGTACTGCCACTGTTGCGATACTATTATTACCAAGCCCCACAGGAAGAGGTATTAATGTTTTTGTTGTACCGGCATTTCTATTCCAAGCAGTAACAAGACCTATAAATGTTTTAGCATCTGAAAGTGTTACATTTCCTACTATTCCCGTTTTGGAACCAGGATCAAGTGTAACATTTCCTGAAAATGATGTTGAAAAATTTCCAACAGCCGTTACAAGACCAATGAATCCTTTCGAGTCACTTAATGTAACGTTACCGACAATACCTGTTTTTGATCCAGGATCTAATGTTACATTACCAGAAAACGAAGTTGTAAATGATCCAACGGCTGTAACAAGTCCTATAAATCCCTTAGGATCTGACAAGGTTAGGTTACCAACTATTGAGCGAGCAGTACTACTTTGCACAACTGTAACCAATCCTATAAATCCCTTACTATCAGTTATGGTAACGTTTCCAGATATTCCAACATTACCTCCACCTACGGTAACAAGACCTATGTAGGATTTAGAATCAGACAGAGTTACATTTCCTACGATTGATCTATTTGTTGTGGAAGGTACAGAGGTTACAAGACCTATAAAGCCTTTACTATCACTTAAAGTTAAATTGCCAACTATACCAGTAAGTGATCCATCATCTAAAGTAACATTGCCTACAATTGTGCGTGCTATACTAGATTGAACGACAGTAACAAGCCCAATAAAACCTTTGGAATCACTTATAGTTACATTTCCTTGAATATTTGCAGTAACATTATTTCCTATTGTTGAAGTGACTAATCCAATATATCCCTTGGAGTCGGAAAGAGTTACATTACCCAATATAGAAACTGTTGCCTGACCGCCGCTTAAACTTCCTCCAACGATTGTAACCTTCTTAGCATTTAATTCACCGTCATGCTCTTCAAATGTAATCTGATTTAGTAAATTTCCTGAATGTGTTGCACTCATTTTAATGACTCCTTAATTGCTGATTGAATTGTTTTAGTTAATAAATCTTTATTTTTAACTACATCTTTAACCATCGAATGTACCTGATTTTGAACTGTTTGCTGGACAATCTTTTTTATGTTTTGTTGAGGTTTAACTTGAGATTTAGGCTTTGGAGGAAGCTTTTGGTTATCTTTGGTTTGACGAGCGTTATATAACCTAATATATTTAAACATCTCATCAACAAGAGGCTTACCAACAGAATTAACACCTAATTTTTTTCTCAGATCGTGCATTTTCCATAAAGCCTCATCTGTATTACCATTTTTTGCTTCAATTCCAGCCCAATCTCGTATAAATGACAATTTTGAAGCAAGACTATAATCAAGCCTGTCATTTCGATCCACTCCTAAAAAATCAGCAACCCTATGATAATCGGGATTGTATTTATATGTTTCTCCAAGTGGTTCAGAATAGGATGAATCAGCCATAAAAAAAGCCCCGAACTATTAATAGTATTCGGGGCAATTACCTTATAAGGTCTCTTGCCTTTTATTCAATTTTCTTACTTTTACTCTTTGTTGTCAAGAAACTTAAACCTTAATGGGTAGAGTCCGTCTTTAATATCATTCATTCTCTTTATATGAAATTGAGCTATATCCTGAAAATAGTCTTTTTTCTCTTTATGTTCAAAAAAATCTTCATGTCTTATTGAGTAAGATTTAATAGACTGGTCTATATAAGGATCATATCCAATTGAAAAAGCACGCATGGCAACACTTACGTTATCAAATGCAAAACCTACATAGTCGTATTCCTCATCAAATCCACCTATATCTAAGAGTGCTTGTTTAGGGATTGATGCAAAATTAACCTCCCAATCTGCAGGCATACACTTATAGAAAGTCCCTTGATCTTCCCTTATTCTAGGATCTTGCCAGACTATTATCTGAGGTTCCCTTTCAAATGGTTCTTTGAATAAAGTAATTAAACCCTCCCTATTTACTACATCATTTTTACCAGGACTGCCATATTGATGACCTACACCTGTTACAAATCTTTTCTTGTCTACTAAATAATGATTCCAAAATTTTTCTAAGGTATCGGGTTTAAAGTGAATATAATCCTGTACAAAAACTAGAAGTTCGCCTTTTGCGTGTCTGACTGCCTGATTTTCCGCATGAGCAAGCCATGTTCTTGCTTTATTATCCTTTGGGGTTTGTTTGATATGTACCACTCGTGGATCATATTTAGTATACTCCCGTACTGCTTCTTTTCTTTTCTCGTAAAGGGTGTCACAGAGTATCCACTCCCACTCTGTAAAAGTTTGTCTTCTGAGTGATGACCAATTGACATCTATACCTCCGTATCTTGCACTAACAGTGCAAACGCTAATTTTTATTTCTTGCATAAAGAAGTCCTATCATATACAATTTATATTGTTGTGAAAGTTAAAAATTGTGTTATTTGTAATAAAACTTTTAATGTTGTAACTGATAGAAAAACCTGTTCTAAAAAGTGTTATAGAAAAAGACGACTTGTCACTAGAAATGCTTGGTATAAAAGAAACGCAAAAAGAATTTATCTTCGATATCTTCCGTATAGAAAAAAACATCAAATAGGTAGACAATACGCAGAAAGATTTATTGAACGGCTTAAAATTGATAAAGTTTGTTTTAATTGTAAAAGTGATATTTCTGTTGATGTTCATCATATTGATAAAAACACTTCTAATAATGATCCTAAGAATCTTCAGGTACTTTGTAGATATTGTCATGTCAAAGCTCATAAAAACCCGACTTCCAATCTTTTTCCCACTGTTCGGGATATTTTGCTTGAAAAAGAATATCAGGGTACTCGCCCCACTTCACTTTAAAATATTCTAAACTTTTTAGATCTCTGTCTTTTCTTTCTTCTTGGTTCAATGTCCTTTGAGTAAAGCTATGATTATGTTGATAACAAGCTTTGGTTGTATAAGCCGTTTTCCAGCCGTTTAAATGCCTTACACGATGCCAAAAGTCATAATCTTCATATCCACCTATTCCATAATTCTCATCATAAAGTCCATCTGGTAAAGCAGAATTACGTATTACAAAAAAAGAGCTTGAACACCATCTTTCTCTTCCTGTTATCCATGTGTTTTTTCCTAATTGCATTTCATCGTTATAATCAATCATTCTTATATGAACAGATCCAATTTTTTCATCTTCTTTGAAAATTTCCATAGCCACTTGTTCCCAATTTCGTGAAACTCTTATATCGTTGTTTGCCACTGCCAAATATTCGTCCTGAATTATTCTTAATCCCTGATTAACAGCTTTTGCATATCCAAGATTTGTATTGTTTCTTATGTAAGTGTGCGCTAAAGCTCTTAAATAACCACCACCCATTTCAGATCCGTTATCAATAATTATTAAATCATGACCATCCAAAGAAAAAATAGCATTTTTAGTAAGCTCTAGAATTTCGTTATTAATAATATAAACGGGTAAAATTACTTTCATTCGATACCCTTTAGTAAATTTTCACAGTACTTAATATGGGAATAATTTTTAAGAACAAATTGTCTTGGAGTCGAAAATGAAGAATCTAAAAACTCTTGGATATATGAATATGCTTTAATATTGTCTTTATTAACTGAAGGAAGAATATCACAACTCATAGCCTCTAAAACTGTTCTTTCTGATCCGTGTATTGAAGGAATCTCAACTCTAATGGCACGTTTATAATAATCCCTAATTTTTTCAACAGGATAATAACCAATTTCAACTTTAACTTTGTTTTCTAAACATGCTTTTAGTTCATCACTTCCATCTGGTTGAACAGTACCCACACATAATAAATCAGGTCCCAAGAAAGCAATTGATGATTGTCTTTTCCAAGGTGAGAAGGTTGCAGGGTAGAAATATTCTATATTCTTGTTGTCATATTCTGGAATAAAAAAATCTGTATCAGTTCCCATGGCTTTAATAGCTCTTATTCCTTTAGAACGGACTAATTCATATACAGGCTGAGATTCACAGTAAACTACATCGTAAGAATGAGGATTAATTAAGGAAACCGTATTGTCGGTTGTAAGCATTAAACCTTTTCTTCCTTTAATGTTTAATTGTGCTGATCCATCATCCCAGATTAAATAAAAGTCATAATTATCAGGGACTTTAAAAGCTTCGATACCTAAATACCAATCAACTGTATGAAATTTTCCAAGTTCTTCAATTGCAGCCCTATGACCGTCTCTCCAATTAGGGAGTATGGTATGAGCTTTATCCCAAGGCCATAAAAATGCTATGTTCATGGTTTTTGTCCCCAACCAATAATTTCATCTTCAGTATTTCCATTTCTATCTATTTTTAAAGTGACATTTGTAAAGCCTTGGAAAAAATATTCAGTAAATGATTGAGGCATAAATCTCCAATAATCATGAGGATGATCATGTTCGGGACAATAACGAGAAGGTACGGCAAGCATTAACCATCCACCCTTTTTGACTAATACCTTCATGTTTTCCCATGTCTTCCAGAAATAGTCGTCGTGTTCAAAAGTATCAAAAGAAAAAATAAAATCAAAAGTTTCAGGTTCGTATCTTAGGTGTAAATCATGGGCATTTAGTACTACATCTACATTTCCCCCTGGTCTCATATCAACACCCGTATATTCACAATCTTTAAAAAGATCTCTTACATGCCCATTTACATCAAGTGACCCTATCTCTAAAACCTTTTGAAATGGACCTTTTTCTTTTAAGAAGTCACCTAGATAGTTTCTGTTTTCGCCTCTCATATAATACAAATCCCATAACCTGAGTAATGTAAGGGGTCTGTTGCGTCAAATGAGTCATATTTCTTTTTGAGTTCCTGCCAAATGGGTTCAAGTTCAAAGGAGTGAATATCATCAAATAAAACAATTGCACCTTTTTTGAAAAATGGTGTATATAGATCTAGTTCAGCTTGAAGATGTTCTGGGGTATGCAAGGCATCAAAAAACCATAAATCCGTTTTAGCCAAATCAAGGTCTTTGGGCCAGTTGTTTAAATCAAGATCAGTACCTAATACTTTAACCAAATTAGGATATTCGTCTTTAATCCATGAGAATTCAAGTCCGCCTTCAGGTAAAGTAATAGAATAGAGTTTACCCTCTTTTAATTCCTGCAAAACCATCAAAGACCAACCACCCATTGCTCCACCTAACTCAATCACTTGAGATGGTTTTAAAGCTTTAATGATCCCTGGAATCCATTGATAATAAGCACAACCATTAATATTTAGAATGTCATCTTGGAGTTGTCCTTGGGGAATGTGTCTTAAAGCAGGTAGATACCACTCAATCTTAAAATCTTTCAAGTGATTTATTCCAATATCGTAAACTTCTTTAGCTTTCATTATAGAGTGGGTGAAAACGCTTTTTATCGTGTTGCCTGTTTCTTTTCTGAGCGTTACAACAATATGATGTTGTCGGTTCATAAGTCCCTTTTTCAGTTAAAGAAACGTATGGCGTTTCTATGATTATCTGTTTTGATCCGCAAAATTCGCATTTAGTATCAGTCATAATTCCACCCCCTTATTCGGGTCAATAATTTTAATGATTGGTTTCTGTGGAGGTTTAATAACATCTAAAGAGTCCACACCTTTAAATATTGAATCCCATTGTGAAGCGATATTTGCCCACTTATAGCCTTTTGCCCAATCCATCATTGGTTTTCTAACTTCCTCTTGCCAATCTTTGTTGTTAAGAGCCCAGATTAAAGCTTTCTTATAAGCGTCTTTAACTTCCTTGTCATATATATCCCCTTCAACTTTAATTCCAAATTGGACTGTTTCTTTTAAAGCGGCATAGTTAATAACAACAGGTATTGCTCCATAAGCTTGAGCTTTAAGACCTGATATACAGTTAATCTCACCAAAGTGTGTTGGGTATGCCCAGATTGCACTGGTTTCAATTTCTTTAACTAAATCTTCTTGTGAAACTCTATCATGGTCTGTAACTCCATCCTGTTGCATTAACTTATCCATCTTGTCTTTCCAGGCCATTGAAGCAGGATTATCTTTATAGAACTGGACAAACAATTTCCAGCCATAGAATATATCAAGAGTTGCCTTGGGTACTTCTTTTTTAACTTCAGGCCAGATTTCTAATAGATGTTGTAAACCTCTATCATATGAACTTGTGTAAATGACTTTAAATTGATTTCTCATAAATCTCCTTAAATTCCGTTTGAACTTATAACAACTTTCTCATCTGGTAATGCTGGGACGTTATCTCTATGCCATTTAGAGAGAAAGAAAACTTTATCAATTTTGTCTATACGTTCTTTGGTGTATTCAAGGTTGTTTTGGATATCGTGATTCCAGACATAGATCTTTTTTGCTATAGCGTTCTGGTCTACATACTGAATAACCCTCCAGAAGACTAGAATATTGAAGTGATCAAGTAGATTGAATTTATAGTAAGGAAGCCATTTAACACCCTCATATTCTCCTTCCTGTTCTCCTGGATCTGCATAGACTGTCACTCTCCAGCCTAGTTTGCTAAGTTCCTGACTTAGTCTAATGACAGCTTCTTCACTTCCTCCTATAAATGATCCTTCTGGATTTTTAAGCTTTAAAGGACTCCAATTGGTAAATCCTGGACCACAGTAAATTGCTACTTCGTTATCATCCCAGAATTTTGGAGGCATGTTCTTTTTGTAGATATCCTGAATAAAAGGAGTATTAACAATTAAGTTAGGAGCTGAAGCAAGAAGTGGTTTAATTTTTGCCACCTCTCCTGACTTCTTAAGATAATCAACAATCTCAATATAAGTTCTCGTGAAGTTTCTTTGAGTATAAAGTTGTTTGATAAATGCGTATGCTCCCTTTATTGATTCGTCATTTGGCTCAATCTCAATCATTTTTTGGGCAGCAGCCCAAGCCTCGTCTATCTTTGAAAGATTAAGTGAGCAGTTATATATAACCTGCATCATTCTTAACTTGTAGTCTTTAGGATTTTTAATAAGAGTTGTTTTAAGTTCTGGAGTCTCTGAAGCTTTTCTAACCCAGAATAAAGAACGATCCCATTGACCTTTTAACATATAAGAGATTGCAATCTGAAGATATGTATCAGGTATTTCAGGGAATTCAATTAAAGAATTCATCAAAGCCTTAATTGAGTTATTATGCTGATCCTTTCTTCTGTAGATTTCAGCCAAGTAACTCCATGCTTGAGCTCTTTCTTCAGGCCATCCAGATTTATGCTCTCCTAATAGATATTGGTTAATTAAGGGAATTGCTGCATCATCATACTGATCTTTTCTAAGGTCATAATAAGCTTTTGCTAAATAGAATATGGGTCTTGGGTCTTTGCCTTCTGTTTGATATATCGAATATTCTAAGTTTTTCATATTGCGATATATTGCAGCGATACGTCTTTCATCAACTGTAAGATGAACTACATCACATAAAGTTCCTTCACCAAATGCTGTATCGTCTGCTTTTTTAGTGGGTTTTTGTTCAATTAGAGTTTCATGTATGGGGGCAATCCATTTATATATTCCGTTATTTCTTAATAGTCTTTCTCTTAGGTGTTCAATAATAACGTGTTTAACTCTTCCGTTTTCTACTTCAACTTGATATAGATAATTAAAATAAACTGCTTCAACTTGGTTTTTCTCGGCAAGCTCAACTACATGACGCAAGTTTTTAGCACTTCTTAAAACATCGTCAACATCAAGCCATAAAAACCATTCATAGTCTTTAGTCTGCTCCATGTTGTGATTGCGAGCACGATCAAACAAAAATATTGTGTCGCCTTCTTTAAGCTGGGGTTCATATCCAAAAAAGTCTTTAAGCCAGTCAACTGTTTTTTTGTCTGCTGTAAACCATACGTCTTTAGGGGCCCTATCTAAAACTACATTCTTACCTTTAACGACTTCTTCAATCTTTTTGTATTCTTCATCCGATCCTGTAACTGTAATGAAGGTTTTATCTACATGTCCTTCAATGTGAGACAAACATCTTTCTAAGTAAGCTGGTTCATCCCCTGAACCTTTAACGATCATGCCTAGTGCAATCTTTGACATATTATCCTTTCTCGGCAATCTTCATTTTGGGAAATCGCCTAGCCCATTCATTAAAAAATGTTTTATTCATAGGTAATTCATCAGGGGTATAGAGGACACGAAGCATATAAATAACTTTTTCGGGTATATCAAGGGTATATCTGAGGTAGCCTCCGTAGTATTTATCGTAAGTTGAACCAAATTTCTTATCTTTTCTTGTGTTTCTTACGTTATCAAGTCTGACTAGGTAACTTTTCCAAGTCCCAGGTTCACGGGAAGCCCAAATCTCAATAGCTTTTTCAATTACAGGCCAGGGGTTTGTACCTGATTTTTTCTTTAATTCAATCAAAGAATCAGCCGCTAAAACGTCTGCTGATTCCCTTAATGTTCCAAATGCTGGATCGTAAACTTTCATATTTGTTTAACTAGGGGGAGAGTCACTTCCCCCTAGTTATGTACCGTTAACCTTGCTGGTTGTATCCGCTCCTTCTTGCATTAGCTCTTTCAGCCAAAAACTCAAGGGTAGCTTCTCCAACGATCTGACCGTTTTCACGATCTCCATCTTTTGCAAGATCTTCACGTTTTGGTTTTCTAAGGTAAGCAATTCTCCATTTGTCTTCCTTAAGACCTAAAATCATAGGTCCTGGTGTGACAGCTGAATTTCTTACATCCTTATGACCAAATATCTTGTGAACTCCAAAATCTGACTCATAAACCATTACTGGTCTTGTGAGTTTTTTATCTGAAGCATCAACGTACTTGGTATTACCAGCGGTAAAGGTTGAAATCTTTTGTCTCAACTGAAGTGTCGTCAAAACTGTATCAAATACATCAGATGAACCAACATCTGCAGCAACGTCATAAACCATAGAGTTAAATTCAGTTTCTGATAACGATGTACCAGAAAGTCTGTTTGTGTAGTGTGAGGTAACAATTGCTTGAATACCCGCCATTGTTCTGGCTACTCCAGAATCACCTGAAGCAACTGTCGAATTTAAGAGGGCGAATTCAAGATTGTTTTTCCATTGTTTCAAAGCTTTAGCAGCTTGATATTCGTATGGATCACCCATTCCAGCTACTGAAACTTTTCTTTCAGTACCTGATACTCTAAAGGTCTGGGAAATGATCTGAGTTATATTGTTTCTCCTTGATGGCTGAGTTAAATCGCCATATGAGGCAGCAGCACCTTCAACTGCTGAAGATACTGATGTAGGTCTTGCAATATAATCTTCAAGCCATTCATGATTAGTTTGACTTGCTTCTGTTGTTGCCAACATTGTTGAAAGAGGATTATCATCTGGTGAAACATCACCGATAATATCCAATAGATCTTCCCTTCTTGCTGAATCCTGATATGTTTGTAATCCGTATGCCATAATATATTTCCCTTCCTTTCTTCACTTTAAGATCCCTTTCGGGTTAGGCACTTTCCTAAGAAAAGTGAATTAATAAGTTACTTTAGCCGGTACGCTTCATGCGAGCGATTATTGAATTTAAATCACCTTTTCGTGTTTTATATCTCAAATCTCCAAGATACGACTCAATTTCTTGTCGTCTTGAAGGCATACCAGTGGCTTCTAAAGATGCCTGCTCTTTCGGAGTAAGCCC
>Ga0196963_10001444_pt1 | contig 16103 bp, 16 predicted proteins | sample S1_5metaG_FD_148600 | JGI IMG/M metagenome (GOLD analysis project Ga0196963, IMG submission 148600) | Soil microbial communities from Anza Borrego desert, Southern California, United States - S1_5 | ecosystem: Environmental > Terrestrial > Soil > Desert | place: USA: California | collected... | reverse complement strand
CGGAGTCGGGCTCCTCCAGCTGTTCGCGATCCTCGAGCGGACCGACATTGCCGAGCGCGGGCCGGGCGACCCCCAAGCCTGGTTCCTGTTCGCCGAGGCGAGCCGCCTGATGTACGCCGACCGCGACTTTTACGTCGGCGACCCCGCCTTCGTCTCCGTGCCCGTCGCCGGCCTGCTCGATCCTGCCTATGTCGAGAGCCGCGCCCGGCTGATCGGGACCCGCGCCGGAGCGGCGCCGCGGGCCGGGTCCCCGCCGGGCGCTCCCGCCGCCGCGCGCGACACCAGCCTCGAGCCGGTCGGAACGACCCATTTCATTGTCCGCGATGCCGCCGGCAACGTCGCCTCGATGACCGCGACCGTCGAATCTCTGTTCGGCTCGGGGCGGATGGTCGACGGCTTCTTCCTCAACAACGAGATGACCGACTTCGCCTTCGCTCCGCGCGATTCCGAGGGGCGCCCGGCGGCCAACGCCGTCGCCCCCGGCAAGAGGCCGCGCTCGTCCATGACCCCCCTGATCATGCTCGACGGGAATCGCGCCTTCGCCGGCGCGCTGGGCTCGGCGGGCGGCAACGCCATCCTCGCCTATGTCGGCAAGTCGCTGGTCGGAGCGGTCGACTGGGACCTGGCGATGGGCGACTCGCTCGCCCTCCCCAACCTCGTCGCCCGAGGACCCAATTTCCAGGGCGAGGTCACCCGCTTTCTGCCGGCCGTGCTCGACGGGCTTCGCGAACGCGGCATCGACCTTCGGCCGGGCCAGGGCGAGGATTCGGGCCTCACCGGAGTCATCGTCCGCGGCGGCCGCCTCGACGGCGCCGCCGATCCAGGCGGGAGGGCGTGGCGAGGACGGAGAGGGTCCGCTAGCCGACCGCCTCGGCGAGGGTCGCGAAGCCGTCGCGCTTCAGCAGCGTCCTGAGCTCGCCGGTGATCGCCTCGGCGATTCCGGGCCCCTGATAGACCAGCGCCGTGTAGAGCTGGACGAGGCTGGCGCCGGCTCGGATCCGGTCATAGGCGTCGACCCCGTTCTCGATCCCGCCGGCGGCGACCAGCGGCATCGCCCCGCCGGTCGCGGCGCGAAAGTCCCGAAGCCGCCGCAGGGCGAGATCCTTGAGCGGGGCTCCGGAGAGCCCGCCGGCTTCGCTCGCCCGCCTTGAGCGCAGCGGCGGCCGCGACACGGTCGTGTTGGCGACGATCAGCGCGTCCATGCCGGCCTCGATCGCGGCGCGGGCGATGGCATCCATCTCGCGGGGCTCGAGGTCGGGGGCGACCTTCAGGAAGAGCGGCGCCGCTGTCCGCGCCTCGCCGACAGCGGCGAGCAATTCGCGCAAGGCGCCCTCGTCCTGCAGCTCCCGCAGGCCGGGCGTGTTGGGCGAGGAGATGTTGACGGTGAGATAGTCGGCGAAAGGCGCCATCTCCCGCACGCCGGCAACATAATCGGCAATGCGGTCGGCGCTGTCCTTGTTGGCGCCGAAATTGACGCCGACGAGGCCTCGCCGTCCTGCCAGCCGCGGCTTGGCCGCCTCGAAGCCGCGATTGTTGAAGCCCATCCGGTTGATCACCGCCCGGTCCGCGGCGAGCCGGAACAGCCGAGGCTTCGGATTGCCCGGCTGCGGCCGCGGGGTCAGCGTCCCCACCTCGACGAAGCCGAAGCCGAAGCCGAGCATCTGGCGGTGCACCTCGGCGTCCTTGTCGAAGCCCGCCGCGAGCCCGACCGGATTGGGGAAGTCGAGCCCGGCGACGCGGATGGCCAGATGCCGGTCCTCGCGTGACGGCTCCCCGGGCGGGATCGCCCTCAGAGCGCGGATCGTCAGCCGATGCGCCCGCTCCGCGTCGAGCGCGAAGACCAGGGGCCGGACCAGCGGGTAGAGGACCATCGCGGGAGGCCATGACAGCCGCGTGCGACCGCGTCAAAACCATCTTTCCGCCGCCGGGTACGGAAAAACGAGGACAGTGTATATTTGTTGCCGGCCCGCCGGCGGGCTTCAACGGCTCGCCGCGGCTTCCGAAACGAGCCGGCGCTCCAGCACCTCGCTGGCGGTACGGGTCTCGACCACTCCGTCCGGCCTTCGAACCTCCAGTTTCACCACTTCGGTCCGCCGCTTCACCTGTCCCGCCGGATCGGTCTCGAACGTGATCGAGATGGTGCCGGAGACTGCGTCCTTCGCCCGGTCGCGGGTCGCCGCGTCGAGAGACACCGGCTCGCCCAGTATCTCCCCGACGACGACATCAGACTCGGCCTGAGCGCGGCGGACCGCGTCGGGATCGATCTCCATCTCGGCGACGTAGGTCGAGCCCTCCGGCCCGGCCCTTTTCATCCTCAGGGGCGCGGGGGCCCGAGCTTCGCCTGTTCGAAAGAGAGCGCCCTCGCGCAGGTCCGAGGGCCCCAGATCGTAGGACGAGACGATGGCGATCGCGGATTGCGGGTCGCAGTCGATCCGAAACGCGTTCCAGGTGAAGGTCCAGCGTCCGCAGGCTGCGCGGGTCATCTTCCCCTTCTTCAGCCAGCCGTCGACACGCGACTCGAGCTCCGCCCGGTTCAGCAACTGCAACTCTCCGCCAACCGGCCTGAAGACGCGCGCCGGAAACTGCCAGTGCGCTCCGCTCGATTCCGACCTGGGGACATCATATTCCAGCTCCAGTCCGTCGGAGCGCACGGCGATCACGCGTTCTATGAGCATCTCGTGACCCTGCGAGCTTGCCGACGAGCCGCCGCTTCCCTCCATCGACGTTTCGTAGCTCTTGATCAGCTCGTAAACGTCGCCGACGCGCGCGGCGGCGGGCGGCTCTTCGGAGCGCGCCGCGACGGACGGAAGAAGCAGCGCGGCGGCCAGAACCGTGAAGGGGATGGGTTTCATGCCGCCGGACTGCCCGCCTATCGCCTCCCTTGCAACGTGCGGGGGACGAACCGCCGGCGCAGCAAAGGCTTGATTCCCCGGCGCAATGCCGCCAAATGCCAATCGGAACGATTTGGTCCGATTAGACTATGCGCCTGACCTCCCTTGCCGATTATGCCGTCGTCGTGATGGCTGCCGCCGCCCGCCATCCGGCGGGCGCGCGCCTGTCCGCGGCCCTGCTCGCGGACGAGACGGGCGTGCCGCTGCCGACCGCCCAGAAGCTGATGGGGCGGCTCGCCGCGGCGGGCCTGCTCCATTCGGCGCGCGGCGCCGGCGGCGGCTTCCGGCTCGCCCGGCCTGCCGGCGGGATCAGCCTCGCCGACATCATCGAGGCGGTCGAAGGGCCGATCGCCATGACCAACTGCATCGAGGGCTCGGTTCACGACTGCGCGCTCGAGGAGAGCTGTCGGGTCAAGCCCCATCTCAACGCCGCCAATGACGCGGTGCGCTTCGCCCTCCAGGGCGTCAGCCTCGCCACCCTCGCGGAGGCGAAATGACCGACATCCGCAACCGCGAGGCCCGGGAGGCGGTCGACCGCGCCTCGACCTACGAATGGGGCTTCACCTCCGACATCGAGCAGGATTTCGCGCCCAAGGGCCTCAACGAGGACACGATCCGCTTCATCTCGGCGAAGAAGAAGGAGCCGGAGTGGATGCTCGAGTGGCGCTTGAAGGCCTACCGCGCCTGGCTGACCATGGAGGAGGTCACCTGGGCCAAGCTCGACATCCCGCCGATCGATTTCCAGGACGCCTATTATTATGCCGAGCCCAGGCAGAAGCCGACCCTGGCCTCGCTCGACGAGCTCGACCCCGAGATCCGGCGCACCTACGAGAAGCTCGGCATCCCGATCGAGGAGCAGAAGGTGCTCGCCGGCGTCGAGGGGGCGCGCAAGGTCGCGGTCGACGCCGTGTTCGATTCGGTTTCGGTCGCGACCACCTTCCGCGAGGAGCTGAAGCGCGCCGGAGTCATCTTTCTCTCCATATCCGAAGCGATTCGTGAGCATCCCGACCTGGTCAGGAAATATCTCGGCTCGGTCGTGCCTCAGCGCGACAATTACTTCGCCTGCCTGAACAGCGCGGTCTTCTCCGACGGCACCTTCGTCTACGTGCCCGAGGGCGTCCGCTGCCCGATGGAGCTTTCGACCTATTTCCGGATCAACGCCGCCAATACCGGCCAGTTCGAGCGCACCCTGATCGTCGCCGACAAAGGGTCCTACGTCTCCTATCTCGAAGGCTGCACAGCGCCGATGCGCGACGAGAACCAGCTCCACGCCGCCGTCGTCGAGCTGGTCGCGCTCGAGGATGCCGAGATCAAGTACAGCACCGTCCAGAACTGGTATCCCGGCGACGCCGAAGGGCGCGGCGGCATCTACAATTTCGTCACCAAGCGCGGCGCCTGCCGCGGCGCCCGCTCGAAGATCAGCTGGACCCAGGTCGAGACCGGCTCCGCCATCACCTGGAAATATCCCTCCTGCATCCTCCAGGGCGAGAGCAGCGTCGGCGAATTCTACTCCGTCGCCCTCACCAACAACCGCCAGCAGGCCGACACCGGCACCAAGATGATCCATATCGGCAGGAACAGCCGCTCGACCATCGTCTCCAAGGGGATCAGCGCCGGCCGCTCGAACAACACCTACAGGGGCCTCGTCCGAGTCCTCGCCAATGCCGACAACGTCCGCAATTTCACCCAGTGCGATTCGCTGCTGCTCGGCGACAAATGCGGCGCCCACACGGTCCCCTACATCGAGGTCCGCAATCCCTCCGCCCAGATCGAGCACGAGGCGACCACTTCCAAGATCAGCGACGACCAGCTCTTCTACGCGATGAGCCGCGGCCTCAGCCAGGAGGACGCCGTCGCCCTGATCGTCAACGGCTTTGCCCGCGAGGTCCTCCAGCAGCTGCCGATGGAATTCGCGGTCGAGGCGCAGAAGCTGCTCGGGATCAGCCTCGAAGGAAGCGTCGGATGATCGCGTTTTTGCTGCTCGCCGCAAGTGCGTCGGCCGGGCCGGTGCTGCATTCCGCCGAGGCGCGGTCGGCCGCCTACCGGGAGTGTATCGCGGCCGAGCACAGGCGTCGGCCCGCGGCGACGGTGGTCGAGATCGGCCGCGGCGTCTGTGCCCGGGCGCGATCGCGGCTGGTCGCGGGAGTGCGCGACCATGTCAGCTACGGCTGGGCCGCGACGGCCAGGACGGACGGCCAGGCGCGTCGGCTGCGCGCGCACATGAAGCAGGAGGCGCAATCGCAGGTGGCCGCTTTCGAGGTCAAGCTGCAGGCCTGGCTGGCGGCGAAGGGGAATGGCCTTGGCAGCCGCTGAATCCATCCCTGCCCACCGCACGCGGATGCGTCCGCATCTGCGTTGCGTCGGCCCCCTGTCCGGCCTCGGGCAGAAGGAACGGACGACCGACGCTGCGGCTCACCGTCCGCCAGGGAGCCCCGAATGATCGCGCTGCTCCTTCTCGCCGCGGCCGCGGCGTCGCCGGCGGATGCTCCGAACCTGGAGCGACGCGCGGTCATGCGCGGCAGCATGGACATTCCGGACGAGATCGCGCCCGCCGTCCTGCCCTATCTGAATTGCCAGATCGCGAGCTCGGGCGTCCCCGTCTACGCCGACGGCCGGCGCCTCCCGCCGCCGGCCGGAATCGTCAAGGGCAGCGACTGTTCGGCGATGAGGCGCCAGGCAGCGACGGAGGCGGACCGGATGCTTCGCGCCCGCGGGATGGCGAGCGCAGCGCGCCGCCGCGCGATCGTCGACGATACGCTCGCGCGGATGGACGAATTCCACCGCGCGTCGCTCCTCCCGCCCGTCCCGCCATCGAAAGAAAACGATGCTCAGCATTGAGAATCTTCACGCCACCGTCGCCGGCAAGCCGATCCTGAACGGTCTCACGCTGTCGGTCGGAGTCGGCGAGATGCATGCGATCATGGGGCCGAACGGCGCCGGCAAGTCGACCCTTGCCTACGTGCTCGGCGGGCGGCCCGGCTATGAGGTGACCGAAGGCTCGGTTCGCCTCGACGGCCGCGACCTGCTCGAGATGAGCCCCGACGAGCGCGCCGCCGCCGGTCTGTTCCTCGGCTTCCAATATCCGGTCGAGATTCCGGGCGTCTCCAACGTCCAGTTCCTGCGCACCGCGCTCAACGCCCAGCGCCGCGCGCGCGGCGAGGCCGAGGTCTCGGCGGGCGACTTCCTGCGGCTGGCGCGCGAGCAGGGCGAGAAGCTCGGCGTCTCGATGGACATGATGAAGCGCGGCGTGAACGTCGGCTTCTCGGGCGGCGAGAAGAAGCGCAACGAGATGGTCCAGATGGGCATCGTCGATCCGCGCCTGGCGGTGCTCGACGAGACCGACTCGGGGCTCGACATCGACGCTTTGCGGGTGGTCGGCGACGGCATCAACCGGATCATGCGCAGGCCCGACAAGGCGGTGCTGTTGATCACGCACTATCAGCGCCTGCTGGACATCGTCGAGCCGGACTTCGTCCACGTTCTGGCCGAAGGGCGGATCGTGCGCTCGGGCGGGCGCGAGCTCGCCCGCCAGCTCGAGCGCCAGGGCTACGGAGCGATCGCGGCATGACCTTGCTCGAACTCCCCTCCCCCAAAGCCGAGGACTGGCGCTGGAGCGACCTCTCTTCGCTCCCCGCCCTGGCCGAGGCGCCGCACGGCGCGCTCGACCTCCAGAGACTGCGACTGCCCTGGCTCGATTGCCGCGGGCCGCGGCTGCTGTTTGTCGACGGCCGACTCGATCCAGCGCGCAGCGCGCCGGGCTGCCTCTCCGTCGGACCGGTCGACGCCGATGCGGGCGATCATCCCCTCGGCCGACTGATCGGCGGCGACGGCTGGACGCTCCGGCTCGGCCCCAACCATGCGCCGCCCGGTCTCGTCCAGATCGTGCACGTCTCGACGGGCGGGCCCGACCATCTGCCCGCCGCGATCGACCTCGACGCCGACGCCCAGGCTTCCGTGGTCGAGACGTTCATCGGGGAAGGTTGGGCAAACCGGGCGACTCGCCTCGCGCTCGCCCCCCACGCCCGGCTGATGCTCGCCCGCCGAATCCTCGCGAGCGGCGGCTTCGTCAGCCTCACCGACCGGGCCGAGCTCGGCCAAGGCGCGAGCCTGATCGTCACCACCCTCGCGGCGGGCGGCGCCGACACCAGGCTCGACGGCAAGATCCTGCTCGCCGGCGACGGCGCCTTCACGGAAGCGGGCGGCGCCCTGCTCGCTCGAGGCCGGCAGCGTCATGACGCCAATCTCATCGTCCGCCACGCGGCGCCCGGCGGCACCAGCCGCCAGGTCTGGCGGTCGGTCGCCGACGACCGCGCCGTCTGCTCGGTCGCCGCCCGGGTCGAGGTCGCCCGCGACGCCCAGAAGACCGACGGCGAGCAGTCGCTGAAGGGGATCATGCTCAGCCGCGCGGCGACGATCAACGCCAAGCCCGAGCTCGAAATCTTCGCCGACGACGTCAAATGCGCCCACGGCGCCACGGTTGGCGAGCTCGACCGGGACGCCCTTTTCTACATGGCCAGCCGCGGCGTCCCCGAAACGGAGGCCAGCGCGCTGCTCACCCGAGCCTTCGTCGCCGACGCGATCGACCGGGCCGGCGAGGAGGAAGTGCGCGAGGCGATGCATGCCGACGCGGAAGGCTGGTTCGGCTGATGGACATGGCCGCCTCCACCCGCCCGCTCGACCGCGTCGCCGACTTCCCGGCGATCCCCGAGGGCTGGTCCTATCTCGACACGGCCGCGACCGCGCAAAAGCCGCGGCCCGTGATCGACGCCATCGCCCGCGGCTATGCCGAAACCTATGCGACCGTCCACCGCGGCGTCTACCAGCGCTCGTCGGAGATGACGCTCGCGTTCGAGGCGGCGCGGCGGCGGGTGGCGGGCTTCATCGGCGCACCCTCGCCCGACGAGATCGTCTTCGTTCGCGGCGCCACCGAAGGCATCAACCTTGTGGCTCAGAGCTGGGGCGGCGCTTTTCTGAAGCCCGGCGACCGGATCATGCTGTCGGTGCTCGAGCATCATTCGAACATCGTGCCGTGGCAACTGATCGCCGAGCGCACCGGAGCCGCGATCGACGTCGCGCCGCTGACCGGCGACGGCCGCATCGACCTCGACGCGATGGCGCAGATGCTGACCAAACGGCATCGCCTGGTCGCCCTCGCCCACGTCTCCAACGTGCTCGGCTCCGTGCTGGACGCCCGGCGCGCCGCCGAGCTCGCCCACTCGGTCGCGGCGCTGCTCCTCCTAGACGGTTGCCAGGCGGTGCCGCGAATGCCGGTCGACGTGCGCGACATCGGCTGCGACTTCTACGTCTTCTCGGGCCACAAGCTCTACGGGCCGACCGGCATCGGCGTGCTGTGGGGCCGGTCGGAACTGCTCGCGGCGATGCCGCCATGGCAGGGCGGGGGGGCGATGATCGACAGAGTGAGCTTCGAGCGGACCAGCTACGCGCCGCCCCCCGCCCGGTTCGAGGCGGGAACGCCCCACGTCGTCGGCGTGCTCGGGCTGGAGGCGGCGGTCGCCTATGTCGAAGCGATCGGGCTCGAGGCGATCGGCGCCCACGAGGCGGCCCTGGTTCGCGAGACCCGGGACGCGCTGGGGTCGCTGAACAGCGTGCGGCTGTTCGGACCGGAGGACGGCGCCGGCATCGTCAGCTTCGGGGTGGAAGGGGTGCACCCGCACGACATCGGCACCATATTGGACGAGAGCCGGGTGGCGATTCGCGCGGGCCATCATTGCGCCCAGCCGCTGATGGCGCATCTCGGCGTCGATGCGACCGCGCGGGCGAGCTTCGGCGTCTATAACGGCCGGGGCGACATCGAGGCGCTGGTGCGGGGGCTGGAACGGGTGCGAAGGATTTTCGGGTGAACGAGGAGCGCAAGATCGAGAGCGAACCGGTGGACGCGGTCACGCCGCCGCCGCGCGCGCGCGTCTCCGACGCCTTCGAGCGCAAGCGCGACTATCTCGAAGGCTTCCTCGCGCAACAGTCGCCCGCGCCCGAGGCGGCGGACCCGGGCGGCGACCTCTACGAAGCCGTGATCGAGGCGCTGAAGGACATTTACGACCCGGAAATCCCGGTCAACATCTACGATCTCGGACTGATCTACGACGTCGAGATCACCCCCGACCATCACGCGAAGATCAAGATGACTCTGACCACGCCGCACTGCCCGGTCGCCGAATCGATGCCCGGCGAGGTCGAGCTGAGGGTCGGCGCCGTCCCCGGCATCGGCGACGCCGAGGTCGAGCTCGTCTGGGACCCGCCCTGGGACCCGCAGAAGATGAGCGACGAAGCCAAGCTCGAACTGGGAATGCTATGACTGTCACCGCCGCCCCCCGCCGCGCCCGCCGAGCCGCCCTCGCCCTCACCCCCGCCGCCGAGGCCCGGATCGCGGCCTTGATGGCGCGCGCGCCCGAAGGCACGATCGGAGTCAAGCTGTCGACGCCTCGCCGCGGCTGCTCCGGCCTCGCCTACAGCGTCGACTATGTCGCCGAGCCCAGCCCGCTCGACGAGCGGATCGACACGCCCGCCGGCCCCTTCTTCGTCGACGGCGCCTCGGTCCTCTACCTGATCGGCTCGACGATGGACTGGCGCGAGGACGATTTCGCCGCCGGCTTCGTCTTCGACAACCCCAATGCCAAGGGCCAGTGCGGCTGCGGCGAGAGCTTCACCGTCTAGTTCGACCGGTGCGGTGGGCCGGGGACGTCGACTGCACCGAGTCGGAACGAACGACCGGCCTTGATGCGAGGAGCATGCCGTGGATTCAGCAGTTGCGATTGTCGGTGCGGTAGCCGGCATCGCGGCTCTGTTCCTGGCGATCTGGCTCGGGCTGCCGAGCAGGAGACTTGCCCAGCGGGACCTCAATGTCGTTCGATCTCTGAAAATAGAGCTGAACGGCAGCGACGCGGATCATTGCGTCTGGGTGCTGCCTTGGGCCTCCGACACCGCCTTCATGATCGAGCTCGACATCACTCTAACCAACGAGGGCAATCGTTCGGTCGAGGAGATCATGGTGGAGCTGGATATGCCCAAGGTCGCCTACCTCCCCGATTTCCACCGGGAACCGGGCGGCGGGGCGCGTGTAGCCAGGATCGAGCAAGGCACCGATCCGGTGGAAGGGACCGAGCGAACCAAGGTGTTTTTCAAGGTGCCCAGCGTGCCTCCGGGAGTGGCGGTACATATATCCGATTACCTGTTCCTCCCCGTCCAAAGCCGATATCGAGACAGCGTCGAGGCCAAGACGAAAGATGACGTTGCTGTGCGTGCCCAGTACGAATTCGTGTTTGGCTGGGCCGTGCGGGTGTCTGCGATGGCGAGGGACCTCGCTGCGGCGCGGGGCCGGTTCACCATTTACTCCTTCGTGCCGGAGGACAAATCGCTTGCGCCCCTCGCGGATGCCAACGGCGCCCTGGCTGCGCTCGCCAAGGCCCTGGAGGACCCGACCAAGCCCGAAATGGCCACCGCCATCATATTGACGCCGAGCGTGACCGACGAAGCGCCCGAGAACATGCAAAAAGCCTTGGGCGTTTCGCTGCGGCGGGCGCGGCTCGGCGGCGCCCAGGCTCAGGCCGCCACTTATGTGAAAGGCGTGGGCTACCTTCCGCTCAAAATGGAGCAGGCATGATCATCCGTCCGGCCGTCGCGGCGGACCTGCCGGCCTGGGCGGCGATGCGGCGACGCCTGTGGCCCGATTGCGAGGAGGACGAGCTGGAGCGGGAGCGACCCGAGCTCGGCCTGGTCGCCGAGGCGGAAGAGCGGCTGATCGGCTTCGCCGAGGCCTCGGTCCGGAGCGTCGCCGAAGGCGGCCCGCCCGGGCCCGCCGCCTATCTGGAAGGAATCTGGGTCGAACCCGACCGGCGCCGAATCGGCGTCGGCCGCGCGCTGCTGGCCGCGGTCGAGAGCTGGGCGCGGCGGCAGGGACTGGCCTGGCTCGGCTCCGACGCGGTGCTCGACAATGAGCTCAGCCGTCTTTGGCATCGCGCCGCCGGCTTCGGCGAAATCGAGCGGATCGTCGTCTTCGGCAAGCGGCTCCGCTGACCGCACGGCCCGCGCTTGCCGCGATCGCCGATCAGCGGCTGGCGGCGAGCCCCCGTTCCGACAGGCGTCGGCCCGGCGCCGCGGCCAGCGCCGCCCGATAGGCCTGAGCCGCTTCCGGCTTGCGCCCGAGGCGGAGCAAGGCGTCGCCGAGCAGTTCGTGGCTCGGCTTGGGTATTGCCGGCGGGCCGAACTCGGCCGGCATCGCCGCCTCCTCGGCGGCGGCGGCGCGCAGGTCGGCAAGGCCGCCCTCATTGTCGCCCGCCGCCAGCTTCTCCAGCGCGGAGGCCTGGAGCAGGATGATCGCCGAGCGCCGCAGCGCCTGCGGATCCTCGGCGCGGCTGGAGCCCTGGGCGCGGCTCAGCGCCTCGACCGCCGCCCTCAGTCGCGCGTGCGCGGCCCGCGCCTTCGCGGCATCGCCCGCCGCTGCCAGCACCTCGCCATAGGCGAGGACGAGGCGGGTCATCGGATAGCGGCCCTCCGGCAGGGCCAGCGCGGCGGCGCCGTCCCATCGGCCGGTGTCGATCAGCTGCCGCAGCGCCATGCCCGCCCAGGACAGCGCCGACGAACGATAGGGCTCGATCGCGGCGGCGGAAGGCGCCGACGCGAGTTCCGCCGCCGCCGCGTCCCGGCAGCGGCGGATTTGCGCCTCCGCTTCCGGGTCGGCGCGCTGCAGACGGGCATAGACGAGCCATTCCGCATAATGGCCGCACGGCGCGGGCGGACGGCCGGCGGCGGCGCGCTGGCGGTCGACCACCGCCATGGCCTCGACATTGGCCCGCTCGACCTCCTGCCACTGCCCGAGCGCGACGAAGATGTGCGAGGTCATGTGGAGCGCGTGCCCCGCCTCCGGGGCGACCTTGCCGTAGAGCCGCGCCGCGCGCAGTCCGAGCGGCGCATGCGCGGGATCGTCGTAGCTGTGAATCAGATAATGGAGCACTCCGGGATGATTGCGGTGGTCGGGAAACACCTCCTCCAGCAAAGCGGCGGCGCGCATGTAGAGAGGCACGTCGCGGCCCTGGTGGGCCAGCCCGAGCAGCGACAGCGCATAGAAAGCGCGGGCCTCGACATCGTCGGGCCGGGCCGCGAACAAAGCCGCCATCTTCGTCGCATAGAGTCGGTCGCGCTCCTCTTTCGAGCCGTCCCCGTAGAGCGTCTCGATCGCGTCGAGCCAGGCGCGCTCGCGGTCGGTCCTCGCTTTGGCCAGGCGAGCTTCGCGGCTGCCGCCGAGCCGGGCGAGTACCGCGCGCGCCGCGGCGGCGTCCTGCTCCAGCCAGACCGGGTGGTTGTAGGTCATCGCCTCGCCCCAATAAGCGAGCGCGAAGCCGGGATCGGCCTGCTGCGCCTCGCGAAAGGCGGCGGCCGCGGCGGAATATTCGAAATTGTGGAGCAGGGCGAGGCCGCGAAGGAACGGCGCCTGGGCCGCCGGCGCGCCGCTGTTGGCGAAGGCGACCCGCCCAACGTCGGCGCCCGGCGGCGCGGCCAGGCCGGCCGGGGCGGCGATCAGCAGGAGGGCGGCGGCGAATCCGGCGAGGCGCATCGTCATTTCCCCTGGAGGCGACGGCGGAAGGCTAGAATGCGGGCCCGGCGAAGTCCATCCGGACGGATCGCCGGCAGGTTTTTCGCCTTCGGCTTGTGCTTGTGGTTAGGCCGCCGTTAACCATGTCCGGATAAACTTCCCCGGCAAGCTTCGGAGGACGCGATGAACGACCGCGATTTCCTGCTCCAGGTCCAGGGCTACGGCCTGATGACCGCCGAGGTCGCCTATTACATGCCCGACCATCCCAGGCTCATCCAGCTTTTCGTCTGGCAGCAATATGACGTCGCGCCGCGCTTTCCGGTCCTCCATCGCTTCCTCGACCATTGGCGCACCGACGTCGAGGCGGTGCTGCATTCGGTCCGCGTCGCCCACCAGCACCTGATCCGGCCCGCCGAATGGCGGGCGGTGGACGGCGTCATCAGCATCAACTGACCGATACGCCATCCCGGCGGAGTCGGCATCTCGGGGTGACGACCGGCGCGCCCGCCGATAAGCTCGCGGGCGTGAAGGTGACCGTTTCCCTGCTCGCCGCCTTGGCGCTCGCCGGCCCCGCCCTCGCCAATGACAGCACCGCCGAGCACGCCGCGGGCGGCCTCGTCCTGACCCGCAGCGAGGCGATCGACATGGTCTCGGAAGACCTGTTCGTCTCGGCCCGGCAGGTGCGGGTCCGCTACGTCTTCCGCAACCGGTCGCCACGCGACATCCGCACCACCGTCGCCTTCCCGATGCCCGACCGCGATCTCGGCGAGGCCCATTTCAGCGATTCCGCCTATCCCGAGGATTTCGCGACGCGCGTCGACGGACGGCCGGTGGCGATGGCGGTCGAGCGGCGGGCGCTGCTCGGCGGCGCCGATCGGACCGATGAGCTGGCGCGCTTCGGCCTCGCTCCCGAGGCGGACGCGAAGCGGCTCGACGCGCTCGCCGAACCGGTCAGGGCGCGGCTGCTCGCGGCCGGCCTCGCCATCGTCGACGAATATGACGACGGCCGGGGCTGGCCGCGACGTCTCGTTCCCGCCTGGACGGTCAGGGAGACCTGGCACTGGCAGCAGCTTTTCCCGGCCGGCCGCGACCTGGTGATCGAGCATGCCTATCGGCCCGGTACCGGCGCCAGCGTCGGCACCGCGCTGACCGTGCCGGGGTTCCGCGCCTCGCCCGAAGGCCGCCGGATGATCGCCGATTACTGTATCGATGGCGCCTTCCTGGCCGCCGTCGACCGGCTGGCGCGGCGCCTTGGCGGGACCGTGCCCGAGCAGCGGCTCGGCTACATCCTCACCACGGGAGGCAATTGGCGCTCCCCGATCGGGGATTTCCGGCTCGTCGTCGACAAGGGCGCCCCCGAGAATCTGGTCAGCTTCTGCGCCCAGGGCGTGCGCAAGATATCGCCGACGCGATTCGAGGTCCGCCACCGCAACTGGCGGCCCGACCGCGACCTGAAGGTGCTGATCGCGACGCCCGACGGGGACTAGAAGCCGAGCGTGAACCGGATCGCGGCGCCGAGATCGTCCTTGATCGCGGCGACGTTGTCGGGATCGCGGCGGACGAAGGCGTTGGCGCTGAGGTGGCCGGCGCCGCCGAGCAGGTCGAAGCCGTAGGCGGCCTCGAGGTCGATCTCCCGACCGGTCGGAGCGAGGTTGAAGAACCGGTCCTCATAGCCCGCGCTGAGCGTGTCGTAGCTGTAGGAGACGGGGACCCGGAGATCGAGGCCGCCGGAACGGACCCGCAGCGGCTGCATCAGGCGCAGCGCGAAGCGGTCGCCGGGACGGAGTGCGCCGCTCTTGCCGAGATCGAGCGCCCAGGCGTCGGTGACCATCCGTCCGCCCTGCGCGAGCCCGCCGCCGGCGCCCGCGGTCGCCGTCCAGCCGCGCCGATAGGCGGCGTGGGCGTCCCAGCCGCGGCCGAGATCGAAGGAGGCGCCCGCATCGGCGAACCAGGTGGTGCCGCCGCCGACGCCGATCGTCGGCGAGAAGCGGGCGCCGAGCACGGTCGCCTCCTCCTCGAGGCGGCTGGCGCCGAGGCTGAGTCGGACTCGGCCGAAGCGCCGGTCCAGGCTCAGCGCGCCGATTTGGTAGCGGGGCTGGACGACCGAACGGTCGAAGCCGGGCTGGAAGACCTCGCCGCGCTCGGCGGTGACGGTCAGCCCGATCCGGCCCAGCCGGCGGCGAGCGCCGAAGCTCCCCGCCGCATCGTCCTGGAAGCCGACCCGGCTCATCGGATCGCGGGCGACCAGGAAGGCGTCCTTGTAATGACCGGTCAGCCGCCGCTCGAGCGTCTTGCCGCTCTCGGCCAGGCCGATCGCCACCGCCGTCTTCGGCCCCAGCCGGGTCAGGGCGATGCCGGACAGCACCCGCGCCTTGCGCGCGTCCTCGTAGGTAAGGCCGAGCTGGGCGAGGCCGACCTGCGGCTGGCCGGTCAGCCGTCGGCCGACGGTGATCGACACGGCGACGCCGCGCGCGCCGGCGGTGGCGGTGCTGAGCCCCGGCTGCAGCGCCTGGCCCAAGGGCCGCTCCCGCTCCGCGCGCTGCAGCGCCGAGACGAGGGTCATCGCATAAGCGCGCGAATAGCCGTCGAGGACGATCATGCCGGTGATCCCGGCCTTGGCGTCGCCCATCGTCGTCGATCCGGTCCCGCCGCCCGCGGTGAGGTCGACCGCCTTGCCCTCGGGCAGGCTGAGGCTTCCCTGCGGCTGGAAGGCGCGCTCGACGTTGAGGATACCGCGGCCGAAGATCGGATCGGTGCCGGCGACGCCGGCATCGTCGGCGCTATTCAGCAGGATCGCCATGATCTGCTGGCCGGTGAGGTTGGGGAAGGCGCTGGCGAGCAGCGCCGCGGCGCCGCTGATCACCGGCGCTGAGAAGGAGGTGCCCGACCACAGGAAGTTGGTCCCGGTCTGGTCCGGCGCTCGGACGCGCACCCCGATCGCGGTCAGGTAGCGCGACGCGCCGTTGCCGGCCTTGTTGGAGAAGGACGCGCTGTTGCGGCTCGAATCCACCGCACCGGCGATGATGACGTTGCCGGCGTTCGACGCCGAGAGCGAGAATCCTTCCGGATTTTCGCCGCCCGGCTCGTCGCCCTTATTGCCGGCCGACATGACGACGAGGATCCCCGCCGCGGCCGCGCGCGCGATGGCGCTATTGACGAGGCTGCTCGGATCGGGACCGCCGAGCGAGATGTTGATCACCTTGGCGCCGTTGGTGCGGGCGAGATCGATCGCCCGGGCGATGTCGGCGCTGCTGTGCGTGCAGCCCTTGTCCGGATCGCAGTCGTTCGGATTGGACGTGTTCAAGGACAGGATGGTCGCCTCGAAGGCGACGCCCATGATGCTCTGACCGTCGCGCGCGGCGGCCGCGACCGCGGAGACCGCCGTGCCGTGGCCATCGGTATCGGTGACTCCGCGACTGGCGACGACGTCGACGCTGGCGGGATCGACCTTGCCGGCGAATTCGGCGAGGTTCGGATTGATGCCGGTGTCGACGACCGCGATCTTCACGCCGCGTCCGGTCGCGCCGGCATTGTAGGCGGCGATGCTGCCATGGCTGCTGGCACCGTTCGACCGGCTATATTCGGCGTCGTTGAAATTCGTCCCCGCCGGCGTGGGCGGGGGCGGCGGCGGCGGTGGGGGCGGCGGCGGAGGCGGTGGCGCTGTT
>Ga0196963_10001443_pt1 | contig 16112 bp, 19 predicted proteins | sample S1_5metaG_FD_148600 | JGI IMG/M metagenome (GOLD analysis project Ga0196963, IMG submission 148600) | Soil microbial communities from Anza Borrego desert, Southern California, United States - S1_5 | ecosystem: Environmental > Terrestrial > Soil > Desert | place: USA: California | collected... | reverse complement strand
GCCCCACATCGACGCGGTTTCATGACCGTCCAGCTCGGCGCCGCGATAGACCTCGTCGGACAGGATCCATGCGCCATGGCGATCCGCAATCCGCGCGATGGCGTCGAGATCCGACGCCGTCAGCCGTGCGCCGGTCGGGTTGTTCGGGTTGCAGATCACGATCATCTTGGTCCGCGCCGTGACCAGCCGCTCGAGCTCTCCGATGTCGACGCGCCACCGCCCCGCCGCACGGTCTTCAATCAGGCGCCACTCGCGAATGGTGCCGCCGAAGGCGCGTGACAGGCCCCAGGTCTGCATGTAGTTCGGTACGAGCATTACAACGTCGTCGCCCGGCTCGATCAGGTTGAAGACCGTGATGAAGTTTGCCTCCGAGCCACCGTTGGTCACCTCGATGTGATCGACCCCGGCTCCAGGGTAGAGTGCCGATATCAGCGTGCGCAGCTCGATGGTGCCGTTCGATTGCGAATAGACCAGCGGCTGGTCGAGCAATGCTTCGAGCTCCGCCGCGTCGTCGATCAGTTGACGGGGCGTCAACGGGCGCACGCCGCTCTCAGACAGGTTGAACTGCACGAGATTCTCGTACGTCGACTGCATTCGCTCCATCGCGAACTGTTCGAGCTTCATGCCGGGCAGTATACTTTTAGCCCTAGGCAACACGCATGCGCGAGGACCTGATTCCGCGCTTCGTTCGCGTTCCCGGCCGCGAGTTTGCGATGGGCGCGGACGACGGCGCGGACGACGAGCGGCCGATTCACCGCGTGCAGGTGGATACGTTCTACGCGTCCGCGCATCCGATCACCGTCGAACAGTACGCCGAATTCACGCGGGAGACCGGCCACGGGGCACCCGGCATTCGCGAATTGCCGCTGCTCGTCACGCCGGCGCATGAATCGTCGTTCCGCGAGCTGGCGGCACCGTACGTCTGGCGCGGCGGCGATCCGCCGCGCGATCGCTCGCGGCACCCGGTCACGATGATCACCCATGCCGATGCCACCGCCTACTGCCGGTGGCTGAGCGGCCGCATCGGCCGGCTGGTTCGACTGCCGACCGAAGCGGAGTGGGAACGCGCCGCCCGAGGCGACCGCGAAGGCGCCCGATATCCATGGGGCGACGACGTCGACGCGTCACGCGCGAATTTTCTTCCCGACCCGGCGCTGAAGCGTCACCGCGGCACGCGGCCGGTAGGGTGCTATCCCCCCAACGACCTAAACCTGTACGACATGGCCGGCAACGTCTGGCAATGGGTCGCCGACTGGTATCGCCCCGATGCCTATCGCACCGGCGAGGCACGCAACCCGCGCGGGCCGGGCACCGGCACCCTGCGCATCGTGCGCGGCGGTTCGTGGGTTACTCACGATGTCGATCAGCTGCGCTGCGCGCACCGCCACAAGGTCCCTCCTGATACCTATGCCTACAGCATCGGTTTTCGCGTTGTCTATTCGGATGACGGGTCGCCGCCGCAGCCGATGCGAGTGTGATAGAACCCAAGTCATGAACCAGTGCCGCGCCGCTACTGTCGGGCTGATCCTGCTGCTGTTACCGGCGATGAGCGTTGCGCAGGAGCGGCAGGACGACACGTCGCGGGTGATCGTGGTGTTGGGCGAGGGCGTGGTCAAGGTCACGCCCGATCGCGCGTGGATCCGCGTCGGCGCCGAAAGCCGCTCGAAGGGTTCCAAAGAGGCGCAGCAGCGCAACGCGGAGGTGATGGCCGCGATTCAGTCGAGGCTCGCGTCCTTCTCGATTCCGAAAGACGCGATTCGCACCGTCGGCGTCGACCTGCAGCTGGAGATCGATTATCGCGACGGCAAGCAGACGCCGCGGGGATATGTCGCGCGTAATACCGTCGAAGTGCGCGTCGACGATCTGGCAAGGGTCGGAGACATCCTCGATGCCGTTGTCGCGTCGGGCGCGACCACGGTGCACGGGCTTCGTTTCGACACCAAGGAGCGGGCGCTGTTCGAGCAGTCCGCGTTGCAGGCCGCTGTCAAGAACGGCATGGCCAAGGCGCAGGCGCTGGCGCTCGGGTCCGGACAGGCGCTCGATCGCGTCGTGCGCATCGAAGAGCAGTTCGCCGGCGGGAGCGTTGACGTCATGCAACGCACCGTCATGATGGAGGCAGGCAATCAACCGACGCCCGTGGCGCCCGGAGAGATCGAGATTCGCGCGTCTGTGCGCGTCACGTTCTCGATGAAGTAGTTACAGGTCGAGGCTTTGCCAAAGGTACCAGCAGGCGATCGATCGGTACGGCCGCCACGCCTCGCCCATCTGGCGTAGCCGCTTGGCATCGGGCCGTCTCCGCAATCGATAGGCGCGCTGCACCGCGTTCATCAGTCCCAGGTCGTCGGCGGGAAGCACGTCAGGTCTCCCCAGTCTGAACATCAGAAAGATCTCCGCCGTCCACCGGCCGATGCCCTTGACCGCGACCAGCTGCTGCACCACGTCGTCGTCGGACTGTTTGCGAAGCGCCTGCAAATCGAGGCGGCCGTCGACGACATGGGCGGCAAGGTCCTTGATAAACGCCACCTTCGGCCGGCTGAAGCCGGCCGCCCGTATCCGATCGTCGCCGATCGTCATCACACGCTCTGGGGTCGGCTTGCGGTTCGGAAACAAATCGCAGAAGCGGCTGAAGATGGTGGCGGCGGCTTTGGTCGACAACTGTTGCGACGCGATCGACAGGCATAGCGTTTCGAACGGATCGCGTGATGCCGCAGCATGCAGACGGCAGGGGCCGACGCGTTTGATCACGGCAGCGAGCGTGAGATCGGCTTTCGCAAGATGACGACACGCCGGCCGGTAATCACGCTTCACGATGTCGTAACGGTATCAAACCCATGCGTGACGTGCCGGCCGCCCAGGCGTCCAGCCTCGTGGGTTAAAGTAGGACTCTTGCAGCGGACATGACCACTCCAACCATCACAGCGGGCGTCAGCCCCTCGATCGTCGACCTGGTCGGCGACACGCCGCTGATCCGGCTGCGACGGATCGAGCAGGATTTTCCAGGCGTCGAGCTGTATGCGAAAGCGGAGTGGAAGAATCCGGGCGGCTCGGTGAAAGACCGGCCGGCGCTGCGCATGATTCAGGAAGGCATCGCGTCAGGCGCACTGGTTCCGGGCAAGGTGATTCTCGACGCGACTTCCGGCAACACCGGAATTGCCTACGCGATGATCGGCGCGGCAATGAACTACAGCGTCACGCTGTGCGTACCCGAAAACGTCACGCCCGAACGCAAGCGTATTCTGCGCGCGTACGGCGCGGATTTGGTGTTCACGAATCCGCTGGAAGGATCCGACGGCGCGATTCGCATGGCGCAACAGCTTCATGCCGCCGACGCGCCGCGGTATTTCTACGCCGACCAATACAACAACGACTTCAACTGGCGGTCGCACTACGACACCACCGGCCCGGAAATTTTCCGGCAAACGGCCGGCCGCCTGACCCATTTCGTCGCCGGTCTCGGCACCAGCGGCACCTTCGTCGGTGCCGGACGCCGGCTGCGCGAGTTGAAGAAGGACATCGTCCTTGCCTCCGTTCAACCGGATTCGCCGCTGCACGGCCTCGAAGGTCTCAAACACATGGAGTCGGCGATCGTGCCGGGCATCTACGATGCGCGGCTTGCCGATGAAGATGTGCGCGTCGGCACCGAAGAATCCTACGAGATGACCCGTCGTCTTGCGCAGCAGGAAGGCTTGCTGGTCGGGATTTCCAGCGGCGCCAACCTCGCCGGCGCGCTGAGGCTGGCACGCCCTGGCGCCGTGATGGTGGTGGTGTTCTGCGATGGCGGCGAGCGGTATCTTTCCGAGCGGTTCTGGGAAAATCCTCCCGAGGGCGTGCTGGTGTCGGGAACCAACTGATGGCGATTCGGTTGACGGCGGATGTCGACGCGGCCATTCGCGCGCATGGGCGCGCCACCTTCCCTCATGAGTGCTGCGGTGCGTTGCTCGGCAGCGCCGGCGTGGCTCGCGAAGCGTTTCAACTCCCGAACACCACCGAAGAAGGGCCGCGGCGGCGCTTTCTGGTCCGGCCCGATGATTACCGCGTTGCCGAGAATCGCGCGCGGCAGGGCGGCTTCGAGCTGCTCGGTTTTTACCACTCGCACCCGGATCATCCGGCCAGGCCGTCGCAATACGATCTCGACCACGCGTGGCCCTCGTTCTCGTACGTGATCGTCTCGGTCATGGCCGGTCAGGACGCGATGCTGACGTCGTGGCGTTTGAAACCCGATCGCTCCGCTTTTGACGAGGAGCCTGTCGACATCATCCACTCACCCGATCACGAGATCACCACATGACGAAGATCCTCATCCCGACACCGCTCCGGCCGTTCACCGACAAGCTCGATACCGTCGAAGTCGACGGCGCCACGGTGGGCGAACTGCTGCACAACCTGACAGCCAAGTATGGGGGCTTGAAGCAGCACCTCTACGCAGCCGATGGCAAGCTGCGCAGCTTCGTGAACATCTACGTCAACGACGATGACATCAGGTATCTGCAGAAGGAGCAGACGCCGTTGAAAGGCGGCGAGACGGTCAGCATCATCCCGTCGGTGGCGGGTGGCGCGCCGGCGGTGACCGAGGCATTACCGGAGCTCAGTGGCGACGAAATCAAGCGCTACAGCCGCCACCTGATCATGCCGGAGGTCGGGGTCGACGGGCAGCGCAAGCTCAAGGCCGCAAAGGTGTTGTGCATTGGTGCGGGCGGGCTCGGTTCGCCGGCGGCGATGTACCTCGCCGCCGCCGGCGTCGGCACCCTCGGCATCGTCGACTACGACGTCGTCGACTTCAGCAACCTGCAGCGGCAGATCATTCATGGCACGCCGGACGTCGGCCGCGCCAAGCTCGCATCGGCGAAAGACCGACTGAATGCGCTCAACCCGAACGTGCACGTCGAAACCTACGAAGAGGCGTTGAGCTCAGACAACGCGCTGCGCCTGTTCGCCGGTTATGACGTCGTTCTCGACGGCACCGACAATTTTCCGACCCGGTATCTGGTGAACGATGCGTGCGTGCTGACCGGCAAGCCGAACGCCTACGGCAGCATTTTCCGGTTCGAAGGACAGGCGTCGGTGTTTGCGGCGAAAGACGGGCCCTGCTATCGCTGCCTGTATCCCGAGCCGCCGCCGCCGGGCCTCGTGCCGAGCTGCGCCGAAGGCGGCGTGTTCGGCGTGCTGCCCGGGATCATCGGCGTGATCCAGGCCACCGAAACGATCAAGCTGATACTGGGCGCCGGCGAGCCGTTGATCGGACGGTTTCTGATCTACGACGCGCTGCGGATGCGGTTCCGCGAACTGAAACTGCGGAAGGATGCGGACTGCCCGGTGTGCGGTACGCATCCGACCGTCACGAAGTTGATCGATTACGAACAGTTCTGCGGCGTGGCGCCGCACCAGGTCGCGGCCGCGGCTGCGCCACCAACTTCTATGGATGCATTGACCGCTCGTGAGTTGAAAGCTGAGCTCGACCGCGGCGACGAAATCGTGATCGTCGACGTCCGCGAGCCTCAGGAATTCCAAATCAACCGGCTGCCCGGATCGGTTCTCATTCCGCTTGGCGAACTCCCGAAGCGCTACGTGGAGCTCGACCCCAACGCGAACATCGTCATGCAATGCAAGTCGGGCATGCGCAGCGCAAAGGCGCAGGAGTTCCTGCGCTCCAAAGGCTTTACGCGGGTGCGGAACCTCACGGGCGGGGTCCTCGGCTGGATCGATCAGGTCGATCCGACGCAGCCCAAATACTGATCTGGTGATCTCGTGAGATTCTGAGACCTTGTCTCAACATCAACTCCGACTTGCCCGGTCGTGGTTGCGGGACCTAAAATAGGACTCTGGCGGTCGGACATCCGACCGTTGGACTCGATTCCGGCGTTTTCCGCAGGAATTCGCTCAGGGCAGGGGACGGATGCTAAGGCTTTCCAAAAAATCTGACTATGCGCTGATCGCGATGAAGCACCTGGCGACCCGGCCCGACGGTGGCGGATCGTCCAGCGCGCGAGAGATTTCGGAGTCGTACGACATCCCGTTGGAGCTGCTCGCGAAGGTCCTGCAGCGCCTGGTGCGAGCGCGCCTGCTGGTTTCGGTGCAGGGCACGCGCGGCGGCTACCGGCTCGGCCGGAACGCGACCGCGATTTCCGTCGCCGATGTGATTCAGGCGGTCGACGGCCCGGTGACGGTCACGGCGTGCTCGCCGGACGATCACAACTGCGACCAGTTCACGAAGTGCAGCATTCGCGATCCGCTCTGGAAGATCAAAAACAAGATTCTCGAGTCGCTGACCACCGTTAGTCTCGCGGAGATGGCCGTCGAGCCGGATCCGGCGCCGCCGGCGCCGGCCCACACGGTGTCGCGGATGGTGTTCATTCCGCCTGTGGGGGAGAGCTAAGCGATGTTTGCCGGAGTATTCACGAGCGAGGTGCGCCCGCCATCGTGATCAACCATCGTGGCGAGGGTGATTCGATGAACCTTGCCGGTGCACCATCATGATCTACCTGGATCATCATGCGACGACACCGGTGGATGCGCGTGTGCTCGACGCGATGCTGCCGTTCTTCACCGAGAAATTCGGCAACGCCGCCAGCAAGCAGCACCAGTACGGCTGGGACGCACAGGACGCCGTCGACCGCGCGCGCAAGCAGCTGGCTTCGCTGATCGGCGCCGGCACGAAGGACATCGTGTTCACCAGCGGCGCGACGGAGGCGAACAACCTGGCCATCAAGGGCGCCGCGGCGGCGCGGCGCGGGGAGCGCAATCACCTGGTCACGGTCGTTACCGAGCACCGGGCGGTGCTCGATCCGATGGCGTCGCTGGAGCGTGATGGCTGGCAGGTCACCGCGCTGCCGGTCGCGTCGAGCGGCCTCGTCGACCTCGTCGCGCTGTCCGAGGCGGTCACGGAGCGGACGGCAGTGGTCAGCGTGATGGCCGCCAACAACGAGATCGGCGTGTTGCAGCCGATCAAAGAAGCTGCCGCCATTGCTCACGCGAAGGGCGCGTGGTTTCACACCGATGCGGTGCAGGCGGTGGGCAAGATCCCATTCGATGTCGCCGGGCTGGACGTCGATCTCGCGTCGATGACGGCGCACAAGATCTACGGGCCCAAAGGCGTCGGCGCGCTCTATGTGAATCGCCGGCGGGTGACGCTTGCGCCTCAGCTCGACGGCGGTGGCCACGAACGCGGCCTGCGGTCGGGGACGTTGAATGTTCCCGGCATTGTCGGCTTCGGACGCGCGGCCGCGATTTGCCGGCTCGAGATGGCCGGTGAGTCAGCGCGCATCCGCGATCTTCGCGATCGGCTGCTGACACGGCTGCGCGAGTCCGTCCCGGGCATCACGGTGAACGGCACGATGGTCGAGCGGCTGCCCGGCAACTTGAACGTCAGCTTCGATGACGTGGATGGTGAAGCGTTGCTGGTCAGCCTCGACGACGTCGCGGTGTCGTCCGGCGCCGCGTGCACCCAGGCCGAGCCATCACACGTGTTGATGGCGCTGGGCCGTACCAAGGACCGCGCGTTGGCGTCGCTGCGATTTGGCATCGGGCGGGGCACGACGGCCGGTGATGTGGACTACGCCGCCGCGAAAGTTCACGACGTGGTGAGCCGGCTTCGCCACCTCTCGCCGGTGCACTAGGTGCGCTCGATGCACCCGGGCCGGCCATGAGGTACTCGGACGAGGTGCTCCGGCGTGTTCGTGAGCTGCGGCGAGTCGGCGAGCTCGATGGCGAGCACGTTGGGACGGGCGAGGTCGGCACCCTCGATGAGGGCACCGTGGTGCGCATCCAGGTGCAGCGCGACGGCAATCGGATCGCGACGGCGCGATTCAAGGTATTTGGCTGCAGCGGCGCGATTGCCAGCGCCAGCGTCGTCACGGAGTGGCTCGAAGGCGCACCGATCGACGAGGCGCTGCGGCTGACGGCGGCACGGGTGATGCAGCATTTGGATTTGCCCGCGGAGCGCGAACACGTGGCAAAACAGGCCGTGGACGCGGGGCTGGCAGCGGTGAGGTCGGCGAAATGATCGAGATTACTGACAGCGCGGCGCGCGTCATCAACAAGCAGCTGCTCAAGCAGCAGAAGCCTGGCGGCGGTCTCAGGATTGCGGTCAAGGCCGGCGGCTGCTCGGGCTTCAGCTACACGTTTGCCTGGGACGACCACGCGCGCGAGAACGACCAGGTCTTCGAAGGCGCCGACGGCGCGAAGGTATTCGTCGATCCGCGCAGCCTGAAGCTGCTCGACGGCACCGTGCTCGACTTCGACGAGCACAACCTGCTCGCGACGAGTTTCACATTGAAGAACCCGCACGCCACGAGCACCTGCGGGTGCGGAGAAAGCTTTTCCGCGTAGCGGCGACGGCCGAAAGACACGACATCATGAGCACAGCAACCGAGCAAATCAAAGAATTAGCGAACACCGAATACAAGTACGGGTTCGTCACCGACGTCGAGCAGGACATCGCGCCGAAAGGCCTGAACGAGGACATCGTCCGATTGATCTCGTCGAAGAAAGGCGAGCCGGCATGGCTGCTTGACTGGCGGCTCAAGGCGTTTCGCGCCTGGCAGAAGATGCAGGAGCCGCACTGGCAGAACGTGACCTACGAGCCGATCGACTATCAGGGCACCAGCTATTACGCCGCGCCAAAGGAAAAGAAAAAGCTGAACAGCCTCGACGAGATCGATCCCGAAATTCGGGCGACGTTCGACAAGCTCGGCATTCCCATCGAGGAGCAGAAACTGCTGTCGAACGTGGCCGTCGACGCGGTGTTCGACTCCGTCTCGGTCGCGACCACGTTTCGCAGCAAGCTCGCCGAGCTGGGCATCATCTTCTGCTCCTTCTCCGAGGCGGTGAAAAACCATCCGGAGCTGGTCAAGCAGTACATCGGGTCGGTCGTGCCGCATACCGACAATTACTTTGCCGCGCTCAATTCGGCGGTGTTCAGCGACGGCAGCTTTGTCTACGTGCCGAAGGGCGTGCGCTGCCCGATGGAGCTCTCGACCTACTTCCGCATCAACGCCAAGGAGACCGGTCAGTTCGAGCGCACGCTGATCGTCTGCGACGAAGGCGCCTACGTCAGCTATCTCGAGGGCTGCACGGCGCCGATGCGCGACGAGCATCAGTTGCACGCCGCGGTCGTCGAGCTGGTCGCCCACAAGGACGCCACCATCAAGTACTCCACGGTGCAGAACTGGTACCCCGGCGACAAGAACGGCAAGGGCGGCATTTTCAATTTCGTCACCAAGCGCGGCATCTGCAAGGGCGATCGCTCGAAGATCACCTGGACGCAGGTCGAGACCGGCTCCGCGGTGACGTGGAAATATCCCAGCTGCATTCTGCAGGGCAACGATTCGGTCGGCGAGTTCTATTCGGTGGCGGTGACCAACAATTTCCAGCAGGCGGACACCGGCACCAAAATGATTCACCTCGGCAGGAACACCCGCAGCACCATCGTCTCGAAGGGCATCTCGGCCGGACGTGGGCAGAACACGTATCGTGGCGCCGTGCGCATCGGCAAGAACGCCAGCAACGCGCGCAACTATTCGCAGTGCGATTCGCTGCTGATCGGCGACCGCTGCGGCGCGCATACGTTCCCCTATCTCGAGATCAAGAACACTACCGCGAAGGTGGAGCACGAAGCGTCGACGTCGAAGATCGGTGAGGACCAGATTTTCTACTGCGAGTCCCGCGGCATCGCGAAAGAAGACGCCATCAACATGATCGTCAACGGTTTCTGCAAGGAAGTGTTCCGCGAGTTGCCGATGGAATTCGCCGTCGAGGCGCAGAAGCTGCTCGGCATTTCACTTGAAGGGTCAGTGGGTTAGCACATGCTCGAAGTCACGAATCTGAAAGTTCGCGTCGAGGATCGCGAGATTCTCAAGGGGATCAATCTCACCGTCAAGAAAGGCGAAGTGCACGCCATCATGGGGCCGAACGGCTCCGGCAAGAGCACCTTCGCGCGCGCCCTGTCGGGACATCCCGGCTACGAGGTGACCGAGGGCCAGGTGCTCTACAACGGCCAGGACCTGCTCGACATGGATCCCGACGAGCGGGCCCGCGAAGGCGTGTTCATGGCGTTCCAGTACCCGGTTGAAATACCGGGGGTCAACAACGCCTACTTCCTGAAGGCGGCATTGAACGCCAAGCGCAAGCAGCAGGGGCTCGACGAGCTCGACGCGATGGACTTCATGAAGGTCGTCAAGGAAAAGCTCAAGGTGCTCCACATCGACGACTCGATGTTGCAGCGGTCGGTCAACGAAGGCTTTTCCGGCGGCGAGAAGAAGCGCAACGAGATTTTCCACATGGCGGTGCTCGAACCTGCACTGGCGCTGCTCGACGAAACCGACTCCGGTCTCGACATCGACGCGCTGCGTGTCGTTTCGGAGGGTGTCAACGCGATGCGCGGCCCCGAGCGGTCGTTCATCGTCGTGACGCATTACCAGCGGCTGCTCAACTACATCGTGCCGGATTACGTGCATGTGTTGAGCGACGGCCGGATCGTGCGCTCGGGCGGCCGCGAGCTGGCCCTCGAGCTCGAGGAGAAGGGCTACGCAGGACAGGTTGCGGCGGGGGCGCGCCGGTGATGGAAGCGCTCGCAGCCTCTGTTGGGCAAGGCCACTCGCAGGCGCCGGCGTGGGTCAGGGAGCGCCGCGACCAGGCGGCAAAGCAATTCGCGCAGACCGGCTTCCCCAATACGCGACTTGAAGAGTGGCGTTTCACGAACGTGTCGCCGATCGCGGATACCAAGTTCCAGCTCGCGGCCGGAACGTTCTCCAATGCCGCGCCGCTGATCGCCGGCGTCTCGCTGCCAGGTGCGTTGCAGCTCGCCATCGTCAACGGTCAATTCGCCGCCGACCTGTCCGACCTGCGCGTGCTCCCCAAGGGCGTGCGCATTGTGGGGCTTCGCGACGGCGCGCGTGACGGCGCCGACGGCCTCGAGCCGCATCTGGCGAAGACGTTCAGCATCGACACGCATCCGTTCGCCGCGTTGAACACCGCGCACCTCGACGATGGCATTGCGGTATTCATCGCAAGCGGCGCGATGGTCGAGACGCCCATCCATATCGTCACCGTCACGGGCGGTGACGCCGCCGGCGCCGCGCCTCTGGCGTCGCACCCGCGTGTGCTGATCGTCGCGGGCGCCAACAGCCACGTGCGCATTGCGCACACGTTTGTCGGCACACCTGGCGACGTCTATCTCACGAACGCCGTGGTCGAGGTAGTGGTCGGCGACGGCGCTAACGTTGAGTACTACCTCGATCAGCGCGAGTCCGAGGGCGCCTACCACATTGCCAATATCCAGGCGCACGTCGCCGCGAAGGGCGTGTTCGCGTCACATGCGTTTTCAATCGGCGCGCGCATCCAGCGGCATGACATCGGCGTTGCGCTGAAGGGCGAAGGCGCCGATTGCACGATGAACGGCGTCTATCTCGCCGACGGCGAGCGCCTGATGGATACGCACACCGCGCTCGATCACGCGATGCCGCATTGCACCAGCCACGAGCTCTACAAAGGCATCCTCGCCGGCAAGGCCCGGGCGGTATTCAACGGCCGCATCGTCGTGCGGCTCGACGCGCAGAAGACGGACGCCAAGCAGACCAACCGCGCGCTGCTGCTGTCCGATGATGCGACCATCAACTCGAACCCGCAGCTGGAGATCTTCGCAGACGACGTCAAATGCACGCATGGCGCGGCGGTCGGCCAGCTCGATGAAGAGGCGATGTTCTATTTGCAGGCGCGCGGCCTGACGCGAATCGAGGCCCGCGATCTGCTGCTGCACGCCTTCGCCGGTGAAGTGCTCGACGGCGTCAAGATTCCCGAGCTGCGAGACCAGCTCGAGACGGCATTTTTCCGCGCGCTGGCGCGTGACGTGCAGCTGACGTCATGAGCACCGCCTTGGGCGTTCAGTCCGCCGGCGTCGCGCGCGGCACGGCGCCGTTCGATGTCGCGTCGATACGGGCCGACTTTCCAATTCTGTCGGAGGTCATCCACGGCAAGCCGCTGGTGTATCTCGACAGCGCCAACACCAGCCAAAAGCCGCTGTCGGTGATCACGGCGATGGACGACTACTATCGTCACGCGAACGCCAACATTCATCGCGCGACGCACCTGCTCAGCGAACGGGCGACCGCGCTGTACGAAGGGAGCCGGGTCAAAGCCGCGACATTCCTCAACGCCGCCGATCCGCACACGGTGGTGCTGACCAAGGGCACGACCGACGGCATCAACCTGGTCGCGAACAGCTACGGCCGCCTGGTTCTCAAGGCCGGCGACGAAATCGTGCTCTCGTGGATGGAGCATCACTCCAACATCGTGCCGTGGCAGTTGATTGCCGAACAGACCGGCGCGACCCTGAAAGTGATCGCCATTAACGAGCTCGGCGAGGTCGACCAGGACGAGTATGCGCGCGTGCTGTCGCCGCGCACGAAGATCGTCGCGGTCGGCCACGTCTCGAATGCGCTCGGCACGATCAACCCCGTCAAGACGATGATCGCGCAGGCGCATGCCGTGGGTGCTGTGGTCCTCGTCGACGGCGCTCAGGCGGCGCCGCATCTCGTCATCGACGTTCAGGATCTGGACTGCGACTTCTACGTGCTCTCGAGCCACAAGATGTTCGGGCCGACGGGGACCGGCGTGCTGTACGGACGCCGGCAGCTGCTCGAGGCCATGCCGCCGTATCAAGGCGGCGGCGACATGATTTCGAACGTGACGTTCGAGAAGACGCTCTACAACCAGGTTCCCTACAAGTTCGAAGCAGGAACCCCGAACATCGCCGGCGTGGTCGGATTCGGCGCGGCGGTTGATTATCTGTCGGCGATCGATCGCGCCGCGGCGCTGGCTCACGAGGACGACGTGCTCGACTACGCGACGGCGCGGGTCAGGGAGATTCCGGGCGCGCGCATCATCGGCGAGGCCCGCCACAAGACCGGCGTGCTGTCGTTTGTGATGGACGGTGTCCACCCGCATGACGCCGGCACCATCCTCGACCAGCAGGGCATCGCGGTGCGCACCGGCCAGCATTGCGCCCAGCCCGTCATGGACAAGTTCTGCATCCCGGCGACGATTCGGGCGTCATTCGCCATTTACAACACCCGCGAGGACATCGACGCGCTGGTCGCGGGGTTGCGCCGCGTACGAGACGTATTTGCATAGCGAAGGGAACGTAGTGCTCCCAACACACCATGTCTGAGCTCACTGATCTCTACCAGGAAGTCATCCTCGATCACAATCGCCGCCCGCATAATTTCCGGGTCATCGACGAGGCGAGCGCGAAGCAGGAGGGCTACAACCCGCTGTGCGGCGATCGGCTGACGCTGTATCTGACGCTCGAGGGCGACGTCATCACAGACGCCGCTTTTCAGGGATCCGGCTGCGCCATCTCGAAGGCGTCGGCCTCGATGATGACCGACGCGGTGAAGGGCAAAACCGTCGCCGAGGCCCGCGAGCTGTTCGACCAGTTTCACGCCATGGTCATGTCGAACCCCGATACGCCCGCCGCCGACCTCGGCAAGCTGTCGGTGTTCGCCGGTGTCCGTGAATATCCAACGCGCGTCAAGTGCGCGAGTCTGGCGTGGCATACCATGAAGGCCGCGGTGGCCCACGCGTCGGCGTCGGCTGCCCCCGATTCCGCCGCACCGGTATCAACCGAATGAGCACCCTGCCAACCATGTCTGCGGGCGGCCTGCCTGAAGATAGCCCCGCCAACGAACTTAGCCAGTCGGTCGCCGATATCACTCCGGATCCCGTCAAGATGGACGAGATCGCACCAAAGGTGATCGAGGCGTTGAAGACGGTGTACGACCCGGAGATTCCGGTCAACATCTTCGAGATGGGGCTGATCTATGACGTCCTGGTCGACCAACATGGCCACGTCGGCGTGAAGATGACCTTGACCGCGCCGGCATGCCCCGCCGCCCAGTCGCTGCCCGTCGAGGTGCGCGACAAGGCCCGTGCCGTCGAGGGCGTGGCCGACGCGAAAGTCGAAGTCGTCTGGGATCCGCCCTGGACCAAAGACCGCATGTCGGATGCCGCCAAGTTGCAGCTCGGAATGCTCTAAGTCCCAAGCCCCCGGTCCGGCGTCATAATGAGATATGCGGAGCCTTGCCATGCTGATGCTGTTGGGCTCGCTCGCGGCGCCGGCCTCCGCGCAGGACCCGCCGCCATCGGCTCCGCAACCGCCTCCCGCTGAAGCCGCCCCGCCGATCGACGCCACGAAACTCGGCGTCTCGCTGTCACGAATCCAGAAAGGCCTTCGCGTTGCCGAGGAACGGCAACAACGCGAGGGTGATGCGTTGCGGCTGCGTTTCGACGTGCAGGTGTTCGGCGACGCGCCGAAAATCGATATGCTGCAAGGCGTCGATCTGTTCTACGGCGCGGTGCCCGGAACCGCGCCGACGCATCGCGACATGATCGAGCACTGGACGCCGCAGATTTACCGCACGCCGGGGCTGCCGGTCTCGGCCCTGGCAATGTGGGCCGCAAAGTATTTCGCGGAGAAAAGCAGGAAGCAACGCTGCGAAGAAGAGATCGCCAATTACCGCGCCCTGATCATGCAGGGTGTCAACGTCTCCGCTCCCCGCTGCACGCAGTAGTTCCCCCGCAGCCCGCGCCCAGTACACACCGACGCGCTGAGCTATCCTTGGCAAGGATGCTGCTGATCGCGGTGGCAACGGAATTCGAGACCGCGCTGTTGCGCGAACGGCTCGCAGAGCGCGACGGCATCGCCTGCATCATCACCGGCGTCGGCCCCGTCAACGCCGCACACGCGGTGACGCTGGCAGTGACCCAGCATCGCCCGACGGCGGTCATGGTGTGCGGTGTCGGCGGCGCCTATCCGGGCTCGGGTCTCGGGGTCGGCGATGTGGTGTGCGCGGGCACGGAATGCTACGGCGATCTGGGTGCCTCGAGTCCCGCTGGATTCATCGACATGCACTCGCTGGGCTTCCCGGTGGTGCGCGTCGAGCCGCCGCTCTATAACGACTTGCCAATGCAGATTGTGCCGCTCGACCGATCGGTGAAATTCGTCACGGTATCGACCTGCACCGGGACCGACGAGGCGGCACGGGCGATCGAGAGCCGCACTGGTGGCGCGGTCGAAAACATGGAAGGTGCGGCGATCGCCCACGTCGGACGACTGATGGGGGTTCCCGTCGGCGAGATTCGCGCCATCAGCAACGTCGTCACCAACCGCGACACCAAAACGTGGCGGCTGCGTGAAGCGGCCACGGCCGCGCAGGAGGCGCTGCTCGCGTGGATCGACCGCCGTTGAACTTCGGGTTTTCGTCGTGCCCGAACGACACCTTCGCGTTTCACGCCCTGGTCCACGGCCTGGTGCCGGGGCCGCGGGTCGAGCCGTTCATCGACGACATCGAAGCGCTCAACCTGCGGGCGCACGGCGATGCGGCTGAAGTCACGAAGCTGTCGATCAACGCCTACGGCCATGGCTTGCGCGAGCGGTTCCTGTTACTGCGCGCCGGCGGGGCCGCCGGCTACGGCGTCGGCCCCATCGTCGTGGCGCGTCAGCGCCGCGACGTCGGCGGCCGCATCGCCATTCCGGGGCAACACACCACCGCGAACCTGCTGCTGCGGTTACTCGGGCGCTTCGAGACCGTCGCGATGCGTTTCGATCGCATCGAGGACGCGGTCGTGAACGGCGACGTCGACTGCGGCCTGTTGATTCACGAAGGCCGGTTCACCTACGAACAGAAGGGGCTGACGCTGCTGGCCGATCTCGGCGAGGTCTGGGAGCGCCGCATGCAATGTCCGCTGCCGCTGGCGGCGATTGCGATTCGCCGCGATCTGGCGGCGCGCTTTGCGGCGTCGATCGACAGCGGACTGCGCGCCAGCGTCGACTTTGCGCTGGCCAATCCCGACGCGAGTCGCGACTACGTCGCGTCACTCGCGCAGGAGATGGATCCCGACGTCACCGCGCGGCACATCCGCCTCTACGTGAACGATTACACGCGCGAGCTCGACGAGACCGCGGTGCGCAAGATGCTGGAGTGGGGAGAAGGCGAGGGAGTGTTCCCTCCCTCGCCGAGGGACCTGCCGTTGTTCTAGGACTTTGGCAGCGGCCGGCCCTGCGCGGCGACCAGTTGGTCGGCGAGCACGTTGCGAACGGTCGCGTCGTTACGCAGCTT
>Ga0196963_10001442_pt1 | contig 16113 bp, 13 predicted proteins | sample S1_5metaG_FD_148600 | JGI IMG/M metagenome (GOLD analysis project Ga0196963, IMG submission 148600) | Soil microbial communities from Anza Borrego desert, Southern California, United States - S1_5 | ecosystem: Environmental > Terrestrial > Soil > Desert | place: USA: California | collected... | reverse complement strand
TTCAGCGTTTGACTTGCGGCGCTCCCGTTCGGTTCGGCTTGCTCCCGATGTGACCAGGGGCCAGTATCGGTCCATGCCGATCGATCTGCGGGACCGCCTTTCGCGCTATCTGCCTCGTCTCTATGGCTATGCTCTGAGCTTGACGCGCAACGACGACGCGGCGCGCGACCTTGTGCAGGAGAGCGCGCTGCGAGCGCTCAAGGCCAAGAGCATTCCTCAGGACGAGGCCGCCCTGCGGGCCTGGCTCTTCACCATCGTGCGCCACGCTGCGGTCGATGCGCACCGCCGCTCCCGGCCCCAGCCGGCGGCCGAGCCGGATCTGGGCGAGATCACGACCCTGCTTTGGGAATTCGACGATCGCTATCTCGCCAGTGTGACCGTGCGGCAGGGCCTGAAGCAGCTTTCGGACGAAGCGCGCGAGGTCATCGCGCTCGTCGATATTGCGGGTTTCAGCTATGCGGAGACGGCTGGGCTGCTCGGCGTTCCGGCGGGCACGGTCATGAGCCGGCTGAGCCGCGGGCGTCAGGCCTTGCTGACCATCATCAACAGAAGCGCTATAAGGCCGCTTCGCATGCGGCGAGGATGAACCGTGGTCCTTGATGAGAAGCGCTGGCAGCAAGTGAACGCCTATGTCGACGGCGAGCTCGATCCCGCGGCGGCGGCCTCTGTGGCTGCCGAGGTGGCGCGCGACCGCGTCCTGGCGCGGGCCGTCGCGACGGTCACTCAGCTCAAAGCCGCCACCGCACACAGCGTTGAGGCCCCCGTGATCGCGCTGCAGCCCCCACATCCATCCCGGCGCTGGCAGGCGCTCGCGGCCGCGCTCGTCCTGACCGTGGCGCTGGGTACAGGTCTGGCCGTGTATGTCGGCGGAAACGGGTCCAGTTCCCTGGACCGGGCGGTGGCGCGGCACATGGACTGGGTCAACGCGGAATTCGCACCGACCGGACCGGAATCGGCCGTGGCGATGCTGGCCGGGCTGGCGCAGCTCGGTTTCAGAACGGAAGTGCCCGACTTGTCAGATGCCGGGTTGGTGCTGACGCAGGTGTCCGTCCTCGACAGCCGCGATGCAACGGCAGGCTTCCAGATCCGCTATGTCGGCACGCGCGGCTGCCGGGTCAGCCTGATGATCCAGCGGACCGGGGACGAGCCGGCGTCCGGAAGACGCGAAATCGGTAGCGTGCGGGCGGCGTCATGGCTGGTTCGCGATCTGCGCTACACGCTGCTGGCTTCGGGCATGCACGAGCCGCGCTTCGACACGATCGCCGCCACGGCCGAGGCCGCAACACGCCGTGACCGGCCGGCGGTCGAGACCCTGCGCCAGGCCTTGCGCGACCAGCGCGAGCAGACGCCCCCCTGTCTCGGCTGATGCGGACAAGATTTCTGGAATAAACCGGCCTCGGGCGGCGTCTCCTCCTTCAAAGCGGCCATTCCGGCCGGCTCTCGGGCCTTCGAAGCCTGGCGAAAAGGGGAGGGTAATCATGTCCTTGCGGCGTGAACGCGGTTTCTTCGAGCTTTATCGTGACGACGCGGAGCGGGCGGACGCCATCGTCTTCGGCCGCCGGACCGGTCCGAGCCGCCGCGGCTTCCTGCAGGGAGCCGGGTTGACGGCGATGACCGCCGCCGTCGGCGGACTCATTCCCTTCGCCAGCAACCTGCCATCCGGGTTCATCCCTGCCGCCTTCGCGCAAGGTGCTGCCGCCGGCCCCAAGCCGCTCAAGATGGACGGCAAGGCCGAGATCATGGTGATCCAGGAGCGGCCCCTCAACGCCGAGACGCCTGAACACATGCTTGACGACGACGTCACGCCGAACAGTCATTTCTTCATCCGCAACAACGGCCTGCCGCCGGACGTGCCGGCGGACCCGAAGGCTTGGAAGTTCAAGATCGACGGCGAGGTGAACAACCCGGTCGAGCTGACAATGGGCGATCTGGAGAGTCGTTTCCAGCAGGTGAGCCTCAAGCTGCAGCTCGAATGCGGCGGCAACGGCCGCTCCTTTTTCTCGCCCGAGACGCGCGGCAACCAGTGGGGCAATGGTGCCGTCGGCTGTGCCGAGTGGACAGGGGTGCGCCTGCGCGATCTGCTGCAAGCGGCCGGGCTCAAGTCGAGCGCGGTCTACACCGGCCACTACGGGGCCGACATCCATCTCTCCGGCAATCCGCAGCAAGCGGTGATCTCGCGCGGCATGCGCCTTGCCAAGGCGATGGACGAAGATACCTTGGTCGCCGTGCGCATGAACGGCGCGCCGATCCCGCATATCAACGGTGGGCCGGTGCGCCTCGTGGTGCCGGGCTGGCCGGGCTCGCTGTCGCAGAAATGGCTATCTCGCATCTGGATCCGCGACAAGGAACACGACGGCTCCGGCATGGGCGGCTTCTCTTACCGCACGATGAAGACCCCGATGGTTCCGGGCGGCAAGGCCGACGAGAAAGACACCCAGATCCTCGAATCGATGCCGGTGCGCTCGATCATCAGCAACCCGGCCAACGGTGCCGAGCTCGCCGACGGCACGCGCCAGCTCAATCTGCGCGGGGCGGCCTGGGCGGGCGACAAGTCGGTGCAGGCGGTGCACGTGTCGACCGATTTCGGTGCCTCGTGGCAGCCGACGCGCCTGAACTCGCCGGCCAACCGCCATGCCTGGCAGCGCTGGACGGCGAGCGTCACGCTGCCCAGCGCCGGCTACTACGAGATCTGGTCCCGGGCCACGGATTCGGACGGCAAGATGCAGCCGCACGTGGCCGGCGGCTGGAATCCACAGGGCTACGGCGGCAATCCCTTTCACCGCGTTGCCGTGCTCGTGAAGGCGTGATCGCAAAAGCACTCGTCGGCGCCTGGCTCGTCGTCGTGGCCGTGGACCTTATGGTCCCGGCTCCGGCGCATGCCCAGGAGGAAAGCCCGGAAGACCTTCCCGAAGGCAAGGGCCGCGAGGAAGCCTTCTATGGCTGCACCGCCTGCCATGGCTTCGCGATCATCCGGCAGCAGGGGATGAGCCGCGAACGGTGGGATGCCACGATCGTCGACATGCAGGTCCGTCACAACATGCCGGAGCCTGATGCCGCCGACCGGGCGCTGATGCTCGACTACCTTGCCACCGCATTCCCGCCGCGCCAGCGCGGTCGGCCGAACCCCTTTCTTAACCGTTAAGCAGGCCAGCCAGCGGTAGGATTGCGCAGTCTTACCGCTTCTGGTGTGCTGCGCGTCCATGCTCCGACGGCTGTCGATTCTGTTGCCGCTGGCGATCCTCGTGTTCGCCCTCGGCTTGCGCTACGCCGATCCTCCGGCCGTCGAGCGGTTGCGCCTTGCCGTCTTCGACGAATATCAGAACCTGAAGCCCCGGGCTTGGACTGACGCCGATATCCGGATCATCGATATCGACGATTCTAGCCTCGAGCGGCTGGGCCAGTGGCCCTGGCCGCGCACCTTGATCGGCGAGCTGATTGATCGTCTGGGCGATCTCGGTGCGGCCGTGGTCGTGTTCGATATCGTGTTCAGCGAGCCCGACCGGACATCGCCTTCCCGGATCGTGCCGCTCTGGCGCCGCTCGGCGGGAGATTTCGACCTCGACACCTTGCTGAGGCGTCTGCCGGACCACGACCGCGAGATGGCCCGGGTGATGGCGGCGGTGCCGACCGTGCTCGCGATGCAACTCACGGACGGGCAGGCTCCGCGGCGGCCGGCCCGCAAATGGGGCATGGCGATCGCGGGCGATGACCCCCGGCCCTTTCTGCCGGCCTACAGCGGTGCGGTCACCAATCTTGCGGAACTCGAAACGGCCGCCGCGGGCCAGGGCAGCTTCAACAGCAGCACGGACCGCGACGGCATTATCCGTCACGTGCCACTCTTCGTGCGCCTCAAAGGCGGCGACGATACCGTCACCGGCGAGGTCTTTCCGTCGCTGGCCGCCGAGGCTCTGCGCGTGGCGCAGGGGGCTTCGGCGTCCACGTATCTGCTCAAGACCTCCGGGGCGAGCGGACAGGCCTCTTTCGGCGCCCACACCGGCATCAGCCAGGCGCGTATCGGTCAGATGATCGTGCCGACGGATAGCCAGGGGCGTATCTGGCTGTATGACACGGGTCACGTACCGCAGCGGTTCATTCCCGCCTGGCAGACGCTGGAGCGCGATTTCGATCGCGAACGCGTTGAAGGCAAGATCGTGCTGATCGGCACCAGTGCCGCGGGGCTCAAGGACCTGCGTGGCACGCCGCTCAACCCTGTGGCGCCGGGTGTCGAGGTTCATGCCCAGGCGCTGGAGCAGATGATCCTCGGTGAATTTCTCGAGCGTCCGGACTGGATGACCGGTGCGGAGTTCCTCTGGCTGCTCGGTTTCGGCGCGGCGCTCGCGTTGCTGCTGTCGCGGTGGGGGGCTGGCTGGTGCGCGGTTGTGGCGGGCGGCGGCGTCGCGCTAACGCTCGCGGGATCATGGTTCGCCTTCCTGTGGCAGGGATGGCTGATCGATCCGGTGTATCCGTCCATCGCGGTGCTGCTGCTCTACCTGACGCAGTCCTTCATCCAGTACCTGCGCACGGAGACCGAACGGCGCCAGGTTCGCGGGGCGTTCGGGCGCTATCTCTCGCCCGCGGTCGTCGAGCGTCTGGCGCGCGATCCGGGCAGCCTGCGGCTGGGTGGCGAGACACGGCCCATGACGCTGATGTTCTGCGATATCCGCGGCTTTACGGCGATCTCGGAGACTCTCGAAGCCGAGGAGTTGACCAGTTTCATCAACCGCTTTCTCACACCGATGACGGACATCATTCTCGAGCATGGCGGAACCATCGATAAATACATGGGTGACGCCATCATGGCGTTCTGGAACGCGCCGCTCGACGATCCCGAGCACGCCGGCAATGCCGCCCGGGCCGCTCTGGCGATGACCCGCAGCCTGAGCATCCTGAACAACGATTGGCAGGGAGCTGCGCTGGCCGCGGGTAAGCCGTACCGGACGGTGGCCATTGGTGTTGGCCTCAACACGGGTGCCTGTTGTGTCGGCAATGTCGGATCGGAGCAGCGTTTCGACTATTCCGTGCTCGGCGACACGGTGAATCTCGCCTCGCGTCTCGAAGGACAGTCCAAGACCTATGGCGTCTCGATCGTCGCCGGGGCCGATACCGTGGAGGAGTCATCCGAGCTGGCCTGGATCGAGCTCGACCTGATCCGCGTCAAAGGAAAGGACAAGTCGGTGCGCATCTTTGCGCTGCTTGGCGATGAGATCGTCGCGGGCGAGCCCTGGTTCCGTCTGGCACGGATGGCGCAGGCGGAGATGCTGGACGCCTATCGGGCGCGGGACTGGGGGCGGGCACGATCGGCGCTCGGCCGGGTGCGCGAGGCCTCAGGGGGACAGCTCGACGATCTGTGCGATCTGTTCGAGCGGCGCCTGGACAATTTTGTCTCGGCACCGCCGGATGCGTCCTGGGACGGCGTCTACGCCGCGGCTGAGAAATAGACAGCAGGGAGGGCAGGCGTTCGCTAGAGTTCGGCGCCGAAAACCGACGACAGCGCTCAGGGGCGGGATCAGTGATCGCGGGGGAGAGTGCGTTAACGGGGAAACGCTGCCGGTGGGCAGTCGGCTGCGCTGTGGGCGCGGCCGTGCTGTTGGCTGGCGCGATTCTGCCTGCCGGCGCGCAGACGAACCAGCCGCCGACCGACGTCATCGGCCCTGCACTGCAGGCTCCCCGTCGGGCGGGTGAGATCCAGGATGTCGGGCGGGAGGCGGAATCGCAGCGCCTGCTTCGACCGGACCGCGAGGTCACCTACGAAGACATCCTGCGCAATCCCGACGATATCGATACCAATTTTGCCTATGCGCAGATCCAGATCGCCCGCGGCGACGTCCGTAGCGCCGCCGCCACTCTCGAGCGCATCCTGCTGATCAACCAGGACCTGCCGCGGGTCCGCCTGCTCTACGCCATCGTTCTGTATCGCCTCGACAATCTGGACGAGGCCGAGCGTGAGCTGCGCGCGGTGCGGCCGATGGAGATGCCGCCCAGCCTGCGCGCCGAGCTCGATCGCTATCTCGAGCAGATCGAGCTGCGCCGCAAGCGCACGCGCTATGCGATGACGGCGTCGCTGGGATTCCAATACGACTGGAACCGCAACGCGGCGGCGGCTTCGGGCGTCAATCTCATCTCCGACCTGCCCGCCAATCTCGACGGCCACAGCCGGCGCCGGCAGGACCAGGCCATCAATGCCGTGACGCGCTTCGACGTCAGCCACGATCTCGGCTATCAGGCGCGCCACCGCCTCAACGGTTCGCTGAGCTATTACCGCGGCGAGCAGATCCATCTCAGCGAGCTCGATCTGCAGGCGGCCTCCGGCGAGATCGGCGGGGTTTACGACGCGGCGCCCTTCGCTATCGTGCCGACGGTCTACGGCAGGCGCATCATGCTCGCCAACCAATTCTACTCGTACAACCAGGGCATCAACCTGCGCGCCGAGCACCAGATCTCCGGGGATCTGCAGGGCTTCGTCTTCACCGAAGCCGAGCGGCAGATTTACCGCTCGATCGGCGAATCGGCCTCGGCGCCGGAAAAGACCGGCCCCCAATTCACCTTCGGTGGGGGCTTCAACTATGCGCTCAACCCCGATATGCGGCTGGGGATCGAGCTCAGCTCGATCCGTAAATTCGCCGCCCGCAATTACAATTCGTATGACGGCGAAGCCGTCACCCTCTCGCATACATGGCTGCTCGGCGATGGCATGTTTCTGCTGTCGTCGGCGGGCGGCGAAATCGATCGCTATTGGGAGAGCGATCCGTCGGTGAGCGACATGAGCCGCCGTGACCGCATCGGTCGTCTGCGCGTCACGTACGGTGTGCCGGTCGCGATCGCGTTCGACCCGGAAGGCGCGATCCCGTTCCTTCGCGACCTGACCTTCACGGTCTCGGGCGAAGCCATCCGGCAGACGTCCAACCTGACCAACTACAGCTACAATAACCGGCGGGCCTCGGTCGGACTGAGCAAGCGATGGGAATTCTAGTGATTTCAGCGGCTTGATCGCTGTGATCCGAATCACTGCCGTTTGCCCGGCCTCGACTAGGATAGGTGGAATAATGGCTGCGGGGTCATCCATGCGCACGTTCCTGATCATCGGCGCGCTCGTGTCTATCGCGCTCGGTTGCCGTATCGCCGACGCTCAGCAGCTCGCACAGGCGTCGGCCGGCGCGGCGCGGGCCGGGGTCGCTGCTGCGGTGCGCGGCGAGGTGAAGCTCGCGGCCGTGCCTGGCATACGCGAGGTGGGCAAGGACGTCGCCAGCGGGGATCCGATCTTCCTCGGCGATCAGGTGACGACCGGCTCTGAAGGCCGGCTGCAGATCATGTTGGCCGACGAGACGGTGTTCACCATTGGGCCCAACGCGGCGATGGCGATCGACACGTTTGTCTACGACCCGACAACCAGTGCCGGCAAGGTGACGGCAACCGTGCTCAAGGGCACGTTCCGCTTCGTCACGGGCAAGGTGGCGAAGCGCGAGCCCTCGGACATGGAAGTGAAGCTCCCGGTGGGCTCGATCGGCGTGCGCGGCACGAGTGTCGCCGGCGAGGTCGACGGTACGCGCGCGACCATCGTGCTGCTCGGCCCCGGCCCCGATACCAACACCGGCGAGCGCGTCGGCCGGATCCTGGTCACCGGCACCGGATCGACTGGCGCGGCGACCACGGTCGAGATCGTACGTCCGGGCTTCGGCACCGAGATCAACGGCACCAACCTGCCGCCCACACCGGCAATGCGCATCGATCCCGGTCGTATCGCGGCCATCACCCAGCCGCTTGCCGGCACCGCGCCGCGTCCGGCGTCGCCGCCCACCGCGCCCGCTGCCGGTTCAGGTCCCTCTCAGGCCCAGCCGGGCCAGCCCACGCCGGCGCAGCCGGGTGCTCAGCCCGGGCCGGTTCAGCCCGTCGCCGGACAGCCGCCCGCGCCGGCTGCCGGTCAGGCGATCGGCGGCGGCCCGTCGCTGCTGGCCCAGTCCGGCGTTCAGGCGGCCGGCGGCCTGGGCGGCATCCGTACGATCGGAGCGCTGGCGCCGGCCGGTCAGCAGGCGGTGAAAGTTGCGGCGGCCGCCGCGCAGACGCCGCCCCCTCCGGGCGCTCAGACGACTTTCGAGCAGCTGCGCTCGATCAGCTCGGGTACGGCGACGTTTACGTCGCAGAACATCCAGATGAGTGGCGGCGCCGATGCCAACTATACGATCAGCTACAGCTACAATTTCGGCACGCGCACGGCCACGGGCGGCGTGACCATCAACGCGGTCTCCGGCTGGGGCAGCAACGGCACGGGTTCGGTCGCGTTAATTGCCAGCCCATTCAACTCCGGCTCGGGGGTGGTGAAGATGGGAGAGACGATCGCGGTTCCAAACGGCCCCCTGGGAACGGTCCGTGTCGAATACGGATTTCTGAACAGCAATAATGTCGTATTCAAATCGCTGGCCCATAAGGTGATCTACAACCAGGGCGGCGGCGCGTTCAACCCCGGCACGGGAACGTTTGGGGGCGGAACGACGGCAAGCGGCAGCGGCATCACAACGCGCCCCTAGACCTCGGCGCTCACAAAAAAAGGCCGGACGCGATGTCCGGCCTTTTAAGTTTTGGGGAGGAGAAGAACCGCGAGAGGCGGTGTACTGACGCTCAGCCTAGACGGCTGGTTGTGTGCCCGCTGTGCGTTTCCTCACACTTTTCAAAAAAATCAGTCGGCGCGGAATTCCTTGACCATCTTGGCCAAGCGGGCGACGTCGCGCAGCAGCAGGGCATCGCTGTCGCGCTCCACAATGCCCTTGCGCGCCAACTCGCCAAGCACCCGGGCAACGGTCTCGCGTGTGGTGCTCACCCGGGCGGCGATGTCGGAATGCACCGGGATCGGGCGGATGCTGGCTTGGTTGGCACCGCGCTCGAACGCCTTGGGATCGCTCTCATGCGCCTCGCGCAACAGCTCGGCATAGACCCGGTTATGAGCGCCGAGCGTGCTCAGATCCATGATGCGGTCAGTCGATTCCCGCACGATCTCGGCCAGCCGGCGCAGGAGCGACTGGGCCACCGGCGGGTGCGTATCGAGAATCTCGCGGAACGCCGCGGCGGGGAGGGAGGCGGCGAGGGTGGGACGGATCGCCACCACCGCGGCCGAACGCGGCTGTCCGTCCAGCGCCGAGAGTTCGCCGAAGCAGCCACCCGGACCGATATCGTCGAAGCTCACCTCGCGGCCAGCGGCTGAATAGTTGACGACCCGGGCGCGACCGCTGACCACGAAGAACACGTCCTGCGTGTCGGTCTCGCGGTCGATGATCTGCTCGTCTTCCTTGTAGGTCCGCCAGCGGCAGCGTTTTTCCAGCGCCTGGCGCTGCGCTGCCGGCAGGGCGGCGAACAGCTGGACCTGGGCGAGGGTCTGGGCACCGGGCTTGACCGGCGGTGATGCGGGAGCTTGGGTCATCCGAGGTTCCTCCCGGCCCGACGCCGGTGCGGGTTCCGCCCTAGGATAGTGACCGTGACCCCCCGGCGGCAAGTCAGGGCCGGCGCGGTTGCCGGCTTGGGGCCGCGCGTCTATAGTCCGGCGACCCAGTTTGCACTGCAGCATCGCTCCGGCGATGCGGCAAGAGCGGAGCCGCATGAGCAATCTCGAAGAACTCCATGGTCTGTTTTTCGAAGACCTCAAGGTCGGGCAGACGGCCATCTACGCCCGCACCGTCACCGAGACCGATATCGTGCTCTTCGCCGGTATCACCGGCGATAACAACCCCGTGCACATCAATGAAGAGTTCGCGGCCAACACCATGTTCTCGGGCCGCATCGCCCACGGCATGTTGACGGCATCGTTCATCTCCACCGTGCTCGGCGTCAAGCTGCCGGGACCGGGCGCCATCTATGTCAGCCAGACCGTACGCTTCAAGGCGCCGGTGCGTGCCGGCGACACGATCACGGTGCGTGCGACGATCACCGATCTCGTTCCCGAAAAGCGCCGCGCCACCCTGTCGACCGTGGTGACGGTCGGCAATAAGGCCGTGCTCGAGGGTGAGGCGGTGGTGATCGTGCCGCTGCGCTCGTCGCTCCAGGGTGCTGGAGCACGAGCCGGCTGAACGGCCGGACGGCCTTTCTGCGTTGCCCGCCCGCGCCGATGCGCCTTCATCGCCATACCGATACGTTGCCGTCGCAGGCTCGCGGCGGCATGGTCGCCATCGGCAATTTCGATGGTGTGCACCGTGGCCATCAGGCCGTCATCGGCGAGGCCGTGCGCCGGGCGCGGGCCGGTAGAGCGCCGGCACAGGTCCTGACCTTCGAGCCGCACCCGCGTCGCTTTTTCAAGCCTGATACGCCGCCCTTTCAGCTCACCCGGCTGCGCACGAAGGCGCGGGTGCTGGCCGGACTGGGCGTCGATGACCTCTTTGTGCTGCGCTTCAACCAGGAGATGGTCGAATACAGCCCGGAAGATTTCATCGACCGCTTCATCGTCCGCGACCTCCAGGCCTGCCACGTGGTGATCGGATACGATTTCGTGTTCGGCAAGGGCCGTCGGGGCAATCCCGACCTCCTGCGCGAGCGTCTGGCCGCCAATAAGATCGGCATCACCGTGATGGCCCCGGTCACGGCCGCCGAACTCGCGACGGTCGATGCCGATCCCGAGGCGGCGGTCATTTCCTCGACCGGCGTGCGCGATGCGTTGCGGGCCGGTGATCCGGCGGCTGCGGCGCGGCTTCTCGGCCGGCCATTCGAAATCGAATCCCGTGTCCAGCGCGGCGACGCGCGGGGCCGTCAGATCGGTTTTCCGACCGCCAATCTCTGGCTCGGTGATTACCTGCGTCCGGCGCTCGGCGTCTATGCGGTCCGTGTGGCCATTCATGATGGGCCGGAGCTTTACCGTGGCGTCGCCAATCTCGGCCTGCGCCCGACCTTCGGAGGTCTCGCCGAGCCGCGGCTCGAAGTTCATCTGTTCGATTTCAGCGGCGACATCTACGGCAAACGGCTGCGGGTCGAGCTGGTTCAATTCCTCCGGCCGGAACGCAAATTCGCCGATATCGCGGGGCTCAAGGAGCAGATCGGCCACGACGCGGCGGCGGCCCGCACGGTGTTGGCCTCGGCCGAACGCCGCCGCGGTCCCAAACCGCTCGCCGAGAGTGAGGGCGATGCCGGTTGACGCGATGCGACCGCGTTCCTATTATCCGCCGCCATGAGCGCAGCGCTCCGCATCCGCACGACGATTGGGCGAATTACCGCCCCGGCCTCCCTTCGGGGCCGGGACGCCGCCCGTTTTTCGTCGTCGTTGCAGGAGCTTGCGTGTCATGTCCGCTGCTGATCTCCAAACTTCTCCCACCTGGTGCTTTTCCGTGTTTGCCGCCCCGGAGGCGTGCGTTATGCCGCGGGTGCTTGAGTTCTTTGCCAAGCGCGGCCTGGTGCCGGCGCGGTTTCACGGCGATGTCGTCGATGGGACGGGTGACGGTCTCGTCATCGACGTCCATGTCGGCGGCCTGGCGTCCGAGACGGCGGACCACATCGCGGCCTGCCTGCGCGAGCTCGTCTATGTCGAGCGCGTGCTGACCGCGGTGAAGCGCCCGATGCCCCAGGTTCACGTCCAATGACCGATTACAAGGCGACCGTCTTCCTGCCGCAGACCGCGTTTCCCATGCGCGGCGATCTGCCCAAGCGCGAGCCCGACCATCTGGCCCGCTGGCAGAAGATGGACCTGCACGGCAAGCTGCGCGCCGCCTCGAAGGGGCGTGAGAAGTACATCCTCCACGACGGCCCGCCCTATGCCAACGGCAACCTGCATATCGGCACGGGCCTCAACAAGATCCTCAAGGATGTGATCAACCGCTCCTATCAGATGCTCGGGCGGAACGCGCACTACGTCCCCGGTTGGGACTGTCACGGCCTGCCGATCGAATGGAAGATCGAGGAAGAGTACCGCGCCAAGGGCAAGGATAAGGACAAGGTCGACATCATCGAATTCCGGCGCGAATGCCGCGAGTTCGCGCAGAAATGGATCGAGATCCAGCGCGACGAGTTCAAGCGGCTCGGCGTCGAAGGCGACTGGGCGAAGTACTACGCGACGATGACCTATCCGGCCGAGGCGCAGATCGTGCGCGAGCTCGGCAAGTTTGCGATGAACGGGGGGCTCTATCGCGGCTCGCGTCCGGTCATGTGGTCGGTGGTGGAGAAGACCGCCCTGGCCGAGGCCGAGATCGAGTATCACGACCACACGTCGACCACGGTCTTTATCCGCTTCCCCGTGATCCGCTCGCCCCACAAGCAGCTCGACGGGGCGGCGATCCCGATCTGGACGACCACGCCGTGGACCCTCCCGGGCAACCGCGCTATCGCCGCGGGTCCGGAGATCGAATACGACCTGCTGACGGTCAAGTCGGTCGCCGAGGACAGCACGGTGAAGATCGGCGACCGCTTGCTGGTGGCCAAGAAGCTGTCGTCGGATTTCGTGCAGGCAACGGGCATCGTCGAAGCCGAGTACGACTGGAGCCTGCGCCTGACCGGTGCGCAGCTCAAGGACACGGTGTGCGGTCATCCGTTGCGCGGGCAGGGCTATGAGTACGACGTGCCGGTGCTCAACGGCGACTTCGTGACGACAGAGGCCGGTACCGGCTTCGTGCATATCGCCCCGGGTCATGGCGCGGACGACTACGAGCTGGGCTCGGCCCACGGCATCGAGGTGCCGCAGACGGTGGACGAGGACGGCAGCTATTTCCCGCACGTGCCGCTGTTCGCCGGCAAGAAGGTCTATACCCATCGTGGCAAGACGGGCGACGCGAACGAAGCGGTGATCGAGGCGATCAGGGCGGCCGGCGGCCTGCTGGCGCGCGGCACGCTCGTCCATTCCTATCCGCATTCGTGGCGCTCCAAGGCGCCGCTGATCTTCCGCAACACGCCTCAGTGGTTCATCTCGATGACCACCAACGATTTGCGGGCCAAGGCGCTCAAGGCGATCGACGACACGCGCTGGTACCCGGCTGGTGGCCGCAACCGTCTCTACGCCATGATTGAGAGCCGCCCGGACTGGTGCATCTCGCGCCAGCGCGCCTGGGGCGTGCCGATCGCCGTCTTCACCCACAAGAAGACCAGCGAACTGCTGCGCGACCCCGAGGTCATGGAGCGCACCGCCCAGGTGTTCGAGAAGGAAGGCTGCGACGCCTGGTACACCAGCGAGCCGTCGCGCTTCCTCGGCGACAAGTACGACGCCGCCGACTACGACCAGGTAAAGGACATCGTCGATGTCTGGTTCGAATCCGGCTGCACGCACGCCTTCGTGCTGGAGCAGCGGCCCGAGCTGAAGACTCCGGCATCGCTTTATCTCGAGGGCTCCGACCAGCACCGCGGCTGGTTCCATTCCTCGCTGCTCGAATCCTGCGGCACGCGCGGGCGGGCACCCTACGACGCGGTGCTGACCCACGGCTTCGTGCTCGACGAGCAGGGCCGCAAGATGTCCAAGTCGCTGGGCAATGTCGTGGCGCCGCAGGAAGTCGCCAACAAGCTCGGCGCCGACATTCTGCGCCTCTGGGTCGTCAGCTCCGACTACTCCGAGGATCTGCGCATCGGGCCGGAGATCCTGAAGCACCAGGCCGAGCTCTACCGCCGCTTACGCAACACGTTGCGCTATCTGCTCGGCAACCTTGCAGGGTTCAGCGATACCGAAGCCTTGCCGCTGAAGACGCAGGCCGACCTCCAGGCGTTGCCCGAGATGGAGCGCTGGGTGCTGCATCGACTGGCTGAGCTCGACGCGAGCCTGCGCGAGGCGCTCGACGACTACGCCCTGACCGGGTTCTACACGGCCTTGCATAATTTCTGCGCAGTCGACCTTTCGGCGTTCTACTTCGACATCCGCAAGGACGCGCTGTATTGCGACCGGCCGGACAGCTTGCGCCGCCGCGCCAGCCGCACCGTTCTCGACCGCGTCTTCCATTGCCTGGTGACCTGGCTCGCTCCGGTGCTCTGCTTCACCGCAGAAGAAGCCTGGCTGGCGCGTTTCCCGGGTGACGACCAGAGCGTCCATCTCCAGCTTTTCGCCACCGTACCGGCGGTGTGGCGTGACGACGCGCTGGCAGCGCGCTGGGTGCGCGTGCGCGATCTGCGCCGCGTCGTGACCGGCGCCATCGAGCTGGCACGCGCCGACAAGAAGATCGGCTCCAGCCTTCAGGCCGCGCCGGAGGTCTTTGCCGACACCGAGTATCTCGACGCCATCAAGGGGCTCGACCCTGCCGAGATCTGGATCACCTCGGGCGCCGTGCTGCGCCCTGGGAGTGAGCGCGGTGCGGAGGACGGGCTCTTCACCCTGCAGGACGTTAAAGGCGTGTGGACGCGCTTCACGGCCGCCGACGGCTCGAAATGCGAGCGCTGCTGGAAGGTCCTGCCCGAAGTCGGGAGCGTGGCCGCACACCCTACGCTCTGCAACCGCTGCTCCGACGCGGTGGAACACTCTCCCGCGGCGCATTGAACGATGATGGCGCGCTTTGCGGCTCCTCAGCGCCTGGGCCTCGCCCTCGCTCTGGCGATCGTTCTTCTCGACCAGCTGACCAAGTTCTGGCTCTACCAGTACCTGGTTGTCGACGGCGTTCATGCCGTCACAGTGTTGCCGTTCTTCAATCTGGTTACCGTGTGGAACTACGGCGTCAGCTTCGGCATGTTCAGCACCGGCGTGGCCTCGACCGCATGGATCTTCAGCCTGCTCGCCCTGGCGATCTCCGTGGCGCTTGCCATCTGGCTGCTGCGCAGCGACCGGGTGCTGCTGACGGTGTCGCTGGGCCTGATCATCGGCGGGGCGATCGGCAACATCATCGACCGGTTAAGGTTTGGAGCCGTCTTCGATTTCCTTGATTTTCATGCCTTTGGCTGGCACTGGCCGGCCTTTAACGTGGCCGATTCAGCGATCACGATCGGGGTTGCTGTTCTGTTCGTGGACTCCTTGTTTGGCGAGGGCAGGGAGAGTAAAAAGACTCCATGACGGCTTGGCTTCGACTGCCTGCAACGCTTTGCCTCGGCTTGGCTTTAGCCGGGCTGCTCGGCGGTTGCTCGGATACCCGGAAAGCCCTGGGCTTCGACAAGGTGACGCCGGACGAGTTCAGGATCGTCAGCCGGGCGCCGCTCTCCCTGCCGCCCGACTATGCGCTGCGGCCGCCGCAGCCCGGCGCCGCCCGCCCACAGGAACAGAGCATCCCGCAGCGGGCCATGGCGGTCGTGACCGGCAACCCGGCCGCCGAGCGCGCCAATGCCGATGCCAGCGTCGGCGAGAATGCCCTTCTGGCGAAAGTCGGCGCCGATCGTGCGAATCCCAACATCCGTGAAATCATCGACCGCGAATCGACGGTCCTCGCCAATGCCGATGTCACCCTGCTGGACCGGCTGATGTTCTGGCGCACGCCCGACGATCTGTCGCCGGTGGTCGATCCGGAACGCGAGACCCAGCGTATACGCGAGAACGCAGCTCTCGGCCGTCCGATGAACGACGGCGATACGCCGACCATCCGCCGACGCCGCAAGGCGCCGCTTGAGGCGCTGTTCAATTAAGCGTGGGACGGCGCGTCCCCTGAGGATGTAACTGGACCGGGGGTGTCGGAGCCGCGACAATGGCGGCGGAGAATCACCCATGGTCAAGCCTTTTGCGTGGATCACCGGCCGGGCGACGGCCGCACTGCTGGCGACGCTGGCGTTGTGCGGTCCGGCCCCGGCGCAGGTCTTCAACCCCGAAACGCTCACGCTGCCCAACGGCATGCAGGTCGTGGCGATCGCCAACCCGCGTGCGCCCGTGGTCGCGCATATGGTCTGGTACCGGATCGGGGCCGCCGACGAGCCGCCGGGCAAGTCGGGGATTGCGCATTTTCTCGAACACCTGATGTTCAAGGGCACGAGAGAGATTCCGCCCGGCGAGTTCTCCAAGATCGTGGCCAACAATGGCGGCCGCGACAACGCCTTCACCAGCTACGACTACACTGGTTATTTCCAGAACATCGCGCGCGACCGGCTCGAGCTCGTCATGAAGATGGAGGCCGACCGCATGTCGAACCTCGTCCTCACCGACGCCGAGGTCAATCCGGAGCGCGAGGTCATACGCGAGGAGCGCCGGTCGGTGGTCGAGAACAACCCGCGGTCGCGGCTGCGTGAGCAGCTCAACGCCGCGCTATTTCTCAACCATCCTTA
>Ga0196963_10001441_pt1 | contig 16125 bp, 8 predicted proteins | sample S1_5metaG_FD_148600 | JGI IMG/M metagenome (GOLD analysis project Ga0196963, IMG submission 148600) | Soil microbial communities from Anza Borrego desert, Southern California, United States - S1_5 | ecosystem: Environmental > Terrestrial > Soil > Desert | place: USA: California | collected... | reverse complement strand
TACGAGAAGCACCTGCCCGAGCTCAAGGAACTAGCGAACCTTCCCGGCCGCGCCCGCCGTGAGACGGTCACGTCGCAGATCGACGAGAACGCCCCGCTGCCCGCGCAGGAGTCGCTCCAGCGCGCCAAGCCCCACCGCCGCGACGACCACGGCGCCGCCGTCACCGGCACCGACCCGAAGAAGCTCCCCGGCCTGGTGATCGACGACGCCGCCGCCAAGCTCGACGGCAAGTGGGCCAAGGGCATGGGCCTCAAGCCCTACGTCGCCGCGTCCTACCTGTACTCCCAGGGCGGCGAGGTCTCGGCCACGTTCCCCTTCGAGGTCAAAGAACCGGGGACGTACGAGGTCCGCTTCTCCTACTCGCAGGGACACGAGAACCGCGCGAAGGCCGTCCCCGTGACCGTGAAGTCCGCCGACGGGGACAAGACGATCACGATCGACCAGCAGGCCCAGCCGGGGCTCGAGCACGGGTTTATCTCGCTCGGCACGTTCAAGTTCGATAAGGCCGGCTCGGTGACCGTCACCAACAAGGGCGTCGCGCAGGGCACGGTCGCCGTCGACGCGGTGCAGGTGCTTCCGGCGAAGTAGCGTTTCCTAGTGCGCCCCATGTCCGACCCGAACTCATGACCGACCGGCCCACCGGACCTGCCGCCCGACCGCTGCCCGTCCTGCCCGCCGAGCGGCCACCCGCCCGGCCCGGGTCCGGCGCGGGCGGGGCGTGGCCGCACGTACGGTCGGTCCTGCTCCGGCTGTACCGGGTCGGGGTCATCGTGGCGATCGTCTGGCTCATCCAGCAGCAGCACGTGCGGCTGCGCGTGCAGGGGGATGCGCCGATCGTCGTGGACGAGGTCCGGCCGATCCTGCCCGCGGCGGCCGGACTGTCGCCCGACCCGTCCGAGAAGGCCGGGCTGTTCGTCACCGACGCGGGCGGCAACACCATCGGGTACACGCTGCGCACGTCGCCGTTCGCGGACCACATCAAGGGCTACGCGGGGCCAACCGACACGCTGGTCGTGCTGGACGCGCAGATGCGCGTGGCCGGGCTGCGGATCCGGGGGAGCGTGGACACGAAGGAGCACATCCGCGACGTCGGGAACGACGAGTACTTCATGAAGTACTGGAACGAGAAGACGTGGGACGAGATGGCGGGTAAGAGCCCGAAGGAGATGGGGGTCGAGGGGGTGAGCGGGGCGTCGCTGTCGAGCATGGCGATCGCGAACGGCCTGCACCACCGGTTCAGGAAGGGCATGCCCGCGGGGGGCGCGGCCGCCCACCCGCCGGTCCGGTTCGGGTGGCACGACGCCGGGCTGGTCGCGGTGATCGTGCTGGCGCTGGCGTTCTCGTTCACGCACCTGCGGAGCGTGCCGTGGGCCCGGCGGGTGTTCCAGGTCGTCCTGGTCGGGTACCTCGGCCTGCTGAACGGGCAGATCCTGGCGCAGTCGCTGGCGGCGGGGTGGACGGTGAGCGGGGTGGCGTGGCGGAGCGCGCCGGCGCTGGCGCTGCTGATGGCGGTCGCGCTGCTGATCCCGTGGACGACGCGCCGGGCGGTGTACTGCTCGCAGATCTGCCCGCACGGGGCGGCCCAGGAGTGGGTCGGGCGGTTGCGCAAGAAGAAGTGGAAGCTACCGGCGGGGGTCGAGGCCGGCCTGAAGTGGCTGCCGCCGGCGCTGGTCGCGCTGGTGATCGCGGTCGCGCTCTGGCAGTTCCGCGGGGCGGGGCGGTCGGGCGTGCGCGAGCCGCTGGTCGAACTGGCGGGGATCGAGCCCTTCGACGCGTACCTCGTGTTCCTGGGCAAGGTCGGGATCGCGACGATCGTGGTCGCGATCGTCGGGCTGGTGGCGGCCGTGTTCGTGCCGATGGCGTATTGCAAGTACGGGTGCCCGACGGGGCTGGTGCTGAATTTCGTGCGGTCGCACGGGAAGGCGGACAAGTTTGGCCGGCGCGACGTGGGCGCCGCGCTCCTCGTCCTCCTCGCCGTCGGCATGTACCACGCCTACCCCCAAGTCTTCGCTTGGGTCCACGCGGGCAAACCACCCCTGTGGTGAATGACACTCATTTCTCCGACACAATCCCCACCATGCGATTGCGCCGATTCGCCATCCTCGCCGCCGTCGCGCTAATCGCCGGCACCGCCCTCGCCCTCTGGTTAACGCGCACCCCGCCCGCGCCACCGCCCAGCCCCGCGCACGCCGAATTCACCGGCCACACCATGGGCGGCACTTGGTCCGTGAAATTCCCCACCCGGCCGCCCGCCGACCTCGAACAGCGCATCGCCGCCGAACTCGCCCGCCTCGACGCCACCCTCACGCTCTGGCAACCCAACTCCCCGCCCTCCCGCTTTAACCAACAAACGTCCACCGACTGGACGCCCGTCCCCGCCGACCTCGCCCGCGTCGTCGCCGTCGCCCGCGAGATCAGTGACCAGTCCGGCGGCGCACTCGACGTCACCGTCGCTCCCGCCGTCGTCCTCTGGGGCTTCGGCCCCGCCGCCTCCGCCAACCAATCTCCCGCCGACGACGCCGTCGCCGCCGCCCGCGCCCGCATCGATTACCGCCGACTCGAAGCCCGCCTGGACCCGCCCGCGCTCCGCAAAATCCGCCCCAATGTGCAAATCGACCTCGGCGCCGTCGGCAAGGGCTACGCCGCCGACCGCGTCGCCGACCTTCTCGACTCGGCCAATGTCCCCGACTACCTCATCGCCGTCGGCGGCGAGCTCCGCGCCCGCGGTCATGCCGCCGACCGCCGCCCCTGGCGCGTCGGCATCGAGACCCCCGTCCCCGACGTCCGCCGCGTCCTCCTCGCCGTCGAACTCCCCGCCGGCCACGGCCTCTCGACGTCCGGCGATTATCGCAACTTTCTCGAGGTCGCGGGGGAGCGGGTCAGTCACGAGATCGACCCGCGGACGGGTCGGCCGATCCCGGTGGCGCGCGGGCCGGCGCTGGTGAGTGTGGTCCACGAGTCGAGCGCCCGGGCCGACGCGTGGGCGACGGCGCTGTTCGTTCTGGGGGCGGAGGAGGGGTACGCGCTGGCGTCTCGCCTTGGCCTGGCGGCGGTGTTTGTCACGCGCGGGGACGGGAAGTTCGAGACGCGGATGACGGCGGCGTTCGAGAAGCTGGTGGCGCGGTAGAGCGTTCGGCGGGGCGGGGGAAGCGCGTGAGTGATGAGCGGGCTCGGGGGGCGAGAATGCGCCGACTCACCCGCTCAGGCAGACAAGAATGTCTGCCCCACTGAGGGCTTTCGCAGAGCATTCCAAAGGGGATTCTGCGTACTGCGATGGTCGCAGATTCGGTCAGCGACCGAACGCCTCTAGCCGTTCGGTGCCGCCGGCGATGCCGAAGCCTTCGGGCCAGAGGTTGAAGAAGACGCCGCTGTCCTCGGCGAGGTGGTCGACGCGGAACGTGATCGACGCGTACCAGCGGTCGAACTGGCGGATGATCGAGTACCGGCTCAGGACGCGCTCGCGCTCGCCGAAGTCGAAGCTCTGGATGAACTGGAGCGTGTACTTGGGGGTGAGCTGGTAGTTGACGATCGCGGTGACGACGGTCGACTCGAGGGATTCGAGGGTGGTCGCGCGGGTGCCGTCGTCGAGCGTTCCGGTGTTGGGGCGGAGGTACTCGCCGGAGTTGATGTAGCGGAGGCCGAGGAAGTAGGACAGGCGGACGTCGCGGCTGACGGCGAGGCCGATGGCGGCGGTGGCGACGTTGCCCTCGTCGAGGTTGAACTGGGCGTCGGCGAGGATGGCGGTCGTGTCGCTGACGCGCCAGGTGGCGTCGACCGCGACGTGGTTGCGCTGGAGCGATTCCTCCGGGCGGCTGCCGAAGAACAGGCCGCGGAAGCCGGTCGGGGCGAGTTCGGCCTCGTCGGGCTGGCTGAGGAAGAAGTTGGCCTCGACGTTGAGGGACAGGAAGTCGACGCTGCGCCACCGGCCCGGTCCGCCGCGCTTGGTCTGCCAGCGCTGCCGCAGCGCCAGGCTGACGGCCGTCGTCTCGCTGGCCCGGTCCGTCAGCTCGTCGTACTGGTACAACTCACTGGCGTTGGCGGACGACGACGAGGCGAAGACGTGCAGTTCCGGCTCGATCACGTGGCGCAACCGGTGGACGTCCCAGAAGTCGGACTTGGCGGTGTCGTCGACCTTCCAGAAGGCGGTGCTGACCTTCAGGCCGGCGGCGGCGAGGAGGCGGTCGTCCGACCCGTCGACGGGGGAGCTGGAGTAGGCGGTGTACCGGCCGACGACGTAGGGGACGAAGCGGAACTGGCCCATGGAGAAGGGCCAGTCGATTTCCTGCCGGAAGTCGCCGCGCCAGGTGATGTCTTCGGGCGTGCCGGTCTGCCCGTAGGAGGGCAGGCCGGGCGAGTCGGCGGCGCGGAAGCCGAGGCCACCCTTTTCGCCCTCGCCGACGAAGAACGGGGCGTCGCTATTTTTGAAGCGGAGGCCGCCGACGGTGTTGCTGCTGAAGAAGGTCAGGCCGCTGCCGGCGTCCTCGCCGCCGAACAGGTGGTCGCCGATCCGGTGGTACGCGAGCTCGGGGACGCGCTCGACCTCGGCCTGCTCCTGGTAGAGGTCGGACGAGGTGACGAAGTCGTTGGGCTGGATCGACGCGAGGAAGGTGAATGCCTCGGTGTCGCGGGCGCGCTTGATGTACAGCGCGGTGTCGAGCGGGCGCTGGCCGGCGAACTCGTTGCGGAACCACTGCTCCTGGAAGGTGGGGTCCGAGATCAGCGCGCCCGTGACCTGCACTTGCCAGTCGTCGGGGAAGAAGTGCTGGTGCTCGAAGTTCAGGCGGTAGCGGAACTCCTCTTCCGGCTCGACGTCGCTGCGGCGGCGGCCGAGGATGTCCTCGCCGTGGTCGTAGACGGCGTACGTCTCGAGCTTGCCGGCGAACGACCACGGCTGGCGCGTCTGCTCGGTGACGAAGCCGCCCTCCCACTTGGCGTCGAGGCCGCCGGCGGGGCCGCGCTTGGAGAAGTAGTCCAGCTTGTAGATCGCGTCGAGGTCCTTGGGCGGGAGCTTGCCGAAGGTTTCGAACAGGCCCCACGTGGTCTGGGGCCCGAAGCCCCACTGGTTGCCGCCGCGGAAGCCGATGTCGCGCAGGGCGCCGCCGCGCTCGCTGAACGACCCGGACATGCCGGGGAGCCAGAAGATCGGGACGCCGTTGGCGTTGAAGGTGACGTCCTTGCCGCGGAAGAGCGTGGTCGCGCCGTACCGCTGGTCTTCCTCGGGGATCTGTCGGACGTAGGCGGATTTGAGCCCGATGTGGTAGCTGGGCGTGAAGAAGGAGCTTTGGGTGAGCTTGACCTTTTCGCCGCGGTACTCGCCGGTGGAGAGTTGGCGGACGACGGCGGCGCGCATGACGACGGGGATGCCGCGCTGCGGCTCGATCGTGTGGAGGACGGCGTCGGTCAGCACGGCCCGGTCGGTTTCGAAGTCGTAGTACGCGCGCTCGGCGGTCAGCCGCTGGTCGAAGACGCGGCGGCCGGCGGGGGTGTGGGCGATGCGGACGTCGCCTTCCAGGTACGCGGCGGACACGGCCTCTTCGATCCGGGTGAACTGTGCGCCGGCGGCCTGGAGCTCGCGCAGGTCCTTGATGGGGGTGAACAGGACGGCGCGGTCGGCCTGGAGCTCGACGATGGCCTCGCCCCGCTTCTGGAAGAGCTTGACGTTGCCGGTGATGACGACGGCGATGTTGCCGTCGGCGGCCTTCTCGGTGATGACCTTGTCGGCGCTGAAGGCGACGGGCTGCTTGGCGGCGGCGGGCCGGGTGGTCGGCTGCGACGCGGCCGGGGCGGTCGGGGGTTGGAAGAGCCAGCTGTCGATCTCGGGCCCGGTGGCGTCCGCGGGCCTAGGGCGCATGGCGGCGGCGAGCTTGTACAGGTCGCCGGCTTCGAGATTCCCGACCTTGCGCTCGTCTGCGGTGACGCGGATCATGCCGCGGACGGTCGCGGTGACGAGGAGGCGGTCGCCGGAGCGGGCGAGTTGGCCGGGTTGTTCGAGGGTGGCGTTGCCGATGAGGGCGATCGTCGCTTCGGTGTCTTCGAGGACGGCACCCTTGACGGGCGTGAGCCAGACGACGACCTGGTCGGCCGACAGGGTGGTGCGGTCGAGCTCGAGCCTCACGCCGCCCTCGAGCTGGACGACGTTGGTGGCGGGATTGGTGGCGTCGACCCAGGTCGTGGCGCGCTTAGCGCGGGCGACGAGGTTGTCGGACGCGGATTCGATCGCGGGCGCCACCGGCGGGCGCTGCTGCACCGCCGGGGTGGTGTCCGCCGCGCCGCCGGGGAGTTGGGCCCACGCCGACGGGCAATTGATCGCGACGCCGCTCACGGCCGCCGCCAGAATTCGAAGCATGCCTTTGCGCACCCAAAGACTCCTTCCCGAGCCCGGTGAGACCCCTTCGCGCCGCACGCCTGATCAGCGATTCCGATGCATAAAACCCGTCCGCGCGACGACTTGGGGGGCATGATAGGGGGAGGCGGAAATCGCGTCAAAGATCAGCCCGGCTTGGCGCAAGGTCGCACTCGGGTCGAGGGTGGAGGATGGAAGATGGAGGATGGAGCCGTGGTGCAACTTTTCGCCCGCCAACGGGTTCCAACGGACGGGCGCGTCGGGTGATCTCCGCCGCCAGTCCCGCCGAATTCGTTTGAGAAGGACGTTTCCGCGATCTAAGATCAACCCGATCCCCGCCTTGCCCGTATGTCCTCCTGTCGACGTCTATTTCCCTGCCCATCTGGAGTTTGCATGATCCGCTTTTTTCCGGCCTTGCTCGTGTCGTGCCTGACCGTGGCCGTCGTCGCGGCGGAGGTCGATCACAAGAAGGCGAAGCCGGCGGCGACGACGGCGCCGGTCGCCCAGGTTGTTACCAAGTTGGATGCGCCACCCAAGCCTGCGCCTGAGAAGGGGGCGCCGGAGAAGCCGGTGCCGGTGCCGAACAAGCCGGAGAAGGCCCCGGACAAGCCCAAGCCCGTTCCGCCGATCGTCCCCAAGCCGGACCCGGCCAAGCCCGCCACGCCCGCGGCGACGGGTGACGAGGCGTTTCCGACGCCCGCCGAGCTGATGAAGCGGATCAAGGAGAAGCAGGCCGCGCTGGACAAGCAGCCGAAGGTCGCGCACATCAGCCTGTCGCTCCCGATCGTCGAGAAGAGCCCGGAGTTCACGCTGTTCGGCGACTCGCACCTGCTGACGATCCCCGGTCTGCTCGACCGGCTGCACAAGGCGCGGGACGACAAGGGCCTCCGCGGGGTGCTGCTGACGCTCAGCGCACAGACCGAACTGAACACCGCGCAGGCGCTGGAGATCAAGGGCGCGCTCGACGAGCTGCGCAAGGCGGGAAAGAAGACCTACGTGTACGCCGACTCGTTTACGACGCCGACGTATTTGGCCGCGAGCGGCGCGACAGACATCTGCCTGCTGTCGGGCGGCGACCTGATGTTCCAGGGCGTGGCGATCGAGCCGATGTTCTTCAAGGGCCTGTTCGACAAGCTCGGGGTCAAGGCCGAGATGATCCAGATCGGCGAGTTCAAGGGGGCCGACGAGCAGTACACGCGGGTGGAACTGTCGCCCGAGTCGCGCGGCGAACTGGACCGGCTGGCGGACGGGATCTACAACCTGGTCGTCGACCGGATCGCCCAGAGCCGGAACATCAAGCCGACGGTGGTGAAGCAGATCATCGACGACGTGTTCGTGTCGGCCAAGGCCGCGAAGGACAAGGGGCTGGTCGACCACCTGATCGCCCAGGAAGAGCTGCGCGAATTCCTGCAGAAGGAATTGGGTGCCGAGGAGATCAACCTGGTCGACAACTACGCGGTGCCGAAGGTGGAGAAGTTCGACTTCTCCAACCCGATGGCAGCGCTGATGCAACTCGGGAACAAGAAGAAGTCGGCGGACGACGACAAGCCGAAGGTCGCGCTGATCCACGCCGAGGGCGAGATCGTCGACGGGGAGACGGAGGACGGCATCCTCGGGCCGAGCAGCAGCATCGGCGGGGAGAACATCCGCCAGGCGTTCCGGCTGGCGCTGCGGGACGATAACGTGAAGGCGATCGTGCTGCGGATCGACTCGCCGGGCGGGTCGGCGGCGGCGTCGGAAGTGATGTGGCAGGCGGCCAACGCGGCCGCCCAGCAGAAGCCGGTGATCGTGTCGGTGGGTTCGATGGCCGCGTCGGGCGGGTACTACCTCGCGTCGGCGGGCGACCACATCTTCGCGGACCCGTCGGCGATCGTCGGGTCGATCGGCGTGGTGGGCGGGAAGTTCGTGCTGCACGGGTTGTTCGAGAAGCTCGGCATCACGACCGAGACGATCACCCGGGGCAAGAACGCCGACATGTGGTCGATGGACAAGGAGTGGAACGACCGCCAAAAGCGGATGGTCACGAATTGGATGAAGGCGACGTACGAGCAGTTCACCGACCGGATCATGACCAACCGCGGGAAGAAGATTAAGGACATCGACAAGGCCGCCCGCGGGCGGATCTTCCTGGCGAAGGAGGCGAAGGAACTGGGCCTGGTCGACGAGATCGGCGGGCTGACGGCGGCGATCAAGCACGCGGCCGGCGAGGTCGACCTGGAGGAGGGCAAGTACGAGATCAAGTTCGTCCCGGGGAGCAAGTCGCTGATCGACTTGCTGACGGGGAACGTCGACCCGGCGACGACGGAGGCGGGGCTGCCGATCCGGCCGACGATCAAGATCGGCTCGGACTCGCCGTTGGCGCTGCTGCCGGCGCCGGTGCGGGCGAAGCTTCAGCAGCAGATCCGGCTGGTGCAGATGATGGACCGGCGGCCGGTGTTGCTGGTGTCGCCGTACACGATCAGCGTGAAGTGAGCGATCGGGAGTACCCCGTTTAGCCGCGACCCGGAGGACGAGCTCCAAGCGAGTCCGCAGGCGAGCGCGGTGGCGCGGTGGCGCGGTGCGCGTAGTCACGTTGGAACGAATAACGGGCGCGGGTGCGAACGTGCGCCCGCGCCCGTCGTGTTTCCGGTCGCGACTTTGACGCTCGACGCGCTCGCCTGCGGGGTCGCTTAAAGCTCCCCCTCCGGGTCGCGGCTAAACGGGGGTGTCAGCGCGTGATTGGCTTCGTGTATCCCGTCATTTCGAGATACCCCTCGCCCAGGTCCGCGCCGTCGTCGCCCTTCGCGGACACCGCGCCTTCGTAATAGGTGACGTCGGTGCTGTTGGGCGTTTGGAGTTCCTGGTCGGGAATCAGCGTGCGGATCGTGAACTTTGGCAGGCCGCGGACGGCAATCGACCATGCCGACGGATACGTGGCCTTCGTCGCGGGGCTGGTCCACGTGGCCGTCGGCGCGAGCGCGATGTCGGCGGTGGTGAGGTAGGTGGGTACGCCGGCGGGCGAGACGAGGGTGCCGGAGAGGTAGTCGGTTTGGTTCGCCTGGTTGCGGATACGGTAGAGCATCAGGTCGTGGCCGGAGCGGAGGTGGAGGGCGATCCAGTCCCAGCCGACCTGGTGGGGGGCGAGGGAGGAGGTGGAGAACTCGCGGTCCATCCAAGAGAGGCCGGTGACGTTGTGTTTGGTGGCGTCGAGCGTGATCGCGCCGGTCGTGGGGAGGCGGGTGAGGGAGTAGTAGTAGGAGGCGTTGCCGGGCGCGGCGGATTTGGGGTTGAGGCCGCCGGGGCCTTGGAAGATGAGGCGGGGGGAGGTGGGGGGAGGAGGGGAGGAGGGGGTGAGGGGCAGGGGGGTGGTGAGGTCGAGGGAGAAGTGTTTGTCCGTGTCGGCGGCTCTGAGGCGGATGGATTGGCCGTCGGCCGTCGGCGTGGTCGACCAGTCCTTCAGCCGGACGTCCATCGTCTCGGCGGAGGCGTGGGCGTAGCCTTGGCGCTCGCGGGCGAGTCGCTCGGCGTGGCGGAAAGTTTGATTGGTCACGTCCGAAATCGCGGCGTGGGCGAGGAAGAGGTGGGTGGCGGCCCACGGGCTCGGGCGCGGCTGCGGCGTCGGCGTCAGGGCGGAGCGAAAGAACGTGAGTTGGTACCCGAAGTGGCGCTTCGCCTCGTCCGTTCGAAGGTGGCCGGTGAGGTACCACCACTCGGTCTTGAAGCCGTCGTGGCGGCCGTGGTCGCGGGGGAACGCCCAGTCGCGCGGCCCGACGGCGCGTCGGTATTCCGGTGCTTGGGCAGCCCGCGCGAGCAGGGGGGAGGCGGCGAGCGTGGCGAGGAGGGTGCGGCGGGAGAGAGGTGTGGGCATGATCGGCGTCCGGTGGGGGATCGTTTGGCGCGCGAGGCGCTACTTGTCATCCCGAGGTACTCCGAGGGATCTGGCCGGCGCGTCAGGGCCCGTCTGACTCGCTGATCGTGTGCGAGGCCCGATCACCACCGGCGAGCGGGCCTCGACGTTCGAGGCCAGATCCCTCGTGAGTACACTCGGGATGACAATAGGGACGTGGTTCGGCGAGATCACGATTGTTATTCCTGCCTCAAACTCGTCGCGGGTGGCGTTCTCGACAATCGGTATGCGGGGTACACGCTCGCGCACAGCGCCGCCGCGGTCGCCAGCACGAACGCCTCGACCCAAAACCGCGGCGCCGGCGAGGTCGGGATGCTCCAGCCGAAGGAGCGGTACTGGATGACGTAGGAGATCACGTACGCCAGCGCAGTGCCGCAGACGGCGGCGATGGCGGCGCTGGTCCACGCGATCAGGAAGCCCTGGGCGAGGACCCAGCGGGTGGTCTGGCCGCCCGTCATGCCGACAGCCGCGAGGAGGGCGTAGTCGCGCTGGCGGGCGAGCGCGAGGGCGAGCAGGGAGCCGGCGAGGCCGCAGAACGCGACGGCGCCGGCGAGCCAGGCGAGGACGTGGGTGACGGCGAACGTGCGGTCGAAGATCGTCAGCACTTCACGCTTCACGTGGGCGAAGCTGTTGACGACGACGGGGTAGTCTTTGCGGATTTCCTGGGCCCACTGGCTGGCGAGCGCGGGCGGGTCGTGGCCGGGCTTGAGGCGGACGTGGAGGGAGGTGACGGCCGTGTCGTTGAAGACGGCTTCGAACGCCGGGCGGTCGAGGATGACTTGGCCGCGCTCGCTCCCGAAGTCGTAGAAGATGGCGCGGGCGGTGAAGCGGCGCGGGCCGGTGGGCGTGGGAAGGTCGATGGGGTCGCCCGCGGAGAGTTTCATCCGGCCGGCAAGCGGCTCGGAGATCAAAACGTCCGTCTGCGGGTTAAGGTCGGATGCGTCGCCGGACTTGATCGGGAACGTCTGGTAGGTCATCAACGCCGCGAGGTCGGTGCCGACGAACAGGGTGGATTTGCCAGCGAAGTCGACGTTGATGGCGCGGTAGCGGACGACGGAGGAGACTTCCGGGCGGGCGCGGACCCACGGCTCGACGGCCGGGTCGAGCACGCTCTCGACCTTGTGGTTGACGAGCAACTCGGGCCCGACGAACACGTCGGCGGCGAAGCGGCGCTCCATCCACGAGCCGAGCGCGCCGCGGAACGAGCCGACCATGGTGCGGATCGAGACGGTCATCGCGGACGCCATCATCATCGCGGCGACGGCGACGCCCGTGATCCCGAGCGAGCGCGAGACGCCCGCCGCGGCCATCTGGACGGGCACGGACTGCCGGCGGTGGGCGATGCGGCCGACGAGGGCGCAAAGGCCGCGGACGATCAGCGGACAGAGGGCGGCGAAGCCGAGGGCGGTCAGGAGTGCCATCAGGAACCCGATGACCGGCGAGGACGTGGGGAGGTAGTAGATCGCGAGTGACACGATCAGCAGGAGCAGGCCGACGACGAACAGGCGGACCGACGCGCGCGAGGCGGAACGGGCGGCGACACTCGGGCGCATCGCGTTGATCGGGGGCGTGCGGGCGGCTTGAAGCAGCGGGACGAGCGCGCCGGCCAGGCAACTTACGACGGCGACGGTCAGACCTTTGAGAATCGCGGCGGAGCCGAGCGTGACGGGCGCGGGGCGGACGGCGGCGTAAAGGTCGTTGATGGTGGTGGCGACGTAGCCGATCAGGACGCGCGAGAGCGCCCACCCGCCGAGCAGGCCGATCGCGCCACCGACGAGGGCGAAGAGGAGCGCCTCGAGGGCGTACAGGCCGGCCAGGTGCGCGCGCGAGGCGCCCAGGCAGCGGAGGATGCCGAGCGTGGACGAGCGCTGGCGGACCGAGACGAGCATCGCGTTGTAGACGATGAAGACGGCCACGAACGCGGCCATCAGCGAGAGCGAGTTGAGGTTGAGCTTGTACGACGCGACGAGGTCGGCGAGCGAGGTGGATTGCTGGCTGGTGGAGCGGAGCGAGACCGTGGGCGGCAGGAGGGCGCGGAGGGCGGTCTCCTGTTGGGGCGTCTCGATCCGGACGTCGATGCGGTCGATCTTGCCGAGCGAATCCGCGAGCTCTTGCGCCGTCGCGAGGTCGGCGAGGATCAGGTCGCCGAGTTGGGAGCGGGCGACGCCTTCGGGTTTGACGATCGCGATGACGGTCGCGGTCTGGCGGCGCGAACCGATGGTGAGTTGGAGTTGCTGGTCTTTGGAGACGCCGAGGCGGGTGGCGAGCTCGTCGACGAGGACGACCGTGTTCGGCTCGGTCATGATCCGGCGGAAGGCGGTGTCGTCGAGGTCGCCGCGCATGTTGGTGAAGGAGCGGAGCTGGCGCTCGGAGAAGACGTCGACGCCGATGAGACGCGCGACGGTGGGTGCGACGGGCGCCGCGGAAATGGCGGGCGTCGCGGCATCCACGCTCGACGCGCTCGCCTGCGGGGTCGCTCGAGGCTCCCCCTTCGGGTCGCGGCTCAACGGGGTGGCGCTCGACGGGGTGACGAGGACGGAGCGCTCGATGACGGGAGCGATGGGGCAGGGGGGTGGGGCGTTCGCGAGCCGGATGAAGGTCTCGTCCGCGATGCCGCCGGGCGTGGTGGCGATGACCGAGTGGGTCGAGCGCTCGGCGAGCGAGTCGACGGCCCCGCGGAAGCTGGTGACGCAGGCGGCGACGGCCGAGTCGATCGCGACGACGACGGCGACGCCGAGCGCGACGCCGACGAGGCAGAGCAGGGCCTCAATCCGATGGCGGCGGAGGTGGCCGGCGGCGAGGCGGGCGAAGAGGCGGAGGGTTTGCATGGGGGAGGGTTCAGTGCACCGGTGCAAATGACGCGGGAGAATGTCGATTTGGGGAAAACCGTCGAACTGTCATTCCGAGGTACTCCGAGGAATCTGGCCCGGAACAGTGAGGCCGATTCGCTTTCCCGCACCGTGCCCATCACTCAAGTCGAGCGGGCCCTTACGCGCCGGCTAGATCCTTCGCTGCGCTCAGGATGACATCATCTCGCTGCCTGGGAAGAGTTGCGCCGCCTCCTCCGGGGACGCGATGAGGTCGCCCTCGATCCGATCGATCCGCCCGTCGAGCAAATGCACCCGCGCGTCGCAGCGGGCGGCGGCCTCTTCGGAATGCGTCGCCATGACGACGGTCAGCCAGCGCTCGCGCTGCAACTCGACGAGCAGGTCCAACGTCTGTCGGCCCGTCGTCGCGTCGAGGTTGCCCGTGGGTTCGTCGGCGAGGATCAGGCTGGGGCGGTGGACGAGGGCGCGGGCGATGGCGACGCGCTGTTGTTGGCCGCCGGAGAGCTCGTCGGGGTAGCGGGCGGATTTGTCGGCGACGCCGAGGCGGTCGAGCAGTTGGGTGATCTCGGCTCGGCGGTCAGCGGTGAGGGCGCGGTCGAGCAGCCAGGGGACGGCAACGTTGTCGAACACGCTGAGCGCGGGGACGAGGTGGAAGGACTGGAAGACGTAGCCGAGGCGCCGCCGGCGGAAGAGGGCGAGTTGTTTGGCCGAGAGGGAGGCGAGGTCGGTGCCGTTGATCTCGATCGAGCCGGACGTGGGGCGGTCGACGGCGCCCAGGAGGTTGAGGAGGGTGGACTTGCCGGATCCGGACGGGCCGAGGAGCGCGACGAACCGGCCGGGGGGGATGTGGAGGGTGCAGTCGCGGAGGGCGATCAGGGCGGTGTCGCCTTGGCCGTAGTGTTTGGAGACGGAGGTGAGGCGGGGCATGCGGGGCATTGTAGGCGGCGGTCGCCGGACGCGCCGGCAGTCCGGGTGCCATGCCCTCGCACCGCGCGAATGGGCACAATCCGCCGGACGGCGTGGTCGCGGGGCGTGGGCATGCCCCAGCGGCGCTCCCTTGTGGAACGATTGGCGAGCGAGCGCCTCTGGGGCATGCCCACGCGAGCCGACGACGCTCTCATGCGAATGAACGTCACCGGCGGCTCGCGAGGGCATGGCACCCGAAAGGCCGTCGCGTGGGAATCTTCGCGGCCTCGCGGGTATCATCACCGGTCGCGAAAGGAGTCTCCCCTCATGGCCGGCGTCACGTACGACACGTTCGAGCGGTATCAGCAGAAGGGCCTGGACGCGCGCCGGGCCGGGCAGTGGGACTCGGCCCGCATCTACCTGCTCGAGGCGGCGCGGGCGATGCTCGAACTTTCAAAACAGGCGCAGGGGGAAGAGTTGGCCGAGGGGCGGCGGCAGATCTCGGCGCGGCTGCTGGAGCTGGCGCGGGACTGCGAGAAGGCCAAGACCGAGAACCGCAAGCGGCCGGGCGTGGGGCGCAAGGGCGGCGGTACCGGCGGGGGCGGGGGCGGCGGGCAGGAGAAGTCGTCGGACGGCGAGAACGAGACGTCGGCGGACCAGTGGGTCGTCAAGGAGAAGCCCGACATCACGTTCGCCAACGTCGCCGGGCTCGAGGACGTGAAGGAGGACATTCGGCTCAAGATGGTCTACCCGTTCCAGCACCCCGAGCTGGCGAAGAAGTTCGGGATCCGCGGCGGGGGCGGCGTGCTGCTGTACGGGCCGCCGGGCACGGGCAAGACGATGCTCGCCAAGGCGACGGCGGGGGAATTGGAGGCGACGTTCTTCAAGGTGTCGCCGGCCGAGATGCTCAGCAAGTGGGTGGGCGAGGCGGAGCAGAACATCAAGAAGCTCTTCGACGCGGCCTTCCAGGAGAAGCGGGCGGTCATCTTCATCGACGAGATCGAGGCGCTCGTGCCGGCCCGGCGGGACGAGGGGAGCAGCGTGATGCAGCGGGTCGTGCCGCAGATCCTGCAGGGGATGGAGGGGTTCGACCAGAAGAAGGACCAGCGGGCCGTGCTCTTCATGGGGGCGACGAACGTGCCGTGGCAACTCGACCCGGCCGTGCTCCGGCCGGGGCGGTTCGACGAGAAGGTGTACATCCCGCTGCCGGACCTCGCGGCGCGGCGGAAGATGCTCGACATCTACCTGAGCAAGCGCCCGCTCGAAGAGAACATGAACCTGGACGCGCTCGCGCAGAAGCTCGACGGGTTTTCCGGGGCGGACATCAAGTACGTCTGCGACCGCTCGGCGACGATCCCGTTTTTGCGGAGCGTCGCGTCCGGCACCGAGGGCCCGATCACGGACGAGATCGTCGCCGAGGTGATCGCGGCCACGCCGCGGAGCGTGAACCAGGAGATGCTCGACCGGTTCGAAAAGTGGGCGGCGGAGAGCGGGAGCTGAGTCGCCACAGAAAGAGAATTAGCCACAGATTGGCACAGATGATCACAGATTCAATTCTTTGATCTGTGCCCATCCGTGTTCATCTGTGGCTGATTTGTCTTTCCTCTGTGGCTCTGTGTGCTCTGTGGCGATTCTTGCGGTAGTCTTGCGGGCATGCCGACTCTCAAGCTCCAGCGGAAGCAGGACGACGGGACGCTCAAGCCGATTTCGTTCACGTACGACGGGGCGTCGCCGGACGACGCGGGGCCGCGGGGCGTGCTCGTGAAGTTCGTGCGGGCGATGGCGGAGAACGACGTGGAGCTCGCGCAGTCGATGATGACTCAGAAGTCCCGGCAGATGCCGCGGGGGGGGACGGGGCCGCAGGGGGACGTGGCCGTGACGTTCGGGCCGTCCGAGCAGAGCGGGGAGTTCACCGTCATCCCGGCCGAGCTCAACGCGGACGGGCAGGGGATCACGCTGCCGGTGCACATGGTGCGGGAGCAGGGGGAGTGGCGCGTCGACATGGCGACGACGATGGACAAGCTGATGGGCGGCCTGATGGAGGCGATGGGCGGGATGATGGAGCAGGTGGCCGAGGGGATGGGGAAGATGATGGAGGGCGTCGGCGAGGCGATGAAGGGGGCGTTCGAGGGGATGAGCGCGGGCGAGCAGGGGGGCGAGGG
>Ga0196963_10001440_pt1 | contig 16143 bp, 15 predicted proteins | sample S1_5metaG_FD_148600 | JGI IMG/M metagenome (GOLD analysis project Ga0196963, IMG submission 148600) | Soil microbial communities from Anza Borrego desert, Southern California, United States - S1_5 | ecosystem: Environmental > Terrestrial > Soil > Desert | place: USA: California | collected... | reverse complement strand
GATGGCGCGTACGACGGATGGCAGTGCCGGCGCCTTCACGCTGACGATGACGTGATCCTGGACGCCCAGCTCGCCCGGTTCGGCGGAAACCGCAGGGCGGCTTTTCAGCGTGCGACCGCCGATCTCCAGAGTCAGGCCGTTGGCCTTCAACGCCTTCAGCTGATCGCCACGCGCCACGAGGCTGATCTCGTGTCCGGCCTCGGCCAGCATGGCGCCGAGATAGCCGCCGATGGCGCCCGCCCCGTAGATACAGATCCGCATAACGCCCGTCCTCGCGATGAAGGATCAGCACATAGCACCGACCCGGCGCCTCGTCATCTGTGCCCCCAAAGCCAAACAGCATCGGTTGAGCTTCGTCCCCGGCTTGGTTAGGCTGGACGCATGGGATTGGAATCGATCCACGTCGGCGAGACCTATTGTGTCGCCGCCCATCCGTACCTGCGGTGGACCGTCGTCGGCGTCGCCGCCGAAGCGGGTGCTGTCGCCAACGTCACGCTGCGGAGCAGCGCCGACCCCGCTGTCGAGCGTGTCGTCGCGGCACCTGTGCTGCAAAATCCGGCGCGTTTCGTCCGCGTCGCGGCCGCCTAGCTCCCGATCTTCGGGAACAAATAATTTTCGACAAGTTTTAGTGTTAAGCCTTTCGGCTTTGACAAAACTTGTCTCGGTCATTAAGCAGTTGAAGCGATGATTGAAATAATCTTGCTCCTCACGGCGGTGCTTACCGCCAAAGAAGTGGCGCCCGAGCCCACCGAGAAGCCAGAGGCCGTCATCGCCGCACCGCTGAGTCAGGAAGACGCTGTCCCCGACCCGCTGAGCGGCACCCCTAGCGATCCCGAACCTGTCGCCGAGCACGCCGCGCCGCGCAGCCCACTGCACCGCGTGGCCAACGACTTCGTCGCGGAGAAGGACCCCGATCTCGCGGCGGCTGCCCGGCTTGCGGCACCGCCCGACGACGAGGCCCCGGCCAAGGCGTTTGCGCTTCAGTTCGTACGCGCCGAACAGCGCCTCGCCAGCCAGGGCAACCAGGTGAAGCTGGAAGTGCTGCGCCCGGACAGCGACGAGAAGCGTCCCGCCATATTGATCCTGCACGGCGCCTCCGGCATCGGCGACGGCGCCTTCTATCGCGGCGCCGCCGAGATTTTCGCCGAGCGCGGCTACGTCACGTTCATGCCGCATTACCTGGCGGCCGAGCCGCCCAACAGCCCGGAGCCGAAAGCGGCGAAGACGAAATCCAAGACCGCCGCGAAGAAGTCGGCCAGCGATCCCACGCCGCAGGGCAATGTGCGCGCCGGCTTCACCGTGCAGCAGCAGATCCTGCTCGACACGCTCGACGAGATGGCGCGCAACCCTTACGTCGACGCGTCACGCATCGGCATCTTCGGCATGTCGCTCGGCGGCTTCCACGCGCTCAACCTGTCGTCGCGCGACTATCGCGTCGCCGCGGTGGTTAACATGGGCGGCGCGCTGCGCGGCAACAACATGCCGGAGTCGAACCGCATCGCGCCGGTCCTCGCTCTGCACGGCGCCAAGGATTCGGTCGTGCCGGTGGCGCGCGCACGCCAGCTGGCGCAGCAGCTCAAGCAGCACGGCATCGCCCACGATCTGGTGATCTATCCCGACCAAGGCCATTTCTTCCGCGGCAAGGCACGCCAGGACGCGTTCCAGCGTTCGGCGGCGTTCTTCGGCACGTATCTCGATCGGCCGCAGAACGGCCCGGCGACCGCGCGCACCGGCACATCTACCGTCCAGGACTAGTCGTCGCGCGCCAGCTTGCGGTGGGCGCCGATCAGGCGGCTCAGCAATCCGACGAATTGATCGCGCTCGGCGGCTGACAACGGCGCCAGCAGCCGGCGTTGCGCCGCCTTCACCGCCGGTCCCGCCGTCTCCAGCAGCCGACGCCCCTCCTCGCTCACCGCGAGAGTGCGCGAGCGCCGGTCGCTCGCCGCGACCCGCCGATCAATCAGGCCGCGTTCGGCCAGCCGGTTGACGATGCCGCCGGTGGTCGAGGCATCGAGCCCGAGCCGCCGCGCCAGCGTGCGCTGGTCGATCCCGGCATGGGCCTGGATGACGGTCAGCGCGCCGTACTGGCCGGGCGTAATGTCGAACGCCGCGCATTCCTCGGTGAACACCGCGACCGCGATCTGATGCCCGTGCCGCAGCAGGAAGCCGGGCCGGCGATACAGCTCGCTGAGCGTCTCATCCATGCGCCGCTCTCCGATTGACAGCCCCACGACGCGCGCCTACCGTGGCGCCGCAAATTGATAAGTACACTTAGCGTTTGGCGCCGGTCAACATGGCCTCCGATCCATCGAAGCGCGTTCTGGTCGTCGGGGCCGGGCCTGTCGGCCTGATCACGGCCCTCGGCCTCGCCTCCAAGGGCGTGCCGGTCACCGTCATCGAGCGCGAACCCGCACTGACTCAGGACCTGCGCGCCGGCTCATTCCATCCGCCGACGATGGAGATGATGGCGCCGCTCGGCATCACGGAGCGCTTCCTCAAGATCGGCATCCAGGTTCCGCGCTGGCAGATCCGCGACCGCGATACCGGGGTGATCGCGGAGTTCGACCTCGGCCTGCTCAAGGATATCACCCCGCACCCGTACCGGTTCCACTGCGAGCAGTTCAAGCTCACCCCCATCGCCTTCGACCTGTTGCGGCAATACCCGCACGCCGAGGTGCGCTTTTCCAGTGGCTTCGAGAGCGCCACACAAACCGCCGACAAGGTCGTCGCCACGGTCAGCACGCCGGGCGGCAGCGAGACGATCGAGGCGGCTTGGCTGGTGGGTGCCGATGGCGGGCGCAGCAACGTGCGCAAAACCATGGCGGTGGAGTTCCCCGGCCACACCTGGCCCGATCGCTTCCTGGTGACCGGAACGCGCTACGATCTGGCGCCGCACGGCTTTACGCCCAACGCCTACATCGCCGATCCCGAGTGCTTCTCGGCCATCTTCCAGATGCCATACGACCGGCCGCCGGGCCTGTGGCGGGTGCTCTTCTCGATCAACGACGCGGACGTCTCGGACGAGGCGCTGATGGCGGCCGACAATGTCGAACGCCTGATGCAGGACCTCGTCCCGCGGCGGGAGCGCTACGATATCGTGCACACGGGCATCTACAAGGTGCACCAGCGCGTGGCCACGAGCTTCCGCAAGGGGCGCATGCTGCTGGCCGGCGACGCGGCGCACGTCAACAACCCGCTCGGCGCCATGGGCCTGAACGGCGGCATCCACGACGCCTGCAATCTCTACCCCAAGCTCGCTGCGGTGTTTAACGGTGAGGCCGATGACAGCCTCCTCGACCGCTACGTACGCCAGCGCCACGCGGTGCAGGTCGAGTTCGTCCAGGAGCTGTCGACGCGCAACAAGAAGCTTCTCGAGGAGCGCGACCCCGCCGTGCGGGCGGCCAGCCTCGAGCAGATTCGCCGCACCGGCGCCGACCGCGCCCTGGCGCGCGACTACCTGATCAAAAGCTCGATGATTGCCAGCGTGCGCCGGGCCGAGACGATCCCGTAAGGGGTCTCAACCGGAGCGTCGCCACAAACCCGCCTCGGTCACGATGACATCCATCGCCAGATCGTGGTCTTGCGGATAGATCGTCTCGAGCCGCGACAGCTCGAAGCCGATACCCAAAGCGAACGGCCGCTCGGGATAGGAGGCAATCGTCCGGTCGTAGTAGCCGCCGCCATAGCCGAGGCGGAACCCCGCCGCGTCGAAACCGACCAGCGGCACCAGAAGCAGTTCCGGCATGATGATGTCCCGGGCCTTGGGGAACGGGATGTTGTAGACGCCGACCTCCATCTCGATGCCCGGCGTCCAGCGGCGGAACTCGAGCGGCGTCTTGGGCTGAACCACCGTCGGCAGCGCCATCGTCACACCGGAAGCGGTCAGCTCGCGGGCCAGCGGCCGCGGATCGAACTCGCCCTTGAACGGCCAGTAAAAGCCGACGCTCGACGGCTTGCGTTCGGCAACGACCTGTCGCAGCTGCGGCTCGATCACCGCACTCCAGCCTTTACGCGTGTCGGTGCCGGCATCGACACGGGCGCGGAGCAGCGTTTCACGCAGCCCTTTGCGCCACTGTCGGATCTCCGGCCAGCTTGAAGGAGACGGAAGCGTCGTCATGCCGAAACCGGGCGGCGGATCAGCAGTCGTCCGGCCTGTCCCATCACGGCGTTAGCGAGAACGGCAAGTGCGAATGTAAGGAGCAGTACGGCGTACATGTCGGCGACCCGGAAGAAATTGTAGTGCTGAATCGCCAGATGACCAAGCCCGCGGTCGGAGAACTTTATCTCGGCCAGCAGCACGCCGATGATCGCCACACCCAAGCCAAGCCGCATGCCCGTCAGGGCCGGCGCCACCAGCGACGGCAGGTAAACCGTGCGCACGATCTGCAGGAAGGAGGCGTTGAAGCCGCGCGCCACACGGATATGGACCGGACTGATCTGGCTCATGCCCGCCGCTACGGCAATCACCAGAGGAAAGAAGGCGGAGAACGCGCCCATGGCGATCTTCGAACCGGGCCCGGCGCCGAAGAGCAGCATCAGGATGGGCAGGAAGACGATCTTCGGTGTCGAGGCGAGCCCGTGCAGATAAGGGGCGGCGGCCGTGTCGGCAAAGCGGTTGGCGCCCAGCAGGATGCCGCCGACCAGGCCGACGATGGTGCCAAGGGCAAAGCCGACGAGGACCTCGTATACCGTTCGCGCCATATGACCGTAGAACACCGGATCGACGGCGTGGCGCGCCATCGACCGGAGGACGAGGAACGACGACGGGATGATGCCCTCGTAGAACACGCCGCTGCGCGCGGCGATCTCCCACGCCGCCCACAGAGCGAGCAGCGTCGCCACGCGGATGGCCAGAACGTGGCGGCCCATCAGCGTCCTCCCAGCCAGCGCTCGGCGCGGCCGGTCAAGGTGTAGAACAGGGCGCTCGTGAGGATCAGGCAGATCAGCGCCGCGTACATCGCGGGGATGTCGTAGCGGTCGAACATCTCGCCGACCAGGAAGCCGAGACCGCCGAGATTGGCCAGGAACTCGATGCCGACCACGTTGATCATCGCGTAGATCAGGCAGAGACGCAGGCCGGTGAAGATGGCCGGGCGCGCCGCCGGCAGCAGCACGGTGCGCAGGATCTCGGCGTCACCGGCCCCGTAGGAGCGCGCGACATTGACCAGGACCGGCTTCACATCCATGAAGCCTTCGCGAGTCTTGAGGATCACGGGGATGATGCCGACGAGGAACCCCATGGCGATGCAGACGGCCGGCGTGCGGCCGAAGACGACCAGGAACATCGGGTAGAGCAGGATCAGCGGCGCGGAGAACAAGGCGGCGATCCAGTTCTCGTAGGCGCCGCCGAGCACCCGGCAGCGGAAAAGCGCATAGCCGACGGGGATACCGACGACCGCCGCCAGCCCGGCTGCCGCAAACGTGCTGGCGAAGGTCAGGAGGAAGGCCCGGCCAACCTCCTCTTCCAGGAAAAACCGGGGAAGTGCCGCGGCGATTGCCGTCGGCGGGGCAACGACGAAGCCGCCGATCAGGCCGATGCCGATGATCCATTCCAGGACCAGGGCAAGACCCGCGACGGCCGCGAGGCCGGCAAGCGCCGGCCCCGCTCCGCGTATCGCCGAGGTCTGACTCAGCGGTTGAGCTCCGCCACCGGCCGCAGGAAGATCTGCACCTGCTCGGCCGTCAGCGGCTTGTCGAGCCGCTTGGCCTCGACCGCGTCCTTGATGATGACGTCGATGTCGCCGATCCTGTCGAGCGCCACCGACGCCTTGGGGAAGTACTTGGTCCGCAGCTCCGGCACGAGGGCCGGATCAACATTGGCGAACTTGGCGTAGGCCTCGGCCGATTCGGCGCCGCCCTCGTACATCCAGTCGATCGACTTCTTGTAGGCCGCCTGGAACCGGCGCAGCGCATCGCGGCGCTGGTTGTAGGTCTGGGCGTTGGTGATGTTGACCCGCACCGTCTGGGTCGCCACACCCGCACCGTCATTGCCGGCCGCGACGGGGCGGATCTTGCCGTCCTTCACCTGATCGAGCAGCAGGGGTGCCGCCGCCCAGCCCGCATCGAGCTGGCCGGACATCACCTGGGTGAGCGTGGCGGGGATGCCGCCGGCCGCCACCAGCTTGATGTTGACGCCCGCCGTCTTGACCAGCGCCATGCCCACCGAATGGGTCGACGAGCCGGGGCGCGAAAAGCCCATGCTCTTGCCATCGAGGTCCTTGAGGGTCTTGATCGGGCTGTCGGCCTTTACGTACCAGTAGATGTCGGGCGCGCCGAGCATCTGGCCGCTGAGCAGCACCACGGGCGCGTTCTTCGACCAGGCGCCGATGACGCCGAGCACGCCGTTGGCAAGACCGGCATCGAAGCTGCCGGTGATCACCGCCTGCAGCGTGTCGGCGCCGCCGTCGGTCCACTGGATGTCGAGCTCGAGATTGGCTTCTTTGAAGAAGCCCTTCTGCTGGCCCATGTAGGGGAACGAGGTGTCCCAGTTGCCCTTCTGGCCGACGGCGAGCTTGAGCTTGTCCTGCGCCAGGGCCGGACCGGCCGCGATGACTGCCAGAACCGCGGCGCCGGCCGCCCAATATGCGATGCGTGTGCTCATGCGTTCCTCCTCCAGGGTCTCGTTATCCGCTTGACGGTTTGTCGGCTTCGGCCATGCCGCGGCTCGCCTCTTCGCGAAGGTCCTGCCACAGCAGGCCGACATAGCGGCCGAATTCGGCACTGGCGATGATTTCGGAGCTGCGCGGCCGCGGCAGGTCGATCTCCACCACCCGTTTGATGCGCCCCGGACGATAGGTCATGACGGCCACGCGGTCGCTGAGCTGCACCGCCTCGGTGATGTTGTGGGTGATCAGCAGGGTGGTCTGCTTCAACTCCCGCCAGATCTGCAGGATCTTGTCGCCAAGCAGGATGCGCGTCTGCTCGTCGAGCGAGGCGAAGGGCTCGTCCATCAGCAGGATGCGCGGCTCGAAGGCCAGCGTGCGCGCGATCGCGGTGCGCTGGCGCATGCCACCCGACAACTCGTCCGGGAATTTGCGCTCGAAGCCGTCGAGCCCCACGAGGCGGATGAAATGCCGCGCCTTGTCCTCGCGCTCGCTCTTGGCGAGACCCGCGAGCTCGAGCGGATAGGCGACATTGTCGAGCACGGTGCGCCACGGGAAGGTCGATTCCTCCTGGAAGACCATGCCGATGTCGCGCTTCGAGCCGTTGAGCGCACTGCCGTCGACACTGACGGTGCCGCGATCGCCCTCGAGCAGGCCGCCGATGATCTGGAACAGCGTCGACTTGCCGCAGCCCGAGGGGCCGATGATGGAGACGAACTCGCCTTCGCGCACATCGAGCGAGACGTCGTCGAGCGCTTGCACCGGCGCACCATCGCTGGCGGCGAAGGTCTTGCTGACTCCGGCAATGCGCAGCGACATGCCGCCCGCTCCTAGCGCGCTACGCGCTGCATCGCGGCGGTCATGGCCGGGTCGTAGCCCGGATCGACCCGCACATCGATCACGCAGGGCTTGCCCTCGCGCACCGCAGCGATACCCTGACTCAGCGCTTCGACCAGTTTCCGGGGATCGGTCACCGGACCGATACCCACACAGCCCTGGGCACGGGCGATCGAGGCGATGTCGATGTCGGGCTCGCGGATCGCCTGGCCGATCCAGCGATTGGCCACCGGCCGGCCGCGTTCGCGCGCCACCCGTTCCTGGTGGAGTTCGTCGTTGAAGAACGAGCGGTTGTTGGCGACCACCGTCAGGAACGGAATGTGATAATGCGCCGCCGTCCACATCGCCGTGCAACCCATCATGAAATCGCCGTCGCCGCAGATGGCGATCGGAACCCGCTCGCTTGCCATGTCGCGCAGCGCCAGGGCCGCACCCGTCGCGATACCGGGGCCGGAGCCGATACCGGCACCACCGTCGTAGCCGATGTAATCGAGCGGATGGCGGAACTCCCAGAGATGCGCCCCCCAGCTGAGGGTGAAGCGCAGCATCGTCGCCTCACGGCCGCCGAGAGCGGCGCGAAGGCCGGTTGCCAGCAGCGGCACGTTGATCGACGTGGCGCTCTCCAAGGTGGCGAGCGGCGGCGGTCCGTTCCGGCCGTTTGACGCGGGCAGCGCCGGTGCCGTCGGGCGCAGCGCGCGCACGGCCGCGAGAAGCGGCGGCACGGCGACATCGGGCTCGGTCAGCAGATGCACGTCGACCGGCGGCAGGCCCTGATAGTCCATGCTCCAGCCGTTATGGCCATGCAGGTCGAGGGAGATGCTGATGATCTTGGCCGTCACCGGCTTGCTGCCGTAGGCGATCTTGAGCGCGCCGGCGACGTCGACCCAGTCGAGGCTGAGGATCACATCGGCATCGAGCAGCAGCGGCACCGCCTCGTTGGGCAGCAAGGTCGCCGGGCCGGCTGCGTGCAGCGGATGGTCGGTGGGGAAGGCGGCACCAACCTTGAGATCGGTGATGACCCTGGCGCCGACAGCCTCGGCCAGTTCGATACGCGTCTGCCATGCAGCCGTATCGCGGGAGACCCGGCCCGCCAGCAGGACCGGCCGCCTGGCGCCGGCCAGCAAGCGCGCCGCCTCGCGCAGGGCCTCGGCCGGAGGCTCGGGCGAGGCCGGGGGCTGGAAGCGGGCGGCGGGCGGTGTCGCCAGCGGCTCCGGCAGTTGTTGCTCCTGCACCGTCGCGTCGAGATTGATGTAGACCGGACCGCGCGGCGCCGTGCAGGCCAGGAGATGTCCGCGCAGCAGCGCCTCCTGCGCGGCGGACGCCGAGGCCGGCTGGTCGTCCCATTTGATGAACGGCCGAATGAGCGCGCCCTGGTCGCGCGAGGTATGGATCCAGTCGATCCAGGGCCGACGCAGCGCGGCATCGACCGGCCCGGTCGCACCAAGCAGGATCAGCGGCGAGCGGTCGCAATAGGCGTTGAACACGGCCATCGAGCCGTGCATGAGGCCGACATTGCTGTGCACCGCGGCGGCCAGAGGCTTGCCGGTGACCTTGGCGTAGCCGTGGGCGATGGCGACCGCCGTTTCCTCGTGGATGCAAAGCAGCATCTCCGGCTTGCGATTGCCGAGGTAGTTGACGAGGCTGTCGTGCAGGCCGCGATAGCTGGCACCCGGATTGAGCGCGATATACGGGAGCTCGAGCTCGCGCAGCACGGCGGCGATGGCATCGCTGCCCCATTGCTTGTTGGACGGCTCGCCGGGTACCGGGCGTTCGATCTCCGTGTATGGCGGAACCGCGGCCTTGTCGGACCGTGCGCGCACGAACATCCTCCCCGTTTATCGGTTGATTACTCCGTACCCGGACTATGCCATTTCCGGGCGCCGCCGCCTACCCCGCGCTCTATGAAAGAAAGGCGGCCTCGGCGCTCCGACGCAGGCGCGGCTCGGATGCCGGTCCATGATCGACGACCCGGCCGAGACCCAGCACATAGGCGCGATCGGCGATGGCGAGCGCCAGGGCGGCGTTCTGCTCGGCCAGCAGCACGGCAGCGCCGTCGTTGGCGATCATGCGCAGCTTGGCCAGCAACTCGCCGGCCAGGCGCGGTGACAGGCCCAGCGACGGTTCATCGAGAAGAAGCAGCCGCGGTGCCGCCATCAGGGCGCGACCGACCGCCAGCATCTGCTGCTCGCCACCCGAAAGCTGCCAGCCCAGCGCCTCGCGTCGCAGAGCGAGGGGTGGGAACAGCCGGTACACGTCATCGAGACGCATATCCGGCCGCGCGACGACGTTCAGATTCTCCTCCACGGTCAGGCCAGGGAAGACACGCCGCCCTTCCGGGCAGTACCCGAGCCCGCGTCGCGCGCGCTCCCACGGCGCCAGCGCTTCGATGGCCTCGCCGTCGAACGCGATGCGGCCGCCCTGCGCGGGCAGCAGGCCCATCAACGCCTTGAGCAGGGTGCTCTTGCCCGCCCCGTTGGCGCCGACCAGCGCCACGATCTCGCCCGGCGCCACGTCGAGCGACACCTCGTGCAAGGCAACCAGGGGCCCGTGGCCGACGGTCAACCCGTCGATGGTCAGGAGCCTGGTCATGAAGACACCCCCGCCCGCCCGAGGTAGGCCTCGATGACCTTCGGATCGGCGCGGACGTCCTCGGGCCTGCCGGAGGCGATCACCTTGCCCTCGTTGAGACAGACGAGCCGGTCGGCGAGCCGAGCGAGAAACGGCATGTTGTGCTCGACCACGATCAGCGTCGTGCCCGCCTCGCGTACCGCCGCGAGACGATCGGCGAGATCCGCCTGCTCGGTCTCGCTCAACCCCGCGGCCGGCTCGTCGAGCAGAAGGAGGGCGGGCTGAAGTGCGAGGGCGCGCGCGATCTCGACGCGCCGCCGGACGCCATGCGGCAAGGTTCCAGCCTCACAGGACGCAGCATCGCCCGCACCGAGCGCGTTGAGCAGGGTCATGGCGTGTCGGCGTGCGCGCGCCAGCGACGGATCGCTCCACGAGGCGCGCAGCGCCCGGCGCATCCCCACACCCTCGGCGGTGGCGCGGGCCACCGCGACATTGTCGAGCGCCGTCAGCCCCTCGACCAGCGTTGCTGCCTGGAAGCTGCGCGCCAAACCGCGCCGCGCGATGGCGTCGGGACGCAAACCGTTGATCGGCGTCCCGACAAAACGGATCGTGCCGCTATCGACGCGCACCAATCCGGTGATCAGGTTGATCAGGGTCGTCTTGCCCGAACCGTTCGGCCCGATGAGGCCGAGGATCTCGTGCCGCCGGACAACGAGGCTGACTCCGGCGACGGCGCGCACACCCCCGAACGATTTGACGACACCCTGGAGCGCCAGCAGCGGGCCCTCGCCCTGTATCGGATGGCGCTTGGGCAGCGGCTCGGGCTCGGGCAGCGGTGCCGGTGCCGGCGGAAACCAGCGTTCCAGCCGGCCGATCAGGCCGTCCGGGGCAAATACGATCATCGCCAGCAGGATGGCGCCGTAAGCGATCAGATAGGATTTCTCGAAGACCCGGAACCATTCCGGCAGATGGACGAGCAGAAAGGCCCCAAGGATGGCGCCGGCGATCCGCGTGCGCCCGCCGACCACCGCCATCGCCAGCACCGCGACCATCACATGGAACTCGAGCGCCTCGGGCGAAACCACGCGGATCGTATGGACGAACAGGCTGCCGGCCGCGCCGGCGTAGGCAGCGCTTAACAGGAATGCGGCGAGGCGCAGGCGCCCGGTGTCGAGCCCAAGGCAGGCGGCGAGCATGGGGTTGTCGCGCATGACATGGAACGCCGTCCCATAGAGACCGCGCAGCAGCTGGCGAGCCACCAGGGCGCCGAGGATCACCCACGCCCAGACAAAGCCGGCGAGCGGCAGGCCACGCGGCACCGGGGTCCCGAGGAGTTCGACCCCCGGCACGCCGGGGATGCCGTTGGCTCCGCCGGTCAGCGGCTCAGCCAGCAAGGCCACCAGCAGCAGCACCTGCGCGACCCCCAGCGTCGCCAGCGCGAAGTAATGCGTGTCGAGACGCAGGACCGGACTGGCGACCACGGCGGCGAGCAGGATCGGCACGACGATCGACAGCGGGAAAGTGACGACGAAGCCCTGGCCGTAGCGGGCGCCGAGGATACCGGTGACGTAGGCACCCAGACCGAAGAACGCTCCCTGGGTCAGGGCCAGCGCCCCGGCATGGCCGAAGACGAACTGATAGCCGATGACCAGCAACGCGTAGATGCCGGCCAGCGTAAAGACCCGCAGATCGTAGGCCGTCGAGAACGCGGTTGGCCAGAGGACCAGCAGGACCGCGCCAACGATCAAGGGCACGGCCATGCCGTGGCGGGCCGCCGCCTGATGCAGGGCGGCGATCACGCGCGCCTCTGCACGGTCTCGCCGAAGAGCCCCTGCGGGCGGACGACGAGCACGGCAAGCAGAACGACATAAAGAAGGATCGTCGCCATGGTCTGCGAAAACAGCCATGACGCGCCGGGGAGCGACGCGAGGCCCGGCAGGACTAACGGCAGCGACGGGAAGACGACCTCGAACAGCGCAATGACCATGGCGCCGCACAGCGCGCCGACAACGCTGCCCCAGCCGCCGATTACCACGGCGATATAGGCCTTGAGGATGTAATTGGAGCCGTCGCTCGGCGTGACAAAGAACGTGTTGGAGAGCAGCAAGCCGGCTGCCCCCGCATAGGCGGCCGCAAACGCGAAAGTGCCGGCAATCACCGTGTTGACCCGGATGCCCAGCGCCTCGGCCATCTCGCGGTCCTGCGCCGTCGCGCGCAGCACGCGGCCGAGCCGGGTGTGGCGGAACAGAACGTGCTGCACGACGATCAGCAGGGCCGCGACCGCAATAATGGCCAGCGCCTGGCGGCTGACCGTGACCGGCCCCAGCTCAACCAGACCGGCGGTCAAGAGCGGCGGTCCGGCGCGCGGCTCAGCACCGAACAGGGCGTTGGCCGTGTTCTGCAGCATGATGCCGACGGCGATGGTCGAAATGAAGACCGCGACCGGCGGCTGCGACTTGAGCGGGAAATAGGCAAGCAAAGACAGGGCGAGGCCGAGCAGGGCCATGAGTCCGAGAACCAGCGGGAGCAGCACGATCGCCGGCACCGGCCAGACCATGGATGCGGCAACGACAAGCAGCCCGCCAGCCATCACCAGATCGCCCTGCGCGAAGTTCACGGCGCCGGTGGCGTTGAGGATGAGCACGAAGCCGAGCGCCAGCAGCGCGTAGGCCGCACCCAGCGCCACCCCGTTGACGATCACCTGCAGCATCGTGTCCGCGGCATCGGCCCTCCCCGCGCGGCCTCCCCGCGCCCCCGGCCGTTCAGTTCGACGGCGGCGCGATGTCGTCGTAGCGCTTCACGACGCGAGGAATACGCGTCTGGCCATCGTAACAGACGATCTGGGCGGAATGCGCCATGTTGCCGCGGCCGTCCGATTTATAGGTCATGGCCAAGCCGCGATGAATCCCGGAGTGCAGGGCCCGAGTAATCTCGGCCGGGCTCTGGGCGCCACGCGCCATCGCCTCGAGGACCATCATCGTGCCGTCATACTGCCCCAGCGCAAAACCATCCGGCTCGCTGCCGAATTCACGCCTGTATTGCTCGAGGAAACGGTCGACCGCCGGGTCGCCACCGGAGACGGGCGAGGCGTTGGTCTCCGCGCACACCCCCTTGAGCTCGGCGGGCTCCAGCAGAGCCGCCGTCGGCGGCTGGTGCATGGCCGATCCGGCGACGATCGGAGCGCTGAAGCTTGTGGCGGCCGCCTGGCGGATCACCAGCGCCGTCGATGGCGCGTGGAGATGAAGGAGGAGCACGTCCGGGTTTGCGGCCCGGGCCTTGCCGAGAACCGGGGACATGTCGCGCACCTGGGTCTCGATCCCTTCTTCAAAGACAATCTCGAGGCCATGCCGGCGCGCGTTGTCGGCAATGTGCTGGCGGCCACTCTGGCCATAGGCTGTCGTCTGGTAGATCACCGCGAGTTTGCGGGCGCGCAACTCTTCGGCGGCGTAACGCACATGCGCGGCCTTCACCACGGCGTCCCCGGGGAAGAAGCGGAAGACATAAGGGTTGCCGCGCTCGGTGATCGCCGCTGTCCCCGAGACGGTGACCAGCGGCACCTTCTGCTCCAGCGCCACCGGCAGCATGGCCAGCATCTGGGTGCCGAGCATCGAGGCGACGACCGCGCTGACCCGGCCCCGGCCCAGAGCGCGCTCGAGCGCGTTGACCGCCACTTCCGGCGCGACACCGGTGTCCGAAATCTCGTACTTAACGGTGACGCCAGCCGGGGCATTGCGGAGGGCGAGCACCGCCCCGTTGCGCTGACTTGTCCCTTCGAGTGACAGGAACCCGGTGATCGGCACCAGGATCGGGATCGAGGTTTCCGCGTTCACCGGCGTCGCCGCCGGCAACGCCAGCCCCAGGCACAACGCCAGACCCACCAACCGCCGCATATCGAGCCTCATTCCACGCTTACGCCGGCCCGATTGAATGGCACTTTCACACCCGGGTCAAATCGCCTCGGCCGCGGCGCGGCGATGCTGCAGGACCGTGGCCCGACCGTCCGCGGTCGGCTGGTAGAACACTGTAAACTCGTTGATCGCCGCGACCCAGGCCTGGGTCGGCTGATCGTTCATCAGCTCGAAGGCGTCGAAGCCGCAACGCTGCATGAACAGGAGCTGGTCGCGCAGCACGTGGCCTGTCGCCCGCAGCTCCCCGCGATAGCCATAGCGTTCGCGCAGCAGCCTGGCCTGCGAATAGGCCCGTCCGTCGCTGAATTTCGGAAACTCGAGCACGATCACATCGAGGCGATCGAGGTCAGCGGCCAGCGCGCCCACGGCATCCGAATTCGTGAGCCGCACGCCGAGCGGCGCGTTGCGGCCGAGCAAGATGCCGCGCTCGGCCTGCCAGCGCGCGAAGGGCACGATAACCGGGCCGGCCGCCGGCAGGGCCTCGTCTTTGACGACGCGCTGCCAGGGGTCGCTGACGACGGCGCCGTTCTTAAGCAGGGGCATAGAGACGCTCCTTGAACGGTGCCATGCCGACGCGGCGATAGGTGTCGAGGAAACGCTCCTCCGGTTTACGGAGCGAGAGGTAGGTTTCGACCACGGTCTGCACAGCATCGACGATAGCCTCGGAGGGCACCGCCGGCCCGACGATCGCGCCCAGGGACGCGTTCTGGTCTTCGCTCCCGCCAAGCGTGATCTGGTAGAATTCCTCGCCGCCCTTGTCGACGCCGAGGATGCCGATATGGCCGACATGGTGATGGCCGCAGGCGTTGATGCAGCCCGAGATCTTGATCTTCAGCTCGCCGATCTCGTGCACCCGCACCAGGTCGTTGAAGCGCTGGGTGATGCGCTGGGCGACGGGAATCGAGCGCGCGTTGGCCAGCGCGCAGTAGTCGAGGCCCGGGCAGGCGATGATATCCGTCACCTGGTTGATGTTCGGCGTCGCCACGCCGAGCTCCGTCAGCTGGCGCCAGAGGGTGGGCAGATCGGCGCGCCGCACATGCGGCAGCACCAGGTTCTGGGTATGTGTCACCCGCACCTCGCCGAAGCTGTAGCGGTCGGCCAGCGCGGCCACGGCGTCCATCTGATCCGCTGTCATGTCGCCGGGCACACCGCCTTCCGGCTTCAGCGACAGGGTGACAATGGCGTATCCCGGCTGCTTGTGCGGGGCCACGTTGGCCTTGAGCCAGCGACCGAATTCCTTGTCGCCCAGACGCAGCGCGTCGAACTCCGGCGTGAACACCGGTGAATCCGGATAGGCCGGCGGCTTGAAATGCGCCTCGATGCGGGCGATCTCGTCCGCCGGCAGGGCCAGAGGGCCGTCCTTGATCGATTGCCACTCGGCCTCGACCAGCTCCGTCATCTTCGCCGCGCCCAGCTCGTGCACCAGGATCTTCACCCGCGCCTTGTAGATGTTGTCGCGCCGGCCGAGCTGGTTGTAGATGCGCAGGACCGCTTCGAGATACGACAGCAGATGCTGCTTGGGCAGGAACTCGCGGATCGTCTTGGCGATGATCGGGGTGCGGCCGAGACCGCCGCCGACCATGACCTCGAAGCCGACCTCGCCCGCGGCGTTGCGATGCATGCGCAGGCCGATATCGTGGACGCGCACTGCCGCCCGGTCGTTGGGCGAACCGGTGATGGCGATCTTGAACTTCCGCGGGAGGAACGAGAACTCCGGGTGGAGCGTCGACCACTGTCGGACGATCTCGCAATAGACTCGCGGATCCTCGATCTCGTCGGCCGCCACGCCGGCCCAATGATCGGCCGTCACGTTGCGGATACAGTTGCCGCTGGTCTGCAACCCGTGCATCTGCACCTTGGCGAGATCGGCCAGCGCGTCGGGCACCTCCTCCAGTTTCATCCAATGGTACTGGATATTCTGGCGGGTGGTGAAATGCCCGAAGCCCTTGTCGTAACGGCGGGCGATGTGCCCGAGCTGACGCACCTGCGCGCTCGACAGCGTGCCGTAAGGAATGGCGACGCGCAGCATGTAGGCATGGAGCTGCAGGTAGAGCCCGTTGGTCAGGCGCAGCGGCTTGAACTCGTCCTCGCTGATCTCCCCGGCCAGGCGCCGGCGCACCTGGTCGCGAAACTGCGCGACGCGCTGTTCGAGGAATGCCTGATCGTAATTGTCGTAGACGTACATGACAGCTTTACCCCAGAGACGCAGCCGCCGGTTCCCGCTCTTC